>Ga0153916_10004608_pt1 | contig 10417 bp, 10 predicted proteins | sample Opewatmetagenome_FD_109642 | JGI IMG/M metagenome (GOLD analysis project Ga0153916, IMG submission 109642) | Freshwater wetland microbial communities from Ohio, USA - Open water 3 Core 3 Depth 4 metaG | ecosystem: Environmental > Aquatic > Freshwater > Wetlands | place: USA: Ohio, Lake Erie...
CCCCAATCGACGATGTGAACGCTCTGTCGATTCCGGACGTGAAGATACTAGATGCATACAAAGCTGGAAGGATGGTTGAGATAGGAGACCTCATCGGCAACAGTTTCAGGATAAGAGTCTCTGAAATCGACAACCAGATCGACGCGAGGAGCAGTTGCGAAGCTGTCAAGGCATGCTTGGACACTATCGGCGGGTTTCCCAACTTCTTCGGGATTCAGAGGTTCGGATCGGTCAGGCCCATAACCCACCTGATCGGAAAGGACCTGATCAGAGGGGATTTCGAGGGAGCGGTCATGCGATACACAGCCAACCCTATGGACGAGGAAGATTCCGATGCGAATCAGGCCAGGCGCAGACTTCAGGAGACGGGGGATTTCGAGCAGGCGCTCAAGGAATTCCCAAAGAAGCTGACTTTCGAGAGGACGATGATCGGGTTTCTTGTCGAGAATCGTGGGAACTACCTTGGAGCACTCAGGACGCTGCCCAAGAATCTCCTGATGATGTTCGTGCACGCGTACCAGTCATACCTCTTCAACAGGATCCTCTCTGAGAGAATGAGAAATGAGATACCCATCAACAGGCCGGTAGTAGGTGACATGATCCTTCCTCTGAACAAACTCAGCCTTCCTGACCATGACAACCCAATCCTGGTCCACAAGGACAATCTCGAGAAGGCTACGAGGAACGCAAACGAGCGAAAGGCTTTCGTCAGCGGCCTTCTCTATGGGACAGAGACTGCGTTTGCAGAAGGACCGATGGGAGAAATCGAGAAGGACATCATTGACAAAGAGGGGATTGCGCACAGGGACTTCCAGATTGTTGGGCTAAGAGAGGCGTCTTCGAAGGGGACAAGGAGGGAGCTCCTGGCGCTATACGGGGATTTCGGGATGGAGTTCGACGAGGGAACCGTTATGTTCAGTTTCTCCCTGAACAAGGGGTGCTACGCGACGACACTCTTAAGAGAATTCATGAAAGCCGGAATCAGTCAGTATTGAGACTCTACGGCACCAATGAGCAGACAGCACAGAACAGTTAAATCGAGAACGAGGCGATTACACCTCCGTGCCCAAGATGAAGAGCCTAAAGTCTGTTCTCACATGTCCTCAATGTGGCTCAGCCGATCTCTACTACGAGGCAGGGCTGATCACTGGATACAAGTACCACTGCAAGAACTGCAACTACATCGGAGCGTTCGTAATCGAGAAGGACTTGCAGGAAGAGAAGAACGAAGCAGGGCAACATTGAGCCCTGCCGGTTTCTGACACCTCATCTCGAATCAGGCGAACATCGGGCCGGATTCCATCGCCTTCTCGGCGTCCTCAGCAAGGACCTTCGCGATGGCCTTTTCAAAGTCCACCATCGACACTATGTCCCTGTTTTCTCGTATGGCGAACATGCCAGCCTCGGTACATATCGCCTTGATGTCCGCGCCGGTTGCGCCCTCAGATCTAACGCCAATCTCATCTAGATTGACCGTCGAATCGAGGTTCATCCGTTTCGAGTGGATCTTGTAGATGTCGTTCCTAGCCTCGAAGTTGGGCATCGGAATCTCGATTATCCTATCGAATCTTCCGGGCCTGAGCAGGGCTTCATCGAGTATATCTGGCCTATTCGTCGCGCCTATTATCTTGACCTCGCCGAGCGGGTTGAAACCATCCAGTTCGGCCAAGAGCTGCATGAGGGTTCTTTGGACTTCGCGATCTCCGGAGGTAGCGAGCTCGAGTCTCTTCGCGCCCACGCTGTCAATCTCATCAATGAACACTATCGATGGAGCCTTCTGTCTGGCTAGATCGAACAGTTCACGGACGAGTCTCGCGCCTTCACCGATATACTTCTGGACGAGTTCTGAACCGACGAATCTGATGAACGTAGCATTCGTCTGCTTGGCAACGGCCTTTGCGAGCAGAGTCTTTCCAGTACCTGGAGGGCCGACCAACAACACACCCTTTGGGGGGTCAATGCCCACCTTCTTGTAGAGCTCTGGTCTGAGCAGCGGATCCTCCACGGCCTCTCTCACCTCGAGTATCTGGTCCTGCAGCCCGCCTATGTCATCGTAGATGGTATCCGGCTTCTCGATTATCTCAGCGCCGACAACAATCGGATCGAGGGACGGGGGCAAGACTCCCATCACTGCAAGAGTCTGCTTGTTCAGTGCGACACGCGCGCCCGCAGTGAGAAGATCCGGCGAGACATAGTCCGATGTGCTCACAATGAAGTCGGGTCCTGTGGAGCTCTTGACAACAACTCTGCCGTCGGCCAGGACATCTTTGATCTGCCCAATGATCAGCGGCGGGGCCTTCAATCTCTCTAGCTCGGCCTTGAGCCTCTTCAACTCCTTCTGGAGTCGAATGAGCTCCCCCTCGACGAATCTCTTCTCTCCCTCGACACGCCGGGTTTCTTCGACGAGCTCGAGGTTCCTTTCCTCAAGGACCGATATCTTCCGTTGTATCTCATCCATCATTCCGGGTTGGTCCTGTTCCATTTCAAAACGCCTCGTCCTACCGAGCTGGGGATTATATAGAGTTAAATACTCTATTTATTCTTTGCTTCCTGGACAGAATCGCGTGATTCGCATGATCTGCGAGATGTGCGGGAAGAACGTCACCTTCCTGAAGAAGGTGACGATTGAAGGGGTTTTGCTTGACGTTTGTTCCGAATGTGCGAAATTCGGCGTGGAATCGAAGAAGGATGTCCCGAAGGAGCAGGGGCCGAAGCCCATAATTGCACAGAGACTTGAGGTCAGAGAGAAGCGCTCGCGCCCGCGCGACGTGCTAGAGAGGATGGACAAGGAGGACCTCGTCGAGGACTTCGCTCAACGAATTCGCATCGCCCGTGAGAAGGCGGGTATGTCACAGAAAGAACTCGCGATGAAGATCAATGAAAGGGTGACCATACTCAGCAAGATAGAGGCCGCTCAAATGCGGCCAGACGAGAAATTCATTGCCAAGCTTCAGAAGGAGCTTGGGATAGTTCTCAAGGAACGCGTCCCCGAGGTCGTGGCAGCGAAAGAATCGGCCAGGGCCTCATTGACCCTGGCTGACCTCATCAAGATGCAGAAGGACTAGATCCGATTCCCCGAATCGTTTCGTCTTACTGCTTGATGGTTTGATTGCCTCCGCGCAATCTGGGCAAGGACATCACCAGCACAATTCCGCCCAGCCACACTATGAAGAGGACGATCAGGAGAGGCACGTTCCCAGGGTATTGCATGTTCAGCAGCCACATTGCACCAAGAAGGCCTAGAGTGCCGCCCCAGAAGACGAAGTAGAGCGAGTCCCTCTTCTGCCTTGATTTGCCGGTCTCCCTCGGATTTGTGACGACGCCAAGTATCAGATAGAAGACGCCTGCTTCAATCATGAAGACGGGTATCAGCAGCCACCAATCGTCCATCTGCCACGCTATCAGTATCGCAACCGCAAATGCAATCAGAAGGTAACCTATCGAAAGACTCTCCAATCCGCTTTGTCGCTGACCGTTCAAGGTATCGCCATTCCACACGTATCAGCATTCGTAGGCTTTAAGTCTCTTTTGTAGGAGTGCCAGTAGCAGAAGAACGATGATACTGCATGGCTGCAGCTGAATACGCATCAGATCTCGCGGTGGAGGATTTCAGATTCTGCTCGCTCTATGATTCCTTCATCCATCGAAAGACCATAGTCGGACGCGACCAGGAGAGCCGCGGGCTCGACGTCTATCCCGAGAAGCTCCTGCTTCTTGTTCACTCTGGAGACTACTTCCCTTTTGGCAACCGACTTCGTCTTCACTATGCGATCAACAATCTCCGAAAAGAAATCCTGAGTCTTGCTAGGCAGGTGCGCGAATATGTCCTTTCCAGGCTTGTAGTCGATCGGTATCTCAATCAGCGAGGTGTCGAAGGTCGGCACAATGCTCCCGTTCTTCCTCTGAAGGAATCCACCTGTGAGTCCCAGATCCAAGAGCTTCTGCGCCTCCTTTGGCGAAAACCATCTCAAATCCATTGATGCCGAGAAGACGAACTCCTTCTCCGTCAGCAACTCCTTACCCTTTCTCCTGAACAAGAGCGCGATGCTCCTCTGAAGCTCACTCATCCCCATCCAAACCCCCGTAGTCCTCTGAGACCATGTAGTCTACTCCGAGCGATTCGCACCGAGAACGCTGGGACATTGGAGCGATAACGCCAAGCCCGAATCGAAGCTCTTTCTTGGACTCAACAGCGTCACTGGCAAGGTCAGCGGGGACAATCATCTCGTTGACACCGATGTCCTGGACCTCGCGCGCGAGCGCGAGAAGGCTCTGTCCAGCAATCTGTGGGTCAAAACTCACGATCCCATCCCGAAAGTCTACTTTCAAGATAATGTTGTCCGAGAGCTTAAAGGCTCCTCTAAGCTCTTCAATCGAAGTCAAGGTAGCTGTGCCGACGACTGCCTTCTCTGCACCCGTGACAAGCATGTCTATGACATTCGATCCGAATCTCACACCGCCCTCGTAAAGCGTAGGAATCTCGTCACACAATTCCTGCACGGCATCTAGCTGCGGCTTGTTTCTCTCGAGTCCGTCGACGTCCGCGACATAGATTCTATCAAACTTGCTAGAGAGCTGCTCGCCGAGTCTCGCAAGTTCTCCCTTTGCGTACGCGGGTTTCAACAGAGTGCGACCCTTGAGTCTTATGTAAGGAACAATCTTCATTGACAGAGGCCGGCAAACAGAGACTACCTAGATAAAGGGTGCTGAGACCTCTTCGGCCTCAGAAAGAGCCTTTTTGTTGCGGCCAGGCATCTAGAATAGTCCGCAGTAATGATTATATAGAAGTTCTAACATATACGAGTCTGAACCCCGACATTGGCTTGTGGGGATCTGGTAGCCCAGACATCATAAATGGAGGTGTGAGAATGATTGGTCAGACACCTGTCTTCATATTGAAGGAAGGAACAAAGAGAGAGAAAGGAAAGGGCGCGCAGTTCAACAACATCACTGCCGCGAGAGCTATCGCCGATTCTGTCCGGAGCACCCTCGGACCGAGAGGAATGGACAAAATGCTCGTCGACAGCATGGGCGATGTCGTCATCACCAACGATGGCGTGACGATTCTGAAAGAGATCGATGTGGAGCACCCGGCAGCGAAGATGCTCGTAGAGGTCGCCAAGACCCAGGACGAGGAGTGCGGGGACGGAACCACCACCGCTGTCATAATGGCCGGCGAGCTCCTGAAACGGGCTGAATCGCTCATCGAGCAGAACATCCATCCGACAGTCATATCGGGCGGCTACAGGTCGGCCGCGATTAAGGCGAGGGAAATCCTCGAGGATGTCGCCATCAAGGTCGACCCCTCGGACAAGGAGACACTGATGGATATCGCACGAACAGCGATGATCTCTAAGAGCGTCTCTTCATCCAGAGACCTGCTCTCCGATGTCGCGGTGAAGGCAGTTAGCGCCGTCGCCGAGAAGAAGGAGGATGGTTCATGGTATGTCGATGATGACAACATCCAGGTCGTCAAGAAGCAGGGCGGCTCGACGGACGACACGAGGATGATCGCAGGCATCATAGTTGACAAGGAGGCGGTCCACCCGGCGATGCCGAAGCATGTCGACAAGGCCAAGATTGCGCTGATAGACGCAGCGCTCGAAGTCAAGAAGACCGAGATTGATGCGAAAATCGAGATCACGGACCCGAGCCAGATGAGAGCATTCCTCGACGAGGAGGAGCACATGCTCAAGAAGATGGTCGATATCGTCAAGAAGTCCGGAGCGACGGTCCTTTTCTGCCAAAAAGGCATCGACGACCTGGCGCAACATTATCTAGCTAAAGAGAAGATTTACGCAGTCCGCAGGGTCAAGAAGAGCGACATGGAGAAGCTCGCGAAGGCTACCGGGGCCAACCTCGTCACGAAGCTTGACGACCTGAAGGCAGACGACCTCGGAGTAGCGGATCATGTCGAAGAGCAGAAGATCGCAGATGACCGGATGACTTTCGTCACGGGTTGCAAGAACCCCAAGGCCGTGTCAATCCTGATAAGAGGCGGCACGGAGCATGTCGTGGACGAGATCGACCGCTCGCTGAACGACGCGATCAGCGTTGTCTCTGTGGCGTTCGAGGACGGCAAACTAGTCACTGGTGGAGGCTCAACCGCAATGGAGCTCGCGCTCAAGCTCAGGGACTACGCGGCTTCGGTCGGCGGCCGGGAGCAGATCGCGATTGACGCGTTCGCATCAGCGATGGAGGTCGTCCCGACAGCGTTGTCGGAGAACGCGGGGCTCGACCCGATCGATATCCTAATCGAGCTCAGGCAAGCCCACAAGGGCGGGAAGAAGTTCGCTGGCGTCAACGTGTTTACGGGCAAGGTCGTCGACATGAAGAAGGAGAGGGTACTCGAACCAATCCGAGTCGGAAGACAGGCAATCAGCTCTGCGACCGACGCGGCGGTCATGATCCTGAGAATCGATGACGTCATAGCGTCCAAGGGCGGCGGAGGCAAAGGCCCGAAGGCGCCTGACATGGGCGACGAGGGCGGGATGGACTAGACCCGCCCCTCCAAAAACCCCTTCAATTTGTTTACTGTGAAGACTGTGCCGCGAGAAGTGAGTCTCTGCCCCGGACACAGACCGCGCAAGCCCTGGAGGCGATGGATAACGAGCGAAGAAGGCACCCGACAAGAAGACCCCTCGGAGCCGAAGCAAGTCGAGCAGCCATCGAAAGACCTGGCCACCAAGGACGAGGAAATCGCGGAGCTCACTGACACTCTGAAGCGCCTGCAGGCGGATTTCGAGAACTTCAAGAAGAGGAACGAGAAGGACTGGACGGAGAGGGTGAAAGTCGCAAACCAGCAGCTGATTGTGGATCTTCTGCCTGTACTTGATTCGTTCGATAAAGCCATCGAGGACGCCAAGAACAACAGTGACGCCGCGGCAATCAAGAAAGGACTTGAAGGGCTTCACAAACAATTCCTCAGGACGCTCCAACGAGGCGGACTAAAGGAGATCGGTACGGTGGGTAAGTTCGATCCGTTCGTGCACGAGGCGCTGATGAGAGAGGAGAAAGAGGACCTGGAGGATGGGGACATCCTTGAGGTGTTCCAGAAGGGCTATATGCTCAACTCGAGGCCGATCAGACCGGCCAGGGTCAAAGTGGCCAAGAGGAAAGAAGGGGAACCCGAAGACCTTCGGGGAAAAGAAGGTCGTGAGGCTCACGATAACCACATCAACGATGAAGAGGACAAAGAGGAAGAAACACAAGACGAGAGGTGACTGATAGTATGGCATCAAAAGGCAGGATAATTGGAATTGACCTTGGAACGAGCAACTCAGCAGCGGCGGTGGTCGAGGCAGGTAGGCCGACAATCATCCCGAGTGCGGAGGGGACTAGCCTTGGCGGCAAAGCATTCCCTTCTTATGTTGCGTTCACCAAAGATGGACAGATGATCGTTGGAGAACCCGCCAGGAGACAGGCCGTGTCAAACCCCGAGGGCACTGTGATGGCAATCAAGCGCAAGATGGGGACGGACTACAAAGGCCGCATCTATGGGAAGGAGTACACCCCGCAGCAGATATCTGCATTCATACTCCAGAAGATCAAGCGCGACGCAGAGGCGTTCCTGGGCACCACGGTGGAGAAGGCCGTTATCACGGTGCCGGCATACTTTAATGACAACCAGAGGCAAGCGACGAAGGACGCGGGAAAGATCGCAGGCCTTGATGTGGTCAGGATCATCAATGAGCCGACGGCAGCTGCTCTGGCGTACGGACTCGACAAGGCCGAGAAGGAGCAGAAGATAATGGTATTCGATCTCGGTGGTGGAACCTTGGATGTGACGATCATGGAATTCGGTCAGGGAGTCTTCGAAGTCATATCCACGAGCGGTGACACACAGCTCGGCGGGACGGACATGGACAACGCAATCGTTGACTACATTGTAAAGGAGTTCAAAGCTGACACCGGAATAGACGTCTCCAAGGACAAGATGGCCGTCCAGCGTGTCAGAGAAGCGGGTGAGAAGGCAAAGATCGAGCTCTCCTCGACTCTGGAAACAGAAATCAACCTCCCGTATCTGAGCGCGGATGCCTCTGGTCCCAAGCACCTGACGATGAAGTTCACGAGAGCGAAGCTGGAAGAGCTGGTAAGGCCGACCGTCGACCGATGTCGAAAGCCTTTGACCCAGGCGTTCCAGGACGCAAAACTCTCACCTGAGAATATCGACAAGGTCATCCTTGTCGGTGGACCTACAAGGATGCCTATCGTGCAGAAGTTCGTCGAAGACGCCGTCGGACCGAAGGTGGTTCGGGGCGTGGACCCCATGGAATGCGTCGCGATGGGAGCGGCCATCCAAGGCGGAGTGCTGGAGGGGAGCGTGAAGGACATACTCCTTCTCGATGTGACCCCTCTTTCGCTGGGCGTCGAGACATTGGGCGGAGTTTTCACGAAGCAAATCGAGAGAAACACCACCATTCCAACAAGAAAGAGCCAAATATTCAGCACGGCTGCGGACGGTCAGACGAGCGTCGAGATACATGTCCTGCAGGGAGAGAGGCCGATGGCTGGCGACAATGTGACGCTCGGAAGGTTCCACTTGATAGGGATACCTCCGGCACCAAGAGGCATTCCCCAGATCGAGGTCTCATTTGATATCGACGCAAATGGCATTATCGATGTGAAGGCGAAGGACCTCGGCACTGGCAAAGAGCAGAAGATCACAATCACTGCGACGACGAAACTCGACAAGAATGATATCGACAAAATGGTCAAGGACGCTGAGAAATTCGCTGACGAGGACAAGAAGAGACGCGAGAAGGCCGAGCTTCGGAACAAGGCTGAGCAGAGAGCGTACGAAGTCCCCAGGATGCTCGAAGAACTTGGGGACAAGGTCCCTCCTGATCTGAAAGAGTCGCTCACCAAGCTCGCGGAGGAGCTCAAGAACCTCATCCAGACGGACGATGACGCGAAGATCAAGGAAAAGCTGGACGAGTTGGAGCGCTCGCTGCTCGAGGTAGGCAAGAGGGTATACCAGTCTGCAGGGGGGCAACAGGCCACGCCCCAGGAGCCCCCGCCAGGAGCAGAGCCTCAGCAGCCCCAGAGCGACGATAAGGGTTACGTCGATGCGGACTACAAGATAGTGGACGAGGACGAGAAGAAGTAGTCCCCCTCAAACCTTTTCTCCAATGAACAAGTTCATGTCAGTCGCATGCGATTGCTGAGGCAAATCGCATAAGGGAGATACTGAATGGCCGCCAAACGAGACTATTATGATGTCCTGGGTGTGGCGAAGGGAGCCTCCAAAGAGGACATCAAGGTGGCCTACAGGAAGCTCGCAATGAAGTATCATCCTGACATGAACAAGGAGAACCCGAAGGTATCCGAGGAGAAGTTCAAGGAGATATCCGAAGCCTACGAAGTGCTTGCGGATGAGGAGAAGCGTTCCCGTTATGACCAGTTCGGCCATGAAGGCGTGCAGAGCACATTCAGGACGGGCGGGTTCGATTGGTCAGATTTCACTCACTATAACGACATCAGCGACATTTTTGGAGGCTTTGAGGGGTTCGGTTTCGGCGGCAGCATCTTCGACCAGTTCTTCGGCAGGACTGCTAGACGAGGACCGCAGGAGGGCCGCTCCCTTAGGTACGATATCGAGATCACAATAGAGGAAGCGGCCAAGGGCGTGGAGAAAGATGTCAGGATCCCCCATTCCGTTCAGTGCAAGAAATGCGGGGGACGGGGCGCCAAGCAAGAGGACGTCAAGAGTTGCCCTACTTGCCACGGTAGTGGACAGGTGCAGAGAGGGCAGAAGCGAGGGTACGCGAGTTTCGTGACAATAACAACCTGTCCCACCTGCCGCGGATCCGGTAGGCAGATCCTCAAGAAGTGCGCGTCCTGCGAGGGTGCAGGAGTCCTTCAGACGACTGGTACCATCAAGGTCTCGGTTCCGAAGGGAGCCGACGAAGGCATGAGATTGAGGATCAGGGGCGGGGGGGAAGCGAGTCAGAACGGAGGTCCTCCGGGCGACCTGTATATCGTGGTTCACATTGCGGACCACCCGGTCTTCGACAGGGACGGAAGTAGTCTCTGGATAGAAGCTCCAGTCTCATTCACCCAGGCAGCCCTGGGAGCGCAGATCGAGGTCCCGACGTTGGATGGCACGGCCCTTGTCACAGTGCCCCCTGGGACTCAGACGGGCACAGTGCTAAGGCTGAAGGGCAGAGGGATGCCGGACCTCCAGGGTCGAGGGGATGGAGACGAGTTTGTGAAGATCAATGTCGTGACACCGACGAAACTAACACCTCAGCAGAAGGACCTGATGAGGCAATTCGGAGACTCGGCGGGAGATTACCACAAAAGGTCGCCGAGGAAGGGCATATTCGAAAGGTTCAAAGGCGGGAACTGAGGAAAGGTTTTTATCCAGCGAGTTCCAGATATGGACCGGATGCGGCTGATCGGACTTCTGACTGAG
>Ga0153916_10004609_pt1 | contig 10416 bp, 4 predicted proteins | sample Opewatmetagenome_FD_109642 | JGI IMG/M metagenome (GOLD analysis project Ga0153916, IMG submission 109642) | Freshwater wetland microbial communities from Ohio, USA - Open water 3 Core 3 Depth 4 metaG | ecosystem: Environmental > Aquatic > Freshwater > Wetlands | place: USA: Ohio, Lake Erie, Old...
GCGCTCAGACCTCCTCCAGCTCGCCCAGGCGCACGCCGACGATGGTGGAGACGCCCGGCTCCTGCATCGTGACGCCGTACACCGCGTCCGCCACCTGCATGGTCCGCGGGTTGTGCGTGATCACGATGAACTGGGTGTCGCGCTTGAACTCGCTGAGCAGCCGGATGAACCGCACCACGTTGGCGTCGTCGAGCGGGGCGTCCACCTCGTCCAGCAGGCAGAACGGGCTGGGCTTGGTGAGGTAGATGGCGAACAGCAGCGAGATGGCGACCAGCGCGCGCTCGCCCGACGACAGCAGGTGGATGCGCTGCGTGCGCTTGCCACGGGGCGCGGCCTGGATCTCGATGTCGCTGTTCAGCGGGTCGTCCTCGCTGGCCAGCCGCACGTCGCACTCGCCGCCCTCGAACAGCGTCTGGAACACCGTGCGGAAGTGCCCGCGGATCGCGGCGAACGTCTCGACGAACATCGCGCGCGCGGTCTGCTCGATCTCGCGCAGCGCCTCGTGCAGCGTGGCGCGGGCCGCCACCAGGTCGTCGCGCTGCGTCGTGAGGAACTCGAGCCGCTTCACCTCCTCGGCATGCTCCTCGACGGCGAGCGGGTTCACCGGGCCGATCGCCTCGAGCGCCTGGGCGAGCCGCTCCGCCTCCGCGCGCAGCGTCGCGAGGTCTCCGGCCACCGGCTCGCAGCCCGCGAGCAGCTGCTCGAGCGGCTTGTGCCACTCGGCCTCGACCCGCTCGACCAGCGCCTGCCGCCGGCCGTGGAGCTCGGTGCCCTCGACCTCGGCGCGGTGCGCCTGCTCGTTGGCCGCGTCGAGATCGCCCCGCGCCACCGCCACGGCGCGCTCGAGCTCCGCAAGGCGGGCCTCCGCCGCGCCGACGCCGGCCTCCGCCGCCGCGGCGGCGGCTGCGAGCTCCTGCACGGTGACGCGCCGCTCCGCCAGCGTGTCGCGCCACTGCTGCTGCTGCTCGCCCACGCCGCCGGTGTCGCGCTCGATCGCGCGCAGCTCGTCGTCGAGCGCCGCGATCTCCTGCCGCGCCGCGGCGTGCGCGGCGGCCGCCCGCTCCTCGCTCTCGCGCGCCGCCGCCTCGCGGGCCGACACCTGCGCCTCCTCCACCTGCCAGTGCACGCGCCGCTCGCGCGCGGCCTCCTGCTGTGCCTCGAGCTCGCCCAGCACGGCGCGCTGGGTCGCGCGCTCCGCGTCGAGCCGGCCGCGCGCGGCCTCGGCGGCCTCGATCTGCCGCGCGGTCGCGGCCAGCCGGTCCGCCCGGTCGCTCACCTGCTCGCCGAGCCGCGTGGCCGCCTGCTCCGCCTCGAGCAGCTCGCGCTCCAGCCGCTGCAACAGGCGCCTGGCGTCGTCGGCCGCGGCCTGCGCCTCGCGCGCGGCGGCGCGCGCCGCCTCGAGCGCCTGCCCGGCTCCGTCGAGCGCGGTCGTGGCCGCCGCGTGCGCCTGCGCCGCGCCGTCCTGCGCCGCCTGGAGGCGGTCCACCCGGCGCTGCTGTTCGGCGATCTCCCCCCGCAGCGCCTCCAGGTCGGCGCGCCGCGCCAGCGGGCCCGCGCCGCTGCCGGCCGCGAGCACGACCGCGCCGTTGGGTCGCCGGATGCCGTGCCCCTGCGGATCGAGCACCTCCTGGCCGGCGAGCAGCGCCCGCGCCCAGCCCGCCGCCGCGCCCGTCGCCTCGACCGGAAGCGTGGCCCCCGCGGGAGCGCCGATCGGTCCGCTCGCCGGCAGCAGCACCAGCGGTCCCGGCGCCTGGTCGTCGTGCCAGCGGCGCACCGCGTCCACCGCGTCGTCCCGCACCAGCACGGCGTGGAGCCATTCGCCGAACAGGCGCTCCACCAGACCCGCCTCCGCCTGCGACGTCCGCAGGAAGTCGCTCAGCGGGCCGAGCACCGCGCCCGCACCGAACCGGTCGCGCACCTCGAGCAGTCGCCGTGCCGCCGGCGCGAGGCCCTCGCGCTCGCGCTCCAGCCGTTCCAGCGCCTGCTGCCGCGCCGCGAGGCCCGCCACCGCGTCGTCCACCGCGCGCCGCTCGCTGCGCAGCGCCTCCTCGTGCTCGCGGGCGGCCGCCAGCGCGTGTCGCGCGCGCTCCAGCTCGGTTTCGGCGGCGCGACTCTCGTCGCCGCGTCGCTGGGCCAGGCTCTCGGTCTCGCGCCGGCGCGTCTCCGCAGCCTCGCGCTCAACCCGCCGCACGGTGCGGGCGCGGTCTGCCTCGGCCGCCCGGTGGCGCAGCTCGGCGAGGTCGCGCTCGAGCGCGCTGCGCTCGCCGGCGAGCGCGCGCAGCCGCTCGGCCTCGCCCTGCAGGCTCTCGTCCAGCGCGCGGACCGCGCTGCGCGCCTCCCCCAGCCGGCGCCGCGCGTCCTCCTCGCTCTGGGTCCTGAGGTCCAGCTCGCCCTGCACCGACTGCCGCGCTTCGGCCGCCGCCCGCCGCTCGGCCGCCGCCGCCTCGCGCTCCCGCTCCGCCGCCGCGGCGCGCTCGCCCGCGGCAGCGTGCTCAGACTGCGCCCGGGTGCGCCGCTCGGCGCCGTGCTGCAGCCGCTCGCCCGCCAGCTTGAGATCGCCTTCGAGCCGCTCCACGTCGAGCCGCGCGGCGGCGAGCCGCCGCTCGAGGTCGGTGCGCCGCGCTTCCGCGGCGTGCCGCGCCTGCGCCGCCGCCTCGCGCTCGCGCTCGCGCCCCTCGAGCGCGCCGCGGCGGGCGGGCAGCGCGCGCTCGAGCTGCTCGCGCGTGACGGCGAGCGTCCGGGCCTGCTCGTCGAACCCGGCGAGCTCGCCCCGCGTCAGCGTCATTACGATGGCGAACCGCTCCGCCGCCAGCTTGCCGGAGCGCTCCGCGCGCCCCCGCTGCCGCGCCAGGCTCCGCACCTCGCGCTGCACCTCGTTGATCAGGTCTTCGAGCCGCTGCAGATCCTCCGTCGTCCGCGCGAGCTGCCGCTCGGTGGATTCCTTGCGGTCGCGGTACAGCCCGATCCCCGCCGCTTCCTCGAACAGCGAGCGCCGCTCGTCCGCCCGGTCGGACAGCAGCCGCTCGATCATCTGGGCCTCGATCACGACCCCGGCGTCGCTGCCGAGCCCCGTGCCGCGCAGCAGATCCTGCACGTCGCGCAGCCGCACCGAGCTCTGATTCAGCAGGTAGTCGCTCTGCCCGCTGCGGGACAGCCGCCGCGTGATCTCGACTTCCCGGTACGACACGGGCAGCAGCCCCTCGTGATTGTCGAACACGAGGGAGACTTCGGCCACGCTCACGGGCCGGTGGCGCTGCGCGCCGTGGAAGATCACGTCTTCCATCTTCGCGCCGCGCAGCAGCCGCGCGCGCTGCTCGCCCAGCACCCAGCGGACCGCGTCCGAGATGTTCGACTTGCCGCAGCCGTTGGGGCCCACGATGGCGGTGATGCCGTCCTCGAACGGCAGCTCCACCGTGGCGGCGAACGACTTGAATCCCGTGAGCTGGAGGCGCGTGAGCTTCATCGAGCCGGGGTCGCGGCGCCGCTCACGGCGGCCCGCCGGCGCTGTCGCGCGTGAAGATCCAGTAGGGCATGCCGAGGGTCCGGCCGATCGCCTCCGCTTCGTCGCGGGTCGCGTACGGGCCGACGACCACGCGGTACATCTCGTCCGCCGCGGTCGGAGGCAGCACGCTGGCGCGCACGCCGGCGCTCCGCAGGTCGCGGGCCAGGCCGTCCGCCCACTGCGGGTTGGAGGTGCTGCTCACCTGCAGGTAGATCTCCTGGCCCGCCGCCGCCGCGAGCCCGGTCTCGGGGCGCGCCGCCAGCTGCAGCGCCGGCCGTCGCGGATCCCACGGCACGATCAGCCAGCGGTCGGCCGCCCCGCCGCGCACCCGCCCGCGCTCCTTGCCGTCGTCCGGCCCGAGCGCCACGACGTCCGACCCGCGGCGGACCAGCAGCGTGCCGTCCGGCCCGGTCGCCGGCAGATCGTCCTGCCAGGCGCTCGGCACCACCCGCGCGGTGTCGCCGCCCAGCGGCACGAGCAGCACGGCGTCGTCCGTCCGGCCCAGCAGGAGGTGCCCAAACGGATCGGCGCGCAGCGCCGACACGGGCGCGGCGGTCTCGATCGTCCCGACGCGGCCCAGCTCGAACCGGTCGAACAGCTCGATGTCGGGCGCGTCCGTGGCGACGTAGAGGCGGTGGCCCGACGCCGAGAACGCGACCGCCAGCGGGGCACCGCGCAGCCGGAGGCGTCGCGGCTGCCCGCCGCCCTCGAGGTCGAACACGGTCACAGCGGATTCGGTCGCCACCGCGACGACATCGCCCCACGGCGCGACGGCGAGCCGCCCCGCGGGCACGGCTCGCCGATCGGCGAGCGCGCCTGCCGACCCCGTGTACAGCGCCTGGGCCCCCGACTCGGCCACCGCCACGAGGCCGCGGCCTCCCGTCGTGCCCCATACGCCGGCGAGCGTCGCGCCCTTGGGCGCCCGCCCTAGCGGCGCGAGCCGGCGCGCGTCGAGCCGGTCGGCGCTCTGATCACGGTGCCCCAGCAGCACCCCCCCCGTGGGCCCCAGCGCGGCGAACGTCACCGCGGTGTCGGTCGTGCGGGCGCGTCCCGACGTGAGGTCGAGCGCCAGCAGCTGGTTGCCGGGCGACAGCACGTACACGGCGTCCTCGTCCGGCGCGTAGCCCACCACGCGGTCCGCCACGAGCCCCGGCGTAGTGAACCGCCACGCCACGGCGTCGAGGTTGGGCAGGCGGTAGAGCCGCACGTCCGCGCCGCGGCGGGCCGCGAGGCGCAAGGCCACGCCGCGGGCGTCGTCGGGGACCCGCGTGGCGACCGCCTCGCGCAGTTGCCTGGTTTCGGGGGAGGTGCCGCACGCGGACGTCAGCAGCAGCAGGACAGCGATCGAGCGGCCGTTCAGCACGGTGGGAAGCTAGAAGGCCCCCAGAGCCGCGGCAAGCGCGGCGTCAGAAGGTGGGGCCGAGGCTGATCGTCCAGTACCAGCCGACGTCCTGCGCGCGGACGAGCGGCTTGGTGTAGTCGAACCGGAAGACCGCGAAGCCGAGCAGGTTGAGCCGGGTGGAGAAGCCCCACGAGGTGAGCGGCTGGCGGACCAGCGCCGGGTTGTCGTACGGGCCGCGGCTCCACACCAGGCGCGTGCCCTTCTCCCACGCCACGCCGGCGTCGAAGAAGATCGCTCCCTCGATCGGCGGGAACCACACGGGCAGGAAGCCGAGCGCCAGCTGGCGGAACAGCGGGAACCGCAGCTCGGCGTTGAACAGGCCGAACCGCGTGCCGATCAGCTGATCGAGGCTGGCGCACCCGGTGAGCGTCGAGGCCGCGGACTCGGCCGTGCACTCGTGGTTGCGCAGCGAGCCCACGGTGTAGCCGCGGATGAAGTCGGTGCTGCCCAGCGCCACCCGGTACTGCGCCTCGTCGCGCCCGAACCGGCCGAAGAACATGGCGCGCGTCGCCAGCACGAACGGCCCCACGAGGCGGTCGTAGCGCCGGTAGTCCGCCAGGAACTGGTGGAACCGCACCTGCCCGACGGCGGGCGCGTACTCGAACCGGCTGCGCCGGCCGAGCCACGGCCCGACGTACAGCGAGACCGAGTTGTCGAACACCATGGCGAGCGAGGGCTGCACGTACATGTCGTGGCCCAGGCCCTGGGTGAGGATGTCCTGGCCCAGGAACTCGCCGGTGAACGGGTCGAACGTCTGGACGATCTGCTGCTGGGCGATGCCCACGTCCGTCAGGCGGAGCGCCAGCTCGACGCGGCGGAACCGGTCGAACGGGCGGTGCGCCTCGACGAACACGCGGCGCGTCATGTAGCGCGTGAACGAGAAGATCGCCGTCCCGACGCCGAGCGAGTCGCCGTAGAAGCTGCCCGTGTAAAAGAACAGCGGGAACTGCTCGTAGCCCGCCAGCCAGCCCGTGCGGTGCCCCTCGTTGGTGTAGGCGACCAGCGCCTGCGCCTCGTCGATCCGGCCGTTGATCTGGGCCGCGAAGTACGCGTGCCGGTTGGCCAGCAGGTCCGACAGGGCGATGGCCGCGCCCCCGTAGAAGCCGTTCCCGAAGTTGTCGCGCGTGTAGCCGATCGCCGGCTGGGCGATGTAGTCGGGCGCGAGCCGGGCGGAGTAGCCGCGGTAGCTGAACTTCGCCGTGTCGGGCAGCGCGAGCGTGGCGCTGTCGAGCAGGGCCTTGATCGATACCGGCTGCGCCTCCGCGGGCGCGGCGGCCGGGGCGGCGCCGGACGCGCGGAAGCCCCCGGCGCCCCGGTAGAACGACCCAGCGACGGGCGCCGCCCGCGCCGAATCCGTCCGGGCGGAGTCGGCGCCCGTCCGGCGCAGCGAGTCCGGGGCGAGCGTCACGACGACGGCCGCCACGCTGTCAGCCGGCGCGGCCGGCGCCGCGGCCACGGCGGCCGGGGCCGTCGCCGGCGCCCACCGCTGGCGCTTGAGCGCGCGCGGGTCGTCGAGCGCGTACACGTCGAACGTGAAGTCCTCGCCCTCGAACACCGAGAACACCAGGCGGTCGGCCTGCTGCGCCCACGAGATGGCGGGCGACAGCTCCGTGATCCCCGTGACCGCCGTGAGGATGTTGGTGAGCTGGTACTCGGCGTCGTCGCCGAGATCGTACAGGAAGACGTTCGCGATGCCGGTGCGGTCGGACACGTAGGCGACCGAGCGGCCGTCGGGCGCCCACTGCGGGTTGATGTTCCGCCCCGTCATGCCGTCCAGCACCCGGATCGTGCCGCTGCCGAGGTCGTACAGCGCGATCCGCAACGGGCCCATCTTGAGCTCGCCCAGGTCGGTGTCGGGCCCGCGGTCCGTCGCGAACGCGATCGTGCGCCCGTCGGGCGACCAGGCCGGCTGGAGGTCGGCGTACTTGTCCTGCGTCAGCCGCTGGAGGCCCGACCCGTCCACGTTCGCGATGAACAGATCCGACAGCCCGCCGTCGGAGCCGGTGAACACGAGCTGCCGGCCGTCGGGCGACCAGCTCGGGGTGGACGCCCCGGCCAGGGGCACCGCGATGCGGCGGGACACCTTGTGGCGCCGCATGTCGAAGATCACCAGATCGTCGCGCCCGCCGTGCTTGGCGGCGATCGCGTAGGAGCGGCCGTCCGGGGACCACGAGCCCGTCGAGTACACGTAGCGCAGGTTCTCGAGCTGGGTGCTGAACGCGCTCTTCGAGAGCCGGCTCAGCACCCGTCCCGTCTCCGTCTCCGCCACCCAGAGGTCGATGAAGTACGAGCGCCCTTCGGACAGGTAGGCGATCTCGCTGCCGTCGGGCGACACCGCCGGCGAGATGTGCATCGTGCCGCCGGTGCGGCGGCGGGTGAGCGCGGGCCGCGCGATCATCCGGGCCGTCGCGAACTCCGCGATCGCCGGGAGGTACTGCTTGCGGACGGCGTAGTGCCACTCCTCCGACAGCTCGTCGAGCGACATGTGGAGCGCGCGGCGGAAGCCGGCCTCGACGCCGGACGCCGCCACCTCGTGGAGGATCTCGCCGATCTTCTCGTCGCCCCAGCGCTCGCCGATGAACGCCATCAGGGCGTGGCCATAGCGGTACGGGAACACGCTCGGGTCGTTTGTCATCCGGTCGATCGACGGGAGATGGCCCTCCAGCGCCGCGTTGCGGAGCCAGGTGGCCGTCAGCGGGGTCACCGGCCCGAGCGACAGGTACTCGGCCATGCCCTCGAACAGCCACAGCGGCGGCTGCACCGCGATCAGCCGCTGCAGGCCCGCGCCGATCCGGCCGCGCGCGAACACGTCGTACTGGAACTGGTGCACCATCTCGTGCTGCAGCACGTGCTCGAAGTCGGCGTACGACCCGGTGAGCGGCAGCATGATCCGGTGGCGGTAGGCGTCGGTCACGCCGCCCGTCGCGTCGCCGATGTCGGTGATGTTGTTCTGCTGGAACTCGGTGTGCGACCCGAACAGGATGATCGGCTGGCGCTCGCGGTACTGGTGGTTCAGCACGCGCGACAGCCGGCCGTACGCGCGCTCCGCCATGCGGGCCGCGTCGAGCGCCGCCGCGCGCTCGCCCTCGTAGAAGTACACGTCGAAGTGCTGCGTCGCGAGCACGGAGAACTTGAGGCGGCGGTATTGCACCTTGTTCTGGCCGAAGTACTGCGCGGCGGCTTGGCCCGGGGCGCCGAGCAGCAGCAGCGTGGCGAGCCCGCCGATCACCAGTCGCTTCATCGGCTCACCTCCCCGGCTCCAGCACGAGGCAGGGCGCGTCCGCCCAGAGGCGCTCGAGCTGGTAGAACTCCCGCGCGCTGGGGTGGAACACGTGGACCACGAAGTCCACATAGTCGAGCAGCACCCAGCGGCCCGCGGTCAGCCCCTCGGCGTGGTGCACCGTCCGGCCCGCGCCGTCGAGCGCGTCCATCGTGTGCTCGGCTGCCGCGCGAACGTGCGTGTCGGACGTGCCCGACGCGATCACGAAGAAATCCGTCGCCTCGCTCAGCCCGCGCAGGTCCAGCACGACCACGTCCTGCGCCTTGCGCTCGGCCAGGGCCCCGGCGGCGAGACGGACTTCCCCTTCGAGGGCCTTCCCCTTCTTAGCGGCCCGGGACCGGAATTGTTCCTGGCGGCGGATGGCTCGACTCAGCGCGCGGTGGGGGATGGATCCTCAACCTGCCAGAATATGCCCCACGCGCCGAGCCCGGTGTGGACGCCGAGCGCGGCGGTCACCTCGGCCACGATGCAGTCCTTCGGCGTGAACCGCGCCTGGATGTCGTCCTTGAGGCGCCGGGCGATCTCCGGCACGTGCGCGTGGACGATGCCGATGCGGAGCTGCCGCGGCCGCGGCGTGAGCCGCTGATCGAGATGCCGCAGCACGCGCGGCACGAGCGCCTCCCGGCCGCGCACGCGGTCGAGCGGGATGATCCGCCCCTCGGGACTCAGCTCGAGAATCGGCTTGACGTCGAGCAGCGTGCCGAGCCAGGCGCGCCCGCGCCCCACCCGCCCGGAGCGCAGCAGGTTCTCGAACGTGTCGACGGTGAACAAGGCGCCCGACTGATCGCGCACGCGGGTGAGCTCGCGCACCACGGCGTCGGCCGCCCAGCCCTGCTCGAGCAGCTCGGCGGCGAGCAGGGCCTGGAGTCCGAGCCCGAGGGAGGCCGAGCGGGAGTCGACCAGGCTGATCTTGCCACCCAGCGCCTTGGCGGCGGCCTGCCCGGTGGCGAGCGTGCCCGACAGCACCCGCGCGATCAGGATCGCGATGGCTTCGCCGGCGCCGCTCAGCGCATCCTCGAAGCCCTGCACGAACGCCGCGGGCGTGGGTTGGGAGGTCGTGAAGATCACGCCCTCGCCCATCCGGCGGTACAGCTCGTCGCGGCTGATCCCCACCCGGTCGAGATAGGTCGTGGCGCCCTCGATCACCTGCAGCGGCACGACGACGATGCCGTGGCGGTCCAGCGCCTCGTCGGGGAGATCGCACGACGAATCCACCACGAGGGCGACGGGGCGGGTCCGCAGGCCTTCGCCGTGCAGGCTGCGGCGCTGCTCGCGCATGTCCTGGGCCTTGGTGGACTCGATCGTGCCCCACGCGGCCGCCAGCGCGAACACGCGCTCCGGCGCCTCGGTATGCACGTGGACCTTGAGCAGGTCACCGGTGCTGAGCACGACGATCGAGCCGCCGAGCGCCCGGAGCGCCACGCGCACCTCCGTCGTGGGCGGCAGCTGCGCCCCGCGCACCAGGACCTCGGTGCAGAACCCGAAGTCCCGCTCGCTGGCCACCTCGGCCAGCGCGGCGGCGTCCGGCACCGCGTAGTCGGTCGTGTGCGCGACGGGGACGATCGGATCGCCCTCGATGAACCGCACGATGCCCTCGAGCAGCAGCACGAACGCCTTCCCCCCGGCGTCCACCACACCCGATTCCTTGAGCGCCTGCAGCAGCTCGGGCGTCCGCGCCAGCGACGTCTGCCCGTGGTCGAGCAGGCGCCGCATCAGCTCCTCGAAGTTGTGCGTCTCGCCGGCGACCCGCTCGGCCTCGTCGGCGACGTCGCGGCTCACCGTGAGGATCGTGCCCTCGACGGGCTCGTCCAGCGATTCCGACAGCCGGATCGCGCCGGCGCGGATCGCGCCCGCCACGTCGGCCGCGCTGGCCTGCGCGCGACCGCCGAGGTACTCGCGAAAGCCCACCAGGAACTGCGACAGCAGAATGCCCGAGTTGCCGCGGGCCGCGAGGACGCAGCTCTCCGCCATGGTGCGCGTGACGTCGGACAGCGGGGCGCGCTCGTGCAGCTGGCGCACGCCGTTGGCGACGGCGCGCAGCGTCATGGCGAAGTTGGTGCCGGTGTCCCCGTCCGGCACGGGGAACACGTTGATGCGATTCAGCTCGTCCCGCCCCGCGTCGACCCAGTCGGCCGCCGCAAGCAGCGACCGGCGCAGGCGCGGACCGTCGAGGTAGGCGATCCCGACGGGGAAGGGAACGGACGCGGTCAACCCTTGACCACCCAGACCCGC
>Ga0153916_10004610_pt1 | contig 10416 bp, 5 predicted proteins | sample Opewatmetagenome_FD_109642 | JGI IMG/M metagenome (GOLD analysis project Ga0153916, IMG submission 109642) | Freshwater wetland microbial communities from Ohio, USA - Open water 3 Core 3 Depth 4 metaG | ecosystem: Environmental > Aquatic > Freshwater > Wetlands | place: USA: Ohio, Lake Erie, Old...
ATTCCATTCGTCATCATATAGAGTAATCGTCCATCCTTCGATGCCGTTGCTTCCCTCTTCTTCGCAAGCATCCAATTTATAGCCGCTGATGCACATCAACTTATGATTAGTAAAGTTCTGATAGAAAACATTCCCATTATTAACGGTGACAGAAATGCTCGTCGGTGAGACATGATACCAGTCAACGTCGTCAGATTCATTCACATAGTAATCACCAGGCATTAAATCACAGAACTCGTAATAACCATCTTCATCTGTCGACTTAGAATCAAGTTGATTCCATTCGTCATCATATAGAGTAATCGTCCATCCTTGAATACCGTTACTTCCTTCTTCTTTACAAGCATCCAATTTGTAACCGCTAATACAATAAGTTACGTAAACTGTTATATCATCCAGCTCTTTTTCATTACCAGGATAGGTAATTATATCCTCCGGTTTCCAGCCATGCTCCTTAGTAGTAGCCCAGCCGGTGGCGGTAAAGGTGGTTTCCTGATTAACCTGAACGTCTTCTATTGTCCAATTCCAGGTCTCACCTGGATCAAGGACATCATCAGTATTGCCATCGCTGCTCCATCCATAATTCCCATACTCAAGGACAGCAATGGTTGATGTAATGGAGTTAATTGTTTTGTTAACTGTTACTTCAACGTTATAAAGGATAGCTGGGCCGGTATTTGTTTCGGTTATGAATAGGTCAACAGTATCGCCTGAGGGGATGGTATCAGGAGGCTCAAATTCGGAGGCAGATGTCCAGATTTTTACCATAGTATCAGGTATGGTTGGATATATCTCTACACCCCACTCCTCAAAACCGTTATTGGAAGGAAATACATCTCCATGCCGGGTAAAAATTACGACATATTCCAAATCTATATCAGCAAAGTCCTCATCAGGAATTAAGACCCGATAGTCACGCTTACCACTGCCTGTGTTCCATAGATAGTCCATCTTAATCCAAACATCACCATCTCCATCAAGATCATAAACAAGCTCAGCAGTACCAGGAGCGAAATAACCACTAGGAGTACCTTCAGTGTAACCCAATAGCTCCGGGTCATCCGTCATCCAAACCTGGAAACTATCAAGACTGATAAAGGATGAGCTCGACAGCTGATTGATATCCAGCTGGAATTCATAAAACCAATTATCTGAACCTTCTGGATACTCAATTAACGGCACATCAGCAAATTCCGCTGCATGTGTGAAAGTTAGAGATGTTTTTTCGTCGAACTGTAATGGACGGCCATCAGTATTATAACCACGCTCAATTGTATCATTTTGAACACGGAAGAAAGCGTTGAAAACACCACTTCCGGTGGGTAGTGTTGAAGGTAATGACTCCCAATAGGCATCGTTAATTTGTTTTGTAATGATAATGTCAGTCCCAGGGTAGGTCATATCATAACCATTAGGTATAATATCAGGTGGATCGCTAGCAGAAATCACACTAGGCATCAATAAAACAAGGACTAACGCAAAAGTTATTATTGGTAAAATCACCAGCTTTTTATTAAAATTTTTATTATTTATCTTCATTATTATCCTCCATTTATCTTCAACTAACTTTTTGTTCTATTAATTTGTTTACCATACAAGATTGGTTCATATTTTTTGTTCCGTCTTGCCCGTTAATAACTCCATAACAATTTTGTTTTGTTATATACAGCTGCCTAAAATTATCTCCAAAATAAACAGAGATAATAAATCATTTTTTTCTACTTTTACCTATCCTCCTTGTCTCTTTACCTCCCTCCAAATAAAAAAATTGGATTATATTGAATAATTTATTTATTTATAAATATTACGATAATTACTTTTATAGTATTATTTTAATATAATAATTGTATCATAAAATTAATTTATTGTTAATATATTTACATAAAATTTTTAAAAAGTTTTTATAGTTTTTTTTGTTCTATTTTTTCATCCTTAAATAATTCTTCAAATTTTTTTAGTGTTTTTACTCTTATAATATTTTTCTTTTATTATTAAAAAAAAGCATTAGATTTATTTTTACGGGAATCTATATCTTTTTTATTTTTTTCAACAGATCTTTTATTTTATTTTTGATAAAAGTTCATCTACCATTTCTTCAATTGATTTTACTTTTTCATCTTTTATAACAGTTTTTATTTCCTCATCAATTATTCCTAAATCTATAATTTTATCCTTTTCTTTAGTATAAAAAATCTTTTGTATTTTTGGTTTTTGTTTTATTGTGTTAATTGATATCAGTATTATTAAAATTATTGAAACTATCATTAAAAATATTATTATAAACAATAAAATTGTATTTAACAAGCTTGTTTCTTGTTGTTTAATTTCAGATTCAGAATAAGTACTTAATTCATTTGTTGTTGTATTAAATTGATAATCATATTCTCCATTGTTATCACTATCTATTAAATACAGTCCATTATAAAAAACAACTTGTGTTTCTGTTGTTGTAATATTAGAATGAAATGAATCGTAAATGCTGTCACCATTGCCATCAGTTAAATATCCTAAATTTTGACAGTAAATTGTATCAATAAAAATAACTTTTTCAGTTATTTCAGAAATAGCATCTTTATCATCTGCAGCATATGCATTAATTGTGTATATGCCTGGTTCTGTCCAATTATGTTTAACTGTTGTTGTGGTTCCATTATTTACAAACTCAGTTGTTGTTTCTGTGTTATCACTCCAGTTTATCTTATATTGTATTTTGTCATCATCTGGGTCTGTTGCTTGTAAGCTTAAGTTGTACTCTTTGTTTATATTTCCTGTTGTTGAACCAGTAATTTGTGGTTTGTTTGGTGGGTAGTTTAGGACTTTGGTAATAAAAGCAAGAGTAGTTGAATTATTAGTTGCCCCATCATCATCTGTCACAGTTAATTTTACATCGTAGGCACCTATTTTTGAATAAGTATGAGTAGGTGATTCTAAATCACTTGTAATTCCATCTCCAAAATCCCATTCATATTTTGTAATAACTCCATCTTCATCATAGCTTTTTGTTCCATTAAAATAAACAATAATGTCAACAATTTCATAATATGGTCCACCAGCATCTGCCACAGGTTGAATATTTGCTGGTTCTTCTGGTGGGTGACCACCATTTGAGGTTTCAATATGTAAATCAATATTGTACAAATACTCATCTTCCAAAATTGTTACTGTTTCAGGTGGTTCATATGAGTTACCCAAGTAAATCACATAAAAAGTTCCAATGGTTCCAGCATCTTCGCCTTCAAATATTATTATGTACCGTCCATCCTCATATACAGTTGCTTTTCTACTTTGATCTTGAAACTTTAGATGAACTTCTTCTGGTTTTGTTACATTACCATCAATATAAACATAACCTTTTACTACTGTTGGAAGTTGTGCTTTAATTTTATTTGCAATAATTATGCTACTTTGTAGTATGAGTAATACGACTATCATAAAGTGTAATATGTTTTTCTTCGTTTTATACCCCCATAATTATATTAGGGAATAGTTAATTTGTTTTAAATATTTGCCTTCTATAGTTAATTTAATAATATTTGGTTTTTAAACATAATTTTTTTTATTTTTTTAAAATTTATCAATCAAATTTTCGATTTCCTTTAATTTTTTTTCTTGAATTTTATTAGTAGAAGTATTGGATTTATTTACTGAAGAATCCAATTCTTTTTTATTAGTTGCTATTTTCTGGGCTATTTTATCTTTTTCTGTAATTTCATCCTTTTTTTCAATGTAATAAATCTTTTCTTTTGCTGGGTTTTTTATATTTTTTCGCTTTGCATTTATCACAATTTTTATAATTGTTATTACTAAAAAAGCTCCAATAATGAAAATTAAAAAAATCCATTTTAGCTCAATTGAATAACTCTTTTGATTCTCACCAACTGCATTTGGATAAGCTATAATTTTATTTGTTGTAAAATTGTATATGTAATCCCACTGTGTATCGTCATTAATATCAATATTATAGTCACTATCGTTTTTTTCAACAATTGTTTCTTTACCAGTTGTTTCACGATAAAAAATATCGTATATTCCGTCTCCATTTTTATCAATCAAATACCCTAAGGACCCACAGTTATGCACATCTATTAAAACCTTATATGTTTGAACATCTGAACTAGCGTTATTTTCATCTAAAGAGTATACTGTAATAACATATATCCCACCAGTTGACCAGTTATGAGATGTGTTAAAGGATGTGCTTTTATTTAGAAAAGTAGATTCTGTATCATTTGTTCCATCGCTCCAATTAACCACATATTTTATTTTATCATAATCAGGATCAGAACCATTAACAGTGTAGTTACATGTTGTGTTTATATGAGAAGTAGTTGTGCCAACAATTTTTGGTTTATCAGGTGGGTGGTTTGGTTTTTTTGTAATCAAAGCAAAAGTAGTTGCATTATCAGTTGCACCCTCATTATCTGTCACAGTTAATCTTACGCTAAAATTTCCATCTTTTGAATAAGAATGATTGGGCATTTCAAGATTACTTGTGGCTCCATCTCCGAAACTCCATTTAAATATTAAATCAGTTCCATCTGGATCATATGAATCTGAGCCGTCAAAAAACACAGGAACACCAACAAACTCATAATAAGGTCCACCAGCATTTGCTAATGGTGCCATATTAACTGGTTCCTCAGGTTCTTCTTGTGGTTCTTCTTTTATTGTAGCTGTTGTTGTATAAGTATCCTTTAGTCCATAATCATCTTCAACAGTTAAAGTAACAGTATATGTACCAGCTTTAGTATAAGCATATTTAACAGTTTTACCATACCTAATATTGGTGTTACCCAGATTCCATTTATATAAAACAATTATACCATCATAATCAGAACTTTTACTTGCATCAAAAGTAAGGTTTTGATTAACATAAGCATTAAAAGGTCCATTACCTAATGCAACTGGTATAAACATATCAATAGGCATTGAAAGAGGGTATAAATCTTGGTTACTACCACCTGAGATATTATATGATATGTCGATAATACCGTTACTATCATTATCAAATGCACCTTCAGCTGGTTCATCATAAAAACTATAAAAATTACCATTACTTTCTAAAGTATTATACCAGAAACTAAAACCATTGTCATAAACAGAAATAGAATCACTAAAAAAATTGTTATCATAAATTGTCGCGTTTGTTGAAATACCTGTTCCAACTTGTGAAATATAAACATATTTTCCAACTAAATCAAAAAAATTACATCCATAAATCAATGTATTATTAATTATTCCATTTGATAAAAAAGATACACATGATCTCTCAGTTTGTTCATCACCATTACCACCATTATTATAAAATTCAGAATTTGAAATCTCATTATTTTCACAATATGATAACTTATCACTTATAGTATAAGTTTGAATACTAATACCACTATAACCATTATCATATATTTCACAATCAGATATAATATTGTTATTAGCACAGTGATTCTCAGAATATGCACTTATTAAAACACCATACTGACCATTATTATAAATTAGGCAATCAAATAAAGTATTATTATCAGCATGAACACCAGTAATCAATTGGTCATAGGCCCATATATGCACACCATTTGAATAATAAAGATCAGTTGACAGAGCACCACAAATACTAAAACCTTCAATATATGTATTATTATGGTTTAAAATTAAAATCCCGTTTTTATTTGCACAACTTGCATTTATTTTTGTATAGTATTTATCCTCTCCAATTAAATTTATTTCGTCTTTTGTAATTTCAATATTTTCATAATAAACATCATTTTTGACAAAAATTGTATGACCGGATATGGTTTCATTATCATCTATTGCATCCTGAATTGTTAAAAATGTTTCACCAGTATCTTGGTTTATTATAAATCCAAATGGGTGTACAACAGGGTAATTATCTAAATCATTTGGAAAAATATATGGATTATCAGCAATACCATCACTATTATTGTCAAAAGCATCTTCAGAGGGTTTATCATAACAACTCCAATAATTCCCAATATTTCCATCATTCCACTGATTATTCCCGTAAGATTCACAAATAGGATTTGTACCAAAAAATATGTTTTTATAGATTTGATTGTTACTAGATAAACTTGTTAAATAAATAGCATTTTCGTCATTGTAATAAAATTCGCAATCTTTTACAAGATTATTATTTGAGTTTAAATCAATTTTTAATCCTATTTCGTTATTTTCAAAAATACAACTACTTACTTGTGTATTTGAAGAACTATCTTTTATTAAAAACCCATAATCAGAGTTGTCATAAATACTGCAATTTTCAATAGAACCATTTGATAATGATTCAAAAACAACTGCGTTTAAATTGTCGTATATTTCACAATTATTTATTTGGATGTTTGTACAGTTATAGATTGTTATTCCATTTTCATTGTTATCATATATTAATAATTCTGAAAATTCTAAATCATCAACAGATTTTACATATATTGCATTATTTATAGCGTTTCTAATAGTAAATCCATTTATTGTTATATTGTTTGAATAAATAGAAATGATATTTTCAGATGCATTTCCATATATTTTGGTTAAACCCTTATTTTCACCTTGTATTTTTAAATCATTGGTTGTTATATTGAGTGTTTCATAGTAAAGCCCACTGTAAACATATATTATATCTCCTGATGATGCATTATCTATTGCATCCTGTATTGATGAATAATTTTGTCCAGGTCCAACAAAAAGTGTTTCTGCAATTATTATTTTTATTCTTGTTTGTGGGGCTATATAAAATACTGTAAATAGAAGAATGAATGTAAATAGGATTACTGATTTTTTCGTTTTTCCTTCCCCCGGTAAGTTTTATTGGAATAAATAGTGCATATTAAATTTTTCCGTAAAAATACTTTCCCATAATTTATAATTCATTTAAATTATTAAACTAAGAATCTTGTTTTTGTTAATTATTTTTTTTTGACAAAAGTTCATCTATTTTTTCTTCAAAAGATTTGGATTTTTCATCTTTTATATTGGTAACTATTTCCTTAATTTTTGTCTCTTTAGTTTCAATTTTATCTTTTTCATCAGCGTAAAAAACCTTCTTTTTTGGTTTTTGTTTTGTTTCACGGATTAATAAAAATATTATAACAATTAATAAAACTATAACTATAATTATTATGTATGGTAAATAAGGATTTATTATATGCATCCAGTTTTCTTCTTTTGTTTCCCTAACTTGAGAATATAAGCTAAGCTCTTGTGTTGTTATATTAAATTGATAATCATATCCTCCATTGTTGTCAATATCTATTAAATAAAGTCCATTAACCAATTTTACTGGTGTTTCTAAACTTGTACTATTTGAACAAAATAAATCATAGATACTATCATCAGTATAATCAGTCAAATAACCTAGATCTTTGCAATAAATTGTATCAATTAAAATCTCTAGTTCAGATATTTCAGAAATAACATCTTTATCATCTATTGCATAGGCTTTAAGAGTATAAATTCCTGGGTAAGTCCAAGAATGATTAGCTGTGAAAATTGTATTATTTATTAAAAAATTAGAAATTGTTGAATCCATTTCATCACCCCAATCAATTAAATATTGTATCGAATCATTTTCAATATCTATTGAAGTTATATTGTAACTATATTGAAAATTTATAGACCCTATTAAAATACCTTCAATAATAGGTTTAGAGGGTGGATTATCAGATGTTTCTGTTATATAAGCAAATATAAAATCAGAATCTGTTTTATTTTTATCATCTGTTACTGTAAGTTTAACTCTATAGTTTCCAATAATTTCATAAATATGAACTGGTGATATTTCACTAGAAGTTGTCCCGTCACCAAAATCCCATTCATATTTTTTTATATCTCCATCTTCATCATAGCTTCCTGTTCCATTAAAATAAACTGGAACATAAACAATTTCGTAATATGGTCCACCAGCATCTGCTTTTGGTTGAATATTAGATGGATCCTCTGATGGTCCTTCACCAGATGTTTCAATGTATAAATTTATATTATAAGTGTATTGATTTTCTATTATTGTTAATTTTTCTGTTGGTGTGTATGATTTTCCATTATAAATTACTTGAAAAGTTGCAGTGTCTCCAGGTTTATCATCCGAAAATATAAAGAGGTATCGCCCATCATCAAATGGAGTTGTGTATTTCGTTTGATCAGGGAATATTAATCTAACTTCTTCAGTTTGTGTAATTTCATCATCAACATAAATATATCCTTTAACAACTGTTGGGGGTTGTGCATCAACAATATTAGATAATGTAATGTAACAGAAAAGAGTGATTCCACATAATACTAGTAAATGAGTTTTATTTTTTTGCGTTTTATCTCCCTCATTTTCTGTTTTTTGGAATATTTGATTTATTTTAAATCTTTGCTATCAAAAAATAATTTTCTTTAACATTAGTTTGCATTTGAATATAATATTTTTTAAATTTTTTTTATATTAAAATTTGATTACATTTTAAATATATTTTATGTAACATATGTTATAACTATTTTCTTGATTTAATTATTTTTTTTATATTTTAATTAATATAATTAAAAATATCGTAACTTTTATAAGAAACTTTTTTCTATCAAAATACAAATTAAAAATGATTGGAGGGTAAAAATGAAAATGCAATCAATAGCACTAGGAATTGTAGCAATTTTAATAATTGCTGGAGGACTATTAGCAGTAGACGCAGGAAAAGGTAATGGACTTCCAAGTGGACCACACTATACACTAAACATTATAGCAAAGAAAAACTTTGGAAATGGAGACTATAGCAACTTTGAAAGAAATACAATTTTTGTAAAAGTTGATGATAAAACAAAAATAACATATGAAGTATGCTATGATGAAGGTGCAGAATTTGGTGTTTTAGATGGAAACGGTGGCGACGGAGAATGTGCAATCCAGTTCCCATATGATGATACAAGAACCTATTCTGTATGGCTTGTATCATTAGGCAAACCACCAAAAACTATAGAAGATGAGCAATCTATACTAGAGTATGTCGATTACTACTGGACATATGATGAAGAAACTGGCGTATGGGTTTACGAATTAGGAACTTTTACATATAATAGACACAGCAAAAAGCCGCAATGGAACGATATCACTGAGTTATTCTTGATAGAGTTCTACAATATAACAGCAGACCCAGATCTTAACGACCCTGTATACGAATATTACCTATGGCAAATCCCTCAATGGCTATGGGATCAGATAGAAGGCTACTGGTGGAACACATACGGTAACGATCACCTTATACAAGTAAGAATTTACCCAGAATAAAGACAAAAATAAAATATCTCTCATTTTTTCTTTTTTTTATTTTTTCACTCTAAAATCAATAAATTTTTTTTGTATCAAATATGATATAATACTAAAGTAATGTGTTATTCTATTAAATAAGAAATAATAGCAGCATACGCTGTTATATGGGGTGTTTATCCTTAAATGATTGAAAAATAAATTTATTCTAAAGAAGAATTTTTTAAAAATTTTAAATGCTCTCTTTTTTTTTATTTACTGATTATTTTTCTTTTTTTTGTTAATTTTTTTATTAGTTTTTATTCTATTGATCTCTTTTTATCTATTGATAAATTATCAATAATATTCTCTATTTCATTCTTATTTTTTTCTTTTGATTTAGTAGTAGAAGTATTTACTTTATTTCTAGGGAAAATCTCCTCTTTTATATTTTTCTCTCCTTGATAAAAGTTCATCTATTTCTTCTTCAATTGATTTTATTCCTTTATTTTTTATGCTAGTTTCTGTCTTTTCAGCTGTTATCTTTTTTTCTGTAATTTCATCCTTTTTTTGTATATAAAAAATCTTTTCTACTTTTGGTTTTTGTTTTATTAAACTAATTGATATTACTGCTATTAAAATTAATAAAACTATCATTAAAAATATTATCACGTATGGTAAATAAGGTTTTATTATATCTAATAAGTTTATTTCTTGTTCTTTTATTTCAGCTTTACCATATGTACTTAATTCATTTGTAGTTGTATTAAATTGATAATCATATTCTCCATTGTTGTCAATATCTATTAAATAAAGTCCATTAATCAACTCAACTGGTGTTTCTAAACTTGTACTATTAGAATAAAATAAATCATATATACCATCGCTTGTGTAATCAGTTAAATATCCTAAATTTTTGCAGTAAATTGTATCAATAAAAATAACTTGTTCAGTTATTTCAGAAATAGCATCTTTATCATCAATTGCATATGCTTTAATTGTGTAGATACCTGGTTCTGTCCAATTATGTTTAACTGTTGTTGTGGTTCCATTTGGTATAAACTCTGTTGTTGTTATTTCTGTGTCATCATTCCAGTCTATTTTATATTGTGTTGGATCACCATCTGGGTCTGTTGCTTGTAAGCTTAAGTTGTACTCTTTGTTTATATTTCCTGTTGTTGAACCAGTAA
>Ga0153916_10004611_pt1 | contig 10415 bp, 8 predicted proteins | sample Opewatmetagenome_FD_109642 | JGI IMG/M metagenome (GOLD analysis project Ga0153916, IMG submission 109642) | Freshwater wetland microbial communities from Ohio, USA - Open water 3 Core 3 Depth 4 metaG | ecosystem: Environmental > Aquatic > Freshwater > Wetlands | place: USA: Ohio, Lake Erie, Old...
ATGGGCACATAAGCTTGAGTCATTAAGTCATAACGCGAATGGTTGGTAAAAACGATCGGGATATTGCGTGGGACGCAATAACGCATGGCCAATGAGCCGCTGACGAAAGGGTGGTGGACGTGAGTGATGTCCATCGTGTACAGCAAATGCCTGGCTTGCCGGTTGTAGCGCAGGTTCAAATAGATCCCCGTGTCCACCAGCGGGACGCCCAGCGTGCGGATAATTCGCCTCTCTTCGTCGCCGTCTTCATGATCACCAAAGGTGAAGATATATACTTCATGACCAGCTTTCTCCAGCCATTCCTTACTCAACGTGATGGAATTGGTCACTCCGCTCACGTGAGTCTGGTATACATCAGCCATCATGCCGATCCTCATTCAGCCCTCCTTGAGTAATCCTAAGCCATTGGCCTGAAATCGTCAAGCAAATCCGCTTGCTTGGCGTTTCATCTAAGCAAGGGTAAAATCTACTTATGACCGCCTCGGTGAAACAGCAAAACCTCCCCAACATTGACCGTCTCAGTATCCTGGCAGCCATGATTGTCTTAGCTTATACCCTGGAGAGATTTATCGATTTACCTGCCTGGGAGTATTCCAGGCAGCTACCAGGTTTATACATCGAGTTCAGCATAAATGTGAATGTGATCACTTCACTGCTCGTGGCCGGGATGACCGCAGCCGGGGCAAACTGGCTCATGCATGACCATCCAGCCTCGCAAGGGAGGATGGCACTTCAACATGCAATTTTACCGGCCCTCACGGCTCTGGTGATTGGCATTCCGTTAAGCGGCATCCCAGTCGGTCTCGGGTGGTGGCTGGGCCTGATCGGTGGCGCTTTTATCCTAGTGTTGGTCTTGATCGCTGAATATATAGCTGTCGATCCGGGAGACCTGCGTTTGCCACTGGCAACAGCCGCGCTATCAGCGGTGTCTTATGCCCTATTCCTGGTGTTATCCGGGTTTTTGCGTGCAACTGGCGTGCGCTTATTATTCAATCTGCCAGCCTTAATCCTGGCAGCCTGGCTGGTCAGCTTGCGGGTGGCTAATTTGCGCCTGCATGGTATATGGACCATATATGAGTCTGCAATTATCGCCTTCGTTGTAGGACAGGTGGCTGCCGCTTTTAATTATTGGCCTCTTACCCCGGTCGCATTTGGTCTGGTCTTGCTCGGTCCGTCATATGCCCTGGTGAGCCTGTTCTGCAACCTGATTGAGGAAAAACCTTTCCGCCAGGTTTTATTCGAGCCCCTCTTGAGCCTGCTTGTTGCCTGGGGAGCCGCCTTGGTCATCCGATGAATCCCTTATCCAATGGTAAAGGTATACGCATATCGCCTCTGCATTGGTCTCAAATGGAGGCTGATGTCAGGTCCAAGACAGCTGAAGAAGCCTGTGGGATTGTGGCCGGTGAAGGTAACCAATCCCGCTTGGTGATTCCAATGACGAATATCCTGCATAGCCTCTACCGGTTTCGCATGGAACCCAAGGAAGAGCTGGATGCTTTTCTTCTGCTGGAGGAAAAAGGTTTGGAGGTCCTCGCGATATACCATTCTCACCCCCATGGCATCGATAGACCGTCTGTCACTGATCTTGACGAGCTGACCTTTCCTGGGATTGTTTATCTGATCTGGTTTGAGCAAGATACTGCTTGGCGCTGTCGAGCTTACCTGATGAATTCTGGCCAGGATCCTATCGAGGTGCCGCTGATCGTCTCTGATTGAGAGGAACTAATCCGGACATTTCGGGTTATAATGGTTGACGAAGGAGTTCAAGTAGGAAGCAGTAAAATGTTGATATTATCTTTTATCATTGCGTTATTGCTGGCTTATTTGCTCGGATCGATCCCATTCGGTCTGATCATCGTAAAGTTATCCACCGGGAAAGACATCCGCTCGGTGGAGAGCGGCCGTACTGGTGGCACGAATGCCATGCGTGCTGCTGGCATCTGGGCCGGCATGGCTACCGCCATCTTTGACGTCTTAAAAGGTGCTGGATCAGTATTTTTCACTCATCTGATCATCCCTGGAAGCCATGTCTGGCTGGACGTCTTGGCGCCATTTTTTTCGATCATCGGGCATAATTACTCCGCCTTTCTGATCGAGCGGAATGAGAAGGGTAAATTGCGTTTCAGGGGTGGTGCCGGTGGAGCTCCCTGCCTGGGAGGTGCCATGGCTCTATGGCTGCCCAGCTTATTCTTCATCGTCCCCCTGGGTGGATTGATCTATTATTTTGGGGGCTACGCATCTATCACTACCATGAGCGTTGCCCTACTGTCCACCCTGGTGTTCGCCTATCGCGCCTGGCTGGGTTTAAACCCATGGCAATATGCCATCTATGGCTTACTGGCCTTCATCGCCCTGGCCTGGACCTTGCGGCCTAATATCAAACGTTTAATTGCCGGGAATGAGCGTGTCGTCGGTTTACGCGCCAGGCTACGGAAAGCCCGGCGTTGAGGCGTCACCCGTCTTCATCTGCTGAATAATCAGCTTCAACCTCGTTTGGGTTGGCTTTTGGGATTTCACCATACATCTGGTAATACAGAGCGCGCAGGTTCCGTCGATGGAGCTCTTCAGCCAACCCTCCAATCAACACCCTGCTTTTACCGCAATCCTCAACCCCAATCTCCGCCAGGAATTCTTGCGGATACTTCCGGCGCGAGGCCTTGCGCACTGCTTTGCGCAAAGCCGATAGGTAGGCCAGGTTCTCTTTCACCCCCCCGTCGATCTCTCCCCGCAAAACGATATCCCCATGTCCTGGGACTACATTCTCCAGTCCCATCTTGCTGATCTTTTTAAGGGAAGCTATCGTATCGTCAATATTTCCATCCACGATGTAGGGTAGTGCCATAAAGGCATCCCCGGCAAACAGGACACGATCTTCCTCCACTAAAACACCAATATTATCGAGGCAGGGTCCGGGCAGTGGGAACATGGATAAGGTCTTCTTCCCTACCCGCAGGATGAGGAAGCTTTCTTCAAAGGTCAGCTGCGGTAGGACGATTTTCACTCTGCGGAAGGATGGGTTTTGTTTACGGGCTTCCAGGAGCGATTGCTGCCCTTTGGTTGCCAGCTGTTTCCGGCTGAGAGCATGGGCGATGATCGTGGCACCCGGGAAAAAGCAGTTCCCCCAGGCGTGGTCAGCATGGTAATGGGTATCGATCACATATCTGATCGGCAGGTTCAGCTCCTGCTCGATAAAATCCCTGATCTGGATGGTCTCTTCAGGGATGGCCAGGGTGTCGATGACCACGGCCCAATTTGGGCCGATCACAGCCCCGGCCGTCACTTGCGCATAGACATCGCTTTGGAAGTAAAAGACATTATCAGCTACACGCTCACGCTGCATCTCGATCTATCCTGAATACCCATTAATTTCCAAAGATTTCCTCGCCGGTTCCCTATCCAACCGCTGAAGGATAGCACAAATGAAACCCAAAAGTCAAGCCCATTTGCCTCCAGTTCCGATTGAGTTTTCGTCGATTTTCATTGACTGCCAGGCTGAATTTCGGTATAATCACTCCAATTAATAGCCAGCAGCAAAACCAGGAGGAGTAGGTGGTTGGTGTGCTGTCAGAGAAGGCGAGGTCTTGGCTGTAAACCTCCCTCGGCAAATCCCACTGAACGTCGCCTGGTACGCATGTCGAAGAAAACGCCTGCCAAGGCTTGAGTAGACCGACACGGGTAAGCCCGTTACAGCGTATCCCCGATGGTTGTCGGGGGAAGAGTGCACCAGATCGCCTGGTGAAATGAGGTGGTACCGCGAAAGGCATCCCTTTCGTCCTCATGTGGACGAAAGGTTTTTGTTTAACCGACCATACGTTGAAGGAGTGTATTATGAGTGCGCCAGATCTGCCCAAAGCATATGACTTTAAATCCACCGAAGATCGGATTTACGCCTGGTGGGAAAGCCGCGGTTATTTTCGGCCCAATAATGACCCTATGGTGCCTGGTTTTAACCCCAACCATAAACCATACGTCATCTCTATCCCACCCCCCAATATAACCGGTGAGTTGCACCTGGGTTCCGCCCTGTTCGTTTCACTGGAGGATTTGATGATCCGGTATCACCGCATGAAAGGTGTCCCTTCTCTATGGGTGCCGGGCTCCGACCATGCGGGCATTGCCACGCAGCTTCAAGTTGAGAAAGCCCTGCGCCGTGCAGGCCTCACGCGTGAGCAGGTCGGCCGGGAGGAATTCCTGCGACGCACTTGGGAATGGAAAGAAAAATACGGAGGTATCATCACCAGCCAGATCCGGCGCCTGGGCGCCTCGTGCGACTGGAGGCGCGAGCGTTTTACCCTCGATGAGGGCCTATCGCGCGCCGTGCGCGAGGCTTTTGTCCGCCTGTATGAAAAAGGCCTGATCTACCGTGGCCCGCGCCTGATCAACTGGTCTCCAGGTCTCAAGACAGCTGTGTCTGACCTGGAGGTAGTGTACTCTGAAGAGCCCGGCAAGCTGTATTATTTCAAGTATATGCTGGCTGGCGCAGGGGGTGAATACATCCCCGTGGCGACCACCAGGCCTGAAACCATCCTGGGGGATACCGCAGTGGCGGTCCACCCGGAGGATGAACGCTACCAGAAATACATTGGCAACCAGGTGATCGTTCCCATGCTCAACCGCCTCATCCCGGTGATTGCCGACTCGTACGTGGATCGTGAATTTGCTACCGGAGCGTTGAAGATCACACCCGGGCACGACCCGAATGATTATCAGATCGGCCAGAAGCATGGGCTGGAGGTCATCTCCATCCTGGATGAATCCGCCCATATCAACGCCTACGGAGGCCCGTACCAGGGGTTAGACCGGTTCGAATGCCGCAAGAAGCTGTGGGAGGATATGCGCCAGGCTGGCCTGGTGATCAAAGAGGAAGATTATCTGCTCAATATCCCGCGCTCCCAGCGAGGCGGTGAGATCGTTGAACCAATGATTTCCACCCAGTGGTTCGTACGCATGGAGTCACTGGCCCAACCCGCCCTGGAAGCCGTCCGTACGGAGCGGATCCGCATCGTACCCGAGCACTTCACTAAGGTGTATTACAACTGGCTGGAGAATATTCAGGATTGGTGCATCTCGCGCCAGCTGTGGTGGGGACATCGCATCCCCGTCTGGTATTGCCATAATTGCCAGGGGATGACCGTGGCCCGCACCGATCCAGCTGTCTGCGCCCATTGTGGTAGTAAGAACATCACACAAGATCCCGATGTGCTGGATACCTGGTTCTCCTCCGCCCTGTGGCCATTTTCGACCTTGGGCTGGCCGGACGAAACGCCGGATTACCGGTATTTCTATCCCACCACCATGATGGAAACTGCTTACGACATCCTGTTTTTCTGGGTGGCGCGTATGATCATGTTTGGCCTTGAATTTACCGGAAATATCCCTTTTAGCGAGGTTTACTTGCATGGTCTGGTCCGTGATGAGCACGGGAAGAAGATGAGCAAGTCCAACGATAATATCATCGATCCATTGATCGTGATGGACGAGATGGGCACGGATGCGCTGCGTTTCACCCTGCTGGTGGGCTCCACGCCGGGTAAAGATTCCAACCTGAGCACCAAACAGGTGGAGCCAAACCGCAACTTTGTGAATAAGGTCTGGAATGCCAGTCGCTTTATCATCACCAGCCTGGACAAGGTCACTGCAGGCCCCAGCTCCGAGCCTGAGTGGACTCTGGCTGATTCGTGGATTTGGGCGCGTGTCCAGGCGCTGGTGCGCGACGTGGATAGGCTCTTCCAATCCTACCAGTACAGCGAGGCTGGTCGCCAGATTTATGATTTCTTCTGGAGCGAGTTCGCCGATTGGTACCTGGAGATCGCCAAGCTCCAGTTGCTTGAGGGCGGTGATCGGGCTTATTACACCGCCTCCACTCTTGTGCGCGTGTTGGATCTGGCACTACGTTTGCTCCATCCCTTCGTCCCATTCATCACCGAGGAGGTTTGGGGCCACTTGCGCCAGACGCTGGCAGGTTCACCCCTGGCATCCATTGCCTCCACATGGTCTGAGGCTTTGATCATCACCTCCTGGCCTGAACCTCGACCCGTGGAGGGATGGGAGGATGCCTGCATTGCGGATTTCAGCCTGATCCAGGAAGCCATCCGTTCGATCCGCAACATCCGCGCTGAGAAGGATGTGAGGCCGGGTAGACGCATCCCTGCATTACTGGCGGCTGGCGAGAAGACCTCCATCTTCCGTGATCAGCAAAAGATCATCTCTGCGCTGGCGCAGGTTGATCCCGAAAAATTAGAAATATCTACCAGCCTGCCCCCCAGGCAGGAGAATCAGATTGCCCTTGCTTTTGGGCCGGTGGAAATCTACCTGCCGCTTGAAGGTCTGGTGGATACAGGCGCGGAGCGCGAACGCCTGAATAAAGCTCTGGCTGAAGCTGAAGGGCAGGTGAGTCGCCTGGAACAGCTGCTCTCAGGCTCGTTTGCTCAAAAGGCTCCGGCTGAAATCGTCCAAAAAGAGAGGCAGAAATTGAATAGCTACCGGGAGACTGCTGATAAAGTAAGGAGACAGCTCGAAGCTCTCGAGAAGTGACTATGGATATAAATGATGGGCTGCCGGATGAATACAGGCAGCCCAGTATTATCAATCTCCTCCTCGGTCAGCTGGGAGACGGTGGGTGAGTAGTATCGTGTTATTCTGTCTTGGAGGCGGTCTTTTGCTGCAGGCGTTGCAAGCGCTGCAAGCGGTGCTCGAATTTCGGTTTCCATTGCGATATTTCGTCGCTCGGTAACCCCGCTGTGTCGATCAATTCCAATGCTGCTTTGCTCCATTTGAGGGCCATCTCGAAGTCTTGGGCATGGTGTTCGTAGTATTTAGCCAATTCTTCATAAGCAATAATATTCCTGCGTGCAGTAGCCTGTTCCCATAGGGGTACCGCAGCCGGGTAATTATCGTTGCGCTTATGTAACAGGGATAAGCGTAACAGGGTATCGTCGTATAGCTCCGCCGGCAGCTCACCTCGCAGGCAAGATTCGTACAATTCTCCCGCTCTTTCAAAATGACCCAATTCTTCTAATAACCTGGCGACAGCTGCCAGGTCGATTATCTCCTGAGAGCTGTGCGCCATAGGATTTTCCAGCAACCTTGATGTGTGGTTCAATAAAGCTGCCAGTGATACTACATCCATGGCGTTGTGGTAAAACACGCGTTTTAACGGCCGCGCATCTCCATCTCGCAGGTAGTCGAAATAAATTTGCGGGATCATCCAGCCTGGGATCTCTTCATCCGTACGGCTGGCACCCAAGATCTGCACTTCCAGGTTGGACAGGGTCCGGCTGGGTAAGCGGTCGCGCCATAAGCGCCGTGAGAGATGCAGCAGATCCACGTGAGCCAGGTTTTTAAATGGAGATTTCCACCCCTGGAGTGTATAACGCGAATCTAATAACGGTATATCGAACGCTTTCCCATTGAAGCTCACGATCGTCTGGCAGGGAGCAATGAACTCCTCTAATGCAAGCAGCAGGGCTGGCTCTTCCAGGGGATCGCGCATGAAGAATTGTGCCAGGTGAAAACCATCTGCTGTGTATCGACCTACCCCCACCAGGAAGGCAAAAGTTCCTGTCCCACCCGCCAATCCGGAGGTTTCAGTATCCAGGAATACATAGCTTTCAGGGTTTTGCTCGGCAATTTTCAGGTTACCTGCCCATTGGGCGATTGTTTTAGGCGGGTTGGCGATCTGCAATTCGACCTGTCCGTGGATATATCCGGTGGGAAAATCTTCTTCCATCAGGTAGGTCATACTATTGCCTTTTTCCAGGAAGCGGCCTGCGCTGATCTCCTCGACCGGGTAGGATTTTTCCCTGGTGGGAGGAGGTATTTCCTTGGTACCTAATTTCACCCCCATCGATTTAAGGCGTTCAGTCAATGTCGGCATACTTATTCTTTGACGCTATAATCACAGATTCGTTACTGGCAATCATAACCGTAAATCGATGATAAGCAAACCCTTCTACATTCTTTTTCCCACGTGTCAAGAATTCGCTACCTTTCCATTTTCACTGCCCTCTTGGAGATTTGAGCCAGTTTTATTCATCACTTATTTTATGATAAATACAGTTATAATCAGGATTTATCCTGATAAAGTGCCTCGTGTCTGTCGCATTTATTCCCTACTCAGCTAATAACCTTCTGGACGTGAAGGGGTTAATCTAAACATGAGGATTAAAGCCCGATTGGAACCTGGGAAAATTGCCCTTGTCACCGGAGGTTCGAGTGGCATTGGGAAAGCCATCGCCTGTGGATTGGCCGAGCGCGGGCTGCATGTATGGTTGCTCGCCCAGCGGCAAGAGATACTGGATTCAGCCCGTATGGAGGTTGAGACACACCGTCAACATCCGGACCAGACGATCAATGTAATTTCAGCCGATGTCTCAAACCTGGATCAGGTCAGGTTGGCAGTCAGGCAAATCGCAGATCAATCCGGCCCTCCCGACTTATTGGTGAATTCTGCCGGAGTGACCCATCCGGGCTATGTTCAGGACCTAGATATCAATATCTTCAACTGGATGATGGCAGTCAATTACTTCGGCACAGTCCATGTGAGTAAGGAAATCCTTCCGGCAATGATTGCCCGCGGCTCAGGCTATATCGTTAACATCTCCTCGGGGGCTGGTGTTTTTTCCGTCATTGGTTATTCTGCCTACGGGCCTTCCAAATTTGCCGTCAGGGGTTTTTCAGATGCCTTGCGCCAGGAGATGAGGTTATACGGGATTGGTGTCTCCCTCATCCTGCCATCTGATACTGATACCCCCCAGCTCGAGTATGAAAACCAGTTTAAACCTCCAGAGACCAAAGCCCTTGGGAATATCTTTGGTTCAATGGTGGCTTCTGATGTGGCCAGGTTAATCCTGAAAGGGATCGCACGTGGGCAGTATCTGATCATCCCTGCCTTTGAAGGCAGAGTTTTCTATCACCTTAACGGCTTATTAGGCATGGGATTAAATCCGATCATTGATCAAATCATCGCCGGGGTACGAAAAAAGAAAAAATCAGCTCGACCAGAAGAGGCCTAGATCATGGATATTTTCGATAAGTGCTATAACTTCACTTATGCCAGGGAATTCATCGCCTCAGGCTATTACCCATATTTCATCCCTATGCAGGGTAATGAGGGCAGCGAGGCTATCTTTCAGGGCCGGCGCCTGATCATGTGCGGGTCGAATAATTACCTGGGCCTCACCACCCATCCCAAAGTACGCCAGGCTGCCATCGACGCAATAAAAGAATATGGTACCAGCTGCACTGGCTCCCGCTTCTTGAATGGCACACTGGAGCTGCATGAGCAATTGGAACGTGAGCTCGCCGACTGGGTAGGAAAGGACGCCGCCCTGGTGTTCTCAACCGGGATGCAGGTAAACCTGGGAACGATCAGCTCGCTGGTGAGCCGCAATGACGTGGTGATTTTGGACCGTGATGACCATGCCAGCATTGTGGATGGTGCCCGGCTGGGCTGGGGCAAGGTGAAACGCTTCAAACATAATAACGTTGAAGACCTGGAACGCGTCCTGGAAGGCATTGGAGAGAAAGTGGGGAGATTGGTGGTTGTTGATGGCCTGTTCAGCATGGAGGGAGATATCGCTCCCCTGCCTGATATCGTAAAAGCCTGTAGAAAATATGGAGCACGCTTGATGGTGGATGACGCCCATGCCCTGGGTGTGCTGGGTGGTGGTCGGGGCACGGCCGCCCATTTTGGTTTGAAGGATGGGGTGGATCTCATCATGGGCACCTTCAGCAAATCATTAGCCTCGGTCGGTGGCTACATCGCCGGCGACGAGGATATCATCCACTATATCAAGCACCATGCCCGCTCGTTGATATTTAGCGCCAGCATCCCCCCAGCCAACGCTGCCACTGCCCTGGCTGCCTTGCGGGTGATGCGTGAAGAACCGCAGCGTGTGCAGCGCGTCAACGACATTGGTGATCATATGCGCAAGGGTTACCATGAGCTTGGTTTTAACACCGGGAATTCGGTCAGCCCCATTATTCCAATTTTCATCGGCGATGATTACCGGGCAGCCATGATCTGGAAGGCCATGTTCGAGGCTGGAGTGTACGTGAATATGGTCGTCTCACCTGCTGTGCCTGAAGGCAAGCAGCTGCTGCGTACCAGCTACATGGCCACCCACACCGATGAGCAGCTAGCCCGCGTCCTGGATATATTTACCCAGGTGGGCAAGCAGGTGGGGATCATTTAGCACCCTGTCATATGGCCATCACCGCAATTTTTTGGGTACTGTCCCGTGAAAATCCATCTCTTGATGTCATTGCGAGTCCCGAGCGCAGCGAGGGGCGAAGCAATCTGCTCTTTCTTCGATAGTCCTCGCAACCCTACACGCTGGCTTTTGGGAACTGACCTGCGAAAATCCATCTCTTGATGTCATTGCGAGTCCGAGCGCAGCGAGGGGCGAAGCAAT
>Ga0153916_10004612_pt1 | contig 10414 bp, 5 predicted proteins | sample Opewatmetagenome_FD_109642 | JGI IMG/M metagenome (GOLD analysis project Ga0153916, IMG submission 109642) | Freshwater wetland microbial communities from Ohio, USA - Open water 3 Core 3 Depth 4 metaG | ecosystem: Environmental > Aquatic > Freshwater > Wetlands | place: USA: Ohio, Lake Erie, Old...
CGAGCTCGGCCGCGTGGCCGGCGTGCTTCGTCTTCTCGATATCGACCCGCCAACCCTCGCGCCTTAGCACGCTGCGCACCGTACGCAGGACCCTCGGGTCCGTGCGCGCCGCCGCCGGATTGGTGATGATCAGGGTGTGGGACATCAGAACCGTCTCTCCCACTGCACGTCGATCCCGAGCTGGAGCTGGGCCCCGAAGCTCCCCGTCCCGGACAGGCTGCAGATGCGCACCGGGTCGGCGCTTGCGAGCAGGCTCCAGTGCTGCGCCACGCGGAACTCGAGGCTCCCGCCGAGGTTCTGCAGGGTGAAGGCCTGTTTGCGACACAGCCGGGGACTCACCGTGAGGAACCAGCGGTCCCCGATCTGGCGACCGAACGCGATCTCCGTGGCTTCGAAGCCCCTGGCGCCAAACTGCGGCCGGACCTCCAGGAAGTCGAGCGGGATTCCCAGGTCGGCGATCAGCTGCCCGCCGAGCGAGCCGGTGATCTGGCTGCTGAGGGAGGTGAGGCTCTCCAGGCCGTAGCGCCCGGCCTCGCCGCTCGCTGCCGCCGCTGACGGGGCCCCGAGCACCAGGTACGACAGCACCTCAGCATCGGTGAGCGGCGGCTGCATGTCGCTCGACAGCCTGAGTTGCGGCACGAGGATCGTGCCTCCCAGATGGACGTAGACCTGCACCACCTCGCCGCGGGTGCCGCGCAACTGGTGGCGCGCGTCGATGTCGATCGCCGCGTTGAAGTCCGGTGTGCCGAAATACCGGACCTCTCCGCGCGTGACGGTGAACGTCTCTCGCCTACCGGGCAGGAACAGCTGGTACGTCCCGCGCGGCGTCCGCAGCGTGCCGGTGATGCGGTACTGGTCCCGGATCTTGTCGACGGACACCTGGCCGGTGAGGAAGATGTCGGCCTCGCTCGAGCGCAGGTGCACGTCGTTGCCCATCGTGAGGACCAGCCCCGCGATGCGGAGACTGTCGAGGAAGCGGCTCTCGAAGCTCGGCCCGAGCCCCTGCTGCCGGATCAGGGCCGCCGTCGCCGAGTCGAGCACCCCGACCGTGTCCTCGAGGTTCACGATCTGTTTCTCGACGATGTCCGCGAAGTGCACCACGCCGCGCGGGAGCGTCCCCGTGCCCGTGAGCAGCGCACCGTACACCGGTCCGGTGAGCCTGACGGCGCCGGAGGTCGTCAGGGTCAGGAAGTCGCGAATATCCAACGCCCGGAAGTTGTCCGCCGTGATCGACAGGTCGAGGATCGGGTGCGTGAGCTCGGCCAGCTGCACGGTGCCGCGCACCGCAGCCGTCCCTTCGCCGCTCGCGGCGCTCAGTGTGTCCACCCGGATCGTATCGCCACTGAGCACCAGCCGGCCGAATACCCGCTGTTGCCGGACGCCGAGCGCCGGGAACGTCGCGGCACCGTCGCGGATCTCCACCGAGCCGGTGAGGCGCGGCGCCTCCCATGTGCCCGCGATGCCGAGGTCCACCCAGAGGCGGCCCTCCGTCTGTCGCACCATCGGCGTGATGGCACTGAGCAGGCTCAGGTCCACGCCGTCCGCGCGGCCGCTGACGGTGATCGGACCGGGCAGGCGACGTCGCTCCACCGCGCGGAATCCCAGGTCGATCGGCAGGTCCAGCTCGACGGTCATGATGCGCGCGCCGGCGCGCCACGTCTCGAGCGTCCCGGTGAGTTGCCGGCTCCCGTAGCGGATCGTGCCCTGGACGAGCGGCGTGCGGTACTCGCTGAACACGGCGTCGCGCATCGAGAACGACGCGTCGATCTCGGGGGCCGGCCCCGTTCCTCCGATCCGGAACGTGCCGCTCAGCTCGCCGGCCACCGCCGCGGTGTCGCGTTGCAGCAGGGCCGCCACATCCGCCAGTGACAGGGCCTCGAGACTCCCCTCCAGCGTGGCCGGGCCAGTCCGCGGCACGGCGCCCCGCAGGGCGACGCGCGACCGGCCGTCGAGCGTGGTCAGCGTCATGCCGGAAAGCGCGATCGCGCTGTCGCCGACGGTAGCGGTCGCGCCCGGCTCGAGCCTCCACCGATCCGCCGCCGCGGACAGGGCTAGGGAATCGAACCGCACCACGAAGTCCCCCGCCCGCGCGAACCAGGTTCCGCCCGCGCGGACCGCGGCCGCCTCGCCGATGCCGCCCAGCACGATCCAGTTGAGCGAGTCCGTGCGCCCCACCACCGCCGCCACGACCTCGGGGAACACGCGCTGGCCCACGAACAGGGAGTCCACGTTCACCTGTGTGGCGATCGCCCCGCGACCGCCGGCGTCGAACCGTCCGGCGGTTCGCGCGCCGCGCAGGTGGAACGCGTTCCAGATCAGCCGCAGGCCTTCGAGGGTCCACGCGGCCGACAGCCGGTGGAGCGACCCGGACAGGGTGACGTGCCCGCGCACGGTGCCGCGCAGGGTATCGCCCGCGAGCGCGGCCGTATCGCGCCCGGCGAGCTGCAGCAACAGCGGCGCGAGCGAGCCCAGCGAGTCGGCCTGGACCTGGAGCGGCAGGGAATCGCGCCGCGACGTGGTGAGGCCGAGTCCACCCCGGCCCACGAAGCTCACGCCACGTGCCCGCAGCTCGAGCGTGTCCACCAGCAGCACGCTATCGCGCACCCGCACGTGGGCGCGCACGGTATCGAGCCGCGCGTCGCCGAGCAGCGAGGGTCCGAGCACGAGCCGCAGGTCCATTAGCGGAGGCGCGAGCGAGTCGACCTCCACGTCGCCCGTCAGCATCCCGTTCAGCGCCGTGCCATGCAGGCGCCGCTCGAGCGGCTCGAGCGTGAGCCCACGGAACCGCACGTCCAGGTCGCGAGCCCCCAAGCGCGGCGCCGCCAGGATGACGGTCCCGCCCCCCTGTAGCGCGCCGCCCGGGCCCGCGAGATCGACGTCGAGCGACAGGGAGTCGAGGTATCCGGCAAGCCGTACTTCGCCCGCCATGGCGCCGGCGAGCGGGACCTGGGGGTAGCTCGGGCGCACGCCGTCGTACTGCAGCGAGTCGAACCGCAGCGATCCCCACACGCCCACCGTATCACGCCGGGTGTCGAGCCGGATCGTCCCATCGGCGTGCGACACCGGGAGATCGCCGTCGATGTGCGCCAGCTCCCCGGTGAACTCGACGTCGCGCCATGGCCCGTCGAGGACGCCGGCCCCCTCCATGTCGCCGCGCAGCTCCACGGACGGCGCGATGACGCGCACCGTGGCGAGCGCCACGCGCGCGAATGCCACCTGGAACCTCCGGAACACGATGTCCCCGGGAACCCCGAACGCGATCACGCCGCTCCCACGGATCTGGGTCTCGGCCGAATCCGCGCGCCGATCGTGAAACACCCAGTCGATCTGGTGGCGCACCGCGGCCCGCGGCCCGTCCATCTGCGTCCGTCCGCTGACCCGTCCGTCAACCGGCACCGTGTCGAGCAGCCCGCGGAGGTACGCCACGTCAAAGTCGCGGGTGGTCACGTCCAGCCGCTCGGTCGCCCAGTCCTGGCCCGGGCCCACGCGGGCGCCGAACGACCCGCGGATGCTGCCGCCGTTCGCGGCCGTCAGGTCGAGCCGCTCACCGCGGATGCGCAGCACGCTGTCCGATTCGGACCGCACCGTGAGGGCACCGCTCCCGCTCAGGCCGGGGACGAGCCAGGCAAACAGCGCGGTGAGGTCGTTCGACGCAAACGCGTCGGCGCGGAACGCCAGGTCCACCCGCGGCCCCGCGGCCAGGTCCCACATGCGGCCGCGCATCGTGGATCGCGTGCCTGGCAGCTCGGCCCGACCGAGGTCGAAGACGATGGTGTCGCCGGTGACCCGCACACTGCCGTTCGCGTCGTGGATCTCGAGCGACGGCTCGGAGACGGTGGCTGCGAGCGTCGCCACGTCCAGCCGGATTCCCGCTTCGCCGGGGAGCGGGGAGCTGAGGCGGACGTACGGCAGCAGCGCGCGCGGGACTTCGATGACCCGCTCGTGCATGACCGTGCTGTCAGCGCGGGGCGTGCGGATCAGCACGCGCAGGCCGTCCACCGTGACGTTGCGGAACGCCACCAGGAGGCTGGGCCCGCCGCCACCCCCGCCCTCATCAAGCCGGAGGACCTGCTGGTAGTTGAACCGTCCGCCCGGAAGACGCTCCAGCGTGACGAGCGCGCCCGACAGACTGAGCTCCCCGAGCACGATGCGGCGCGACAGGAAATCCCGCACCCGGTAGCGGACCTGCAAGCGCGGGATGTCGATGAAGGGGCGCCCGTCTTCACCGGTCACGTGCACGCCGAACGCCACGAGCCCGTCGTACACGCCGCCGGCGGTGGAGTCCACGGTCACGGTCCCCCGCACGGCTCGGTTCGCGATGCGCAGCGCCGTCGCCACAACGACGTCGCGGCCCGCCTCCGTGCCGAGCCCGGCGCCCGCGAGGCCCACGATGATTCCCCCGAGGCTCGCAAGCCCCAGCGCCGACAGGCTGAGGACCCGTCCGCCGGTCAAAACGCCTGCCCCACGGAGAAGTGCAGCTGCAGCCGCTTGAAGAACGACGTGGGAGCCGCTGGGGCGTAGGAGGAGTCGATGAGCACGAGCTGAGGGCCCACCTCCTGGTACAGCGGGCCCGGCTCCGGTCCGTATCCGTTGTAGCCCAGGTCCAGCCGGATCGGACCGATTCCCGTGATGAAGCGCAGGCCGACCCCCGGCGTGATCCGCAGCCCGCGGTACTTGAGGATCTCGTCGCCCCGCACGAACACCTGCCCCGCGTCGACGAACATCGCGCCTTCAAGTCGATTGGCGAACCCGGGCAGCGGGAACCGGAGCTCCGCGTTGGCGAACAGCAGATCGTTCCCGCCGGATGCCGAGGTCACGGTATCGGGCGTCATGCTCGCCGAATCCGTCCGGATCACCCGCACCTGGGGGCCGAGCCGGTTCTGGCCGTAGCCGCGCACGCTATTGGGTCCGCCACCGTAGAACCGCTCTTCGGGCGGCACGTACTTGAGGTTCTGTCCACCGGTGGCCAACGTCGCGGGCACAATCGTGCCCGCCTGGACCCGCCAGGCCAGCACGCCACTCCGACCGACCCGGAGGTACATCGCCCACTGCGCCTGCAGACGCGTGAACTGCGCGAGCGAGTCGGAGCCGATGACCGGAGAGGCCCACTTGAGCTCCACCGACGCCAGGCTGCCGCGCGTCGGGCTGAGCAGCGAGTTCTGGCGGTTTCGCACCACCACCAGGCTCAGAGCAGACTGGACGAGCGGTTCTTGGAAGACGGCGATGTCCACCGTGTTGCACACGCTGAGGAACACGCAGAATGACGCCGGCTCCGCCTTCGTGTTGCCGCGCTCCAGGCCGTAGGACAGGGTCACCGGCAGGTCCCATGAAGGACGATAGGTCAGCGCCAGGTCTCCACCGACCGCCTCCCGTACGTAGGCCAGCAGCTCGCTGCGCCGCTCTCCGGTGAACGAGAGGGTGGCACTCGCCCCGCGCAGCAGCACGGTCGGCTGCGTGAGACTGGCGGTCACGTTGTAGTTCAGCGCCAGCCTGGTGCTGTCGGTCTCGGCATCGAGACCGCGGCAGACGTTGTTCTGCAGCCCCCAGGAGAACGGGTCGCCCGTCCCGATCTTCGACAGTCGGGCCGAGACGTCCAGCACGCGCGCACCGCCCAGAAAGTGATGCACGGTCAGCGCGCCCAGCACGCGGAAACAGTCGAGCGTGCCGTACCCGCCACCCATGCGCACGCGGTAGAGCGGCCCCTCGCGCACCCGGACCTGGACGGCGACGAGGGAGTCATCCGGGCCCTTGGCGATCGAATCCACCAGCCGCACGTCGACGTAGTCGAACGCGCCGGTCCGATAGAGGTCGCGCTGGGCGGCGTGCAGATCCTCCTGGCGGTACGGATTTCCCACCCGTACGGGAACGAGGCCGCGGACGACCGATGCGGGGATCCGATTGGCACCGACGACGTCCACCCGCGACACCCGTGCGTGCGGCCCCGGGTCGACGTCAAACGTGACCTGCGCGGTGTGCTTCTCGCGATCCACCTCGAAGCCGCGGAACACCTGGGCGAACGGGTACCCGCGGTTCTCCAGCGCCGCGAGGATCGTGTCGGTGGTGGCACGCAACCGCAGCCGGTTGAACGGATCGCCCACGGCGAGCGGCAGGTCGGCCAGGAGGCTATGCTCCGCGAGAATCCCCTCGACGCCCGCGATTGAGAGCCGCGTGATCCTGACGGGCGGTCCTTCCTCGATCAGGACGCGAAGCTTGACGCTCGCGCTGTCGCGCTGGATCACCGTATCGATGCGTGCTTCGAGAAAGCCGCTCTGCGAGTACAACAGCTGGAGCCTGGCGACGTCCCGGCGGAACTCCCGCTCGTCGAAGTAGCGTCGCTCCCCGAGGCCGAGCCACGACACCACCGGCCAGCGCGCCCACCAGCTCGAGTTCGACGTCGCGATCGAGATGCCGAGCGTGTAGTCGTCGATCGCGTGGTTACCTTCGAACGCGAGCCCCGTGACTTGGAGCCTGGCCGGCAGGCTGTCCTGTGCGTGCAGCGTCGGGCTGGCGATCGGCCACGCGGCGCAGCACGACAGCATGAGCGCGACAGTGCGAATGCCAACTCCTCTCGACACGCGAGGGACCCGTGCACCGGGCGCCGGGCGGCTTGACGGAATGCGGATAACTTCTTCAAGTTCAGCAGGTTACGTTGGCGTGTCAACTCGCGCTGCCACCCCGGCCGCCTGCCGCTGGAGGATCGCCTTGCGCCGCTCCCTCATCTGCCTCGTTGTCGCCCTGCAACTCGCGCCGGCTGCCGCGCTCGCGCAGAGCCTGCAACGGAGACTCGACCGGCTGCTCGACGCCCCACCGTTCGACCGCGCCCTCTGGGGCGTCATCGTCACCGATTCGACGGGCCGCGTGCTCTACGCACGCAACGCCGACCGGCTGTTCGTGCCGGCCTCGAACACCAAGCTCGTGGTCGCCGCCGCCGCCAGCGCGCTGCTCCCCGTGGATTCCCGCATCGAAACCAGCGTGTACGGCACCGGCCCGATCGACGACGGGACGCTCCAGGGCAACCTCGTCGTGTACGGCCGTGGCGATCCGACATTCTCGACCCGATGCTACGGCACGGATACCCTCGCGCTCGGGGCCTGTGAGCTCGCCTGGGACCGGCTCGACGCGATGGCCGACAGCGTGCGCGCGCGCGGCATCCGGCACGTCACCGGTTCCCTCGTCGGCGACGGCAGCTACTTCACCGGGCCGCTGTTCCATGCCGACTGGAACGTGTACGATCTCAACTGGTGGTACGCCGCGCCGGTGTCGGGCCTCGGATTCAACGACAACGCCGTGGACATCACCTGGGGCCCCGGCCCGGCGGCCGGCGCGCCGGCGGCGGTCACGCTCACCCCCGACGTCGGGCTCGTGCGGTTCGAGAACCGCACGAGCACCGTGGATTCCGCCGCCCGGACGACCGTGGACTTCTATCGGACGCCGGGCACCTGGGACGTGTGGGCCGACGGCGTCGTCGCCGCGCAGCGCGCCCCCGTCACCGAGTACTTCGCGCTCCCCGACCCGGATCTGTTCTTCGCCGCGGCGTTTCGTGTCGCCCTGGCGCGGCACGGCGTGAGCGTCGCGGGCACCACGCTCTCGACGACCGACAGCCTCGGGTATCGCGCCGCGCGCGCAGGACCGGCGCTCGTCACGTACGCGGGGCGCCCCCGGGACGACATCCTGTTTCCCATCCTCAACACCAGTCAGAACTGGTTCGCCGAGATGCTGCTCAAGACGCTCGGCCGGCGCGTGGCTGGCACGGGATCCTGGACGGCCGGCCTGGGAGTGGAACGGCGCTTCCTGGTGGACTCGGTGCGCGCCGATTCGACCGGGTTCACGCTGAGTGACGGATCCGGGCTGTCCACCGGGAATCTCGTCGCCCCCCGCACATTCGGCGCGCTGCTGCGCTACATGTGGTCGCATCCCTCGCGGGCGGGTTTTCTCCGCGCGCTGCCGCGATCCGGCCAGCCCGGCTCGCTCCGCACCCGTTTCGTCGGAACGCCGCTCGAGGGACGAGTGATCGCCAAGACCGGGAGCATCGCGCACGTGAACGCGCTCTCCGGGTACATCGAGCGCCCCGCCCGGGGGCCGCTGGTGTTCTCCGTGATGGTGAACCACCACACGGTGGGGGGACGGACGGTGCTGCAGCAGATCGACTCGATCGTGGTGCAGATGGCGCGCTAGACGACCTGCTTCCCCGCCAGCACGCCGAGCATCTCCTCCACAGTCGTGATCTTCACGCGTGGCCGGCCCACGGCCTTGCCGCGGGCGATCTCCTGCGCGTCGAGGCGCAGCCAATCCGCATAGGTCACGCAGGCCGGCCGGCGCGAGCGCACCAGCGTCTCGGCGAGCGCGGGATCCGGCGCGTCGGGCTGGAGCATCACCCCCCGCCCGACGTCGGCCAGCAGGGCCTCCACGGTTTCGACGGCGCAGGGCTTGTTGGTGCCGATCACGCCGGACGGGCCGCGCTTGATCCAGCCCGCGACATAGATCCCGGGCAGCGGGTGCCCGTCCCGCACCACGCGCCCCCGCTCGTTGGGCACGATGCCCCGCCGCTCGTCGAACGGCAGTCCGGGGAGGGCGATCCCGCGGTATCCCACCGACCGGAACACGAGATCGACCGGCAGCTCCTCGGCGTGCTCGGTTGCTACGGCCCGCGCTCCGCCCCGGCCGTCGTCCTCGAGCCGGTTGCGGACGAGACGCAACCCGGACACCCCACCCGACGCATCGCCCAGCACCGCGACCGGCGAAAGCAGGAACCGCAGCGTCAGCAGCTTCGGCTTGGCGTCCCTCGGCCGCCGCGCGAACTCCTCGAGGATTTCCACCTTCTTTGCCAGGGCGCGGTCGTCACTGGCCGCGAGCTGCGCCCGGCTCAGCGGATCCAGGGCGACCTCCTCGGGAGGGACCGTGACGTCCGCGCCCGCGAGCTCCCCCAGCTCCCGGACCTCCGGCGTCGTGAAGGCGGCCTGGACCGGACCGCGTCGGCCGATCAGATACACCTCGCGCACGCCGCTCCGTGCCAGCGCGTCCTGCGCGTAAGCAGCAATGTCGGTGCCCGCGAGCTCCTCGGGCGTGCGGCACAGGATCCGGGCCACGTCCACCGCGACGTTGCCGACGCCGATCACGGCGACGCGCTCTCCCGAGAGATCGAACTCGCGATCGCGGAAGTCGGGGTGTCCGTTGTACCAGGCCACGAATTCGGTCGCGGGGTGGCTGCGGGCCAGATCCTCGCCTGGTACGCCCAGCCGCCGGTCGGTCTGCGCGCCGGTGGCGAAGCACACGGCGTGATAGTGGCGCGCGAGGTCCTCGAGCATCACGTGCACGCCGACGTCGACGTTTCCGTAGAAGCGGAAGCCGGGTGTCCGCGCGACCTTGTCGAACGAGCGGCTGACGCTCTTGATCTTCTGGTGATCGGGCGCGACCCCGAAGCGCACCAGCCCGAACGGCGCGGGCAGGCGCTCGAACATGTCGACCGAAACGTCGAGCTCGGGCCGCGCCAGCAACGACTCGGCGGTGAAGAAGGCGGCGGGGCCCGACCCGACGATGGCGACGCGCAGAGGGCGTGGAATCGTCATGGTGCTCACCGCTGCGAGATGCGTACCATACCAAGATCAGCGGACGGACCCGCAGAGGGAAGGACGGCATCGCCGCATCCGGCGTCAGCCTGTCGACATTCGGCGGCGTGCGCGCCGGCCGGCGCCGTCCTTCCGCGTTCACAGCGGTGGGCCTAGTTTCCACGATCCGATGAAGATCTACACCAAGTCCGGGGACGGCGGCGAGACTTCGCTGTTCGGCGGCGGTCGCGTGCCGAAGCACGACCCCCGTGTCGCCGCCTACGGCGACGTGGACGAGCTCAACTCCGCGATCGGCCTGGCCCTGACAACCGAGCCGCGCGACCTCGAGTTCGAGTTGCTGGAGCAGATCCAGCGGGACCTGTTCGCCATCGGGGGCCAGCTCGCGGCCCGGGATCCCGACAAGGTCGCGAAGGCGCTGGCCAAGGCCCAGGTCGATGATCGCCGGATCGAGGCGATGGAGGCGGCGATCGACCGCGGCGACGCGGTGTTGCCGCCGCTCGCCGCCTTCGTGCTCCCGGGAGGGACACCCAAGGCGGCGGCCCTGCACGTCGCCCGGACTGTCTGTCGGCGCGCCGAGCGCAGCGTCGTGGCGCTACGCGGCCGCGAGCCCGTCCCGGCGGTCGTGCTCGTGTATCTCAACCGGCTGTCGGATCTGCTGTTCGTCCTGGCCCGCCTCGCGAACCAGCGGGCCCACGTGCCCGACCGGCCCTGGTGAGATGCCACGCTATCGCTTCTACCAGCTCGACGTATTCACGGACACGCCGTTGCGCGGCAACCCGCTGGCGGTGTTCCCCGACCCGCAGGGGCTCGCCGCACCGACGATGCAGGCGCTCGCCCGCGAGATGAAC
>Ga0153916_10004613_pt1 | contig 10413 bp, 11 predicted proteins | sample Opewatmetagenome_FD_109642 | JGI IMG/M metagenome (GOLD analysis project Ga0153916, IMG submission 109642) | Freshwater wetland microbial communities from Ohio, USA - Open water 3 Core 3 Depth 4 metaG | ecosystem: Environmental > Aquatic > Freshwater > Wetlands | place: USA: Ohio, Lake Erie...
ATACCCTTTTTGTTGAGCTTGGCGAGGGCGGCGCTGGTCTTGGCCATCTGCATCAGCGAGAACAGCGCCTCTTGCATGCGCGCGCCGCCGCTGGCGGAAAAACATACCAAAGGAATTCGTTTATCAAGGCATATATCCACGGCGCGCACGAAACGCTCACCCACCACCGCGCCCATGGAGCCGCCCATGAAGCCGAATTCGAAGGCCGCCGCCACCAACGGCAGTCCCTTGAGCTTGCCGTGGATCACGATCAAGGCATCGCGCTCGCCGGTAGTCTTTTGCGCCTGCGTGAGACGGTCCTTGTAGCGCTTGGTATCGCGAAATTTCAGCACATCCTGGGGTTCGATCTCGGACGCGATTTCGACGCGGGGTTCGGGATCGAGAAAAGTATCCAAACGGCGCCGGGCATTTATCCGCATGTGGTAGCCGCACTTGGGACAGACGTCCAAGCTGCGCTCCACCTCCGCCCGATATAATACCGCCGTGCAGCTCTCGCACTTGGCCCACAAACCTTCCGGAATCGATTTCTTAGTTCTGACTTCCGTGCGAATCTTGGAAGGCAGGAGTTTTTCAAACCAGCTCATATCTAATCACTCTTTTCCAACTCCCCCTCTCCCGCGAGCGGGAGAGGGGTGGGGTGAGGGCCTGGCTCGCGCTACGCCCTTCGTTTATACCTCATCCATCGCCCGGCGCATCTCGCCGAGCAGAGCCGCAGTTTCTACCGCTATCTTATCAGGCGTTCCGGCCAAGGCGCCGATCTTGCTCACCAGCATGCTGCCCACGATCACCGCGTCGGCCACCTTGGCCACCCGCGCCGCGGAGGCGCCGTCGCGGATGCCGAAGCCAACGCCGATGGGCAGGCCGGTGACGGCGCGTATCGATTTCAGCTTATCCGCCACCGCCTCGATATCGAGAGTGGCCGCGCCGGTCACGCCCTTCAAGGAAACGTAGTAGACAAAACCACTGGCCGCGTCGCAAATCTTTTTCACCCGGGCCGCCGTCGAGGTGGGCGCCAGCAAAAAGATGGGGTCAATCCGGCGGTCGCGGAGTTGCTTATTCAAATCATGTCCCTCTTCCGGCGGCAGGTCCACGGTGAGTACTCCGTCCACACCGGCCTGCGCCGCGGCGGCGGCAAACACCGCATAGCCCATTACTTCCACGGGATTAAGATAGCCCATCAGCACCACGGGCGTCGTGTCATTTTGGCGGCGGAATTCCCGCACCATCTCCAACACCTGGCGCAGGCTCACGTGATGCGCCAAGGCCCGCTCGCAGGCCTGCTGGATCACCGGACCGTCGGCCATGGGATCGGAGAACGGCACGCCCAATTCGATGATGTCGGCCCCCGCCTTTACCAAGGCATGCAGCAGCGGCACCGTCACCGTGGGATTTGGGTCGCCAGCGGTAATATAAGGGATCAGCGCCTTGCGGCCCGTGGCGCGCAGACGCGTAAAACACGCGGCGATACGACTCATAGGGTGATGCCCTCCCGCGCCGCGACAGTATGGATGTCTTTGTCGCCGCGCCCGGAGAGATTGACCAGGATGATCTGGTCTTTTTTCATCGTAGGCGCCAGCTTGGCGGCATGCGCCAGCGCATGACTGGATTCCAGCGCCGGGATGATGCCCTCTATGCGGGTCAGCGCATGAAAGCCGGCCAATGCTTCATCATCGGTAATGGCAACATATTTCGCCCGGCCGGTATCTTTCAACCAAGAATGCTCGGGCCCGACGCCGGGATAGTCGAGACCGGCGGAGATCGAATGGGTCTCGATGATCTGACCGTCGTTGTCTTCCATCAGATAGGTGCGGTTACCGTGCAGCACGCCGGGACGGCCGGCGCTGAGCGGCGCGGCATGGCGGCCGCTGGCGATACCGTCGCCGCCGCCTTCCACGCCGATCATGGCTACATTCTCATCGTCGAGAAAGGGATAAAACAGACCGATGGCGTTGGAGCCGCCGCCCACGCACGCGACCAGCGTATCGGGCAGACGCCCTTCCGCCTCCATGATCTGCGCGCGCGCCTCGCGGCCGATGACGGACTGAAAATCGCGCACCATGGCCGGATAGGGATGCGGCCCGGCCACCGTGCCGATGATATAAAACGTGTTGTCGACATTGGTCACCCAATCGCGCATGGCCTCATTCAAGGCATCTTTGAGCGTCTTCGAGCCCGAGGTCACCGGCACCACGCGCGCGCCCAGCAGCTTCATGCGAAACACGTTGGCGGACTGACGCTGCACGTCCTCGGCGCCCATGTACACCACGCATTCCAGACCGAGGCGCGCCGCCACCGTGGCGGAGGCCACGCCGTGCTGGCCGGCGCCGGTCTCGGCGATGATGCGGGTCTTGCCCATGCGCTTGGCGAGCAGCGCCTGGCCGATGGTGTTGTTGATCTTATGCGCGCCGGTGTGATTCAAGTCTTCGCGCTTGAGATAAATCTTGGCGCCGCCCAGCGTGCGGCTCCAGCGCGCGGCGAAATACAGCGGCGAGGGCCGGCCGACGTATTCGCTCAAGTCGCGATCGAATTCCGCGAGGAATGCGGGATCGTTGCGGTATTTCTCATAGGCGAGCTGCAACTCTTCCAGCGGCGCCATCAAGGTCTCCGCCACGAAACGCCCGCCGTAAGGACCGAAATGACCCTCAGCGTCGGGTAGCGTGTTAATCAATTTGGACACTGTTCACACCTCGCATAAACGCCGCGATCTTAGCCGCGTCTTTCATCCCCGACGCCGACTCCACGCCGCCGCTCACATCCACCGCCCACGGGCGCACCTGCGCAATGGCGGAAGACACATTATCCGGATTCAAGCCGCCAGCCAGAATCACGGGGCGCTCCAAGCGAGTCGGCAGACGCGTCCAATCGAACGTCGTTCCGGTGCCGCCCGGCACCCCCTCCACATAGGTATCCACCAAAATCCCCGCCGCATCGCCATAGGACCGGGCCATGGCTGCCAGATCCGCGCCTTCGCGCATGCGCAGGGCCTTCAGATAAGGCCGCCCGTAGCCGCGGCATGCCTCGGCGGATTCATTGCCGTGAAACTGCAGCATATCCAACGGCACAGCCGCCAACACCCGGCGAATCTCCTCCGGCGCGGCATCTACGAACAGGCCCACCGTGGTAACAAACGGCGGCAGCGCCCGTAGCACTTGCCGCGCCTGATCTATGCTCACCGCCCGCGGGCTCTTGGCATAGAACACCAGTCCGACGGCATCCGCCCCCAACCGCGCCGCCGCCATGGCGTCTTCTCCCCGGGTTATGCCGCAGATTTTGACGCGGGTGCGCATAGTGAGAGGGTCTTGGCTTACCGGCCGACTGGCGAAAGATTTACAGGTTACCAGACCACCCCGGACGGGGAAAGCAGCGGCAGGTCAAAATGCGCCGGGTAACCGACACCGGTAAGGTACAGGCCATAGGGGGGGGCAGTCACCCCGCCCAGGGTGCGGTCGCGGCTTTCCAGCACCTCGCGGGCCCACGCAGGCGCCTGCTTTCCGGCGCCGATATCCATCAGCACTCCGGCGATATTACGCACCATGTGGTGCAAAAAGGCGTTGGCCTCCAAATTCAATATCACCAGGTCGCGGTCCCGGGTAACCGTCAAATCATAAAGGGTGCGCACCGGGCTCTTGGCCTGACAAGCCAATGCACGATAGGCCGAAAAATCCTGTTCGCCGATGAGAAATTGCGCCGCAGCGCGCATCTGCGCCTCATTCAACGGCCGATACTCCCACGCCACCCGCCAGGCCAGGAAGCTAGGGCGCACCTCACGGTTGAGAATGACGTAGCGGTAGCGGCGCCGCACCGCGGAAAAGCGCGCATGAAATTCCTCGGCGACGGGGCGCGCCCATTGCACGCTCACACTCTTGGGCAGATTGGCGTTGGCGCCGTAGACCCAGGAACGCATACTGCGTTCGGCATGGGTGTCGAAGTGCACGACCTGCGCCGTGGCATGCACACCGGCATCGGTGCGTCCGGCGCAGATCACCCGCAGAGGGTGATCTGCAACCTGCGCCAGGGCCTGCTCGACGGCGCCCTGCACGGTATGCACCTCGCCGTCTTGCAGCTGCCAGCCGGCAAAATCGCTGCCGTCGTATTCAATACCCAAGGCAATCCGCATATCAATGCGCCGCGCTTCCAACCGGGGGGACTCCATCAACCGGCGCTGCGTCTAGAGCGGGTTCGATCGGTTTCTCCGCTATGCCCATCTGCTTCTAATCTTGCTCACTGAGCTTTGCCCTTTGCGCAATCGGGGCGTAAGGCCGCAGCGCCTCGCCCGTATAAACCTGGGTGGGGCGGAAGATGCGGTTGTAGCGCAGCTGCTCGCGCCAATGGGCCAACCATCCCGCCGAACGCGCCACCGCGAATACGGAAGTGAATTGATCCGGCGGAAAGCCCATCTCCGCATAAAGGATGCCGGAGTAATAATCGACGTTGGGATACACCCCTTTCTCCGCCAAACGCGCGGCGGCCGCCTCTTCCAAGGCCTGAGCCGTTTCAAATAAGCGACTCATCTTGCCGCCGCGATAATCCTCCAGCTTTTCCACCAGACGCTGCAAAATGATGGCGCGCGGATCCTTGACCTTATATTCACGATGACCCATGCCCCAGATCTTCTCCTTGGCGGCCAATCGCTTTTCCAGCCAAGGCCGGGCATTTTCGGGCGAGCCGATCTCTTGGAGCATCTCCACCACCCGTTGATTGGCGCCGCCATGGAGCGGGCCGAACAAGGTCCCGATGGCCGATGACACGACTGCGCTGGGCGTAGCCAGCGTCGAACCCGCCACCAAGGCGGCAAAAGTCGAGGCATTGATGGTGTGCTCGGCATGGAGCACCAAACAGGTATCCAATATCTTGGCGATGACGGGGTCCGGTTCGCGGCCGCTCATCATGTACAGAAAATTCTGGGCGTAGGTCAGATCGGTGCGGGGCGCGATCGGGTCATAACCGTGGCGGATATGTTCCCACATCGCCACCAGGGTCGGCATGCGTGCGATGATCCGCACCGACATACGATGGATGTAATCGAGGTTCTGCGCGGCATTGGGCCCGGTAAGCTGCTCGGTACCGGGATAGAACATGCCAAGACTCGCCACCGCCGTCTGCAACATCTCCATGGGGTGCCCGGTGGCGGGCAGGCTCTTCATGATCGTGCGGATATTGAACTTTACCCGGCGGCTGGAGCGCAGCTGACTATCGAAAAGCTCCAACTCTTCGGCGGTGGGCAGGCGCCCGTCCAGCAATAGCAGCGCCGTTTCTTCGAAGGTACTGTGTTCGGCAAGCTGCTCGATAGGATAACCGCGGTAGGCAAGGATGCCCTTTTCGCCGTCGATAAACGAAATATTGGATTTGGTGGCCGGCACGCCCTCCAGCCCGGGGACATATTCATTCATCTCAAAACCACCGGCTAGTAACGAAGAACGCCAAGAATAGCAAAAAACGGCGGCGTACGAAGCCTCCCGACGGCGGCCTCAAGACTTCAGTGGGAGTTAAACGTCTGAAACCGACGGCTCAGGCAGAAAACGAGGATCCGCAGCCGCAGGTGGTCGTAGCGTTTGGGTTGCGTATGACGAATTGCTCGCCTTGCAATCCTTCCGTGTAATCGATTTCGGCCCCCAGCAGATACTGATAGCTCATGGGGTCGATCAACAAGGTCACGCCGCATGTCTCGACCGCGGTATCACCGTCATTGACGCTTTCATCAAAGGTAAACCCGTATTGGAAACCGGAACAACCGCCGCCCGTAATAAATACACGCAGCTTCAGGGCGCTGTTCCCCTCATCCTCGATCAACTGTTTGACCTTTTTGGCCGCCGCCTCGGTGAAAATCAACGGTTCTGGCATTTCAACGGCAGGTACACTCATCGCTTAACTCCACTTCGTTGTATCTACGGTTCCTTCATTATCCATTTTCCCACCCCTATTATCAACATTACCTGTCGATGACATGTAATTTTTCAATCCTGCGCGCCGCTTGCGGCGATTCTTCATGGTCCGCCGGTGCCGGCAAGGCCCGCCCGTCCCCCTGGGTCGCGTGAATCATCTGCCCGTTCACCTGCGCGCCCATGGCCACTTCGATGCGCGTGTAATAGATATTGCCGGTCACCTGGGCATGGGGGCCCAGCTCTACCGACTCCTGTGCCCGCACATCCCCGGTTACAATACCCGAAATAATCACGTTCGGAACGCTAACCTCGCCCTCGACACAACCGTGCGCCCCCACCACCAGCATGGCCGTAGCGTCAGCGCCATCGGAGGTGATATTGCCGTTCACCGTGCCATCCACATGCAGCCCGCCATGGAACGTTACATCTCCTTCTATACGGGTTCCATCACTTACCAGCGTATCAACCTTTTTGGTCATATTGCGTTTGCTGCTGCTACCCCACATAACATGATCTCCTGTTAGCTCGTGACTTCCTGCCAGGCATAAGCCGCTTCGACGTCTGAACGTTTGGGCGACTCTACCGTCACATGCACCATAACCCGTGTCGGAATGAACCCGGCGGGCAGGATGATATTGCCCTCCGTCTTTCCGAAATATTTGAAGCGAAACTTTTCCCCCTCGGCGTTCTGCCCGGACAATTCTGTAAAGGAATATTCCGTTTGCTCCTGTTTCACCAATCCCTGAACCTTGATTTTGACCTCGCCGCGCGTAAAACTCGCGTCTTTGGCCGTTTGCACTAAAATCAATGTGTAACTATAACCATGCTTCTTGCCGTTGCCGCTGAGCTGTAAATTCTGGATGCGCACTCCCTGTGCGGATTCATGCGGCGCCGCGATTCTTCTATAAAACGCCACTTCTTCCTTAAGCTCCGCAATTTCGTGCTGCAGCGACTCAAGCGAAGAATCAATCTCTCCATAGGCCTGCTTATCGATCTCTTTGGCACGCGCCAGGTTTTCCAACTGTTGGCGCAAGGAATCGTTGCCTTCCTTCAAATCATCTATAGTGCCTTGCAAGGTCCTGCGTTCCCGCCCCGCTTCAAGGCTGTCGAATCCGGCCACGGAACGCCCATAATCGTAAAATCCCCAAGCGACCAAGGGCAAAGAAACAACCGAGATCGCCAACACCGCCCATTTACGCCAGGGTTGATAGTGCGTTACAACCACTCGCTTGGTACGCGGCAACATAAATAGGCTCATGCGCCTTGTCTGTGGCGGCCGAAGGAACAATTTCCTTTAGAGACTCTTAAACAGCGGCGTCCCATCATCACTCCTCCATCAGGGCAACAGGGGGATGCCACGCAACCCCATGGTCTCCTCCAGGCCGAACAAGATGTTCATATTTTGCACGGCCTGTCCCGCCGCGCCTTTGACCAAGTTATCAATAACGGACAAAACCACCACGGTGTCTCCGGCGGGGCGATGCACGGCGATGCGGCACATATTGCCCCCCCTTACGGTGCGCGTCTCGGGATGCGACCCGGCGGGGAGCACATCCACGAACGGCTCCCCTTGATAGCGGCCTACAAACAAGGCTTGCAAGTCCACCTCCTTGCACAAGCCGGCATACAAGGTGGCATGAATGCCGCGGATCATAGGCGTGAGGTGCGGCACGAAGGTCAGGCCCACCGCTGCTCTACCGGCAATGCGCATGAGATTCTGCCGTATCTCCGGCAAATGGCGATGACCGGCAACACCGTAGGCCTTCATGTTCTCGCTAGCCTCTGCCAACAAGTATCCGATCTCTGTCTTGCGCCCCCCGCCGCTGACACCGGACTTGGCGTCGGCAATGAGGTGCTTGTCGTCTACCACGCCCGCCTCAACCAGCGGCAAGAAACCCAAGGTCACCGCCGTGGGATAACAGCCGGGATTGGCCACCAAACGCGCATTGCGCAACGCCTCCCGATTCATCTCCGGTAAACCGTAGACCGCCTCCGCCAACAATTCGGGACATGCATGACGCATGCCGTACCATTGCTCCCACAGCGCCGCATCCTTGAGCCGGAAATCGGCGGCGAGATCGATCACCCGCACCCCGGCTTCCAGGAGTTCCCTGGCCATGGTCATGGCCGTGCCGTTGGGCGTGGCGAAAAACACCAGGTCGCACTTCCGCAACACGGCAGGATCGGGCGCGGAAAAGGCAAGATCGACATGGCCGCGCAGATTGGGAAACATTTCGCTCACTGCGCTGCCCGCCTCGGAACGCGAAGTGATCACCCGCAACTCCGCTTCGGGATGTCCCGCCAGCAAGCGCAACAACTCCACGCCGGTGTAACCGGTGCCGCCTACGATACCGACCTTGATCATTGTCGTTCCTTAAAAACCGAGTTCAACTCGGATAATAAAAAATAAGCCGGATGACCGTAAAGAACAAAACCGCTTAGTGTCGCCTGCCGGAAACACTTTTTTCATCCACCGGATAAAAAGCGCGGTCGATATAGGCCATAACCGCTTCGATCTCGCCATCGCGCAGCACTGTCTTCCACGCCGACATGGGTGTGCCGGGTATGCCTTCGCGTATCGATTTCTTTAAACGTGCGCGGGTCATGCCCGCCATTGCCTTGGGATCGGTCAAGTCGCGGGGATGCGGATCGAGAAAGTGTCCGATCCAATTCCCGGCAGTTCCGTCGGCGGCATGGCAAAAGGCGCAATTCTTCTGGAACAACCGCTCCCCTTGCCGTTCTAGAGGCGTCAGGTCGGCAATTGTCGGCGCCTTGTCGTGGCGGGCATAGGGCGTCGCGCCGGACACTGCATCCGGCGGCGATTGATCGTGACGATACCCGCCGCGCGGATACGACACGGCGCGCGGATCCCAGATGACTCCCGGATCGCGCACCTGCGCCCGGTCATGGCAGGTGATGCAACCGCTCATAAACAAGCGCTTGCCTTGTCGCTGCGCCGGAGTCAACGACTCCCATGGCGTATCGAGGGCAATCTCCCCCAACGCGAAGGGAAAGGCCGCGGCATAGCGCTGATGATCAGGCCAGCCGTTTTCCGGGGTATGGTAATGCGTGTTGCCGCCGCCCTTGCCGACCATGAAGGTTCCGCGCACGAAGTCTACCACGGCGGCGATATCTGCGGCGCTCAACAGCCCGGCGAAGGCTTGCATCGCCGTGTCTTTGCGCCCGTGAGTCACCGCGTCGATCATTTTCCCACGCGTGAGTTTGGCAAGGTCCGCGGCAGTGAAATCCCGCGGCGGCGGCGAGAGATAGGTGCTGGCCAGGGTCTTGGCATCGCCGCCGTAACCGTGGCAGAAATAGCAACGCTCGTTATAAATCTTGCGGCCGCGGGCGAGCGCCGCGGTGTCAGGCGCTACGGTGCGTTGTGTTTTTTTTTATCCGTACCGGAGACGGGCTGATCCGCCTGGGGATGGACGAAAGCCGCGAACACATACTCCGCCACATTGACGATCTCCTGGTCGTTGAGGACCTTGCCCCACGACGGCATTACCGTGCCACGCAAGCCGTCTCGCACGGCAACAAACAAGGCGGGACGATTCAAGCGTTGACGGGACTCGGGCTCAAGAAAATTGCGCGGCTTGGGGTTGATGAAAGCGGAGCGCGGGCCCTTGCCGTCGCCTTGTTTGCCATGGCAGGTGAAGCAGTTGTTCTCGAAAAAACGCTTGCCTTGCTCCGCATCGCCGAGCAAACCGTTGGGAAAAGGCAGCGACATATCCGCCGCGACGATCCGCACAGGCTCCGGCGGCAAGTCCGCCGCCTTTCCCAAGAACGATTCGCGGACATAATCCACTACCGTTGCGACCTCCTCCGGCGACAGTCGTTTGCGAAATGACATCATGGCGGTCCCCGGGCGGCCGTAGGTCACGGAGGTGATCATCCGCTCCCGCGTCAATTCACCCCGCAGCGCCGCGGTGAAGTTGCGCGGCGGCGGATTGAGGCTGGACTGCGTCCACATCGCGCCACTGCCCTTGTCGCCGTGGCATACCGCGCAATGGCGCATATACAACTGCTCCCCTCGCGCCATCTTAGTAGGCCGCAGCTCGCCGCCCTTCCCCGTCATGAAGGTAGTGAGGATGTAATCGACCACCGCGGTGATCTCGCTGTCCGCCAAACGCTCCTCGAAGGGCATCATGGCGGTGCCGGACCGGCCATGGGTGACGGAATTTATCATCCGCTCCCGGCTCAACTCTTGGCGAGCCTGGGCGGTGGTGAAATCCCGCGGCGGCGCACTTAAACCCCGCCGGACACGGGTGTCGCCATCACCCTTTTCGCCATGACACACCACGCAATACTGGGAATATACCAGGGCGCCATCCGCAGCAGCCCGCGCCGCAGTGAAGGCGACCAGGCCGGCCATCAGCAAAAAAATATGAACACCCCTGTCAAAAATCATGACTGCCCCGAAACGTATGAGAGACTTGGAAGCGGCGCGGGTTGTGCCGGGAAGGACAGGATTGTGGCGGAAAACGGCAATTTGCGCTACCCTTCCCCCTGATCAGACAGGGCCCTCAAA
>Ga0153916_10004614_pt1 | contig 10413 bp, 8 predicted proteins | sample Opewatmetagenome_FD_109642 | JGI IMG/M metagenome (GOLD analysis project Ga0153916, IMG submission 109642) | Freshwater wetland microbial communities from Ohio, USA - Open water 3 Core 3 Depth 4 metaG | ecosystem: Environmental > Aquatic > Freshwater > Wetlands | place: USA: Ohio, Lake Erie, Old...
ACCTGGCTGCGCGGCCGGAACTCGGTCAAGCTCGGCGGCGAGTGGCGGCGGTTCAAGAACCACAACTTCACCCTCGACACCGGGACCTTCGGCTTCGCGAGCCTCAACGACTTCCTGGTCGGCCAGGGCAACGCCTTCAGCGTGACCCTCGGCGACCGGGCGAGCGACATCGTGCAGCAGGCGGTGGGGCTGTTCGTCCAGGACAGCCTGCGGGTCACGAGCCGGCTCACCTTCGACCTCGGGCTCCGCTGGGACATGAACGTCGCCCCCGTGGACAGCGAGAACCGCTTCGTCGTGTTCGACCCCGCGAAGGACGCGCTCGTGCGCGTCGGCCAGGGCGGCCCGGACAAGGTGTACAAGAACGGCAACAATCTCCAGCCCCGGGTCGGTGTCGTCTGGGACCCGGCGGGCAACGGTAAGACCGTGTTCCGCGCCGCCTACGCGATCCTCGCCGACCAGCCGGTGACGAACGCGGTGACCCCGGAGACGTCGAACCCGCCACTGGCCACCCCGCTCAACGTGGCGGGGCCGGTGCGGCTCGCGAGCGCGCTTGCCTCCGCGCAGGCGGTGGGGCTCTCACCCAACACGATCGACCCCAACTTCCGGCCCGCGCGCGTGCAGTCCTTCAACATGAACGTCCAGCACGAGATCCCCGGCGGCATCGGGATGATGGTCGGCTACTTCGGCTCCCGCGGCGATCGCCTGCGCCTGTCCCGCAACATCAACCAGTTCATCAACGGCGTGCGGCCCTTCCCGAAGCTGGCCGCGGACAGCCCGATCCTGCCCGGGAGCGCCCTCGGCAACATCACGGAGATCGAGTCGACCGGAAAGTCCTGGTACGACGCGCTCTGGGTGACCGCGAACAAGCGCGTCTCGCACGGCGTGCAATTCAACGCCTCTTACACGCTCTCGAAGTCGCAGGACTATAACTCGCTCAACTCGCAGGGGGTGGTGGTCCAGAACAGCTACGACGTGGCGGAGAGCAAGGGGCCGTCGGACTACGACGCGCGCCATCGCGGCGTGCTGAGCGCGATCTGGGAGCTGCCCTTCAAGGGCAACCGGCTCGTGTCGGGGTGGCAGGTCGGGATCATCACCCAGGCCCAGACGGGGAATCCCATCAACATCGTGACGAACATCAACACGTTCACGGGCGTGGCGACGGTGAGGCCGGACCTCGTGGGCGACCCGCGGATCATCGGCGACCCGAACCAGTGGTTCGCCAACGCCGTCTGCGATCCCCGCGTGGCGGGGTCGTGCACGTCGTCGTCCGTCTTCGCGCTGCCCGTTTCTGCGACGGGCCAGTTCCACTTCGGGAACATGGGTCGCAACGCGATCTACGGCCCGGGCTTCCGCACCACCGACCTGTCGATCGTGAAGAATACGGCGATCGCCGTCGGGTCGCGCCTCCAGCTCCGCGTCGAGGTGTTCGACCTCTTCAACCAGGCGAACTTCGGACAGCCGGGCCGCGTGGCCACCGTGGGCAGCACGTCCTTCGGGGTGATCACGAACACGCGCTTCGCCACCGGCGACTCCGGGTCGTCGCGGCAGGTGCAGTTCGCGGCGAAGGTCCTCTTCTAGACGTCCCCGCGCGGGGCGGGCGCTCTGGGCCGCGCCCGTCCCGCTGTCACGACGGCAGGGGCAGCCTCCGCATTGGTGTTCAGGCCCGGCGCGAGCCTGGACGACGATTTCAATCCGCCGACCGGTCCTGCAGCGCCTCGGCGAGGTGATCGGCGCCGAGCGATGCCGATCCGCTGACCTACGTATGCCCGGGCTTTCACGACTGCCGCATCAGCTTCCATTCACGTACGTGTATACGTGCGGCCCGATCGCGGACATCTGCACCTCGCTGTCCTCCACGGCCCAGATGCGATGCGGAGTGCCCGCGGGGGTCATCGCAAAGCCCCCGGCCGTCAGCGTGTATTCCGGTGCAGCACTACCGGCTTCGCCAGCCGACCACCCGATGGCGCCGGAAATCACCGTCAGCTGCTCGTCCTCGTCCTGGTGCAGATGCAGCTTGAGTTCATATCCGGCGGGAACACGGTAGCGGATGGTGAAGGGACCGGGCCTGGTCGAATCTCCAACCAGCAGCGCCGCGGACCGTCGCGGATCCTGTGAATCAGGACGCCATTCGAGAGTGGCTGGCGTCAGCACGCGACACGTCTTCTGAGATGAGGCGCCCGTCGGGGTGGCGTGCTTGATCTCGACTTCCACGACGCGGACAGGCGTGGACCCCGCATTGCGCGCGGCGTGCCCGTGCGGCGCTCCGCTCCAGAGCGTCTCTCCGGGACGCATGTCGTATCTCTCGACGGTGCCGTCGGAAGCCGTCGCCTCGAGCATGCCGCCTTCGACGACGTACGCGACGCTGGGAAAGCGGTGCGTATGGGCGAGCGAGCTCGTGCCCGGCGGATAGCTGTTATCGACCACCAGGACCTCGTCGTTGTCCAGCAGCGTCGTGCGCACGGCTTCGCCTGCGGCTGCTCGGGGTTGGGGAATGCTCTGCTTCAGATATTGGGTCGTCATGGTAGCTGCCTCCCACCGCTCTGATCCAGCTGATAAATCACGGCCGTCCTCCACCGCGCGCGGCGCAGGCACACCAGCGCGTCGCGCGACTTGACGGAATTCCACAGCGATTGACGGATTTCTGCCGGTTCTTCCCGGTTTTCAACGTTTTCGCCGCTCACGGGAGGGAATCTGCAGGCCATCTGCCAGCGGCTGACGTGATTCGGCGAGCGGGCTCACCGCCCGCGCGTTGCGCGCGCCCCTTCAACGGCCGAGGTCGCAGGATCAGTTCTACGGCCGCGTCAGTCATAGGATGGGACAAACGTGCGAGCTGAGCGATGAACTCCGTTTCCACCTCGAAAGGCTGATCGAGGAAAACGTCGAACGTGGGATCACCGCGGAAGCGGCGCGGTCTGCGGCGCTGCGCGAGCTGGTAGGTGGGGATTTGTAACACCCGATGGCAAGGTGGCGGTCGACTTCAGATTCGACGGCTTTCAGCCCTTCTCGGAAGGCCTCGCCGCGGTGCAGCTTGGGGAGCGTTGGGGATTTATCGATCGCCGCGGCCGACTCGTGATTCCTGCGGAATTCGAGGACGGGTGGGCGACGTCGCCCGGCGGGGTGCGTGGTGGCCCGCCAATAGGCTCGTTTCGGGAAGGACTCGCTGCAGTCTACAAGGACGGAAGCTGGCGGTTCATCGATGCCAAGGGAGTGGCTATCCCGGGACGGTTCGTCAAGGCAGCCATGGGCAACTACGGGTTCCGGGACGGCATTGCTTCGGTATGTGGAAAGAAGAGGTGTGGTTACATCGACAGGACCGGGCGCGCGATCTGGCCATGGGAATAACGCATCACGCCGCCACGCTCCACCACTGCAAATACGGTTGGTTGCGCGCCCCGCAACCAAATCTCGGAACGGCCAGGACCGTCCGATATTACAAATGATGACCGGCATTACGGCGTTTCTTCTGCGCTTTGTCTCTTCGTTCGGCCTGTTGGGTGCCGCTGTCCTCGTGCTGTTCGTCGTCTCGCCGACTCAGCATCGAGTCGCTGCGCAATCGACTCAAAGTGCGGCACGAAATACCGAAGCCCTCGCGTTCTCCGACGTCGCCGAAGTGCCAACCGATCGGGATGTGCTGAGCGACACCCCGAACGAAACCTGGTACTTCGTTCCGTCGTGGAGTGACACGCGATCGGCAGTTGGTCCACAACCGACCTCACGGTCTGCGCGGGGAGCCGATAACCAAGCCGGAAGATACCGACAGAGATCGCCCTTCGTAGTATTCGATAAAACGTCGCGAAGATGGAGAACCGTCGCTATCAGTCACCATGCGTACGAGATCTATCCGGTGCGCCAAGATCCTGAAGATCGTTCTTTGATCTGGTTCGGCTGCAATGACGGTCCTCGCAACGCCATCATTGATTGGCCCCTTTTCGGTACGAGCGGCGCGGTCGATGATCCCCTGATCTTTGGCGGCGGTCCTGGTGGACTCGGCCTGATCGACACGACAAAACGGACGGTCACTTACTTCGGCCCGTATCGTGATTTGGTTGGTGGTCGCGTATACGAGTTCCTCTTCGATAAGGATGCCGTGTGGGTGTGGGGTCGGTATCTTGGTGCGACCGAGTTGAACGGTCTGTCGCGATTCGACCGGCGGAGTAAGACGTTCGAGCCGCTTCCAATTGCGTCACACGGGTTCGACGATGCGTGGACCCTCCTGAAGCTTACGGCGTCGGACGTTGCAGTTTCCCTGTCGGTCCTTGAGAACGGCGAGTGGTTCAACCGCCACGAGTTCGACAAAGCGCGCCGACAGTGGCGGCAGTTGCGCTACGGTTGGGTTTCATCCGCAGAAGTACCTCTCTTCGATCAGCCTGACGAGAACTCGAAGAGGGTCGACGTTCTGCAACCCGGAATGCACTTCGGCAAACAGGGACACGACCACTACGGTCACCCTGTGGTGATTCTGCAAGAACAGGGCGGCTGGCAGCGAGTGATGACGTGCCGTGACATCGTCGGTTGGACCAAGAGCGGAGGGCTGGCGGACACCCTCGAGTTTGTCCGGCTGACGCTGAACAGTCCAGCGGCTCGCCAGGATAGGGGTAATGACGGTCCACGGATGTTTCTCTGGCGCGCTCACTTGTACATGAGCCACGACGAAGTTCAGAAGGAAATCGAGATCCTCCGTGATAATCCGGACGCCACTGCCGTATTCAAGGACCTCCTTGATCGAGAAGAACTTGGGATCACACTCGCGCGTCAACTGTGGGAAGGCTTCAACACGAGGCGCATGTCACTTCGTTAACGTCGAGAGTGTCCATAGTAGTGCGCGTCACGCCGCCCCACTCTCGACTTCGCGAGCAGCGAAGCGGCGCGCCACACTCGGCGTCACGCCTCGCGCGGGCACGCGTTCCTCACGCCGGAAGCCAACCGAAGATCTCGAGGCCTACACGCTGTAGCGGCAGAGGCGTCACTGTCTGATCACGCAGACGCCGGAGAACTTCGCTGCTGCCAAGCGGTGCTTCGAGTAGGCGGTCGAGCGCGACCCGACGTTCGCCCTCGCCTGCGACGCGCTCGCCGAGACCCACGCGCTGCTGGGGCACTTCCGGTGGCTGCTCGACTTCAACTGGGCCGACGTGAAGCGTCATCTCGACCGCGCGCGCGAGTTGAATCCAACTTCACCACTGGTCAGGGTCCGGTATGTCATGTGGTTGCTGCTCGAGTGCCGATTCGAGGAAGCCATCGCCGAGATGGAAGCCGCGGTGGAATCGGATCCGCTCTCCGTGTCCACGCGGACCTGGCTGGCGATCGTGTTGTACCTCGATCGGCAGTACGACAGGGCGATCGAACAGGGACGGTTGATGGTGGAGATCGAGCCGGCGAACTACGTCGGTTACTGGATTCTCGGGTACACCCGTGAAAAGGGACTGTTCGACGAGTCGATTGCCGCTCACCGCAAGGCGGTCGAACTGTCGGGCGGGTCCATGCTCATGTTGGGCTGGCTCGGCCTCGCACTGGGTCAGGCCGGGAAGGCTGCCGAGGCGCGCGCCGTGCTCGAGCAGTTGCACGCCGCCGCTGACCGCCACCTGTGCGTACCGCCGTCCAGTTTCGCCTTTACGTACCTGGGGCTTGGCGACGTCGACGACGCATTTGTCTGGCTGGATCGCGCGGTCGATGGCCGCGATCGCATGATCATCCCCATCCAGTCGTACCCCTTCCTGGACCCCCTGCGCGGCGACCCACGATACGGCGAACTATTGCGCAAACTGAAGATGCCGCGTCTGCGCTAGGCTAATCAGAGGAACCAGAGACCGCACGAGGGCACGCGCGGCGCCGCGTCGTCGTCACGTACAAGCGATGACGAGGATTCAGCGACGAGTCCGGGACAAACCAAAGGAGCGGGCCAATGACCACCCTCAAACGGGCCTACGATCCGGTGTCGGTACCGGCGCGAGCTCGACTCGTGCCCGGAAGCGTGGCAGCCGATCGTGTCCGCCGCCCGGCGCTGGGCGCGCCTGCGCCATTGAAACGCCACACTCGACACTGGGGACAAACGGGAGATTGAACATGTCAGATGCGCTCGATGAACACGCACAGCATAGGCGTCCGCACCCGCAGCCGATGGCGGCCGGGTACCTCGAGTTCGACCTGGCGCGAGAGCTGGAGCAGCTGCATCACGAGCCAGGGTGGAGCAGCGGCCACAACGCGAAGACCCTCGCCAAGTACGACAACTTCCGGATCGTCCTGACGGCCCTGAAGGCGCACGCGCGCCTTCCCGAGCATCGGACGGAGGGACGCATCTCGATTCAGACGGTCGCCGGCCACATCCACGTGCGCTCGCAAGGACGAACCTTCGATCTGCCAGTGGGCGGTCTGCTTGCGCTGGACCACGCGCAGCCCCACGAGGTCGACGCCCTCGAGGACAGCGCGTTCCTGCTGACGATCGCGTGGTCCGGCAGAGCATGATCGCCTTCGATGCGGCACACGCAGCCGTCCACTATCCACCAGACCGGCGGTTCCGCATCTGGGTGAGACCATCCGTGGCCGGAGGGCTGCTCGTGCTGGCCCTCGTGCCGGTGCTGGTTGCCTGGGGCCAGGTGGCGGTCTTCGGCCTGCCGTACATCCAGCCGGTGCTTCCATCCAGCGAATCAGCGGCAGCAGGACCGCATGGCTTTCCGGTCTGGGTGCGCTACTGCCACTTCTTCAACTTCCTGTTCCTCACGATGTTGATTCGCAGTGGCCTCTCGATCCTGGTGGATCATCCGCGGCTCTACCTGAACAATGATTGCACGCCGGGAACGGAATGGATTCGTGTGACTCCGCTGCCTGTTCCGGCGGATCGGGTGTGGACCGCGAAAGATGATGCCCGTTACATCTCGCCGCTTGCGGCCCTGCCCGGGTATCGGCACACGATCGGTGTCGCTCGTGCATGGCACTCCCTGAACGTCTACGGATTCGTCATCACCGGCGTGATCTTCGTGAGCCTGCTGTTCAGCACGACGCAGTGGCAACGGCTCGTACCCACCTCCGGAACGGTGTTCGTCCAGGCGTGGAGCACGTTCGTGCACTACGCCAACTTCCACTTTCCGCCGGAACCGAACGGCTATTACGGGTACAACGCGCTCCAGCAACTGACGTACTTCGGCATGGTCTTCGTGATGGGACCGCTGTCGATCGCGACCGGGCTCGCCATGTCGCCTGCGCTCGTCAATCACTTCTCGCGGTTCGGCGGCCGGCAGACCGCCCGCTCCATTCATTTCGTCGCGATGCTCGGCTACGTCGTCTTCACCATCGTGCACGTGACGCTCGTGGCGCTGACCGGGTTCATGAGGAACATGAATCACATCGTCGTCGGCACGGACGACAGCGGGCCGCTCGGGACGATCCTCGGCGCTGTCGGCATCGGCGTCGTGCTCCTGTGCTGGGTCGTGGCGCACTACGTGTCATGGAGACGGCCGAGAATGTTGCAGCACTTGCAGCGGATGGTCTCGCTGCCGCTGTTGCTCGCGACGTTCAACCGATTCGCCCCCGCGCAGCGTTACGGGCTGGACGACGTATCGCCCCACTTCTGGCCGAACGGCAAGATGCCCGTCCGCGAGGACTGGAGGCGATTGGCCGCCAATCAGTTTCGCGATTACAGGCTCACGGTCGGCGGCCTGGTCGAGCGGCCCCTGGAGCTGTCGCTTGCCGAGCTGAGAGCGCTCGGCATGGAAGAGTTCGTCACGATGCACCACTGCATTCAGGGCTGGACCGGCATCGCTCAATGGAAGGGCGTGCCGATGAGGGCGCTCGTGGAGCTGGTGAAGCCGACGCCGGCGGCACGCACGGTCGCCTTCTTCTCGTTCGGCGAAGGGCTGTACGGCGGCCGGTATTACGAGACGCAGCGCATCGAGGACGTCCTGCAACCCCAATGCATCCTGGCGCTCGAGATGAACAAGGCGCCGCTTCCGGAACTCTATGGAGCGCCCCTGCGGCTCCGCGTCGAAAACCAGCTCGGATACAAGATGGTCAAATGGATCGAACGGATCGAGTTCGTTGAATCCGAGAAGCACGTCGGTGAAGGCGAGGGCGGCAAGAACGAAGACGACGAATACTTCGATCTGCTGCCGAATATCTGAACGCGGCGCGCCGAGCGCGTCTCAGGAACAGCGCGGGCACCCTGAGCGATCGACGCGCTTGGGACCACCGCCTGTCTCGCGACGTACGAGGCCATGGTGGCCTTCCGCGTGAGGAGTACCATGGCCGCGTACTACGGACATCCGAGAGACGCGCTAATAGCTACCGCAAGCGCGTGTGCCGTTCGCGCACGCACCCTGCAGCACAAATACGGCGTGCAGATCTTCGTCAGTGATCCAGACCCGGTTCGCAGCGCCGTCCACCCCGATCGCGTCCAGATGGACTGCACCAGGAATGGTGATCGTTGCTGTCAATTTCATGGTCGTTGGATTGTAGATGGCCACCGTGTTCTGTTCAGACACGACATAAAGGAGAGCCTTGTCGGGTTTTTGCATGTACGCGATGTTGTTGGCGGTGTTTGCACCGCCGCCGTCAGTGTTCGGAATTTCCAGGCATTGTGTAGCACCAGCGACGGTCACCGTGTTCATGACAAAGATCCCCGTGATTTTCGCCACGCGAGACCTGTCGTCCGTGATGAACACCGAGCCGCCGCCGGCGGCCATCTTGTCGGCTTCGAACTTGTTTTCGGTGCACGCCAGTGGATTCGGGCCGGCAGCGTAAAACACACCGAGGCTGTACGGGGCGACGCCCAGTCCGTAAGGCTGCGTGGGGGGAATTGGCAGATCGGTAAGTAACTCGCCGCCAGTTCCGTCCGGATATACCGCCGAAGCGACGGTGACGGTTCCGTCATCTTCGTTGGCTGCGTAAACCATTCCGTTTACGAACACGACACTTTCGGGATCATCCCCGGCGGGAATGTCCTTCAAGAACGCGATCGCCTTCTGCTCGGGTTCGACGAAAAAGGCATAGATGTGCCCAGCCGTCCAGCACTCGACATCCCCGGGTTCCCCGACGTCGAATATTGGAGTTCCAGACGAACAGGTATCATCCTCCTGCGCCTCCCCCTCCGGTGCTTTGGCGCCGACATAAACAACGCCATTGACAGGATCGACGGCAACGCCTTCCGGCTCCATGCCCGGGGAGAAGTACCACGTGGCAATCACCGTATCCGTGTTGCCATCAACCACTGTGAGGGTGCCGAGCGTGACCGGTACCGGCTCCAGCACCGTAACAGGGGCTAATACAGGCGGGTTCATGCCGCCGGGAGCGTCCACCTCACCGCCGCTGTCGTCGCCAGTGTCAGGCGGCTCGTCCTGCGCGGCGTGGAACTTGGTGGAAACGTAGATCAGATTTCTAGTGGAATCGATCGCGATGTACTCGCTCTCATTGGGGATCGGGATCGTTTTCGGTGCCTGGATAGTCGCGCCGAAGTGCAGATCCAGTTTCTTGGGTGCACCACCCCTGAGGCTGACCACATTGTTGTCGAGAATGAAGAGGCAATATTGGTCATCACCCTCGGTGTCTTGTTCGGCTATGACGTAAGCCTTGTGCGTTACCGGGTTGACGGCCATGCCTTCAGGGTTCTTGCCCACCTCCAGGCTGACCTTGATCAGCTCTCTGGATTGCAAACGTATCTGGCCTGCAAACGCCAAGCTGGCTGTAAGCAGTCCAAGCATGACAAGCAGAATCAGTCGCTTCATGGTGTATCTCCTTGCCTGCGTGACTCCGATTGTGACGCGCAGGACCAGAACTGAATGCGCGGGACTGCCATCGGGTCCGCAACCAACCCCCGGTCCGGCTGTTGGACCGGGGGTTGGCGCTGTGGCCAATTCAGCCTTGAGCTACCTACGCGGCGGCCTGACGATGAGCAGAACGAGACGCTGGGTAGCCGACTGCGACACGGAGTCAATCACCTGGACTCTGAAGTTGTAGTTGCCAGCCCTGGTGGGCGTCCCCGAGATTACGCCTGCCGACGACAGCGTCAGGCCAGGCGGCAAGGACTGGCGGGGCCTCAGGCTCCACGTGTAAGGCGGGGTTCCGCCCTGTGCCAGCAACTGGGCCGAGTACGCCACACCGACCCTGCCGTCGGGTAGTGACGCTGTCACGATCGTCAGGGGCACGGCCTGAGGATTCACGGTGAGGGTGGCGTTGTTGCTGGTCGCGCTGCCGGCCGAGTTAGTCACGACCACGGAGAAGGTCGAGCCGTTGTCAGTCGTCGTCGTGGCCGGAGTGGTGTAGGAAGCGGAGGTGGCGCCCGTAATGTTGCCGCCGTCCCTCCGCCACTGGTAGGTCAGAGGCGCGGTGCCGGTGGCGACGACACTGAACGTCGCCGTCTGACCCGCGGTTACCGTCTGGCTGGCAGGCTGCGTGGTGATCGAAGGCGCAACCGCCGCGTTCACGGTG
>Ga0153916_10004615_pt1 | contig 10412 bp, 8 predicted proteins | sample Opewatmetagenome_FD_109642 | JGI IMG/M metagenome (GOLD analysis project Ga0153916, IMG submission 109642) | Freshwater wetland microbial communities from Ohio, USA - Open water 3 Core 3 Depth 4 metaG | ecosystem: Environmental > Aquatic > Freshwater > Wetlands | place: USA: Ohio, Lake Erie, Old...
GCGCGGCTCGCCAAGCCGGACGCCAAGAATGGTTTCATTCTGGACGGGTTCCCGCGCAACATCCCGCAGGCCCAGTCGCTCGATGCCATGCTGGCGCGCCTCGGCCAGCCGTTGCAGCTGGCGTTGCTGGTAGACGTCGATACCGACGTGCTGATGAAGCGCCTCACCGGCCGGCGCACCTGCGGCTCCTGCGGGGCAATCTACAATATCCATTTCTCGCCGCCCAAGACTTCCAACAAATGCGACAAGTGCGGCGGCGCGTTGCAGCACCGTTCCGACGATAACGAACAGACGGTCGGCAGCCGGCTCAAGGTCTATCAGCAACAGACCGCCCCCCTGGTCAATTATTACAAGGCCCAGGGCAAGCTCCGCACGGTGCGCGGGGTTGGAGCCGTGGGTGCCATCTTCAAGAGCGTTACCGATATCATCGAATCCCAGATACGTCCGCTGGCGGACGTGATGGTGAAGATCGAATCGGCGGCGGCGCGCCAGGCGGCCAAGGCCAAGGCGGCCGAGGCCAAGGCCAAGGCGGCCGTCGCGGCCAAGGCAGCAGCCGCCAAGGCGGCCGAGGCCAAGGCCAAGCTCAAGGCCGCCCCCCCGGCAGCCAAGGCCAAGCCGCCGGTGAAAAAGGCGGCAGTCAAGGCAGCGCCGAAAGCAAAGGTGAAGGCCAAAAAGACGGCCAAGCCAGCGGCCAAGGCCAAAGCCAAAAAGGTCAAGTAGCCGCGGTCGCGACGAGCAACGAACAGGCCCGGGTCTACCGGGCCTGTTGTTTTATGCCGTCGATTTCACCCGCGCGACGGCTGGGCTAGCATAAAGGAAAGCCGCCCGAGGTGATCGAGACAACATGACGAACAAAACCGGAAAATTTCCGAGCGTGCGTATGCGTCGCATGCGTCGCGACGAGTTTTCGCGTCGCCTCATGCGCGAAACGCGGCTCAGCACAGACGATCTGATCCAGCCGGTGTTCGTGCTGGAGGGAAAGAACCGCACCGAACCGGTCGCGAGCATGCCGGGCATCAGCCGCGTGACGGTGGACCTGTTGCTGAAGCAGGCGGAGCGCCTGATGAAGCTGGGCGTGCCGGCCGTCGCACTGTTCCCGGTGATCCCGGCCTCGAAGAAGGACAGCAAGGCCAAAGAGGCTTACAACCCCCAGGGGCTGGTGCCGCGCACGGTGCGCGAGCTCAAGAAACATTTCCCCGAACTCGGCGTTATCACCGATATCGCGCTCGATCCTTATACCTCGCACGGCCAGGACGGGCTGATCGACGGCACGGGTTATGTCCTGAATGATGAAACCGTGGCGGTGCTGGTGAAACAGGCGCTGGCGCACGCGGCGGCCGGCGCCGACGTGGTCGCGCCCTCGGACATGATGGACGGACGCATCGGCGCCATCCGCGATGCCCTCGAGAAGGCCGGTCACGTCCACACCCGCATCCTCGCTTATTCCGCCAAATACGCCTCGAATTTTTACGGCCCGTTCCGCGACGCGGTCGGCTCGGCGGCGAACCTGGGCAAGGGCAACAAGTACAACTACCAGATGGATCCAGCCAATTCGGACGAGGCCTTGCGCGAAGTCGCGCTCGACCTCGAAGAGGGGGCCGACATGGTGATGATCAAGCCGGGCCTGCCGTACCTCGACATCGTGCGCCGTGTCAAAGAGCGGTTCGGGGCGCCGACCTTCGTGTACCAGGTGAGCGGCGAATACGCCATGCTCGCGGCCGCGGCCGGGAACGGATGGATCGAGGAGCGCGCCTGCATCCTCGAGTCGCTCGCCTGCATCAAGCGCGCCGGAGCCGACGCCATCCTCACCTATTTCGCCGAACGCGTCGCCGGGTGGCTGACGGAAACCCGGAAGTAGCCGCCGCGTTCGCGGCCTGCCGCGCGCATGAATTACCGCCACGCTTTTCACGCCGGCAACTTCGCCGATGTCTTCAAGCACGCCGTACTGGCGTTGCTGCTCAAATTGCTCGCCCGCAAGGATGCGCCGTTCTGTTATCTCGACACCCATGCCGGCGCCGGCCGCTACGATCTTCTGGGCGAGGCAGCGCGCAAGACCGGTGAGTATCGCGATGGCATCGAGCGTCTCTGGAGCAACCCGCCGATGCCCGGCCTTGAAGATTACCTCGCGGTGGTGCGGGCGATGAATCCGGCGGGCACACTGCGTTACTATCCCGGCTCGCCCGCCATCGCGCGCCACCTGCTCCGGTCGCAGGACCGGATGGTGCTGGTCGAACAACATCCCGAAGAGTACGAACGGTTGAAGGCCGAATTCGCCAACGATCGCCGCGTCACGGTGCAGCGGCAGGACGGCTATGCCGCGCTCAAGGCATTGCTGCCGCCCCGCGAAAAACGCGGTCTGGTGCTGATCGATCCTCCTTATGAATCCACTGACGAATATGCGCAGGCCGTCGACGGCCTGCGCATTGCCCATGCGCGCTGGTCCACCGGCGTCTATGCCATCTGGTATCCGATCAAGGAGCGCGCGCCGGTGGAGCGATTTCACCGGCGGCTGGCGGCGAGCGGCATCCGCAAGATATTGGTGGCGGAATTCTGTCCCTATCCGGCTGACTCCGCGTTCCGGCTGAACGGCTGCGGTATGGTGATCGTCAATCCGCCGTGGCAGGTGGACGAGGTCCTGGACCCGCTTTTGCCCCGGCTGCTCGAAATGTTACGGCAACATCCGTCCGGCCGCGTGGAGCTATCCTGGCTTGTTCCCGAATGACAAAATCATCAAAACCGAGAAAGATCGATGGCAAAAGTGCAACAGCAGCGGGCTGTTACAACCCGGCGTCGACAGGTGCCGCGCAAACAGGTATTTTATCGAGCAGAATCACTTAAATAACAATGTGCCAGGCTCAGGAAATCGGGTAGTTGGAACCGGCGCTGGAAAAGGATTTCACGACTTTTTGCAGACGGGGAGGGTGTGAAATCATGAACGAAAGACGCGACAGCCAGCGCGTACCGGTGGCGCTCGATGCCGTGCTCAATTATCAGGCCCAGGTGATGATCTGCACGGTGCGGGACATCAGCCTGAACGGCGCCTTTATCGAAGGGGCCGCGGAAGCCCTGCCTTACTTCAATGCCTCGGTGGAACTCGGAATAACGTTGAACGCCGGCGGTGAGACCAAACAGCACCGTATTCCCGCCAAAATCCGCCGCCTTACCGACAAGGGTGCCGGCATCAGCTTTGGCGATGTCGACATGGACGCCTATTTCAGCCTGGTTAATCTGGTCTACAACGCCTGAAAGCGCGGTAGATGTGGTCCTCGGGGCGTGCTCCGGGGTTCCCGGCTTTTTTATTACCGGTTCTGTCCATCAATTGCCCCGGTATCCCTGGCGCCACCGCCGACAACCGTCGTACCGGACAATATCCGCACCCCGCCCGCGCATCGGCCCTCTAAAAATCACAATAAATTTTCTGCAGATTTTGCTCTAACTAGCCGGGGTAACAACGTGATTGCGCGGGATTTATGAAAAAAGAGCCGCAATTCGCGTGGTTGCAGGCACTGGCGCGAGCCGGGGTTGTAGGCTAATTCTTTTTGGATGGCCGGAGCATTTCCGGCGGCGGGTGCATGTTCCGATATAAATCCAAATATCTCATCGGATCGGGATTTATTCTTGTTTTGGCTCTCATGATCGCGCTCGCGGTCGTCGGCCTCACGCGCATGTCGGCGATCCAGCATCGCCTCGAAAAGATCACCGATACCTATAACGTCAAAACCGACATCATCTTTTCGATGCGTCACATCGCGCGCGAACGCGCGCTCAGCACCTACGCGATGTACATCATGGATGACCCGTTCCGCCGCGATGAAGAGCTGCAGCGGTTCACCAGCATGGCGGGCGAATTCATACATCTGCGGGACCGGCTGATCGCCCTGGGGCTGAATGACAAGGAACAGACTCTGCTCGACAAGGTGCTCGAGCAGGTGCGCATCTACCAGCCGTTGCACCTGAGTCTGATCGATCGGATTACCCATGAGAATCTCACCGGCGTGAAAGAAGAGATCCTGCGCCACGATCTGTTGCGGCAGCGGGACATGCTGAAGGTGCTGGATGAGATGGTCGACCTCGAGCGCAACCAGAGCCGGGAAGCCGCCGCCGAGGCCGCCAGCGAATATCGCTCCGCGTACCATGCCATGGTGTTCCTCACCGCCGTGATTATCGGTTGTGGCCTGTTGATCGCGTGGTATGTGATTTACCGCACGCGTCTCATCGAACACGCGCTGGCGCGGGAGAAGGAGCAGGCGGAGATCACACTGCATTCGGTGGGCGACGCCGTGATCACCGCCGACGCGAACGGCAACGTGGGTTATCTGAATCCGGTGGCGGAACTGCTGACCGAATGGCGCACGGCAGAAGCCCGCGGCCGGCCGTTGCGCCATATTTATCGGATCATCAACGAGACGACGCGCAAGCCCCTGGAGCACCCGGCAATGCTGGGCGTGCTCGACGGCCCGATCGTCGGGGCGGACAAGCACATGCTGCTGGTGAGTCGCACAGGCCGGGAATTCGCGATCGAAGACACCGCCGCGCCGATCCGCGACAGCGAGGGACAACACGTGGGGGCCATCCTGGTCTTCCGCGACGTGACGCAACAGCGCCAGATGCAGAAACAGTTGAGCTGGCAGGCGAGCCACGATCCGCTCACCGGTCTCGCCAACCGGCGCGAATTCGAAGTGCTGCTCGAGCGGCTGATCGCCAGCGCCAAGGAGCAGAACAAGCGCCACGCCCTGCTGTATCTCGATCTCGACCAGTTCAAGGTCATCAACGATACCTGCGGACATGTCGCGGGGGACGAGCTGTTGCGGCAGGTCGCCGGCCTGATGCATCCGTTGATTCGCGACAGCGACACGCTAGCGCGGCTCGGTGGCGATGAGTTCGGCATCCTGCTCGAGGGCTGTTCGCCGGCACAGGCCGAGCATATTGCGCACAAACTGCTGGAATCCCTGCAGGATTTCCGCTTTGTGTGGGACGACAAGATTTTCCGCGCCGGGGTTTCGATCGGTCTGGTCGGAATCCATGCCGGCAGCCACTCGGCTTCGGGCGCGCTGAGCACCGCGGATGCCGCCTGTTACATGGCCAAGGATGGCGGGCGCAACCGCGTGTGGGTACACAAGGACGACGATCGCGAAGCGGCGCATCGGCACGGCGAGATGGAATGGGTCTCGCGGATCATGCGCGCCTTCGACGAAAACCGGTTCATGCTCTATTTCCAGCGCGTGATGCCCTTGGCCGCCGCGGGGGCGGACCAGCCGTACCGGGAGGTGGTGGTGCGCATGCGCGGTGAGAATGGCGAGCTGGTGTTACCGATGGCATTTATCCCGGCGGCCGAACGTTATGGCGTGATGGGCGCCATCGACCGCTGGGTGGTCAGCACCGCGTTTGAATGGCTCAGCCACCATCCCGCGGAGGAAGGGCTGGCCATCAATCTTTCCAGCCACTCGCTGGGCGATGAAGGTTTTCTCGATTTCGTGATGGAACGTTTCCGCAACGCACGCCTGTCACCGCGGCGGGTCTGTTTTGAAATCACCGAAACCGCCGCGATCGCCAACTGGAATCGCGCGAGCCATTTTTTGTCGGCGCTGAAAACCATGGGCTGTCGTTTTGCCCTCGACGATTTCGGCAGCGGCATGTCCTCCTTCGCCTACCTCAAAAGCCTGCCGGTGGACTTCATCAAGATCGACGGCGCCTTTGTGCGCGACATGATCCACGATGAGGTCGACTACGCCATGGTCGATGCGATCAACCGCATCGCCCAGGTGATCGGCATCCGCACCATCGCCGAATACGTGGAAAACGAGGAAATCCTTCTCAAGCTGAGGGAACTGGGCGTCAATTATGCCCAGGGCAACGGCATTCATGTGCCGCAACCACTGGAGCGACTGAAGGCGCATCACGCCGCGGGCGATCGCCCGCCCGGAGAAGACAAATCTTTCGACGTCGCGTTTTCTGTCGTCCGTCCGGTCTGACCGGCACTGCCATCGCTCAGGCGTAACATCGCGAGCAGCGCCACCGCCGCCGTTTCAATCCGTAGAACCGCCTGGCCCAGCGCCAGCGCCGTGCCGCCGGCGCCGCTCACCGCGTCGACTTCCTCCTGTGTGAAACCGCCTTCCGGGCCGACCAGGATGGTTATTCCCCGTGTCTGGTCCCGGCTTGCCGTCAGCGCGGAAACCGGAATTGCGCGCTCGCCGGGATGGGCGATCCAGAGGTCGAACCCCGTCACCACCGCTTGCATCGCCACTTCCCGTGGACTTGCCGGCTCGTGGATGACCGGCAGGTACAGCCGCCGGCTTTGTTTGCAAGCCTCGAGGCAGATGCGTCGCCAGCGCTCGCGATTCCCGGCACCGGGTTTGACCACGCTGCGTTCGCAGACGAGCGGCGTGAAGCCTGTCATGCCGAGCTGGGTCGTCATGTCGAGCAACACTTGTTGCCGGTCCCCTTTGGGAATGGCGCAGGCCAGATGGATCGGCGGCTGCGGCGGCGGTTCGGTGCGCCGGTGCTCCACCTGCAGCTCCAGTTCGCGCCCGCCGACACGCTGCAGCGTCGCGCGCGCGATCCCACCCCGTCCATCGAAGAGCCACAAGGTGTCGCCCGGGTGCAACCGGCGCGAAGCCGCGGCATGGCGCGCCTCCTCGCCCGTGAGCGTCACGGTCATGCCGGCTTCGGGTAAGTGTTCGGCAAAAAAGAGCGGTTCGGTCATGTCAGGGGCGCGCGAGGTAGACATCGTAACGCACGAGCTTGCCCGGGAAACTCGTGTTCGGATTCGGAGCCAGCGGTGGTGCGTCGTCCGGCCGTTTCACGACCACGCGCTCGCGCGCCGCGCGCCGGCAGATCTCGAGCAGTTCCGGGGCATCCGGGTCATCGCCGACGAGTTCGCGCAGCAGGCGCATCTCCTTGTTCACCGCCGCGGATCTCTTGCGCTTGGGCGGGAACATCGGATCGAGGTAAACCGCGTCCGGCCGCTGCGGTAACGCCGTCAGCACCGCGCGCGCGTCACCGGTCTCCAGGTATAAACGGTTGATGAGTGAAACGCCGGTACCTGTCTCGAAGCGCCGCAGGCCGTCGCGTGCCAGCGCCGCGATGACGCCTGATCGCTCGATCGCGGTGACGCGGAAACCCATGAGAGCGAGCAGTAGCGCATCCTGGCCGTAACCCGCCGTGGCGTCCACGACGGTGCGCGTCTTTTTTCCGAAAGCGCGCGCCAACGGCTGGCGGCGCGACAGGTTGCGCCCATAGGGACGCAGGTCGAGCCCGGTGTAATCCACGCACACCGGCCCGACGCGCGGGTTTCGGGCGTCGCGCAGTTCGAGGCGTTCGTCGGTGAGGACGAGCAGGAGGTCGAATTCCCCGATCCGCGAACCGGTGCAAGGCAGCGCCAGTTCATGCGCCAGCGTTTCGGCCGGCGCTTTCAGTCCGTCATCGCCACTCCAGGTGACGGCGATGCGGGGCTTGGCGCGCGGGGGCGTCCCAGGGGAAGCTGGAGCACGGCGTGGCAAGGGGGATGACATCGTGCGCCAAGCATATCATCCGTCACGGTCGCGCGCGTCTGCCGCGGTGCGCGGCTGAAACAAAATGCCCCGCGATGCGGAGCATTTTGTCTGCGATGACATGTATTGGTTTAGGGGAATGCCGGGATCGACGGATCGCGTCCGCGCACGTCGGCATGCGGGTGATGCTCACGGATCATGTCGGTGATTTCCTCGACCTTGTGCTTGGGCACGTCCACCATCATCAGGATTTTTCCGTGCTCGATTTCTTTGGCAAAGCGCGCGAGGAAAGTGTTGGGAACGCCGGTGGCGATCATCCCCGAGACCCACACGCCCATGATGGCGCCGATGATGCTGGTGACCAGAATGACTCCCAGCCCCATGACCAGCCCCGAGGGCGGAAAGGTCAACACCACGACGCCGGCGAGCGCGCCGGTGAGGCCGCCGACGATCAGGCCGAGCCACAGGCCGTGGATCTCATCGCTTTTCTGCAGCATGGTGGCTTCCGGCAGATCGCTCAGCGAAGTGCCTTTCCGGGCCAGAAAATGAATGTGTTTTTCCTCGATGCGGGACAGCAGCAATTCGTTGAATACCGCCTTGGCGCGTTTGACGTCGGGCAGGACAAAATAGAGCCGTCTTCTCATAACAACCTCCTTCCCCAAGCGGGAACCGGCGTTAAGTTAAGACCTTCAGTACCAACCGCTGTTTAAAGCATAGCCCAGCGGCGGCCGACAGCCCAACAGATTGTTCTATTTTTTGTGCAGGTATTACGCCGGCGAGTTCAAAAACAACGACATAGCGCCGGAAGATATCAACCGGCGGCGGCGCGATCGGCGCGCTTGCGGTCGGTTTCCTTGAGGAAGCGCTTGCGCAGACGCAAGTGGTTGGGGGTTATCTCGACCAGCTCGTCGTCATCGATGAATTCGATGGCGCGCTCGAGCGTGAGCTCGATGGGCGGTACGAGGATGACGTTCTCGTCCGAGCCCGAGGCGCGCATGTTAGTGAGCTGCTTGCCCTTCATGGCGTTGACCACGAGATCGTTGTCGCGCGTGTGAATGCCAATGATCATGCCTTCGTACATGTCCTCGCCCGGGCCGATGAACATGCGCCCGCGTTCCTGCAGATTGAACAGCGCATAGGCGACGCTCATGCCGGTGCCATTCGAGATCAGCACACCGTTGATGCGTCCGCCGACCACGCCCTTTTTCTCCGGGCCGTAGTGGTCGAACACGTGGTAGATCAGGCCGCTGCCAGCAGTGGCGGTGAGGAAGTCGGTCTGAAAGCCAATGAGTCCGCGCGCGGGAATCATGTACTCGAGACGCACGCGGCCCTTGCCGTCCGGTTCCATGTTAAGCAGGTCGCCCTTGCGCTGGCCGAGCTGCTCCATGACCGCGCCCTGATGCTGGGTTTCGATGTCCACGGTCAACTGCTCATACGGCTCGTGGGTCTCGCCGTTAACTTGCTTGGTGATGACCTGTGGGCGCGACACACCCAACTCATAACCTTCGCGCCGCATGTTTTCGAGGAGGATGCCGAGGTGCAGCTCGCCGCGTCCGGAGACGCGGAATTTGTCGGGGCTACCGGTATCTTCCACGCGCAGCGCGACGTTGTGGATCAGCTCGCGTTCGAGCCGTTCGCGAATCTGGCGGCTGGTGACGTATTTGCCGTCCTGGCCGGCGAACGGGGAGTTGTTGACCTCGAAGGTCATGGTCACGGTCGGCTCGTCCACCGACAGCGGCGGCAGGGCCTCGACCTTGCTCGGATCGCACAGGGTGTCGGAGATGCGCGGACCATCGATGCCGGTGATGGCGACGATGTCGCCGGCCGTGGCCTCCGGCACTTCCGTGCGTTCCAGTCCCATGAAGCCGAGTACTTGCAGGATCTTGCCGTTGCGGGTCTTGCCGTCGTGGTCGATGATCACGACCGGTTGATTGGGTTTCACCTTGCCGCGGGTGATGCGGCCGATGGCGATGGCGCCGACATAGCTCGAATAGGCAATGCTCGATACCTGCATCTGGAACGGGCCTTCGGGGTCGACCTTGGGCGGCGCGACATGCTTGATGATGGTCTCGAACAGCGGCGTCATGTCGCCTGCGCGCACGTCCGGCGTGAGTCCGGCGTAGCCATTCAACGCCGAGGCATACACCACCGGAAAGTCGAGCTGTTCCTCGGTCGCACCGAGCTTGTCGAACAGGTCGAAGGTCTGGTCCAGCACCCAGTTCGGGCGCGCGCCGGGGCGGTCGATCTTGTTGATGACGACGATGGGTTTCAGGCCCTGCGCGAAGGCCTTGCGCGTGACGAAGCGCGTCTGCGGCATCGGCCCGTCCACGGCGTCCACCAGCAGCAGCACCGAGTCCACCATCGACAGCACGCGTTCGACCTCGCCGCCGAAGTCGGCATGGCCCGGGGTGTCCACGATGTTGATGCGGTAATCATTCCAGCGGATCGCGGTGTTCTTGGCAAGAATGGTGATGCCGCGCTCGCGCTCGAGATCGTTCGAATCCATGACGCGCGTGCCCATCTGCTGGTGCGCGGCGAACGTGCCGGACTGGGCGAGCAGCTTGTCCACGAGCGTGGTCTTGCCATGGTCGACGTGGGCGATGATGGCGATGTTGCGAAGCTTCTGAATCACTGGAGATATCCTGGGGACGGCCCAAAAGGCCGCGCATTATACACAGAGTTGGGGGAAAAAGCGCCTCGGGTTAATGGCGGGTGGGGGCCGCCGGGATGGTGTGGAGCGCGGCAAAAAGCTGCTCGGCATCGATGCTGTCGAATTCGTAGCGGCCGCCGCAAAACTCGCAGTCCACCCGCACCGTGCCTTGTTCCGCCAAGATAGAGCGTATTTCCTCGTGCCCGAGCATGCGCAGCACCGCTTCGACCCGTTCGCGCGAGCAGGAACAGCGGAAGCTCACCGGCACGCGC
>Ga0153916_10004616_pt1 | contig 10411 bp, 8 predicted proteins | sample Opewatmetagenome_FD_109642 | JGI IMG/M metagenome (GOLD analysis project Ga0153916, IMG submission 109642) | Freshwater wetland microbial communities from Ohio, USA - Open water 3 Core 3 Depth 4 metaG | ecosystem: Environmental > Aquatic > Freshwater > Wetlands | place: USA: Ohio, Lake Erie, Old...
CCGAACTGCTGGCGGCGCTGCAGGCGCGATTCGGCGATCGCGTGACGACTGCCGCCGCCGCACTCGAACATCACGGCAAGGACGAGTCGGCACATGCCAGCGCGCTGCCCGACGCCGTGGCCTTCCCCGAAACTACCGCAGAAGTTGCGGAGATCGTCGGGCTCTGCGGCCGGCATGGCGTCCCCGTCATTCCGTTCGGCGTCGGCAGCTCGCTCGAAGGCCATGTGCTCGCACTGTACGGCGGAGTAAGCCTCGACCTGAGCCGCATGAACCGTATCCTCGCGGTCAATGTCGACGATCTCGATACCACCGTCGAAGCCGGCGTCACGCGCAAGCAGCTCAATCAACATCTGCACGACAGCGGGCTGTTTTTCCCCATTGATCCCGGCGCCGACGCGACTCTGGGCGGCATGGCCGCGACCCGCGCCTCGGGCACCAATGCCGTGCGCTACGGCACCATGCGCGAGAACGTGATGGGGCTCACCGTGGTGCTGGCCGACGGCCGCGTCATCCACACCGGCGGCCGCGCGCGCAAGTCCGCCGCCGGCTACGATCTCACGCGGCTGTTCGTCGGTTCTGAAGGCACGCTGGGCATCATCACCGAAATCACGCTGCGCCTGTATCCGCAGCCGGAAGCGGTGTCGGCGGCAGTGTGCGCTTTCCCCTCGGTGGATGCCGCGGTGCGCACCGTGATCCAGACCATACAGCTCGGCGTGCCGATCGCGCGCTGCGAGCTGCTGGACGCGCTCACCATCAAAGCCGTCAACCAGTACAGCAATCTCAGCTTGCGCGAAGCGCCGATGCTGTTCTGCGAATTCCACGGCACTGCAGCCTCGGTTGCGGAACAGGCGCAAACCGTGCAGGACATCGCGAAAGAACTGGGCGGCATGGATTTCGAATGGGCAACGCAGCAGGAAGACCGCACCCGCCTGTGGCAGGCGCGTTACGAAGCCTATCCCGCCTGCCGCCGGCTGCGGCCCGGCAATCGCGCGTTCTCGACCGACGTGTGCGTGCCGATCTCGCAGCTTGCCCAATGTATCGCCGAATCCAACGAGGACATCGCCAGAGTCTCGATGCCGGTCGCCCTCTTCGGCCATGTCGGCGATGGCAACTTCCACCTCGTGGTCCTGATCGATCCCGACAAGCCGTCCGATAGCGAGGAAGCCGAAGCGCTCAACCGGCGCGTGGTCATGCGCGCGCTCCGGATGGGCGGCACCTGCACCGGCGAGCACGGCGTCGGCTTCGGCAAGCTCGATTTTCTGGATGCCGAGCACGGCGCTGCGGTTTCGGTCATGAGCGCCATCAAACAGACCTTCGACCCGCATAATCTGCTCAATCCGGGCAAAGTGATCCGTGTGTGAATGTGGAATAAGCTGCCGTTAATCGCGGGTGACTGCATCCAGTTTGCTAGAATACCTTTATGAGCGCCGTCGCTGAAACTGCCGCCATCGATTTTATCCGCCAGCGCGAAGTCGCAAATGCGCTGCGCGCGTTCCTGCCGGCAACTGCGGTGCTGTTCGAGCAGGAAGACGTCAAGCCTTACGAATGCGACGGGTTGTCGGCCTACCGCCAGGTGCCGATGGTGGTCGTGCTGCCGGAAGACGAACAACAGGTGCAGCGCATCCTCAGGACCTGCTACGACCTGCGCGTGCCAGTGGTGGCGCGCGGCGCCGGCACCGGACTCTCCGGCGGCGCGCTGCCGCTCGGCAACGGTGTGCTGCTGTCGCTCGCCAGGCTGATGCGCATACTCGAGATCGACCAGCCCTCGCGCACCGCGCGCGTGCAGCCCGGCGTGCGCAATCTGGCGATCTCGGAGGCGGCGGCGCCCTACGGTTTGTATTACGCGCCCGACCCTTCGTCCCAGATTGCGTGTTCGATCGGCGGCAATGTCGCTGAAAACGCCGGCGGCATGCATTGCCTCAAGTACGGTCTGACCGTGCACAACATCCTCAAGCTGCGCGCCTGGACCATCGAAGGCGAACTGCTGGAAATCGGCGGCGACGGCCTCGACGCGGCGGGCTTCGATCTGCTGGCGCTGATGACGGGCTCCGAAGGCATGCTTGCTGTCATCACCGAAATCACGGTGAGACTGTTGCCCAAACCGGAGCGCGCACAGTGTATTCTGGCGGCATTCGATGACGTGACCAAAGCCGGCCAGGCGGTGGCCAACATCATCGCCGCGGGCATCACCCCCGCCGGTCTCGAAATGATGGACAGGATCACGACCGGAGCGGTGGAACCGTTCGTCAATGCCGGCTACCCGCTCGATGCCGAAGCCGTCCTGCTGTGCGAGTCCGACGGCAACGACCAGGAAGTTGCCGAAGAAATCGGGCGCATGACAGCCGTGATGCAGTCGAGCGGCGCGACCGAAGTCCGCGTTTCGCAGAGCGAACCAGAGCGCCTTCGCTTTTGGGCCGGCCGCAAAGCCGCTTTCCCCGCTGCGGGACGAGTATCTCCCGATTACTACTGCATGGACGGCACGATTCCGAGAAAGGCGCTGTCGCGCGTGCTCAATGCCATAGCCGACCTGTCGCAAGAGTACGGGCTGCGCTGCATGAACGTGTTCCACGCCGGCGACGGCAACCTCCATCCCCTGATCCTCTACGACGCCAACAAGCCGGGGGAACTGGAAAAAACCGAGGAGTTTGGCGCGAAAATCCTGAAGCTTTCGATCGAGGTTGGCGGCACCATTACCGGCGAGCACGGCGTCGGCGTCGAAAAAATAGATGCCATGTGCGCACAGTTCCGCCCGCTGGAGCTCGAGACCTTTCACGCCGTGAAACAAGCGTTCGACGAGCACGCGCTGCTCAATCCGGGCAAAGCCGTGCCCACCCTGCGGCGCTGCGTCGAATTCGGCCATATGCACGTGCGCGCCGGTGAAGAAAAATTTCCCGATCTTCCGAGATACTAGGCAGAACACAATGATCAAAGCACCGATTGCAGGGCTACTAACGACGCGGTCCCTGCAGGCGATCGGCATTCCCCCCGGGAAAACACGAAAGCTCGGCAGAATGCTTCTGGCCTGGACCCTGGCGCTATGCTCGACCCAGGCGTTCGGCATCACGGACGAAATTCAGGTGTATATGGACGAAATCAACAAACCCGGCGAATTCGGGCTCGAGGTCCATCTCAACACGACGCCGAGCGGGCGCGCAACGCCGGATTACCCGGGTGACGTCCCTCCTTATCACGGCGTAAGAGTGACACCCGAATTTTCGTATGGGATCAACCGCGATTTCGAGGCCGGTTTTTATTTGCCGAGCGGACGCGATGCCGAAGGCAATCTATTTCTCGGCGGCGCCAAGCTGCGCCTGAAATGGCTGCCGGTCAAAGGTGACGAGATCACAGGAGGCTGGTATTTCGGATCGAACTTCGAACTCTCCAGCCTGAGCAAAAAGTTTTCGGAGTCACGCTACAGCGGCGAGATGCGCCTGATCGGCGGTTACCGCAGCAAAGACTGGGTGATCGGCGTCAATCCGATATTGGGCTGGGATCTTTCGGAAGGTCACCGCAACGGCGGCCCGGATATGACTTTGGCCTGGAAGGCGGCGCATAATGTCGTTCCCGGTATCGCGCTCGGCATGGAATATTACAATGCCATCGGGAAACTGGCCCACCGCCTGCCGCAGGACCTGCAGGATCAGACGCTCTACCTGGTCATGGATTACGACCGGAAGCCATGGGCATTCAATCTCGGCGTCGGCAGAGGCCTGACCGCGGCCGCGGATCGCTGGACGGTCAAGGCCATTATCGAAATACCGTTCTTTTGACGCCGCAGCCGTGAAATCATCCGGGATCTGATGGATCAAATCGTCCGACAACTTGCCGCAATGATCCGCGCCGCAGTGGCAGACAAGACGCCGCTGCGCATCCGCGGCGGCGGCGCCAAGGATTTCTACGGCGGGGCGCTGAGCGGCGAAATACTGGGCACCTCGGCGTATCGCGGCATAGTCGAATACGAGCCCACCGAACTCGTGCTCACCGCCCGCGCGGGCACACCGCTCGCGGAGATTGAAACAACACTGCGCGAGGAAGGCCAGATGCTCGCCTTCGAACCGCCGCACTTCGGTGCCGCCACACTTGGCGGCTGCATTGCCGCAGGGCTCTCCGGCCCTCGCCGCGCCTATGCCGGGGCGGTACGCGACCTGGTGCTCGGCGTGCGCATGCTCGACGGCAAGGGCTCCGATCTCCGGTTTGGCGGCCGGGTCATGAAAAATGTCGCCGGCTACGACGTATCGCGGCTGATGGCAGGCTCCATGGGCACGCTGGGCGTAATCCTCGAAATCTCGCTCAAAACCCTGCCGCTGCCCGCTGCTGAACTGACCTTGCGCCGCGAGCAGACACCGGCCGAGGCCATCGCACTGATGAACAAATGGGCCGGCAAACCGCTGCCGCTGTCCGCGACCTGTCATATCGATAACCTGCTTTACGTGCGGCTGTCCGGGGCGGTCGCCGCGGTGCGCGCGGCGCGCGAAAAACTGGGCGGCGAGGAAGTCGCCGACGGCACGGCGTTCTGGCACAGTCTGCGCGAGCAGCAGCTCGACTTTTTCGGCCAGGCCCAACCGCTGTGGCGCCTGTCGCTCAAGTCCACCGCGCCGCCGCTCCATCTTCCGGGCCGGCAGCTGGTCGAATGGGGCGGCGCCCTGAGATGGCTCAAGTCCGACGCGGACGCAAAAACCGTGCGCGAAGCAGCGGCGCTCGGCGGCGGACATGCCACGCTGTTCCGCGGCGGCGACAAAACGTCCGGCGTGTTCCACCCGCTGCCGTCGGTGCTGCTGCGGCTGCACCGGCGGCTCAAGCAGTCGTTCGACCCGGCGGGAATTTTAAACCCTGGCCGCATGTACCCCGATTACTAGCCGCCAAGGCCGCCAAGAAATCCACACAAGAATCAACAATTACAATGAATCAACTTCGCAAGTTTTCATTTCACTTGAGCCTCGGACATGACGAACGGTCGCCAGGAAACATGTATTTTTTAACTTTTCTCTGTCTTGATTTTCTTGGCGGCCTTGGCATACCCGTCGAGCGCACCCCTCGAGGGGGTGTTGAAAAGAAGGTATTGAAAAGAATCTTGGCGGCTAAATAGGTTTTCTATCTTGCAAACGAATCTCGCTGATTTCATCAAGGACACGCCGGAAGGCCGGGAAGCCGACGCTATTCTGCGCAAATGCGTGCATTGCGGCTTCTGTGCCGCGACCTGCCCCACCTACCAGCTGCTCGGTGACGAGCTCGACGGGCCGCGCGGCCGCATCTACCTGATGAAGCAGGTGCTGGAAGGCAAGCCGGTGACGGCCAAGACCCAGCTTCATCTCGACCGCTGCCTCACCTGCCGCGCCTGTGAAACCACCTGTCCCTCGGGCGTGCATTACAGCCGGTTGCTGGATATCGGGCGGCACATCGTCGAGGAACGCATAGGCCGCGGCGGCTTCGAATCCCTGCAGCGCAAGGCGTTGCGCACCGTGATTCCGAATCCCGCGCTGTTCAAACCTTTGCTCAAGCTGGGACAGCTCGCGCGTCCTTTTCTTCCCGCAGCATTGAAAAGCAAAGTGCCGCCATCGGCTGCAGCCGCAAAGCCATGGCCTCAAGGCAGCCATGCCCGCACGATGCTGGTGCTCGAAGGCTGCGTACAGCCCAGTCTGTCTCCCGCCACCAATGCCGCTGCTGCGCGCGTGCTCGACCGTCTCGGCATCACGTTGATACGCGCGTCGAATGCCGGCTGCTGCGGCGCAGTGTCTCTCCATCTCAATGCCCAGGACGAAGCGCTGGCCTACATGCGGCGCAACATCGACGCCTGGTGGCCGCATATTGAGCAAGGCGCCGAAGCTATCGTCATGACGGCGAGCGGCTGCGCCACAATGGTCGCCGACTACGGGCATCTGCTCGCACACGATCCTGCCTACGCCGACAAAGCGGCGCGCGTCTCAGCTCTCATGCAAGACATCAGCGAAGTGATTGGCGCCAATAAAGAAAAGGTGCTCGCCCTTTCGCCTCACGCCTCACGCCTCACACCTCACGCCAGGATCGCGTTCCAAGCGCCCTGCTCCCTCCAGCACGGCCTCAAGATGAAAGGCCAGGTCGAGGCACTGCTCGCCGATCTCGGCTTCGATCTCGTCCCCGTGCCGGACTCGCATCTGTGCTGCGGCTCGGCCGGTACCTATTCCATTCTGCAACCCGAATTATCCCAACGCTTTCTCGCCAACAAGATCCGGGCGCTGACCAGCGAATCACCAACCGCGATACTCACTGCCAACATCGGGTGCCAGTCGCATCTGCAAACGGCGACAAAACTCCCAGTCCGGCACTGGATCGAAGCACTCGACGAAGCCTGCCGCACTTGAGTTGGTCATGTCATTGCACGATATTGGCGATCACGCTCTAGATATAGCCGACGGAGCGGCAGTCGTATCCCCCCCCAAAGCTCCCCAATCTTCACCAGACAGTCAGCCCTGTTGCCGATAGAACCGTGGTCCGGCCTTAAGCGGGCTGGCGCCTGACAGCCCGCTTGGGGGCTTGTACTTTTCCGCAGGCAGGCGTACCCTCCTGTGCATATCCAATACGCAAGGAGGTGTGCGATGTCCGTAATTGCCCCGTCCGTCGCTTCGAGCAGGATAGCGCGCTCTAATCAGCCCGCGCCTTCCCGGCGGCGCCAGCCGCATGGCTTCAGCACCGTAGGCAATGTCTCCGTGCCGGTCTACGAACAGGAACTGTGGACCAGCAAGCAACGGCAGGCCAATCCGCTCCACGAAGTGTCGTACCGCGCCTGCTTCAAGCCACAGCTGCCGGCATATTTTATTGAGCGCCTGACGCAAGCCGGCGACGCTGTCTACGACCCGTTCAGCGGCCGCGGCACCACGGCCGTCGAAGCTGCGCTGCACGGCCGCAATGCAATCGCCAACGACGTCAATCCCATCTCCGCCATTCTGACGCGGCCGCGCCTTGAAGTTCCCAACGTCGCGGAAATCGATGTGCGGCTGAGATCGCTGCGACTTTCGCCCAAGGTACGCAGCGACCTCGACCTCTCGATGTTCTTTGATCGCGAGACCGAGCGCGAAATCCTCAATCTGCGCGAATATCTGCGCCGCCGGCGCCAAGATGGCGCGGAGGACAGCATCGACCGCTGGATCCGCATGGTGGCGACCAACCGTTTGACCGGCCATTCTCCCGGCTTCTTCTCGGTCTATACGCTGCCGCCCAACCAGGCCGTATTGCCGGAAAATCAGATCAAGATCAACGAGAAACTCGGCCAACAGCCGGAATACCGCGACGTGCGCGCCCTGATCCTCAGAAAGTCCATGCAGTTGCAGAGCACGTTGGGCGCGGCCGACCGGTGGCAACTGCACCAGGCCGCGGCCCACGCACTTTTCCTGGAAGGCGAGGCCGCCGCAACACCGTCGATTGCCCCAGACAGCGTGCAATTGACCGTAACTTCGCCGCCATTCCTCGACGTCGTGCAGTACGCGCGGGACAACTGGCTACGCTGCTGGTTCAATGGCCTTGACGCCGAGGCCATAGGCGATCGCATCACCATGAGCAAAACGGTCGAAGCATGGGCGGATGCAATGTTGAGGGTGTTACGCGAGCTTTACCGCATTACGAAGCCCGGCGGCTGGGTGGCGTTCGAAGTCGGCGAAGTGCGAAACGGGAAAGTAAAGCTGGAGGAAACGGTGGCGCCGCTGGGCATGGACGCCGGCTTCAAATGCCAAGCCATCCTGATCAACACCCAGCGCTTCACCAAGACCGCCAACATCTGGGGCGTCAAGAACAACAGCCTCGGCACCAACTCGAACCGTATCGTGCTCTTTCGCAAGACCTGACGGACTTGGCTCCGTTCTTTAGTGTCTTTCATTTTAGGAGTTTGTCGAACCCAAGTCCGTCAAACTCCTGGCGTCGTGCGACGAGAACGCCATGACGCATGGGGTGCCCGATCGATTGCTCCAGGCGTGGTTCGTGCCGCGTTGCACGACGGTGTCGCCCTGCTTCAAGTGCACTTCCTCCGTGTCCAGTACCAGCGTGATCTCGCCCTCGAGAACAAGGCAGAAATCCAGCGTGCGGGTCTGCTGCATGTAAGGATGCGGCGCCGTCGCGGAATAAGTCGATGCGCCGGGCGATCCCATCGCCTCGAAAAAGGCCCGCACCTCCCTGGCGCCAATCTTGCCCATGAAAACATCGTCGGGCGGAAACGTCACGATGCGGCAGACCGAACCACCGGCGGGCGGCTCTACGGTATGCGGCAGGTGCAGCGTCTCCCAAACGCCCTTGATCCGGGCCGGCGTCCTGTCGGTCACCCAAATCCGCGTCGACGAATATCCCGGCCGCGCCGGATCGGTGCGCACATCGGGCGACGGGCCATCGCAGATGGCGCGTGATTCGCCTTTCTCGTCGTCTATCGCAACGATTCTTCTAACGGGTTTCATCGCCTCACTCCTTACCCCTCGCTGGAATCATCAAGCTTCGCGCTCATCATGACGAACGCCATCAGGCTGCCCTCGCGCGGATTGCACCAGCCGTGCCAGTTGCCCAGCTGGACCACCACGTCGCCCGGCTTCATCACGTATTCGCCATGGTCAAGAAGCAGTACCCGCTCGCCCTCCAGCATGATCCCGTAATCGAGCGTCTCCGACTTGTGAACCGGCGAAGAAAAAGCGTTGGCGCCGCCCCGGTCCCAGGTGCCGCCCGGCCGTTGTTGCGGCGCGTGGAGTGGCACTGCGGTCGGATCCCTGAGCGGATCGTAACCCGGCGGCTTGGGCGGCGACTGAACAATGCGCAAATGCCCGCCGTGCTCGGGAGGTTCAAAGCTGAACGGCAGCCTCCCGTCGTCGCGGTCGCCGGAAATCACGGCAGGACAGCTCTCGTAAACCCACACGTCGGTCATACAGGTCCCCGGCCGGATGGCGCCGGGATTGACGTTGGGTGCCGCGCTGTCGAACAGCACGCGCGACCTGCCTTGCGCGTCGTTGCCGGTAACGACGCGGCGGATCGGTTTCAGTTTTTCAGTCATGTTGCAGCACCTTCGCCGGGTATTCCTAGTTGGCTTGCAGCTTCAATTGCTTGATGATTTTTGCCCACTTCTGGATATCGTTCCGCACGATGGATGCAGCCTCTTCCGGCGGCGTGCCGAATATTTCCGCGCCCTCGCCTGCCAGCCGCGCCTTGACCTCCGGCTGCTGCAGCACCTTGACGAGTTCCTGGTGCAGCCGCGCCACGATCTCCCGCGGCGTCGCGCCCGGCACCATGATCATGTGACCGCCGACATCGTCCAGCCCGCCGATACCGGATTCCGAAAGGGTGGGTATATCGGGCAGCGTGTTCGACCGCTTCGAGCCACTGACCGCGATCGCGCGCAATCTCCCCGACTTGACGAGGGGCAGGCTCGCGATCATGTTCGCGAGCTGGAGTTGAACTTGTCCTGCGACCAGGTCGTTCAACGCCGGGCCTGCGCCCTTGTAGGGAATGTGGACGATGTCGATACGGGCGTTGGCTTTCAGCACTTCCATCGCCAGGTGCGGTCCGGTGCCGGCGCCGCCGGAGGAATAGTTGAGCTCTCCGCGTCGCGCTTTCGCCAAGGCGACCAGTTGCTTCACGGACCGCACGGGCAGCGCCGGGTGGACCACCAGTATGTACGGCGCGCCGGCGAGTATGGTCACCGGCGTGAGGTCCTTCAGCGCGTTGTAAGGCAGCTTCGGATACAGGCTGGCGTTGATCGTATAAGTGGCAACCGCGACCAGCAGCATCGTGTAGCCGTCCGGCGGGGACTTGGCAGCGAGGTCGATGCCCAGCGTCCCGCCCGCCCCCGTCCGGTTATCCACGATCACGATCTGCTTCATGCTCTCGGTCAGCTTCTGCCCCATCGTCCGCGCCAGGATATCGCTCGGCCCGCCGGGAGCGAGCGGCACGATCAGGCGGATCGGCTTCACCGGGTAGGCTGCCCCTCCGGCCTGGGCAAAAGCGGGGGCCGCCGACGCGCCGGGCAACAGCGCGCCCAACATGACCGCCACGTGCAAATTCAGTTTCATGATCCCCTCCTCCGTTTTGAACAGCGTGTTGTCAGCTGCCCTAGAGTTTCCCGGCCAGCAGGTCCATTGCGGTGTAATGGCAAATCTGCTCGCGCTCTTTGGCGGTCAGCTTTTTAACCTTGCCGAGCATCTTGAGCGGCGCCTCTTCTCCCATATCGAACGGCGCATCGGTCCCCAAAGTGACCCGGTCGGCGCCGACGAGATCGATGAGATAGCGCAGCGCCCGCGGATCGTGGACCAGCGCGTCGTAGTAAAACCGCCGCATCAGCTGGTACGGAGATGTCTTGGTGAGCGCGCGCGTCTCCTTGCGGACCTTGTGCCCGTGCACGAAGCGTCCGATCTGGTACGGCACGTAGCCGCCACCGTGCGCCAGGCAGATCTTGAGCTGTTTCAGTTCG
>Ga0153916_10004617_pt1 | contig 10411 bp, 6 predicted proteins | sample Opewatmetagenome_FD_109642 | JGI IMG/M metagenome (GOLD analysis project Ga0153916, IMG submission 109642) | Freshwater wetland microbial communities from Ohio, USA - Open water 3 Core 3 Depth 4 metaG | ecosystem: Environmental > Aquatic > Freshwater > Wetlands | place: USA: Ohio, Lake Erie, Old...
ATCGTACCGATCGGCCGCTGGGTGTTGCGCGAAGCATGCACGCAGGCAAAGCGATGGATGGACGCAGGGCTGGCGCCCGTGTCCATCGCCGTCAATATTTCCGCGCTGGAATTCCACCAAAAGAATTTTGTTGAAGGTGTACGCGCTATCTTGAACGATACCGGGCTGGAGGCGCACTATCTGGAACTGGAAATCACCGAAAGCGTCTTAATGCGCGATGCCGAGTCCAGCGCCGCGATACTGCAGGAACTCAATAATATGGGAGTGCAACTGGCTGTGGATGATTTCGGGACCGGCTATTCCAGCTTGAGCTATCTGAAGCAGTTTCCAATCGACGTTCTCAAAATCGACCAGTCATTTGTAAACGACATCAGGTCTGCCAACGACGACGGTATCATAGTCGGCGCCGTGATCGGCATGGGGAACAGCCTCAATCTACGGGTAGTTGCGGAGGGTGTGGAGAATCAAGTGCAACTAGGGCTCCTGAAGGCACAGCATTGCGAAGAAGGACAAGGCTACTTTTTCAGCCGCCCGCTTATTGCCGAGCAGTTCGCCACGCTGCTTGCAACCCCGATGTCCGAAACCGCCATGTTCGAGACAGTTGGCAATTGATAATGCCGCGATAAGCAATACCTTTATCCAACTTGAGCCAGGCTTTCCCTTAGTCTGGGCGCATCTTCAATCTTTCCGTCTCAGTTCTTCATACCCTCTAGCAGCGACGCAAGATCTTCGGCATGTTCTTCCTCACTAGCAAGTATCTCTTCAAGCATGCGCTGCGTCGTTGGATCATGATCGGCCAGATAGGCGATCATCTCGCGATAGCTTTCGATCGCGATCCGTTCGGCGATCAGGTCTTCCTTGATCATCGAGTGGAGCGTATCACCTGCGACGTATTCAGCATGGCTGCGCACGCTCAGTCCATCCGGCGAAAAATCGGGTTCGCCACCCAATTCGACAATGCGCTTTGCAAGGCGATCTGCATGAGCCATTTCCTCACCTGCGTGGGCCAGAAACTCTGCTTTGACCGGATCTGAATGAATACCTTTCGCCATGAAGTAATGACGCTTGTAGCGCAGAACGCAGACCAGCTCAGTGGCAAGCGCTTCATTCAACAGCCTGATCACCTCCTCGCGATTTGCCGCATAGCCTGTGGTGACTGCGCCCTCCTCGATATTCTGGCGGGCGCGCTTGCGCAGGGTCTTGATGTCGGACAGAACCACCCCACTGTTTGCGTAAATATTATTTTTGGACTGTTTCATTTTCCACTCCTTCATATTTTACTAATGGCTGGAACTACCTGTCACAGCCGTCCCATTAACAGCAGCACGAGGAGGATGATCACCAACAAGCCCAACCCACCGCTTGGCCCGTAGCCCCAACTCTTGCTGTGCGGCCAGGTCGGAATGGCGCCGATCAGCATCAGGATAAGAATTACCAACAGCACGGTTCCTAACATGGGATTCTCCTAAAAATCGTGAGTCAATGGATTTAGTTCGCTGGCGCGGGCGGAACCACAATTACCGTGGTACCGTCGCCAGACTTGCCAGTGTCACCCTTGGTGCCGGTGTCGCCCTGAGTGCCAGTATCGCCCTGAGTGCCGGTTGCACCCGTAGCACCCGTAGCTCCTGCGGGTCCGGGCACAGCGACAGGCGCGGCAGGAACGTTGACCACGGTGGGTTTATCACAAGCACTCAAGCTCAACGCGACAAACAGTGCTGATATCAGCATCACTCCATTGCCTGAGGAAATCTTGTTTGTAGACTGTTTCATTTTCCACTCCCTAATAATTCACTATTAGCGGGAACTCCCGCAATAACCATCAACAAGCTGAAGTACGCTAGTGACAGTAGCCAACCCCATCGACTTCCATGGGTTTTCCTTGACCTATCCGAGGAAAAGTCATGCCTTTCCCCGGATGCCATTCATTACTTGCCGAAGCGGACCTTGGCATCGCTCATGCACAGATCCTTGGCACTGCCGGCCAAGGCGTCGCATTTCTCCTTGGCTACAGCATAGTCGGCATCGCGCTTTTCCGCCGCTGCATCCTTATGCGCATCAACCTTTTTTTCCATCGCCTTCACATTCGCATCGCCCGATGTCTTGTTCGCCTCAACATCGGCTTTTGAAGTCTTCATCTCAGCTTCGGCGTTGGATATTTGATGGACTTTGGCGGCTTTCGCTTCCTTCACGCAAACGTCCTTGTCGTTACCGGCCTTGTCATCGCATTTCTCAATGGCTACCGAATAATCGGCATCGGCCTTGGCGACGCGTGCGTTGTAGCGGGTCTTGATGGTGGGTTTGTAATTATTCTCAAGCTCGGCCTTGGCGATGTTCTTGTTACCTTTTGCTTCCGCGACACATATGTCTTTGGCGTTTCCTGCAAATGAATTGCATCGTGCCTTGGCTGCCTTGAATTCGGCGTCGATGTTTTTCTCATGAGACTTGTATTGATCCTTTGACATGCTATCGGCCATTGCGCCGACACTGAAGGCAAGGCCGATAGCAAGCACAATCACGCTGATGTTGAAATTTTTCATGATTTTTCCTGTTGAATAAGATTGTTTGCTCAGCTTTTCGAGCCAGTGATATGCTTTTGCAGCTTCTGCCAGTCGGAAAGCTGTTTCTCTGCCTCTTCTTTGGTGACCCCGTATATTTCCTGAATCTTGCCGGCAAGGTGATCTCGCTTGCCGGCGATCACGTCCAACTGATCGTCGGTGAGCTTGCCCCACTGCTGCTTGACGTTGCCCTTGAGTTGCTTCCAATTGCCTTCAATTTGATCCCAGTTCATTTGTATTCCTCTCGCTCGATGGTTGTTTGACGATCGCTATCGTCACAATCACGGACATAAGCAGCAGCGATATTTGGCTTGGGTCCGATGCCATTTCGCATCGGCAAACCGGAATGCATGCGAACCGTTTGTCTCGTAGTAGCCGAGATTACGGCGATTCCCATCCACTGTCCGTCTGGTAACGCACATAGACGATGCTTAGCCCAGCCATCACTTTTGTGTTGCAAGAAATGTCAGACCTCTACAAATGTCAGACCTCTACGAATACGCACATATGGCTGGTTAGGCTCGCCGACTGATCCTCAAGTCAGGCTTGCCCGGTGGAACGAATTTACGTGCGCTAACGTACAGACTGTAGAAAGCTTCTGCGGTAATTTGGCCTCCTGACTAGTGGAGCCATCCTCCCTAGCAACCCCGACATCGGGATTACCATCGTGCTGGATCCTTGTGCCGCCTGTTGGGTTCCCCCAAACATTGCTGGAGAGCACCCTTGCCGCCCACCCAAGCTGTCCCCGCCACCAATCGTCTGCTGGCTGCCCTCCCCCGCAAGGATCGCCAGCATTTACTGGCGAGCTGCGAGCCGGTCGAACTCATGCTTGCCGATGTTCTCGGCAATCCGGGCGATCCCATTCGCTACGTATACTTTCCCACCGACAGTGTCGTGTCGTCAGTGATGCCCATCGATGGCGGTGCAGGTTTGGAAGTAAGGTTGATCGGTAATGAAGGCATGCTGGGAATTCCGCTCATGCTGGGAGTCGATGTCGCGCAATTTCACGCTGTGGTCCAGAAGGCAGGCCCTGCTCTACGCATAGCGGCGGCATTGTTTCTGCGTGAGTTCGAACAGAGTCTTGCGCTGCAGCACCAGTTGAAGCGCTATCTCTATGTGCTGATGAGCCAGCTTGCGCAAACAGCCGCTTGCAACCGCTTCCATGTAGTAGAAGAGCGCCTTGCCCGTTTGCTCCTAATGACTCGAGATCGGGCGCACTCAGAAGCGTTCCATATCACTCAGGAACTACTTGCCCAAATGCTGGGTGTGCGTCGCGTTGGTGTCACCAAAGCCGCGGGTTCGTTGCAAAAGAAAAAATTAATCAGCTACAGCCGGGGGGATGTCAGAATTCACGACGGCGGCGGCTTGGAAGCCGCATCCTGCAGTTGTTACCGGGCCGACAAGGAAATATACGAGCGTATCTTGCATTGCTAGGGTCCATCGGGCTTGATTGGGTGTGCGCCAGGCGCCTGGCTGCTTATCTGGATTTTTCAGACTCCTGCTACCTGCCGCGCAAGTCATGCATGGCCTGCCACGTGACCCAGCCGCGCCGCAACCATTTCCAGAATAGGCGCTAAATGCCTTTAGCTCAACTCCACTTCGACGTGGTGCTCCCGGCGATCGTCCACAAGGGGGATCATGCCTTGCGGTCGCCCTGTCCCATCTACGCCGGCGCCATTGACCGCAGTCCCGTCCACCGTCACGCGGATCACATGCTCCGACTTTGCACCGACGCGCTTGATGGTGATGTGGTACAAGGTATCGCGATAGCGGTAGTGAATTTTGTACAACTCCCAGTGGGCAGGGATACACGGTGCAATGCGCAGATGGTCAACTTCCAGCTGCAGGCCCAGCAGTGTTTCCACGGTCAGCCGGTACATCCAGCCCGCCGCCCCGGTGTACCAGGTCCAACCACCGCGGCCTGTGTGTGGCGGCGCACCGTAAATATCCGCGCACATGACATACGGCTCGACCTTGTAGCGTTCGATCTGCGTAGGCGTACTGCCGTGATTGACAGGATTGAGCATGGCGAACAATTCCCACGCTCGTTCCCTGTCACCCATCATGGCAAACGCCGTCGTGGTCCAAATCGCGGCATGGGTATATTGGCCACCGTTCTCGCGGACGCCGGGCACGTAGCCCTTGATATAACCGGGCTCAAGGTCTGATTTATCAAAAGGCGGGGCGAGCAGTTGGATTAACTGCGCATCGCGTCGCACCAAGCGTTTGTCCACCGCCGCCATCGTCTGGCGGGCTCGCATGGGATCGCCGCCACCCGAAATGACCGCCCAACTCTGGCTGATCGAATCGATTTGGCATTCGTCATTGTCGGACGAGCCCAAGGGTGTGCCATCATCGAAATAGGCCCGCCGATACCAACCGCCGTCCCAGGCATTGGCCTCAATGTTGTTGCGCAGCAGCGAAGCCTGCCCGGTGCAAACTTCGGCAAAGGCCTCGTCGTCTCGACCACGAGCCAGGCCTGCAAACAGACTAAGGTTCTCGTACAGGAACCACGCCAGCCAAACGCTCTCGCCCTTGCCATCACGACCGACGAGATTCATGCCATCGTTCCAGTCGCCGCAGCCCATCAGCGGTAATTGATGTGCACCAAAGCGTAAACCATGTTTGATTGAACGCACGCAATGTTCATAGAGGCTTGCCACTTCAGCCGAACGTTGCGGCTGGTCGTAGTAAGCCTCCTCTTTCGGATTCAACTCGCGGCCCTCCAGGAAATGGACTGACTCGTCGAGCACTCCCGTATCGCCGGTCGCCAGCACATAACGACAGGTTGCATACGGCAGCCACAGATAGTCATCGGAGAAATGTGTGCGCACGCCTTGTCCGTTGGGCGGATGCCACCAGTGTTGCACGTCTCCCTGGAGGAACTGGCGCTCGGCGCAACGGATCAATTGCTCGCGGGCTAGCCACGGTGTCGCATGGATCAGCGCCATGGTGTCCTGCAATTGATCGCGGAAACCGTAGGCGCCACCGGACTGATAATAGCCACTCCGGCCCCAGAGCCGGCAGGACAGTGTCTGGTAGACCAGCCAGCCGTTAGCCAACACGTCCAGCGCCAGATCCGGCGTCTCCACCTGCACCGCGCCCAAGGTGCGGTTCCAGTGCTCCCACACCGCTTCCAATGCCTGCCGTGCGCCCGCCGGTCCGCCGAATCGCCGGATGAAATGCTGCGCTTCTTCGGCGTTGCGGGCCGCGCCGAATACGAACACGATCTCGCGCTCTTGCCCGTCGGCCAGTTCCATCTGGGTCTGGATCGCAGCGCACGGATCAAAGCCCGCACCCGTCCTGCCCGACAAACGCTTGCGGCGCATCGCCGCCGGGCTGGCCAGCGAGCCATTGCGGCCAATGAACTCTGTACGGTTTCCGGTCACCGTACGCTCCAGCTCGCTGACCTGTACAAAAGCGATCCGATTGGCGCATTCGCGGCCGTAAGCATTACGGGCAAACAGCGCCCCGCTGTGCGGATCCGTTTCGGTCACAATGTGCATCAGATTGGCATGTCGCCACTCACCCAGCACCAGCTCCCAATACCCAGTCAGCGACAATCGACGCGGGCGCTTCGAATGGTTGCGCAGCTTGACCACGACGAACTTCACCGGTGCGTCCATGGCGACGTAGGTGAACAGCTCCGAGGAGATGCCGGCTTCGTAGTGCTCGAACGCGCTGTACCCAAACCCGTGCCGGCACACATACCCGGACCGACCGCGGGCGGGCAACGGTGTCGGCGACCAGAACGCACCCGTTTCCTCGTCGCGGATGTATAGCGCCTCGCCGCTGCTGTCGCTAATCGGGTCATTGTGCCAAGTGCTCAGCCGGAACTCGTGCGCGTTTTCCACCCAGGTATACGCGCTCCCACTCTCGCTGACGACCGTGCCAATGTGCGGGCTGGCGATGACATTGACCCACGGCGCCGGCGTGCTCTGACCTGGCTCGAGGGTCACGACGTATTCGCGCCCGTCGGGCGTGAATCCCCCCAGGCCGTTGCAGAAAATGCGTTCGCGCGCCAACAGCGGATAGACGGGTTCATCTGCCGGTTGCAGCCATGGCTCCAGACGATCCGATCCACGCTCTGCCGACACGCGGCGTTCCACCTGCTCGACCAATGTCTCGGCGGTATCGGTGAATACGACGCGGGCGACAGTCTGGAACAAGACCCGCTCATCCTCGGAAAGTTCTTCAGCGCGCCGCACGAAGACCCCACCCGGTTTGTCGATAATTTGCGCTTCTGGACCCGCGTTGATCAGCCCCATGATCTGGTCTTGCAGAACCGCTCGGTAGCCCGAGAAATCCTCGTTCACAATCACCAAGTCCGCAGTCAAGCCCTTCATCCGCCAATAGGCATGGGCTTGCAGCACCTGTTTTACCAAGTCGATGCGGTTCAGGTCGCCGATGCGCATCAGGACGATCGGTAGATCGCCCGAAACGCCAAAGCGCCAAAGCCCGGACTGACCAAGCTGGTTGCGGGCAATGACGCTGGGCGCGGCGCGGCGCAAGGCATTGCCGTAAATGACGGAGGTGGCCAAGCGGCCATAGACTTGTGCGTCGGCTTCGGTTGCGTTGAGGTGGCGCAGCACCTCCTGACTTTGGAACCATGCCATTTCAAAGGCACGCTCAACGAAGTGCCGGTCACAATACTTCCCAAGCAAAGCCAATGCTGCCTCGCGCGTGTCCGCGACACCGGAGATGATCTGCACGATCGCTGATTCATCGGGTGACAAGCTGATGGTGCGGCGGATCGCCACGATGGGATCGAGCACCGAACCATCCGTGTTCGACAACTGCTTCGACATTTCCGAGGGGCTGTCGCTGCTATCCAGTACCACCGGGTTAGCCGCCGTTCGACCCCGCCCGATGAATTGGGCGCGGTCAGTCTCATAAGACGGCTCGTCGGCAGTAGCACCTGGTGCTGCCAACAGGTGGAACATCCACGGCACCTGCTCACCCGGCGTGCGGGGCCGCCGCGTGCAGAGGATCGCCTGCCGGTCGGGCAAAATTTCGGTTTGCACGAATAAATTACTAAAGGCGCGATGCGCCAGGTCGGTATTCAACGGTGCCAATACGACCTCCGCGTAACTCGTCACCTCGATATGACGGGTACGGGACGACTGGTTGGTAAGGGTGACCCGGCGGATCTCGACGTCGTCTTCAGGTGAAACGCTGATCTCGGTGTGCGATTCGATCGCCTGATCGCGCCGCCGATATTCAGCGCGCGCCTGCACGAAGATCGCCTCGTAATGATCGGCCTTGCGCAGTGTCGGTTGATACGCGGTTGACCAATAACGCCCCGTGTCGCGGTCGCGTAAGTAAATGAATGTGCCCCAGCAATCGGAAGTGGCATCCTCGCGCCAACGGGTGACGGCCAAATCGCGCCAGCGACTGTAACCTCCACCGGCATTGGTCGCCATGACGTGGTACCGGCCGTTGGACAACAGGTGAACTTCAGGTATCGGCGTGTTCGGATCGGTAAACACGCGCATGATCCCGCCTGCTTCCGCGGCGGGAGGACGCGCGGCGGCACTCACTTCAGCAGCGTGTGGGTGCAACGTAGCTCCCTTCTTCGGCACACGCTCCTGCAGCAACAACTCCGTGGCCCGTACCAGGGGGGCAGACATGAATCGGCGCTGCATCGGCCGGTCGAGCAATACATGCTCAAAGGCCAACAGGCTCATGCCTTGATGATGCGCCATGAAGGTACGCACGATAACGTGATTCTTACCCCGCGGCACACGCGATGGCGTGTAATCGACAGCCTCGTAGAACCCATAGGCGCCGAGAAAACCATTAGCAGCCAGCGTCTGCAAGTTGCGACACGCTTCCCGCGGCACCACCGTCAGCGCCAGTGCGCTGGCGTAAGGCGCGATGACCAGGTCGTCTCCCAGCCCGCGCTTGAAGCCCAGTCCGGGCACGCCGAACGCCCGATATTGATAGACTTGGTGCATATCGGTGGCGTTATAGCAGGACTCGGAAATGCCCCATGGCACAGCGCGTTGCCGGCCGTATTCGATCTGACGCGACACCGCGGCCTTGCAGGTCTGCTCCAATAAGGTGTTCTCGTAACTCGGCATTATCAGCCGCGGCATGAGGTACTCGAACATCGAGCCGCTCCACGAAATCAAGCTCACGTTGCCGCCATGACTTGTCAGCAGGCGGCCGAGTGAGAACCAATGCTTCTGCGGTACCTGGCCCTGCGCGATGAGCAGGAAACTGGCCAGGCGCGCTTCTGATGCCAGCAGGTCATAGCAGGACGGATCGCGGCGCCGTTCGCCCACGTCGTAACCTATGCTCAGCAAGCCGCACGACGTATCGTAGAGAAATTCAAAATCCATCACCGCCAGTTCGCGGCAACGATTCACCAAATCGTCAATGATTCTGAGCCGCTCCACCGCGCCCTTATGACGTGATCCTGCCGCCGCGACCGCCCCGACTGACGACAGCGCTTTAGTGCCAACTACACGCGCTCTGGCCAATTCAGCCAGTGTCGGGATGTTGCTGAAGTGCCGCGGCTTGGGCACCAGGAATCTAAGGTCATCTCGAAGTGCGCGGGCTTGCTGGTCGAAAGCCTGCGTCCAGTAATACAGTTCGCCATCGATATCAATATCCGCTGGCAGCCATGCAACCAGACCCCCGCCAGTACGGTGAATTTCATCCAGCAAGATATCGGCGGCAGCCAGTGTCTGTGGCTGCGCTTTTGGTGCGAGTTCGGGCAGTGTGAGTGAGTGTAGTGTGTCCTGCAGGAACTTGATCTTCTTCGCAAGATCCGGGGTCGGTAACGAGGGCAGGTGCTCGGCAAGCAGCTGCAAGGTGTCCTGCAACCCCTGAAACGCGTTTGATGACAGCACTGGCTGATCTTTCAACTCGGCCAGTCCCGCTTGCAAGGTGAGCAAGCTGCCGGCCAAGTTGCCGCTATCCACCGAAGAGACGTATTGCGGGTGGAGCGGTTGCAGCGTGCGCGTGTCGTACCAATTGTAAAAATGGCCGCGGTAGCGTTCCAGCTTTTCCATCGTCGCCAGGGTGTTCTCGGTCAGCCGCAGGCATTCTCCGGCGGAAATGTAACCGAAATCGTACGCAGCCAGGTTCGCCAGCAGCGACATGCCGATGTTCGTGGGCGAGGTTCGCGAGGCGATGGCCGGAGCAGGATATTCCTGGAAGTTATCGGGCGGCAGCCAGTTGTCCTGTGGACCGACGAACTCTGCGAAGAAGCGCCAAGTTCGCCGGGCCGATGCCCGCAAGAACGCCCGTTGATCAACGGTCAGGTCCGGTACGGGGGACAAAAGCGGCATGCTGATCCACCAGCCGATGACTGGCGACACCAGCCAGAGCAACAAGACGGGCGCACAGAAGAGCAACTCCGCCGACCGGCTGACCCCCAATGCGAAGGCCAGCACCATCGCCAGAACAGGCGCGATCCACATCTCTATAAAAAAATCGGCCAGCGTACGGCGCGCGTTGCGGCTTGCATAGGATCGCATATGCCAGAGCAACAATCCGCGTCGAGTGAACAGCATCCGCACACCCGAGCGCAGGATCGCATCCAGGCAAATCAGCGTGTCGTAGGGCAAAAGGACCAACGTCAGCAAAGCGAGTACGATTGGGCGGCCCGCGGATTTGCTGGTCAGGATTAGATGCGCCAGCCAATCACGTTCTTTTGGCCTACGGATGAGTTCGATCACGGCGCCCAGTAAGGCGGGCAAGAACACCACACCCGCGACCAGCAGGGTCCAGAACCACGCCGATCCCGGACCAAACAGCCAACCACCTGCCAGAAAGGCAAGCAGCGATGGCGGCACGAGGCTGCGTCGAAGGTTGTCGAAAACTTTCCACACCGACAAGGCTGTGAG
>Ga0153916_10004618_pt1 | contig 10410 bp, 14 predicted proteins | sample Opewatmetagenome_FD_109642 | JGI IMG/M metagenome (GOLD analysis project Ga0153916, IMG submission 109642) | Freshwater wetland microbial communities from Ohio, USA - Open water 3 Core 3 Depth 4 metaG | ecosystem: Environmental > Aquatic > Freshwater > Wetlands | place: USA: Ohio, Lake Erie...
ATGAATGACGAGGAAGTGCTGACCTCTCGGACAGTTTGGTCAGATGAAGTGCTGCGTGTCGCGCATGATGCCTGTGCACGTGAGCTTAATCTGGAAAAAATCCTGTTGGTATTGAGGAATGAAGCAGTAAGAAGGGGGTTGGTGAAGCCTGAGAATCACCCTGATGGGTTATAATTCCCGGCACTTTTATGATTATGGTGATTTAAATGAAACTAGCAATAAGTGGTAAAGGTGGTGTAGGTAAGACAACCCTGGCAGCCCTGTTAGCACAAGTATATGCTGATGCAGGGCGTCAGGTACTTGTAGCAGATGCTGATCCATCTCCATGTCTGGCGGGTGCATTGGGCTTTCCCACTGAACTTCGTGCCCAACTTCATCCCATTGCAGAGATGGATGCCTTGATCGAGGAACGAACCGGTGCCAAACCTGGGACGATTGGAGGATTCTTCACCCTTAATCCGCGTGTGGACGATATCCCCGAGCGATTCAGTGTGATTCATAAAGGTGTTCGCCTGCTGGAAATGGGTTCAGTGGACATGGGAGGTTCAGGCTGCATCTGCCCTGAAGCTGCCATGCTCAAGACACTTTTTACCCACCTACTCTTTCGCAAAGATGAAGTTCTGATCCTGGATATGTACGCGGGAGTGGAGCACCTTGGTCGGGCAACCGTGGATTTTGTGGATGCCATGCTCATTGTGGTAGAGCCTACCCGGCGAAGCCTGGGGACTGCCAGCCAGATCAAAAAGCTGGCGAATGATATAGGCCTCACCCGATGTTGGTTGGTAGGTAATAAGATTAGAAATGACGAAGAAAGGGATTTTCTTGAGACTGAATCACCCGGATTACCTGTATTAGGATTTATGCCTGCTGAGCTTCGTGTTCAAGAAGCCGATCGACTGGGTGTACCGGTGTATGATCACGTCCCGTCTTTACGACAGGCTGCAGAGGTAATGGTCAAAGAGCTTGATGCTCAGCTGGTGAAAGGTTTGGTTGAATGACGATAAGCATCGCTCTTGCGGGTAAGGGAGGGGTCGGGAAAACCACCATCGCGGGGATGGTGATTAAATATTTGGTTCAAAACAAACCTGGTCCGGTACTCGCCATCGATGCGGATCCGAGCAGCAACCTGAATATGGTGCTCGGATTGGATTTGGATTGGACCGTAGGTGATATACGTGAGGACATGCTGGCGCAAGTAAAAAGCTCGATTGTCGGTGGGGGTGCCGCCATGGGTTCTCTCCCGGGTGGTATATCCAAGCACGATTACCTGGATCTTAAAATTCGTGCATCATTGGCAGAAGGCGAAGCATTTGATCTGATCGCCATGGGTCGGTCTGAAGGAACCGGTTGCTACTGTGCAGTCAATCATAACTTGCGAGAGGTAATCGATTCCATTAGTAAGAATTACCGCTTTATTGTGATTGATAATGAAGCAGGCATGGAGCATCTTAGCCGGCGAACGACGCGTGACGTTCAGCATTTGTTAATCGTCAGCGATCCCACCCAACGCGGTATTGTAGCCGCAGAGCGAATCGCCTCGTTTCGCAATGAGCTGGACATCCGGATTGAGCATGCCTACTTGATCATTAATCGATTGCCTGGGTCGCTTCCACCTGCATTGCAAGCGGAAATTACCAAACTGGATATCCCCCTATTGGGAACTATCTCTACCGATGACGAATTAAGTAACTTTGAATTCAGTGGAACACCGCTGGTTGAGCTGGGAAATGATTCACCAGTATATGAAGCAGTAGCAGGTATGATGGACTCAATTCTCTAATAAGCTGCCGGTGGGCCTAGCAATTGACTCGCTGATAAAATGCTTCCAATCCACGGAAGCATTTTGCACTTAATTTATGCCCAACATTATCCTCGCAATAGGTAACGGACGCACCACTCTTCTCTAAAAGGTCCACACCCCTCCTGGCACGCTCAATCGGAACCAGCTCATCCTCGGTTCCATGGGCAATGAAAATTGGCAATCCTTTCAACCTCCCATTTCCCGTCCAGGCAGACGCACCATCAGGCAGGAACCCTGATAAACCCGCTAAACTGGCAATTCGCTCCGAATACAAGATTGTCATCGTGTACGCTAAAGCTGCCCCCTGACTGAAGCCAATTATATGAAGTGCTGAGAAATCACCATCAGGTAGAATTTTACTGGATATCGTGTCGAATAATTTTTCAACCGCAGGCATAAAATCACTTACCCAAGGCCAGGGTTTAGATATCTCCGAATGCCAGCTATATCCACTACCCTTGGTCGAATATAATCCCCTTGGTGCAATCATCAAGGAATTCCTGAGCAAACGCGGTGCGAATACCCACATCGAATTTTCATCACCCGTCCAACCGTGTAACATTAATAAGACAGGAAATGGGCCTGCACCTTCCGGTCGATGAAATCGCATCACCCAGTTGTCAATTGAAAATATACCTTCATCCTTTGACATTGCTACCATGTTAATCTTGATTATTCACCCTGACAATCCAATCGATAAACCACAAAACTAGGAGTATCAATATCGTGGGCGTTAATCCACCGAGGATACAGATGAGTCCCATAATAGCTGCTCCCCGCCCGTAGTACAGGTAGATCAACCCATCACCAACGACAAGTAAAAGTAAAATGAAACCGATGACTAAGCGAACATTCGTCTGTCTGGCATATTGACGTAAGTCACGGCCCATGGGTAATACTCCACTAGGGAGATACAAAAGATGAGAGCTTCCGCCTTAATCGATATTGCCAGCTCACTTCCTTATGAATATCGGGTAATGCTTCTATAGTGGCCAATTCACCTGATTTGATCACCTCTGGTATATCCACTCGATCAATAATACCAATCGGACCCAGCTCGGGACGAATAACCACCTCGGGCTTCTCCAATTTGAGCTGCTTGTCCAGCAGCATCAAACCAGTCAGATCCATCGAATGGATAAATAAATTAAATGCCTGAGTCAGGCGTAACCTGCCAGCTAAACGATATACCAGTGGTAGGTTTGTCATAAGGACCGGGATAGTTTCCGTAACCTCATTATTATCAACATTCTGCCATCCTAAGGGTGGTGACAGTACTACGGCGACCACTGGTCCATTCGGGTACAAATTACGCGCCTCTGCTACAGGGATTGGATTAGTCACCCCTCCATCGACCAGCAGATGCCCATTTATTGATTTCGCTGGAAAAACACCCGGAACTGCGCTGGTAGCTAAAACCCCATCCATTAATCTTCCCTGCGTGATGACAACTGGTAACCCTGAGGTTAAATCTGTGGCTGTTAGAGCTAATGGGAAGCGCAAATCGTCAAATCCGCGATCCCCAATCAACTCTCGTAATATGGCTGTTACGCCAGCTAACCCGAGTAAAGATGGTCCATCTCCATGCATCCGGGAGAATAAATTCCCCTGGTCAATATCCCTTAAGCTTGCTTCCATATCGTCCGGAGAGTAACCTGCTGCATAAAGTGCCCCTACCAGACCGCCTGCACTGGTCCCGGCCACACCTCGGATCTGAAATCCTTCCATCTCCAAGACGCGTAATACTCCAATGTGGGCAAATCCCTTAACTCCACCACCACTTAAAGCTAATGTAATATTCATCTAAATCATTGTATCATTGAAGGTGAAGCGGTCAAGGAATGGTAAAATCTGTCCGTGAAATCGAAGATGCGATGGAAGGTTGAATATAAACAGGAGATTGAGCGTGCCATTTTGTCACGCGCAGATGGAAATGAAGGCATGGCACGTGTGTGTGCACGTCGGGCAGCCGGGATTATTATCGGCGAATATCTCAATCGTCTTGGCTATTCAGCCATGAGCAATAGTGCCTATGACCGCCTATCACTATTTAATAACTTACCAAATGTGGAAGAAAAATATAAGGAGATTGCCAGGCATTTCCTACTAAAAGTAACTCGGGATCACAATCTGCCGATGAAAGCAGACTTAATTAATGATGTGATATGGTTAAAAGAGAACCTGATAAAAAGTAATAACGATTGACTATGCGCATTCTCGCGATCATCAATAGTGATTATGGCAACCGGCATCTAGCAAACATTGTCCAATATGCTCCGTCTCATTGGGTCATCAACCATTGGAGAGCCCCAGTTTTTTTCCCAGTGGTTATCGATTACCCGGAAGATTTTTTACCCACTGAGCTCCCACCAACCGATCTTATCCTGTCTTTTGCAGAACATAAAAGTGTAGCTGAGTTGATCCCCGATATTGCTAAATTGACCGGAGCGAAAGCAGTTATCGCAGCGGTAGATAACGAAAATTGTCTACCACGAGGTTTGGCACGTCAATTACGCGGCTGGTTGGAACAAATGAATGTTGCTTGCGCTACACCCAAACCTCTCTGCTCTCTCACTGAAATAGATTATTGGGTGACGCGACGACAGCGACTTCAGCACAACAGCCCTCTGATTGCTGAGTTTGCCCGATATTTTGGTAAACCAGAATTTTCCGTAGTGGTCGACCCTCAAAGTCGGAAAATAATATCAGTAGACGTCAAACGCGATACTGTGTGTGGGTGTGCTCGCTATGTTGCCCAAAAATTAGTTGGGATATCTGCCGACGATGCTGAATTTGAAGCTGGCATGGCTCATCATCATTTCCCATGTCTGGCAAGTATGGGAATCGATATCGATTTTGGTGACACTCTATTGCACATTTCCGGAAACATCATGAAGGATAATGTTGGTGAGCAGGTAAAGTCATTTAAGCACATTCAATATATTGCTCCTGGTTTCCGCTCAGAAGAATAATTTCCCTAATAAAAACCTGAGCCGAATCTTTATCGAAACGGCTCAATTTTTACTAAACAGATTGGAACTGAATCTTTTGTTTGATGACCGATCAATTCGCGACTTTTTTGGGTTTCGAGGATTGAATCATACCCAATGTACTGATAATCACCACGATCAAGCGTATCCATAAAGAAATAACGAATATCATGCTTACAACGCCCAACAAAGCGAATATTAACGCCTTTTTTAAATCAAAATCGGATGCTTCTGGTTGAGGGAAAGTATATTCCATCAGACCGCGATGTAAACTTTGAATGAATTCTGGTCGCGGTGAGACCGGCTTGAGGCTGGATTGTAATATTGATTCGATATCCAGCAGATCTCTTTTTATCTTTTTTCGTTTATTTGTCATAAAATCGAACATTTTCCCTCTATTAATTTACGCTACCGCATAGGCGATAATTCCAATCGTACCGGGTCCTAGATTTGCTGCGACTCCAATCGATAAATCCGAGATTATCGCTTCATTAACGCGTAAGGTTTCATTCACCTTCTGCAAAAGTAACTTGGCAGCCTCTAATGAACGTGAATGCGCGACTGCTACATTTACCAAACGGTTATCCACTCGTTGATGAATAATCTCCAACACCCGGTTAATCGCTCTTTGACGTGTGCGAACGATCTCTCTCATATCCAATGCACCATCTTTTAATATAACGATTGGCTTGATTTTCACTAACGCAGCTAGTGCCGCGGGCAATGCTTTCACACGTCCACTTCGCCTGGCATATTCAAGGGTATCCAAAGTCAGGACGACGTTTATATTTTTACGAATCACGTCCATTCGAGCTAATATTGCCTGCAAGGTTGCTCCCGCTCTATCGAGCTGGCGAGCTTCCTTGCACATGAAACCCACGGCCGCGGAACCCGATCCGGTGTCATAGGGTAAGATGTTAAACTTGTTCCTCAATTCCTGGGCTGCCAAGACTGCGGAATTGAAAGTACCTGACAATTTACTGCTCACGTGCAATGATAATATCGTATCACTAGCCTCTGCAATCCGCTTATAAAAATCTACGAATTGTTGGGGAGTAGGCTGGGATGTTTTTGGAATGATACTGGTTGAATCTGCGATATGATAAAAATCATCATCGCTCAAGTCAACACCTTGCTGGTATGTTTTATTTTCAAATTGGATATTTACGGGTATGACCTCAACATCATATTCCGATCGCCACTCTTGCGGGATCTCACCCGCACTATCCATTACTATTTTTAACATGAGATTGTTCCTTTGCTATCCAATCTCTCCTCTTTGGATACAGTTTCCATATCAACACGAAGGGTAAGGAGAGTCCGATGATATAGGCTTTTTACAGCCCCCTCGGTTCTACCCATAATTTGACCAATTTCAGCGTTCGACATATGCTCGACAAACTTGAGGATAATCAGCTGCTGCCGCTCAGGGGGCAGATCCCGTATGATCCGTAATAAGTGATCCTGCTCTTCAACTTGAAGCAGGGTTACTTCAGGATGCTCAGAATGCGGTATCGAAGCGTATCCCTCATCCAATGATATCTCAGGACGCCTACCGCGATCTCGGTGCCAGTTTGCCACCAGGTTATGCGCAATTCGATACAACCACGCAGTCACCGGCAAGCCTCTTTCCTGGTATTGAGGAATCCTTCGCATGGCACGAAAGAATACCTTGGCGGTTAGATCCTCCGCATCGTGTTGGTTTCCAGTACGGTAATAGACGTAGTTAAAGATCCGTTCGACATATTGTTCATACAGCATGCCGAATGCTTCATGATCTCCCTGAATTGCCCGGTTAAGGTTTATCTCATCACCACTATTTGACAACCAATCACTCTTACCGGTGGGAGTTCTACAGAAAAGAACCCCAACTACCGAAAATAGTTGCTAAAAATATATCACTCAAGAATCTGGATAATTGAACCGTATATTGCCTTAATTTTATCATTCTCTCAATGTTTCTTAATTCCATCACATTCAGATCCAATATTTTTCAAATTACTCTATATCCTACCATTTATTTTAAACGAATTGCCGTATACATAGGATTTCGTGACACTCTATTTTAGATATTTTTGTATATTCATTGCTGGTGCATCACTGCAAGCTGATAAATTCGATCTAGCCCATCCGATAGGATGTGTTCTAGTACGCGGGCTGTCTCCTGATAATCCGCTAGCTCTCCTCCAATCGGGTCTGGGATATCATCAATCCTTCCGATCATTTCACTGATCATGAAGATTCGATCAGCATACGGTTTAAATTGAAGCGCCAAACCTTCTTTTTGTTGATCTTCCATAGTGAGGATTAGATCAAATTGCTGCATTAGCTCCAATGTAACTGGTTGGGATTGATGGGTGCTGATATCCAACCCCATATTCTGCACTACCAATTGAGATAGCAATGCTGCTGGAGAGCCATAGTTAGCCCATGTACCGGCTGATTTGATTAACCACTGATTAGCATCTGGTCGATCAGCAACCAATCGTTTCAATATTGCCTCTGCTATTGGTGATCGGCAAATATTGGCAGTACACACAATCAGGATCGATGGCATATATTCTAATTATAATGATTACTTCGTAAACTTATTAGCATAAGAATCTCACTCAATATATCGTTATCAGTGACAAACGCTTTTCAATAATTTTTTGTAATCGCTCATTATTTTGTTGGGTACTTAATATTCTCCAGAAACCCACAATATTAATGAAGGACCTAATCGATATATTAGGGACTCTTTTTGGGTTGGAGATGACCTGCTTCCAACTCAACTGGGACATAACGGTCACTTAAAAACTGTAACAATACCCGAACCCGTTCAGTTCCGGGAAGACGGGTATCGAAAATAGCTTCATACCCCTCAAAGGGACCAAAATTTATCCGCACAACATCACCTTTATGCAAGTCGTCAAATACCTCTCCACCAGCTTCTACAATTTCCTCCACCCTGCGCATTATGGCATGAATTAAATTATCAGGGACTGGTGAAGGCTCTCCACCAAAACTTACCAAACCAGTTGTATGAGGGAGCCATTGAAATGTGGATAAACCCACAACCTCAATATCCGTTCGGATAAAGAGGTAACCCGGAAAATACGGCCTGAATTTTCGAGAGCGTGGATTGATCGGATTGACACGCAGTCGGGGATAGAACACCTCGTACCCACGCTCCCGTACTTGTTTCCAAACAACATCTTCTTTGCGTGGCTTACTGCGTAATGCGTACCACTGTTCTGCCATTTCGGACAATAGTCTCCTATAACCTATTAACTATGCCTGCCCTGACCCATGAATACCGCATACAAACCATAAACAAATAATACCTGCTGACCATTTCGTCAGCTAAAATATCTCAAAATTATACTCCCTCATACCACTTGAAGTCCTACCATACGTGAAATAAGTTTCCGAATAATCCACGTTGGGGGCAGTAGGATCAGATGGATAAACACGGTGATGCCGAGCACCAAGGTAATGGCATCCAATGCAGCTTTGAAAGCAGATCCGAAGCTAGTTAATATCCAAGTTCCTACACCCATAAGCAAGACCAAAACCAATAAGATCACCATCACCGATATCAGTGGCAACCAGGCTCTCCTGTCGGAAGAGGAAGGCATCATAGTGCTGCTTACCGCAAAGATCAGATAAAACCATATCCAGAAATCTGGCTTATCAACCACGGATTTTAATGCCAGACCGATTGAACTCGTTTGTCCTTGTGCAAGGCTCTCCCAAACGGTATTTAATCCCAGACGGGATACCCCTGCAAACGCAACAAAAATCCCCCCTGTAACCAATGGAGCAACCCCAATCAAAGCATCTCTAAAGAAATCACTTGAAGCTGTTTCAACATATCCGAGCTGAATCCGTCCACCTTCAAGTTTTTTAGGTATGATGGAAAACCTTCCCGTTCTGACACCCAATAAGTGCGCCATTAGAAAATGGCTTACCTCATGTAACAGCACCCCCGGCAAAAACATCAATGAAAATAATGCCATTGATATTTCTGGTTGGCGTGTAATCAATAAAAATATGGCCTGAATTTCGCGTTGCAGGAATCTTTGAAGATATGACAGGGGTACTAATAAGAGTAATAGATAAAGATATGTACTCCAGCTAATCATCAACATTAACTGGCAGCAGCCTTGACGATTGGGATGAATTCCGAAGCCTTAAGGCTGGCTCCCCCGACAAGCGCGCCATCAATGTCAGCATATCGGAAAAATTCTCCAGCATTACTGGCTTTTACTGAGCCTCCATATAAAATACGGATCATCTCAGCCACTTCATCTCCGTATATGCGAGCCAATAAGGCGCGGATGATATCAGCGATAACTGCATTGGCTCCATCTGCCGTCGCAGCTCGCCCGGTTCCAATTGCCCACACAGGCTCGTATGCAATCACCATTGACCCAATGGATTGAGCCTCGACCCCATTCAATCCTTCTTTTATCTGCCTGGTCACAACCTCACTTGTGATTCCGGCTTCATTCTCAGCGAGCGTCTCTCCTACACACATAATTGGCACGAGACCATGCTCAATGGCCGCCTTAACTTTCTGATTAACACTGCCATCAGTCTCTCCAAAGTATGCTCGACGCTCGGAGTGCCCTATGATCACATACTTACAGAACTCGGCTAACATGGATGGAGCAATCTCACCTGTATAAGCACCTGATGCTTCCCAATGCATATTTTGGGCACCTACACCAATGGCAGTTCCTTCTAATAATGCAGCTACCGGCAATATCGAGGTAAATGGAGGGCAAAGCACAATTTCAACCCCTTGAATGGCAGTCAAACCTGGCAGTAACTCGGTTATCAAAACTCGAGCTTCTGCCACGGTTTTAAACATTTTCCAATTTCCCGCAACAAACGGTCGACGCATAATCACCTCAAATATATATTATATATATATCCATATCATTATCAATGAATCAAGTGGCTGGACCATCCAACGGTTCTCAGAGATCTATAACGATATTTCCTTCTACCAGTATGTAATTAAAGGGATGTTATTTTTCAAACCGTAAATGTGCACCTCCCCAGACCATCACAGAGCTGGGGAGATGCAAGTAAACCAATTATTTGTCTTGTAATGCTACCAACCCTGGTAAGTCTAATCCCTCTAACATCTCAAGTGAAGCACCTCCACCCGTTGAAATGTGAGTGATCCGATTTGCTAGGCCAGCCTGATTGATCGCGGAAACTGAATCACCACCACCGATGATGGAAACCGCTTTACTCGCAGCAACAGCCTCTGCGACTCCAAATGTTCCTTCAGCGAAACGGGGGAATTCAAAAACGCCCATTGGACCATTCCATACAACCGTCCCAGCTGTGGAAATAGCTTTACCAAAGTTAATCACAGTTGCTGGACCGATATCGAGGATACGCCATCCATCTGGTACTGGACCCATCGCAATGACCTTTTTTTCCGCATCAGCTTCAAATCGGTCACCAATTACCACATCTACTGGCAGGCGTAAGTGACTAGCGCCTGATTTTAAAAGCTGGCGTGCGGTATCCAATGCCTCGTCTTCGTAAAGCGAATCTCCAATAGGATAACCTTGTGCTTTAAAAAAAGTATTTGCCATCCCTCCGCCGATTAATATC
>Ga0153916_10004619_pt1 | contig 10409 bp, 7 predicted proteins | sample Opewatmetagenome_FD_109642 | JGI IMG/M metagenome (GOLD analysis project Ga0153916, IMG submission 109642) | Freshwater wetland microbial communities from Ohio, USA - Open water 3 Core 3 Depth 4 metaG | ecosystem: Environmental > Aquatic > Freshwater > Wetlands | place: USA: Ohio, Lake Erie, Old...
ATATCCATCCTTATCGAGAGTATCAGAAACGTCTTGATACGTTGAAGTCGTATGCCGGTCAGTGCGGATTAAATGTTGAATACGCGGAAGAATACAATATAGAGGATTTTCTGAGGAGTGTTGTATTTAGGGAAAAGGACAGGTGTCGGTATTGTTATTTTGACCGTTTAAGTTACGTAGCCTGTAGAGCGAGAGAGTAGGGATTCGACGCCTTTACCACAACGTTGCTCTATAGTAAATTTCAAAATCATGAAATGATTAAGAACATTGGCGAAAACATAGGGCTTGAACATAAGATTAAATTCTATTATAAAGATTTTCGGGTAGGTTGGATAGAGGGTCAAAAGCTTTCTAAGGAAATTGGTCTTTACAGACAGCCATATTGTGGTTGTATTTATAGTGAAAAGGAGAGATTTTATACCCCGAAACAAGATTTTTCATAAAATTGTCAAGCGAGGCCTCGAGGATTTGCATTCAGCAGTAATGAGCATCGTATTAAAGCTATGATATGGCGTTGTAATTTATATACTGTGTCTTTTCTAACACACAGATAGAAAGCTTAGTATTCTATTTTTGTAGATGCTGGAGTACAAAATACTTCGTATAATTAATGGCTTTTGTGAATAATTGAGTATAATTCCCTTGCTCTTCTCCTTTGGTATATTATTTGCATTTAAAAATACATATTAAAATTGCACGGACTGGAAAGTGAATTTACAAAGAACGATTAAACAAGAAATAAACTGTAGAAATATCGGTTTGCACTCAGGTAGAAAGGTCGGCATGACAATAAAACCGGCCGGAGTTGATGAGGGCATTGTTTTTATTCGCAGGGATCTTCCGGATAAAACCAGAATAAAGGCTGACTTCCAAAATGTTCGCGATACCATCTTAGCTACCACTATCGGTCTTAATGGAGCGACTGTATCCACTGTAGAGCATCTGCTCTCTGCATTCTGCGGTATGGGCGTTGATAATGCAATTGTGGAAGTGGATGCTCCTGAAATTCCTATTATGGATGGAAGTTCGCTTCCCTTTGTGAATCTCTTAAAAGATGTCGGTACGGAGATACAAAGTAAATACAAGAAAATGTTGGTTATTATGAAACCTGTTTCTATCGCTGACAGAGATGGCACGGCTATGTTTTTGCCGTCGCCAGAATTCAAAATTACGTACGATATTGATTTTGACCACCCTATAATTGGTCGGCAAATGTATCATATGACTTTCTCCGATGTTGTGTATGAAAGGGATATATGCTCAGCCCGCACTTTTGGTTTTTTAAAGGACGTAGAATATCTACAGGCGAAGGGCTTGGCATTGGGGGGGTCTCTCAAAAACGCTGTAGTATTGGATGACCAAAAGGTTATAAATAAAGAGGGCTTGAGATGCAATGATGAATTTGTGAAACATAAAATACTCGATGCTATTGGGGATCTTTCTCTCTTGGGTATGCCGATCATCGGTCATTTTATCGCGTATAAATCGGGTCACAGATTAAACAATCTTCTCCTTAAAGAGCTTATGGCTCATAAGGATTGCTGGAAAATAGTAAGTCACGTTGACAGAAATGACAGGAGAGATGATTTCATATCCCTCAATATTCCTTCCTTCAGCGTTCTTGATACAGTCAACGCTTAAATACCTGTTGTATAAAGACATTCCATTCTCTGCTCCATTGGGCATTCCATAAATTACACTTGCTTTTTGGAGCACAGTTTCTTAGTATATCTTCCAAATAATAAAAACGGTAAATAAATCTATAGCTTGATAATATGAGGGCTTTGAAAAAGGTTTCTCTTAAAAGTTTTGAAAGATTTTCAAAGCTCTCAATTATAATTCTTTCATGGCGTAAGAAGCGTGTGGTGTTTCTGTGCGTAAACCTATTTTCTTTTTAGTCGTATTTTTAGCGTGTTATCTATTTCTCGTGTTCCCCATCAGCTCTTACGGGCGGAAGGCAACGATAACAGACGTTGTCGTGACCGGTAGTGCTGATTATACGACGGTGTATGCAAGGGTCACAAACTGTTTTACCAAAAAGATAGATTCAGCCATTATAGCCGGTGTTCCCATTACTTTTACATTTTTAATTGATCTTTATCAGGAAAGACCAAACTGGTACGATAAAAAAATATCCAGTGTAGTTGTCAAGCAAACAATTAAGTATGATAATCTGAAAAAAATATTTTATGTATCATTAATGGAAGGCGGGACAGAATCAGAATTTAAGGAATTCGATGGAGCACAAAAGGCCATGGCTGAATTGAATGGTATTGCCTTAGCGCCATTGAATGATTTTCAGAAAGACAAATCATATTACGTGATGATAAAGGCAAAGCTGGATGCGATAAAGCTTCCTTTGCATTTGGAATATATTTTATTTTTTGTTTCCCTTTGGGATTTTGAAACTGATTGGTACAGACAGAGGCTTATGTAATAGTCGTGGTAAAGGATCGAACAGATATTGATAATCAGGCCGTGAAAAAACGAAGGATGGAACTCATCATTGTACTTGTTACCATCGTCGTTATTGCAGTATTAATTTTTTTTGAAATTCATCTCTCCCACAAGGAAAATATCCTTCCCATTTCCGACAATATTCTTATTTTTGGCCTTATTAATATCAATGTTATCCTGATCCTGCTCCTCATTTTCTTAATAGTCAGGAATGTTGTGAAGCTGATCTTCGAAAGAAGGCATGGAATTCTTGGATCAAAGCTCCGCACAAAGCTCGTCGCAGCCTTTGTCGGTTTATCTTTATTCCCCACGGCAATCCTTTTTCTGGTTGCTATTAACTTTTTTTTATACAGCATGGAGAACTGGTTCAGCATCGCCATCGGAGATGCCCTGAACAAGACTGTTGAAGTTGCTCAGGTCTACTATCAGCAGACGGCCGATTACGCGAAATATTACGCAAAGCAGATAAGTTCCGATATTACGAAGAATCGCCTCTATGATTTAGAGAGGGAAGAGTATTTAAAGGCCCTGATTGACCAGAGACAAAATAATTACAAGTTAGGGCTGCTTGAGGTTTCTTTTAATAATCAAAGCAGAAAACTTTTAGCAAAAGATCCTGACAATCCTAATATCATGCCTATGCCGCTGACCCCGAAAATGTTGGAAGATGTGTTTACCGGTCAGGCGATTTCAGCGGTTCACTCATCAGAGACAGGTGACTTGATAACCGGCGTGGCTCCCATCTATTCATACCTGAGTCCTGCGGAGGCCATAGGCGTTGTTTCCGTTGGTTATTATATTCCCAAAGGCATGGTTGATAATTTGGGGATTATCTCCAAGACATCAGAGCACTACAGGCAATTTACGCTGTTAAAAAATCCCATGAAGTTCAGTTACATCATTGCGCTGTTTACGGTAACGCTCTTAGTTATTTTCTCCGCCACATGGTTTGGTTTGGTTCTCGCCAAGGGGATAACAGTGCCTATCCAGGATCTGGCGGAGGCGACAGAAAGGGTAGCACGAGGGGAGCTAGACCATCAAATCAATATCGTGGCGAATGATGAAATAGGGATTCTCGTGGACTCTTTCAATAAGATGACAAAGGATCTGAAAAGAAGCAAAGAAGGTCTGGAACATGCAAACATAGACTTGGAGCAACGAAGAAAATATATGGAAACCGTTCTCGGCAATGTGTCTGCCGGGGTTGTTTCGATTGATAGTAATGACGTCATCACAATAATCAACAAAGCTGCCGAGATGATGCTGGACATAAAGACCGAAAAAGTCCTGAACAGAAAATACCAGGATGTTATAATTCCTGAACATCAGGCCGTGGTGGATGAATTGTATAAGGAACTAAAAGAGAATGGCAAGAATTTTATTGAAAAACAAATGGAATTAATGCTTAAAGGTAAAGTATTAACGATTTTGATGACAATAACCTTGATTAACGACGATGATGGGAATTATATGGGTTTGGTGGTTGTCTTTGAAGACCTTACGCAGATTCGCAAGGCGGAAAGAGCAGCAGCGTGGCGTGAGGTTGCCAGAAGAATGGCTCATGAAATTAAAAACCCGCTGACCCCGGTTCAGCTCTCTGCCCAAAGGCTGCAAAAGAGATATGGTGACAGTCTGGGTGATAATGGCGCCGTATTTCATGAATGTACCAAGACAATCATAGATCAGGTTGAAGTGTTAAAAAACCTCGTCAATGCCTTTTCTCGGTACGCACGCCTTCCTGTTACCAATCCGGTTCTCGGTGATCTGAATGATGTTATCAGTGACTCTGTAGTTCTCTTTCAGGATGCTCATAAGGATATCTGTTTTGATTTTCATAAGGAACCCGATATACCAAAATTAAATCTCGATTCCGAGCAGATAAAGCGAGTTATGATCAATCTTCTGGATAATGCCGTTGCCGCCATAAACAAGCAGAATGGGCATATTATGATTAGAACCTCCTATGACAAGATCCATAAAAAGGCGAAAGTTGAAGTTGCCGATAATGGTTACGGTGTCCCTTACAGCTATAAGGCGAAGATATTTGAGCCGTACTTTTCCACAAAAAGATCCGGCACAGGACTAGGGCTCGCCATTGTAAGTTCGATCATATCAGATCATCATGGCCATGTGAGCGTCAGGGACAATAGCCCCACCGGTACCATCGTCGCTTTTGAACTTCCCGTACCGGAGGGGACGGAGGCGGGCTAAGGAGGGATATGATTTATTTTTGTAATAACATTGGGGAAACAGGTATTTATTGAATCATATGCGTAATACGATATTAATTGTAGATGATGAAAAAAGTATATGTCAGTCTTTAGGCTCCATTCTTATTGATGAAGGATATGAAATCCTGTCGGCAGGTAGCGGTGAAGAAGCCCTGAAAATTATTGAGGAAGAACCGCCCAACCTTGTGCTCCTCGATATATGGCTCCCTGGAATTGACGGCTTAGAAACGCTTAAGATTATTAAATCACAATACTCTCAGATACGGGTAATAATGATATCCGGTCACGGTACTATTGAAACAGCGGTCAAGGCTACGAAACTAGGGGCTTTTGATTTTTTTGAAAAACCTTTGTCCATGGAAAAGGTGATCCTTGTTGTCAATCACGTTTTTGAGGTGATTCATTTAGAAGAGGAAAACAAATTACTAAAACAAAAAATCAGCCAGGACTATGAGCTGACAGGCAACAGTGTACCGATTACGGAATTGAAAGAGATGATCAGCATTGTCGCTCCTACAAATGCGTGGATATTAATCATGGGCGAAAATGGTACAGGTAAGGAACTCGTGGCGAGATCAATACACAGGCAGAGCAAGAGGGTGTTTAAGCCCTTTGTGGAAGTTAATTGTGCAGCCATACCGGAAGATTTGATAGAAAGCGAACTCTTCGGCCATGAAAAGGGTTCCTTTACCGGTGCCACCGAGAAAAAAAGGGGGAAATTTGATCTGGCCCATGAAGGGACGATCTTTCTTGATGAAGTGGCAGACATGAGCCTGAAGGCCCAGGCAAAAATTCTCAGGATTCTTCAGGAGAAGAAGTTTGAAAGGGTAGGGGGAAACACCCTCATCCCTACAGACGTCAGGGTTCTTGCTGCTACTAATAAGGATCTTGAACAGGAGATGGAAGCAGGAAGATTCAGGCAAGATCTTTATTACAGGCTGAATGTCATTCCTCTTCGAGTCCCTCCCTTAAGAGAAAGGAAAGAGGATATCCCTGTATTGGTGAATTGGTTTTTAAAAGAATTTACCATAAAAGAACGTGAAGAAGGAAAGACAATCACAGATGACGCTTTGGGCAAATTAATAGAGCATGATTGGCCGGGTAATGTGAGGGAGTTAAAGAATTTTATTGAACGGCTTGCCATCATGGTGCCCCAAAATATAATTACCGCGAAAGACGTACCGGAATTAGCCGGAAACCAGCAAAAGTACGATGCACCGGTACCGTGGTTTTCATCAGACTCTTTCAGAAATGCAAAGATGGATTTTGAAAAAAAATTTATTATGAAAAAATTGCAGGAGTTTGAGGGTAATATCTCAAAGACAGCAGAGGCCATTGGTTTGGAACGAAGTAATCTCCACAGAAAAATTAAGAGATATGGTCTGGATGATGTTTCAAAATAGGCATACCTAATTTCTGGGCGGTAACAGCGTCTTTATTTCTTATTGGTTTTTCTCCCATATAGTTACAAAAAGGGTTCAAGGATTCGAGGATTCAAGGGTTCAAGTGAGTAACCATGCACTTGAATCTTTGGCTCCTTAACCCCTCAACTCCTGATAACATGATCCTGTTACCATTAATTTTCCTACTGTTTCAGATCGGAAAAGGAAAACTTGTGAAAGGGTAAAAACATCAGGCCCAGTATGATTACAAGTCCGATAGATATGAAGTGATAAATAACCGAAAAGGTAAAGGCATCCGTTTTAGAAATGCCGAATAAAGAAAGTCCCAGGATACAGGAATAATGCCAATTTCCGATAAAACCGGGCGCTGTGGGAAGGGCAATCCCAATCATAAGGATTATCATCACAACGAAGGGAGCTGCCAGCGGCAGGGTAAACCCGAACGCTAAAAACATCAAATAGATTGCAGCTACGTCGATCAACCATATCAGTGCAGAGAGAAATGTGAGGAGCAGGAGGAGCTTCACATCGGATATGATTTTGAATCCATCAATAAAGTGATGAAAAAGATGGTTAATCTTCAGCGTATATTTTTCGGGAAGTTTTTGGAAGAGTGAATTTAACGCTTTAAGAGACATTTCTCTTTTCGTTATCAGGACAATCATGGCAACAAATAAGCTTAGAGTAATCAGGAAAAAAACAGTTCCGGCCTTAATCAGCAATGGGGGGAGAGGTGTAAAGAATAACGCAAAAATAAAGATGAATAGTACTGTGAGGCAATCGAAAACACGCTCCACGAAGACGCTGCCGACGGCAGCGGTCATCCTGATCTGACTCTTGTTTGCAATCAGGTAAGGACGGGCCAACTCACCGAGCCGTGCCGGTATTGCTACAACAGCGAGAAACCCCACACTTGTCACAGAAAAAAGGGAAAGCTGGTCAATCTTTTCCAGGGGGCTGAGAATGACTCCCCAGCGCCAGGATCTTAAGGCCTGCATCAAAAGCAGGGTTATCAAGACAGCGATTACATAACCATACCGGATGGTTTTTAACCCATCAGCAACATCCTGAAAATTAATCCCGCGGACAGACAGGTAAACAAGAACAGCACCGAGGAGAATTCCCGCCACCAGTTTTTTTTTCATCACTCGTTCCTGTCAATGGACAAGGATAATATGGATTCTCTTGTCATTATTTTTTCGCGAGGTTTTCACTTATTTTATCATGCAAGAGCTGGGATGAAAGTTTATTGCCCACATAACCTACACGTATGGCAACAGTGGTGACATTCTTAGCCTTATAATTAATCGCGAATTGAACTTTTTCGTTTTCAATCGTTGTAGAAATCGTCCCGGTGCCGATTTCCTTTATCGGGTTAACCTCAATACCACGCATATCAGCCACTGTTTTTTCACATGCAGACCATACTGCATCAAAAGGATGGTAGTAATCTGTTTTTAATTCACCATTAATATAGAAATAGGTTCCCGAACCTGCTCCGACTGCAGCACCGCCAACCACCAAAGGTGCACACCCCGAAGTAAAAAAAATGCCGACGATTACTACCAACAACCAACATTTTTGTTTACTCATAACTTCTCCTTTCCATACAATTATTTCCCTTTTGTCTCTGTCAATTCATCGTTTTCTTCTTCTTTATAACTTTTCGCGAGTACTTTTAGCTTCTCATTGACGAGGTAGTTAACCGTACCCACCGGATAAGAACCGGTTTCGTCCATTACTCCTGGTTCAAGGCCTGTCAATATGGCGATACCTTCATCGATAGTATTGACGGAATAGATATGAAATTTCTTTTCACTCACAGATTTTACCACATCTTTTCTTAACATGAGGTCAGGAACATTTAACGCAGGAATAATGACCCCCTGCGTCCCGGTAAGGCCTTTTGCCTTGCACACATCGTAAAACCCTTCAATTTTCAGGTTAACCCCGCCTACGGGCTGTATTTCTCCCTTTTGATTGACGGAGCCGGTTACCGCGATGTCCTGCCTGATGGGGGTATCCGATAGACTTGAGAGGATGGCATAAACCTCGGACGACGAAGCGCTGTCTCCGTCAACTTCTCCGTAAGACTGCTCGAAACAAATGCTGGCGGACATGGTCAGGTTTTTATCCTGGGCGTATTTCCCCCGGAAGTAGCCTTCAAGGATCAGGACGCCCTTATCATGAGTCTTGCCGGAAAGTTTTGCTTCCCTTTCAACGTTGATGACCCCTGATTTGCCAACGGATGTTTCCGCAGTAATTTTTGAAGGTTTGCCGAATGCGTAATCTCCAATGTCATAGACCGATAATCCATTTACCTGACCGACTGCCTCGCCTGCCGTATCGATCATAATGGTTCCGTCTTCAATCAGTTCCTGAATTTTATCTCCCAGGAGACTTACCCTTCTCATTTTTTCATCATAGGCCTTATCCACGTGCGTGTCCGAAACAATCTGATGTCCTTCTTTTTGCGCCCAGTAGCTCGCTTCCCTGAGCAGGTCTGCGATTTCGCTGAACCGGGTTGATATCTTTTTCTGGTGGCCGGTAAGCCGAACCCCATATTCGATCACCGCTGCAACAGCTTTTTTATCGAATTTTAATAGTTTTTCATCTTCCGTGATCTTTTTAATGAAGCTTACGTATGCCATGATGTTATCTCTACTATTTGGCATTTCCGTATCAAAGGATGCTCTTATCTTGAATATCTTTTTGAAGTCTTCCACTAAATTGTACAGTCGACTGTAGAGATAATCGTCTCCTATCATGATGACCTTCACGTTGATAGGAATTGGTTCAGGTTTTATGGCAATGGGAATGATACTGTAGGGATCATAGTTTTGCATGGTAAGAAGTCTGTTTTTCAGGGTTCTTTTGAGAAATTCCCATACTCCCGGTTCAATGAGCGCATCGAGGGCGTCAAAGACTATGTATCCACCGTTTGCGCGCAGAAGAGAGCCGGCCTTTATACGGGTAAAATCGGTGCTCCAGACCCCCACTCTTTCAATATCCCTTTCGATGGTTCCGAAGAGATTTTTATATGTCGGTGTTGTCTCTATGATAACAGGGACTTTTTCAGTATGGGAATTATCGACAAGAACATTAACCTGATATTCGATGAATTGCTTTGTTTGGTAAGGCAACATTCCTGGAGCAGCATACGTGACGGGTTGCTGTTCTTCCTCTTTCTCCTTGAATGTTTTTAGATTAGAAAGGATATGCTCCTGGACATCGCGTAAATATTCGTCTATCTTTTCATTGTTTTCAGCATACTTGATGTGGATATCGGAGATGACGCCGCTGACGACCGGAAGCCCATATTTATGCTCCAGAGAACTTATTTCCCTCTGGATTTCTTTTTCCAGCTCCCGTGTTTGCCTCATGACGGAATCAAAATCGATTTTGGATTGTTCAATGTTCTTTCTTAAGGTGTGCAGCTCTTCCTCATCAAATTTATCCTGTTCTGCAAGCACTTCAATTTGTTCGAGAGGCACCGGTTTCCCTTCAAAAACAGGTACGATGTCCTGTTTCATATACGGTCCTATTTGATATTGGACAAGCTGGAGATGTTCCTTCTGAAGTCTTTCGTTGAAAGCCTTAATAACTTCCTTCTGCTTTGTCCTGTAAGCATTGATAATCTCTTCGGAAGTCTTTTTAAAATCTTCACTTTCTAAAATTTTAGTAATTTCTTTTTTTAAAAAAGCAACAAGATCATCCATATCCTCCTGAAACTTTTTGCCAATCCCCGCCGGGAGTGTGATGTATATGGGCATATCGCTGTCATTGAAGTTATGTACGTAGCAAATATCGTCGGGGGTTTTCTTTGTTACATCGAGCTGGCCGAGAAGAGTTTTTATCGTCGATGTTTTCCCGGTTCCTGTGAGGCCGGAGGCGTAAATATTATAACCGGGGCTACTTATTTCAAGACCCATGCGGATAGCTGTCAGAGCCCTTTCCTGGCCTATAATACCTTTTATCTGTTCGCACTCTCCGGTATTCTCAAAGCCAAGGGAATCCGGATCACATGTCCATCTCAGCTTTTCGATGGGAACCGCGGCGAAATCTCTGCTTTTATTCATCTCCATATCTCCAATGAATGACAATAAATTCAGGCAACAATGGCAGTCATATATAAATGATGTTTTGTCAATTGTCCATTATTTCTTGCTCGGAAGTTCGTGTGGATAAGGCTTGCCTTAGATTTGGTATGGAACGTTTTTATTGACGCAGATTAATGATGAACGATGTACATACCCCGGTAAATCAAGTGTCACCGCTCAATTTCGCAAATTCTTTGAGAAGATCTTCCTGTTTTTTA
>Ga0153916_10004620_pt1 | contig 10408 bp, 10 predicted proteins | sample Opewatmetagenome_FD_109642 | JGI IMG/M metagenome (GOLD analysis project Ga0153916, IMG submission 109642) | Freshwater wetland microbial communities from Ohio, USA - Open water 3 Core 3 Depth 4 metaG | ecosystem: Environmental > Aquatic > Freshwater > Wetlands | place: USA: Ohio, Lake Erie...
ATTGCGGGCATTGGCGCTGGCGGCTACCGCATCCTGCGTTCCCGGAAGAGGCCAGATCCCGTTGTTCAGCCGGGAGTGACGGCCGTGCCGGGCCCGCGGGCAGCATCGGCAGCGGCGTGGGGCGAACTGCTGGCGATTGAGGGCCGCGACCGAGGCCGGCGCTTTCTCCTCAAAGACGACGTTGAGCTGATCGGCCGTGGCAAGGCGTGTTCGGTCCGGCTCCGCGACCGGTCACTGGCGGACGCCCACTTCCTGATTACGCGCGAGGGCGACCTGCAGGCCTCGAGCCCGGCGTGCCGGGTCGAGATCGACGGAGGGGAGGCGCGTTCCGGCCGCGTGATCGACGGCGCGACCTTGCGCGCCGGCCAGACGCTCCTCCGCTTCCGCCGGCTGTAATCCAGGCGACCTCCGGCTACCCAACCGACCTTCTCTCCAATCCCGGTGCCGCAGCGACTCGGCTAATACGTGTCGGTGCACAGGCGGTGATTCGTCCCGATCGGGCCGAGCACCCACAGGGACGATTCATCCAAATGCATCACATCCTCTCCAGAGATGGGCCGTTCGGGCTGCTGGGTAGCTACCAACGACCCTCAACATCGTCAAAGCGCCGCTCAACGCTCTGACTCAACCGGTGGACAACCAGTGGCGGCGCGGTTGCAGACACGGTTCTCGCGCGGCGGATCTGGAGGTGGCGGGTGGAGAGAACAGCCCTCGCCGGAAGAACACGGTGGGCGCTTCGGCCTCGCCCCGGCCGAGCGGGAGGACGCGCGCGTTTTCCCCCGGCGACCACCCGCGCGACGGGTACGAGGTGATTGACGGCAGCACCCGCCGGGCCCGCGCAACAACGAATGAGCGGACGACACTGCCCCCGCAGGCAACAGAAGGAGGACTTGAAATGCGGAACCTCATCTTGAAGACAGCAGCCTGGCGCCAGACACACGGCGAAGAAGGCCAGGGAGTCATCGAATACGGCCTCGTCGTCGCGCTGGTGTCGTTAGCGCTCGCTCTGCTCCTGTTCGGGCTGGGCGAGGACGTCATGACAGCGGTCGGAACCAAGATCGGCGGATCGCTCCCTTTGAGCTAAGCGACCAGGAGTAGGCGGAAATGAAACACGAGCAGGGCCAGGCAGTCGTTGAGTTCGCGCTCGCGTTGCCGTTCCTGCTCGCCTTCATCTTCTTCATCGTCGATGCGGGCTTCTTCGCCTACTCCTACATCAGCGTCGCCAACGCCGTCCGCGAAGGCGCCCGCTGCGGCGCCGTGGGCGGGACGGACGCGGCCGTGGCCGCCCGGGTTACGGATACCTCGGGCGGCCTGACCAACGTCGTTACCGTGGACGTTCCCGACCGGGGCCCAAACATCGGCGACGACATCACCGTCACGGCCCACTACACCTACGACTGGATCACCCCGGTCGGTATCCTGCCCGGCCTCGACCTGGAAGACGTCACGTACACGAAGTCGGTGACCATGCGCATGGAGACGACGCCGCCCTACGCGAAGGAGACCTGCCCGTGATGGGCCATGCCATCCAGAAGGCCTGGAAAGCGCTCCCGCGAGACCGGGAAGCCGGACAGGCTATCGTCACCATCGCCCTGTCGAGCGTGTTCATCCTCATGATCGTGGCGATCGCCGTCGAGACCGGTTTCACCTACATGCAGCGCCGCGACCTCCAGAACGCCGCCGACGCCGCCGCTCTCGCCGGCGCCCAGCGGCTCCCCGACGACCCGTCAGCCGCGATCGACGAGGCCAGGGCCTGGGCCGCCAAGAACATCTCGGGGCTGACGCTCAACGAAGCCGAAGTGTTCGATTCGAACCTGGCCGTCCGTTCCACGGTGCGGAAGAACGCCCCGACGATCTTCGCCAGCTGGTTCGCGATCGGCGGCAAGGAGATCCAGGCAAAGGCAGCCGCGAAGATCCGCTCCGGCCTGCTGCCGGGCCCGGGAGTCGTGCCGCTCGGCATCAGCTACGAGACGTGGTTGGACAGCCAGGCCAACCCTACCGGTGAGCTCGTCACGCTGAAGGACCCCGGGAGCGGCGGCACAACCGGGAACTACGGGCTGATCGACATCTCCAACAATCCCGGCGGGAGCAACGTCTACAACTTCCTCCTGGGTGGCTCCACCGATTCCATCACCGATGGCTATCCCAGCTGCCCGACGAAGGACGCATGCACATCGCCAGAGACGGGTGCCGTGGAGTCCGTGAGGAAGGCCCTGCAGATCCGCATGGCCGCAGCGCTGGCCAACCACTGCTACACCCTGGACGAAGTCGCGCCACTCCCCGACAGGAAGGTCATTGACCGTTGCAACCCGCTGATCGGCGCGAAGCGCGACGCCGATGGCGTCCAGCCCACCGCGGTCATCGTCCTTCCGGTCATCACCGATGCCACGTTCGACCCAACCGGTAAGTCAGACCCCCTGGACATCTGGAACGCAACAGACCAGGAACGTCTCTTCGCTTTCTTCTTGATCGACGCGTCGACGGTTGAGGCCGTGCCTGGCGTGGATGGCAGCCCGACTTGCGCGAAGGCTGTGGGCCAGGCGCCGGTCGCCATGCGTCCGCTGCTCGCCGACATCCCATTCGCAGACCTGCCTTCGCCGACCCGCGCGCCCACGCGCACCCCGACGCCCACCCGTACCCCGACGCCGACCCGTACACCGCTCCCGACTTCCACGCCCGCGGCCACGTTCACGCCAACATCGACAGTAGGCCCGGGCACGCCGACACCGACTCCCCCGCCGCCGCCGGGCGCGGGCAATTGCACAATCACGGGCCGCTTCCTGGAAAGCCTTCACGCCGCGATCCTCGCCGGCGGCGTCCCCGTCGGCGACTACGACCCCAACTCCCTGGTGAAGGTGGTGCAGCTTGTCGAGTGAATCCCGCATCGTCCGCACCAGGCGAAGTCGCCTCAACCGGTTGGAGGTCCAGCGATGACACGAGCCACATCTCTCGCCCTTGGCCAGGCCAGTCGGCCCGGCTTGATGATTGCAGGCCTGCTCGCCGGCATCACCGGCGTGCTGGTCTTTCTCGCGCTCAACTCCGCGAGCGGCGACGACGAGCAGGTGAGGAACATGGCCGGCGGCGCCGAGACCGCGGTCGTCACCGCGAAGGAGAACATCCCCGCCCGCACGGAGATCAAGGCGACCATGATCGAGATCTCCAGGGTGCCCGAAAACGCGCTGCTCCCCGGCGCTCTTGCCTCCAACGATCTTGTCGTCGGGCGCGTCTCCCGCGTCCCGGTCTACCGCGGGGAACAGCTCGTCCAGGAGAAGCTCGCGACCCAGAGCACGGACCTCGGCCTCAGTTACATCGTCCCCGCGGGCCGTCGGGCGATGGCCGTCAAGGTCGACAAGGTGATCGGCGCCGGCGGACTGATCCGCCCTGGCGACCGCGTCGACGTCGCGGCCGTGGTTGACATCACCTACCGCAGCCTCACCACAGACCGCGAATTCCACGACACGCGTTCGTTGCTTCTCGCGCAGGACATCGAGGTCCTTGCAGTCGAGCAGAAGCTGGAGAATGTCGCCCGTTCAACCACCGACGCGAAGGGCACGACCGTCGCGGCCCCGGTCGACCAGCCGGACCCCCAGCCCACCGGGACGGTGGTGACCCTGTCACTCAGCCCGGCGGAGGTGCAGGAGGTCTTGCTTTCGGAAGACAAGGGAAAGATCCGGCTGGCCGTCCGCGCGCCGGGCGACACCGAAGTCGTCGAACAGAGCGATATCACTTTCCTGTCACTTGTCGACCCCGCCTTCCAGAAGCTGATCCAGGAGGCGCTGAAGACACCAACGCGCTGAACGTTCTCTCGCCGCAACCCGACGAAAAGAGGAACAAATGTCCCGAACTCCACTGCTGATGATCATCGATGAGAACGGCCCCTTCCGGCAGGAGCTGCAGGCGATGCTGACGGCCGCACGCATGGCGGTGGTGGCCGACTGCGGTTATGGCATCGAAGCGGCAACCCTGGCCGAGGAGACGCGGCCCGATGTCATCCTGGCCGCAGTGGACGAGCCGGTATCGCGTGCGATTCAGACCATCGAGGCAGTGCGGACGATTCTCCCCGGAACGCCCGTCATCGCCTATGCCGGAGCGGCGGATTTCGGTCTCGTGCGCCAGGTCATGCATGCGGGCGCCAGGGACCTGCTGGTGCGCCCCCTGAAACCGGCCGATGTCACGGGCGCTGTCGAACTGGCGCTGAACGGAACGCTCGCGGGCGAAGCCTCCAGCGTTCCAGTCGACACCCACCCGGCGGGCTCGATCATCACCGTTTTCGGCGCAAAGGGGGGCGTCGGCAAGACCACCATCGCCACCAACCTTGCCGCGTCGATAGCGAAGAATACCGACAGCTCCGTGCTCATCATCGACCTCGACACACGCTTTGGCGACGTGGCGATCATGCTCGACGTAGAGCCGCGAGTGACGGTCGCGCAGGTTGCACCGGGGGCGGCGAAGTTCGACCGGGAAACCTTCAAGAGCCTCCTCATCCGGCACGAATCCGGTGTCTATGTCCTTCCCTCGCCCAAGCACCCCACCGAGTGGCGCGGCGTCGACGTGGAAGAGGTGAAGGAGTTGGCCCGGTTCGCAGCACGCATGTTTGACTACGTCATCCTTGACACGCCGGGCGCCTACAACGAGGTCGTGGCGTCGGCGCTTGAAGTGGCCACCCAGGTCCTCATGGTCACCAGTGTCGATGTCGCCAGCATCAAGGACACGTCGTTCGTCCTCGATGTGCTCGAAGGCCAGAAGTTTCCCCCGGAGCGGCTCATGCTGGTGGTGAACCACCCGAACGGGGCGAACACCATTGGTTCAAGCGAAATTGGCCAGTTGCTCCTCAGGCCGATCTTCTGGGAGATCCCGCACGCCCTCGAGATGACGCTCGCGAGTCAGGTTGGCGTCCCGGTGGTCCTGGCGAAACCACGATCGCGGGCCGCAGCCAACTTCGCCGCCCTGGCGGCGCAGATCACGGGCAAGGCCATCGCGCCGCGCTCAGAATCGAAGAACCTGCTTCGCCGCCTCATCCCCGCCGGCTCGGGGAACTAACAGGAGGCCCGCACCATGGCCCAGGGCATCGGCAGAAACGACGGCTTCCAGAGTCTTGACCGAGAGGCGCTTGCCACCTTACTCGCGCCCGACCGCGACAGCGGCGTGGCTGCCAAGGGGCCGGATCTGCGGGAGCTTGTCTCGAACCTGCACGCCGCCCTGATCAGCAGCCTCGACGCCGACAAGCTGCGGCGCGTCGACCCCAGCCAGGCGCGCCAGAAGGTCGAGGAGTCGGCCCTCTCGCTCGTCGTCGCGCGGGGCATCGCCGTCTACGGCGAAGCTCGCCAGCGGCTCGTCTCCCTCGTCGCCGATGAGGTGCTCGGCCTCGGGCCAATCCAGCCCCTCATCGATGACCCGACCGTGTCCGAAGTGATGGTCAACGCCCCGGACCTCGTCTATTTCGAACGGAATGGCATCATCGAACTGAGCGACCTCGCCTTCCGGGACGAAGAACACGTGCGCCGGATCGCGGAACGGATCCTTTCCCAGGTCGGACGCCGCGTCGACGAGGGTACGCCCATGGTGGACGCTCGCCTGAACGATGGCTCCCGCGTGAACATCACCATCCCGCCCGCGACCCCGGCCCACTCCACCATCACGATCCGCAAATTCCGCACCGACCGCTACCGCATGGCAGACCTGATCGCGGCAGGAACGCTCGACGAACGCATGGCGGAGTTCCTGGGCCTGTGCGTGAAGTACAAGCTAAACATCCTGATCTCAGGCGGCACGGGCAGCGGCAAGACGACGCTCTTGAACGCGCTCTCGGCCTCGATCCCCCCTGGCGAACGCATCGTCACCATCGAGGACCCGCTCGAACTGGCGCTCCAGCAGCGGCACGTCATCAAGATGGAGGCGCGCCCGTCGGACATGACCGGCGCTCACGCAATCACGCAGCGAGATCTCCTCCGCAACGCCCTTCGGATGCGCCCGGACCGGATCATCATTGGCGAGATCCGGGGAGCGGAAGCGTTCGACATGCTCCAGGCGATGAATACAGGCCACGAGGGCTCGCTCAGTACCGTCCACGCCAACAGTCCGCGCGATGGCCTCGCCCGCGTCGAAAACATGGTGCTCATGGCCGGGGTTGAGCTGCCGGTGACGGCAATCCGCGAGCAGATGGCGTCGGCGCTGCACCTCATCATCCAGTTACAGCGCTTCCCCGACGGGACGCGGCACATCGTGAAGGTGACCGAGGTCACCGGCATGGAAGGCCCGACTGTCACGCTCCAGGACCTGTTCGTCTTCCGTCCTGAAGGCATCGGCGAAGGCGGGCGCATGCTTGGCCGCTACCGGCCGACGGGGCTCCGTCCCGCGTTTTCCGATGCCCTGCGTGCCCAGGGCTGTGAACTGGACGCCCTGATGTTTATCGAGGGGGCGCGAACATGATCCTGGTGCTCCTGGCAGCACTCTCAGGTGCGTTCGCCGTCTTCATCGCCGCTGGCGCGCTGACGGGACAGTTCTCCTGGACCCAGCGCAAGCTCGCCGCCCGGGCTATCACCTACCAGGGCCGCGACGACGGGCCGCGTCTTCAGGACGGCCGCGCCGTCACCCTCCTGAAGGAGGACACGCTCTCGGGCTTTCCCGGCATGAGCGCGCTTCTGCGCCGCTTTCGCTGGTCGTCGGCCGTGGCGGCACGGCTCGATCGCGCCGATCTGCCTCTCAAGGTCAGCGAATACCTCCTCATCTTGATCCTTGTGTTCGCGGTCCCTGCGGCAGGAGCTACCGCCCTGAGCGGCCTGCTCGTGGCCGGTGTCCTTTTCGGCAGCGCGGGAGCTGTCATCTTCGAAGTGTGGGTGCGCTCCCGGGAACGGCGGCGGCTCGCCCTTTTCAACAAGCAGCTACCCGTGGCCTTGCAGGTGATGTCAACATCGCTTCGAGCCGGGTTCGGCATTCTCGAGTCGATCCAGGCCGTGAGCCGCGAGATGGACCAGCCGATTGCGGGCGAATTCGGCCGGGTCATCGATGAAGCCCGAGTGGGCGGGGCTCTTGAGCTGGCGCTGGAGCGAATGGTCGGGCGCATCGACAGCAACGACCTTCGCATCGTCGCTCGGGCAATCCAGATCCACCGCCAGGTCGGGGGCGACCTTTCGAGCATCCTTGAAGGTGTCGCACGCACGATACGAGAACGGGAAGAGCTCCGGGGTCACATCCTGGCATTGACCGCACAGCAGCGACTTGGGGGCCTCATTGTGGGTCTGTTGCCCCTCTACGTGGTCGGCTTCTTCCTCGTGGCAGACCCTGGTTTCATCGCACCGCTCTGGAACGAGCCGGTGGGGCGCGTTCTCCTGTTGATTGGGGTCTCGATGGAGTCCTTGGCGTTTCTCGTGATGCGCCGCATCCTCGCGATTGAGGTTTAGGAAAGATGGTCCTGCTCGCGTCCCTGGGTGCCACGCTCACGATCTTCGTCGGGCTCTCCGCGATGATCGGCCGCGGCCGATCACGTCGCATCGATGGCCGCCTCGATGCCTACGACCGCGCAGCGCGTCCGGGGCGCGAAGGAGCGCTGGCCCTGCCGTTCTCAACGCGCATCGGCTGGCCCTTCCTGCACAGTGCCATGGCACTGGTCAGGAGACTCCTTCCCGCGTCCGCTGTCGCCTCCATTGAGCGGCAGCTGGTGCTCGCGGGCGATCCGCTTAGCCTGTATGCCTACGTGGCAGTCTCCTTCGCCTTTCTCGCGGCTGCCGTCATGGTTGTCGTGGCCGGGTTGAGCCTGGACATCACCACTGCCGGGCGAGTGGGTATCGACGGAGCCGCAGGGCTCGTCGCGGCATCACCTAGCTTCTGGCTTCGGATGAGGGTCGCTGCCCGGTCTCACGCCCTGCTCCGCGCTCTGCCCGACGCCGTCGACCTAATCGTGACCACCGTCGAGGCTGGCCTTGCCATCGACGCGGCACTGGCCGACGTCGGTCACCAGGTCCAGGGGCCGCTTGGCGAGGAGCTCCAGCTCGCCATTCGGGAGACCGCCCTCGGGCGCAGCCGGCGGGATGCCCTCCAGCGCCTGGCCGATCGAACGCCGGTGGCCGAGCTGAAGACGTTCGTGCAGTCGGTGATCCAGGCAGAGGAGACGGGCATCCCCATCGGCCAGGTGCTGCGTGCCCAGGCGGCCCAGGTCCGACTGAGGAAGCGCCAGCGCGCCGAAGCCGAGGCACAGCGGGCGCCGGTCAAGATGGTCGTGGTCCTGGTGACGCTCGTGCTGCCATCCATGATCTTGTTGGTCGTTGGCCCCGCTGTCATGCGTATGCGTGACATGATCTAGAGCTGCCCGGCGCATCACGGTTGGAACTCGAGACGGATCAGGCAGCCTCGGCCCGGGCGAACGGCGTCAGGCGGACGATTGCGGCTCTGGCGACCCGGGCACGCTGGTTGGCTCTATAGGCGCGAACCGCCATTCGCAGTTGCAGCACGCTGAACGGGAGCAGCATTGGAAGAAACAGGAGCGGCGATTCCATGTTGCCCGAGAATTGTCCGATTCCTGCACCGATGTAGGCACCGGCAAACACGGAGGCCATCAGCCCCCAGTCCGACCGCGTTGTCCTTCCGACCGGGAAGCGTCGGCCAAGACGGATGTTCAGGAAGGACTGCACCAACGAAAGGCCCGTGCGTACGACCATCAGCGGGAGGAGCAGCCAGCCGAGCATGGGGACCAGGAAGATGAGGATCCAGGCGCTCGCGAGCGAGCCAAGCCGGCAATCCGCCGAAAGCCGCCAATTCCACTTCTGTTCGAGCGCTCGTCCGAAGGCAGTCACGTTGGGATAGTCGGCGCATCATCTGCAGGCCGACAGGGCCGCTCGTCGTTCGACAGCTGGTCGCTGGCAAGGGCTTTCTCTTCGCGGACACGGGTGACCACGAGCCCGTGCGTGTGTGTTCGGCGCGGTGGGCGTGATGCGCCGCGGCTGGACCTGCCTCGATCGCCGGGGGCATCAGACGCTGTGCCGTGATCGCACCGCGCGGCCCCCGCTGGTCACGCAGCGAGACGAGGACAGCGGTTTTCTTGGGGGCAGTTGGTCCGGCCGGATGGCCTGAAACGCCAGCAGCGCGCTCTACATGATTGAGAAACGACGGTAACCCATCGCTTCTCTCACGCCGGCGACCGCCATTGCTACAGCAGCTTCTCTGGGCATGATCTTTCGTTCCGTGACGGTGTGCAGGACCTTCTCCGTGTTCGCCCGAATCCTCTCCGCGATCACCTCGAACGCTTGCGCCTTGGTTGCCGACCGGTACTCCATGGCGGCGCAGATGACGCCGCCGGCGTTAGCGATGAAGTCTGGAATGACGAGCACACCGCGATCATGAAGCATCTTCTCGGCGACCGTCGTGCAGGGGATGTTCGCGCCCTGGAGCATGAGCTTCGCCTTGAGCCGGTGCGCGTTGTCTTCCCGGATGACGTCGGGGCGAGCGGCTGGGATCCAGATATCGCAATCCACGTCGATGATCGCGTCGACGTCGCGTTTCTCTCCGCCCGGGTAGTCAACCACAGACTTGCCCTGGCTTTTCAGCCGCACCAGCGCTTCAACGTCGAGCCCTCCCTGGTCTACGACTGATCCCCTGCTGTCTGATGCCGCTACCAGCATCGCCCCTTGCTCGACGAGGAACGTGGCTGCGTGCTTGCCCACGGCGCCGAAACCCTGGATGACAACACGAGACCCGGAGACGCGGATTCCACAGAATGGCGCCGCGATGTCGGCAGCATGACGCAGCCCCCATCCGGTCGCGCCGACCTCGTCGAGCGGGATCCCGCCCGTGGAAGAGGGCAGGCCAACGGCGCGCCCAATTTCGTCATGGACCCAGGCCATACACTCCTCGTTGGTGCCCATGTCCGGACCGAAGATGTAGTCGTTCTCGTTGCGCAAGGCGTGCGCAAACGCCCGGATCAGGGGCTCCTTCTGCTCCGCCGCCATGTGCGGGTCACCCCAAAGAACGGACTTCCCACCACCGTGCGGCAGGCCCGCCGCCGAGTTCTTCAGCGTCATCGCCCGTGCGAGGCGGAAGCACTCCTCGACACTCACGTCGGGTGCCATTCTCAGGCCTCCGATGGATGGCCCCCGGGCGACGTTGTCCACGACGAGGACCGCCCTCAAACCCACGCCAGGTTCGCTGATGTGGATCACCTTGGCCGGGCCGAGGTCGTCGCCCAGTTCGAACAGGTCTGTCATTTCTCTCACTCTCCGGAGCGATCTAGGTCTTTTGTGCGTCCACGTGCAGCGCACGCCTGGAAGCCCCGCTAAGGCCAGTACCGCGTTGGCCCGGCGGACAGGATCCGAGTCCCAGCCTCGCCGTTGAACACGGCCGCCGCGTCCGCCAGCGCCCCGATAGCGGCAAGTCCCCCAGATCGTTCGACGAACCGGCAGGCGGCCTCCACCTTCGG
>Ga0153916_10004621_pt1 | contig 10408 bp, 11 predicted proteins | sample Opewatmetagenome_FD_109642 | JGI IMG/M metagenome (GOLD analysis project Ga0153916, IMG submission 109642) | Freshwater wetland microbial communities from Ohio, USA - Open water 3 Core 3 Depth 4 metaG | ecosystem: Environmental > Aquatic > Freshwater > Wetlands | place: USA: Ohio, Lake Erie...
GAGGAGCGTGCGGAGGCTGGCGATCATGCGCTGAAGGGCGTTGCCGAGGACATCGGTGTCGCCACGAGGCTGGACCGCGACGGTGAGATCGCCGGCGGCTACGGACTGCACCGCGGCCGTCATCTCCTGGAGGTAGGTGACCATCTCCCGGAAGGAGTCAGCCATCCGTCCGACTTCGTCCTTCTGGTGGATGGTGATCTCCTGGTTGAGATCGCCCTTCGCGATCCCGGCGGCAGCGGCGCCGACCCGGCGGACACCGCCCGCCAGGTTACGAACGATGTAGGTTCCGGCGCACAGGCCAGAAACGATGGCGAACACGGTGATACCGAGTACCAGTGTCCGAGTCGACGAAGCGCTGGATTGGGCAGCGGCCGCGCTCACGCTGTTCGCGGTTTGCTGTAGTCCGCGCGTGGCGACCAGAGCCACGATGACAGTTACGAGCAGACCCATGCCAAAGGTCATCGTGATCTTCAGGGCGAAAGGAAGGTCATCGAACCAGCTGAGGGAAACAAGCTGCTTAATGCGAGACAAAGGCGAACGCCTCGTGCGGTGAGATTGGTCAGGATTGAACTGAACCGGCCACCTTGATTGTCCGAGGAACCGTTCGTCACGTGCATAGGGCTTTCCACCCATTCAGCGGTTTTTGTCGCGTATTGGCACGATACCGACGACTCCTGGAACCCTAATCACCGGCGCAAATGACGGTCCGAGGCACGACGGTCGTAGGGGAAGAGCGGTCTCGGCGGGCGATCGGCGTTGGCTGGATCCGTCCTGCACGGGGTCATGTCCATTTGAGCCAGATGAGAAACGGCTAGCCGGCCTTACCGCGAACCTGCTGCGCTGATAGACAGCGACGCACCGGTCTTCGTCCAGCGCAAAGGCCAGACTCGAAACATTAGCCGGGGTCTATGGGAAGGGCAGGAGCTATAGCCCCGGGCGCGTTTCCCGAGTCCAATGATCCACTACGCTCTTCGACGGTGATTCGGTGGTTCAGGGACCGGGGGGAATCACACCACTCGACAGGCACCAGGAGGCCCAAGGCTTTGGCAGACACTCTCACTGTTACCGACAACCGCACGGGGAAGACCATTGAGGTTCCGATTACGGATGGTACCGTGCCGGCGATGAACTTTCGTCAGCTGAAGAATTCCGACGACGATTTTGGCGTGATGGTGTACGACCCGGCCTTCACGAATACTGCCTCGTGTCGCAGTGCGATCACGTACATCGACGGTGACAAGGGGATCCTGGAATATCGCGGCTACCCGATCGAGCAACTCGCGGAGAAGTCGACCTACCTCGAGACGGCCTTCCTGATCATTTACGGTCACCTGCCGACCAGCGCGGAGCTGGACGAGTGGACGCACAACGTCACCTATCACACGTTCGTCCACGAGAACATCCGCAAATTCATGGACGGCTTCCGCTACGACGCACACCCAATGGGGATGCTGATCAGCACGGTCGCGGCGCTCTCAACCTTCTATCGCGACGCGGCCGACGTAGACAATGCCGAGTCGCGTGAGATCCAGACGGTACGCCTCGTCGCAAAGATGCCGACGCTGGCGGCGTTCGCTTACCGCCAGGCACACGGGCTCCCGCTGATCTACCCGGACAACGACCTGAGTTACCCGGGCAACTTCGCGAGCATGCTCTGGAAGATGTCGGAAGCGAAGTACGCGCCGAACCCGATCCTTGAGCGCGCGATCGATATCCTGTTCATCCTCCACGCCGACCACGAGCAGAACTGCAGCGCGAACGCAATGCGCGCAGTCGGCAGCTCGCGGCCAGATCCGTATTCGGCAACGGCAGCAGCGGCGGCAGCCCTGTACGGCCCACTCCATGGGGGAGCGAACGAAGCCGTCCTTCGGATGCTCGTGGAAATCGGCGACAAGAAGAATGTTCCCGATTTCGTGAAACGAGTGAAGGCGGGCGAGGCCGGCAGGTTGATGGGCTTCGGGCACCGCGTCTACAAGAACTACGATCCGCGGGCCAAGATCATCAAGCGAACCGCCGACCAGGTATTCGAGCTGACGGGGCGCAACCCGCTGCTCGACATCGCCCTGGAGCTGGAGCGCATTGCGCTCGAGGATGACTACTTCATCCAGCGCAAGCTGTACCCGAACGTCGACTTCTACTCGGGGATCATCTACCAGGCGCTGGGCTTCCCGGTTGAGATGTTCCCGGTGCTCTTCGCCATCCCCCGGACTGCCGGGTGGGTCGCCCAGTGGCGGGAAATGATCGTCGACCCGGAGCAGAAGATCGCGCGGCCGCGCCAGATCTACACCGGCGACCGACGCCAGGACTATGTGCCGCTGGAGAAGCGCTAGCCGCTCGACGCCAGTCCGCATACCCAGACAGGTTTTGGGCACTGAGAACGCCGCTCCGGATATCGCCGGAGCGGCGTTTTTCCGTGTGGATGCCGCTCGTGCCGCCACAAGATTGGCGCTCGGGATGCCGTACTGCCACAAGCGCGGCCCGAGCCTGTATCGTTTGCGCTCAAAGCGAGATGGGTGGGCGACAGGTATGGACCAGCCCACTCCGGGGATGGGTTACTGATGGCGAACGAGGAACCGCTTCTTTTCGAAGGTCTGAAGGTCCTTGATGTCGGCAGCTGGATTGCCGGGCCCGTGGCGGCCACGATCCTGGCCGACTTCGGCGCCAGCGTGATCAAGATCGAGAACCCAGGAACCGGCGACGGGTACCGGCGGATGGCGCAGGGGCTCCAGTACCCAAAGACGGACATCAACTACAGCTGGCTGGCCGACGCGCGAAACAAGCGCAGCCTGTCGCTCAATCTCAAGTCGGACGAGGGACGGGACATCCTGATGCGGCTCGTGCGGGACTGCGATGTCTACGTCACGAACCAGCCCCCGCCACTGCGGGCGGCGCTGGGCCTGAGCTACAACGACCTGGCGACTGTGAACCCCCGCATGATTTATGCGTCGCTGACCGCATACGGGGAGACCGGTCCCGACTCAGGTCTTGAGGGCTTCGATGCGGTCACCTACTGGGCACGGTCGGGGCTGATGGACCAGGTGCGTGCCGCCGGCGCGATGCCAGGAGGGTCGGTGCCGGGCATGGGGGACCACCCCTCGGCGGTAACGCTCTACGCCGCGATTGTCACGGCCCTCATACGTCGCGATCGCACCGGCAAGGGGTCGGAGGTCCACACGAGCCTGTTGCACAACGGCATCTGGTCGAACGCCTGCTATGTGCAAGCCGCGCTGGTCGGGGCTGACTTCAGCCGCCGGGCACCGATCGTCAGCCCGAACCGTTCACTGTATGAGACCTCCGATGGGCGGCTGCTGCAGCTCTACATGGTGCGAACGCAGGAGGAAGTGGACCGGCTATTAATGGCCGCCGGCCGAGACGATCTGCTCTCGGACGGCCGGTTCGACGAGCCCGCGAAAAGGCAGGCGAATGCCCCCGCGTTCATCGAAGAGCTTCGAGCCATGTTCCTGACCAAGACGGCCGCAGAGTGGATGACACTCTTCCGGGAGACCAACGTACCGGTGACGTTTGTAGCCACCATGGAGGACATTCCGAACGACATCCAGATGAGCACGAACGGGATGTTCGTTCCGCCAAGCGATCCATCGGTGCCCGCCTCGCTCGTAATCAACCATCCCGTGAACATCACCGGTCTACCAATGGCGGGCCCGCGTCCGGCCCCTGATTTGGGCGAACATACCGACGAGATCCTGGCGGAGATGGGCTTCGCGCCAGCCGAAATCGCGAGTCTGCGTGACCGGCAGGTGGTGTAACCCGGGTAAGAGGTGAGGCGATGGCATTCGTCGATCGGGAGACCGCTGACGCTTACCACGAGGCATGGGAAGCCTGGAGGCGACAGATTGATCACGTCCACCGGATGTTCTTCGAGGGGGAGGCGCTCCGGCCGGACCAGGTCAAGGGACTCCTGAATCGCGAGGCCCGCGCGAAAGAGAAGTACGACGCGGCTCGCCGGAGGCTGCTGGGCATCGATGCACCGCAGGACGGGCCTGGCGATGGGGGCGCCAACCCATTCCGATAGCCCTGATTGGGGTATTTCGGCGCCCGGGCCGTATCATTGATCCTGTCGTGACCACCCAGGGTGCCCTCGCCCGACCGTTCTCGAAGCGGTTCGTTCTCTATACGGTGTTCGGCCTGCTGGCCCTGCTGCCGGTCATGGCGTTCGCGCTCGGCCCACTGTCCGGGGACAGCCTCAACCTCCAGGGACCAGCGGGACCGCTTCTCGCCTTCTCTGCCGGCGTGCTCTCATTTGTGTCTCCTTGCGTGCTGCCCCTGGTCCCGATCTACATCGCACACCTTTCCGGCGCCTCGGTTGAGGGGGGCCGGCTCGTCGCTGACCGCCGGGTGACGCTCAGTCACGCTTTCGCCTTCGTTGGCGGTCTTTCGATCGTGTTCATCGTTCTCGGCACCAGCGTGGGCCTGCTGGGCTCGTACTTCTTGAAAGACAACCAGCGCGAACTGGCACAGGTGGCGGGCGTCTTCCTGATGCTGATGGGTATCGTGTTGATACCAGGCCCCACGGCCCGGTCCTCCACGCGTTCGGCGCTCACGCTGCTGGGGCTGACGGCCGTCTATTTCTTCCTGGCCGAGGTTGCCGGGCTCCGGGGCGACCGTGAGAGGCTGCTCGTCCTCGGCGGGATCATCGCGGTGGCCTGGCTGCGGCTGTCGGGCTACCTGCCCTTGCCCTGGCTGTCGCGCACCTACGAACTTCCGATCGCTCGACAGCGGAAGGTGGGTTATACGCGATCGGCGCTGGTGGGCGGGGCGTTCGCGCTGGGCTGGACCCCGTGCATCGGGCCCATCCTGGGGAGCATTCTCACGCTGGCCGCGACCTCCTCGCACGCGATCACCGGCCTCTACCTGCTGCTTGCCTACTCGGCTGGCTTCAGCGTGCCGTTCCTGATCGCGGGGCTCGCCCTGAGCGACGCGACTCGCGCGATCCGCCGGATCCAGCGGTACGCACCCTACATCGAAGTGGGGAGCGGGGTGCTGCTCGTGGGCCTCGGGGTGCTGCTCCTGTATGGGCGGCTCACGGGGCTCAACACGTACTTCGACTTCGCCTCATTCAACAGCGGGCTGTAGCTCGAAAAGTACGACTGGGCCCGTGTGACCGTATCCGGGGGCGCATGCTACGCTGGCCGTCGCGGCGCGTTCGTCTAGAGGCCCAGGACGCCGCCCTTTCAAGGCGGAGATCGGGGGTTCGAATCCCCCACGCGCTACCAACTGTTTGAATCTGAAAGAGCCGCCTCGCGGAGACCGTCGCGGCAATCATCGAGTGGTATCACGAGGTGCCACCGCTTCCTGAAACCAGGGCAGGACGCGGGGTTGTTGCTGCCGCGTTTATGTTCGGCTTGCTCGGGATCGGGCTATTCGGCGATTGGGAGCCCTCGGACTGACGAAAACAGTATTCGGGGACTTCGCCTCACTGCACTCCCATGCTCTGAAGTGTGCGCACAAGCGCTCCGAGCGTTGTGGCGTATTCGCCACGCCAAGCCTCGAATGCCTCAGGGGGGTTATATACTGCCCGCTGCCACGTCTCATCCACTAAGGAAGCGGCCAGCAACAGCTGTGGGCTTCGCATCGATTCCGGGAGCGCGGATTCCCCCTTCACCAGCTCGTTCGCACCAGGATCAATATTCGACCCCGGGCGAAACCTTAGGAACCATAGGTCCCAGGGCTTGAGCCCCGTTCGGACCTCGCTAGTGTGGTCGAATGCGAGGAACGTTAAGCAGGGTTCCATGACGAGCGTGCCCGGGCCTTACGGCCCGAGGAGTCAGGAGATCAGCCCTGCAACTGAAAAAGTACACCGCAGCGTTCTTCCTCTGTCTGCTCGCCGTCGCGGTCGCAACACTGTGGGGTTGTACAGACTCCTTTCGCGTCGCGAAGGTTGGCCCGACCCCCCCCAGTTGGGTCGCGCCCGCTGATTACACCGACAAGGTCACGGTGACGATATCGTTCAATCGACCGGTGAGAGCCAACACGCTGAGTGCACCCGGCACTATTCGCATCGACCTAGTCGGCATGCATGACGGCCGCACAGCCCTAAATGTGGCGGGTAACTTCCGGCTGTCCGACGACCGGAAGACGGGCGTCTTCATCAGCGATAAGACCGGGGCCGAGCTCATCCATCCTGGTGCCGCCGAGAACATCGAATACACCGTTGTCGTTTCGGGAACCACTGCCGGAGCGGGTGCTGTGACCGACGACAAAGGTGAAGTGCTTGACGGAAATGCTGATGGGCAGGCTGGAGGTGATTACAAGAAGGTTTTCGAGGTAATTGGCTAGCGCCCAGAGAGCCAAGCCATCGACCGTTTGGGGGCCAATGGCGATGTGGGAGCGATCACGCAGTAGTGATTCCCGTTTGAACAGAAGGAGGTAAGGCGATGACCGTTGCAAAAAACGTCGAACTGAAGGGTGAAGCGCTCGACAATCTGCGTCTTAGTTCAGTCACAGCGCAGAACCACTTACTCGCGATTGGAGCGCACACGCTGAAAGAACTGGGGGTTCCGGAGAAGGAGATCAAGGCCGTAGTCGTGATCTTTAACAACATGAAGGAGCTGGTCCTGGATAAGGATTTCCATCTCGTTGGCGTTTACCAAGACCCCCCTGGGATCTGTCGCGAGCCCACTAAGAAGGAGAAGGCTGACTGGGAGAAAAAGTAGCGCCTCGCCACGCACCGATGCGTAGCTCGTGCTCCAGCACACTGGCCCCGGCGGCAATCAGGTCAGCCATCGCCCGAAGGGTCATCCCGTGATAGCGCGCTGGGGGCCAGAGGGTGACAGTACCTGACGCCGACGCGGCCGCATTTCGACCGCGTGAGAAACCGGGCAGTCCGTCTCACTGGCGTGACAGCAGGTAGACCCGGTCGCTCAACTTGCCGATGAGCCGGTAAATGTGCCAGAGGCAGTCGCCCAGCGCGATGTCATAGTTGTCCCGTCCGAATTGTTCGATGTAGAGGTCGGGATCGCGGAGCAGGCGCGCGGCATGGAGCAGCTTCCGGGCGCCCCGGCCTGTCTGCTCCTGGCCGTACTCGCCCCATTCGGGGCCGAGGACGAGGCACGTGTCGATCTGCAGCCCTGCCGCCCGGATGGCGGATTCGGTGTACTCCGGCTGCATGTTCTCGGGTACGTTCCCCATCCTCGGCAGTAGAAACGCGGCCTCGCGTGGTTCGAGTCGGTCGGTGGTGAACATCTGGTACACGAGCGCACGCCCGCCGGGCTTGAGGACACGCCGAAACTCGGCGTACGCCGCTTCGAGATCCTCGACCATGCAGAGGACATCACGGCACCAGACGAGGTCGACCGACGCGTCCATGACCGGGAGCCTCTCGGCGTATCCCGGCTCGAAGCGCACCGCAATCGCCAGGGCAGGATCAGTTAGGACTGCCTGAGCGAGAGCCCGCGTCGCGATGTCGATGTGGCGAGTCAGCGGATCGATGCCGAGGACATTCAGACGGAAGCGCCTCGCCAGTTCGATCGTGTGGCGGCCCTCGCCGCAGCCAACGTCGACGGCCGCAGCGCCGGGCTGCAACCCAAGTTCGGCGACAAGGTCGTAGAGCATCTCAGACCCGCGAGGAGAGAGGCTCTGATCCAGAGTCTCGTTGAACTGCTCCTCGATCCGGCCAAACGCGTCGTGCTGGCTCAGAGATAGTGGAGGGCTGCCTGCCGTCGAGCCGTCCGGTCTGGTCACGAGATGTCTCCTGTCACATCGGCACGATCCTGGAACTGGCGATATTGGTCCATCCCGTAGTCCATCCCATAGATCGCTTTGAGACCGGTCACGGCGGCCAACGCCCGCCGGCTGTGCGGGCTTGCCGCCATTTCGCCTTCTTCACCCGGTACCGGCTCGAAGGAGTGGAGCACGATCTTCTCCAACAGCTGACCCAGGGTCAGCCCCTCGAACTCCGCCAAACCCTTGAGCACTTTGACCATGCGCTTCTCCATACGGACGCCAAGCTGGATGCGTTCCACAGGCGTCTGTTCGATCACTTCTGGCATTGCCATTTCCTCTGTCGTCGCTTGTTACCAAGGGACACCGGTAACAACTATCCGTGACATGCCGCCGACCGTCAATATCTTGACTTCCGAATCCTTTGCGCCTCGAACAGCGTGCAGATTGACTGGCCTGTTCGGGTTGGCGCCGGTTCGTAGGGCGTTATCTGGCGATGCTCAGGAGGGCGAGTCCATAAAACCGGATGGCCGTAGGATTTTGGGCTGGAGGTTCGAATGTCCGAAGAGTTGGTACGTCAGTTAGAGCCGATCTTCAAGGCGAAGTCGGTGGCGATCATTGGTGCGAGCAAAGACCAGAGCAAATGGGGCGGAAGAACGCTGAATCGCGCCCTTGAATCGGGTTTTCGTGGGCCGATCTACGCTGTGAATCCCCGTGAGACCGAGATCGCCGGGCTCAAGGTGTACAAGGACGTGCAGGACATTCCGGACCCGGTCGACCTGGCGGTCTTCACCATCCCGGCAGCGCTGATGCCGAAAGCGATGGAAAGCTGCGTCAAGAAGGGAGTGCGTGGCGGCGTGATCATCTCGGCCGACTTCGCCGAGACCGGTGCACACGGGCGCGAACTCCAGGAAGAGACGGTACGGATCGCCCGCGAAGGCGGCATCCGCTTCATTGGCCCCAATGGCAATGGCATGTGGACCGCGGCAGTTGATCTGAATATTTCTCCGCTGCCGACGCCCGCCCACGGTGGCCTGGCATTTATCAGCCAGAGCGGGATGTTCGGAGGGGCGGCAGGTCGGGCTGCCCAACTGGGCGGATACGGTCTGAGCATGTTTGTGAGCATGGGGAACCAAGCGGACATCACTGTCGCCGACTACGTCGAATATCTCGAGCAGGATGATTCGACGAAAGTCATCGCGCTCTATGTGGAAGGATTCAAGGACGGCCGCCGGTTTGCGGAGGTCGCGAAGCGTGTCACCCAGCGGAAGCCGATCGTGATCCTCAAAGGGGGCCGCTCGTCCCAGGGCGCGCGGGCAACGCTTTCGCACACTGCTTCGATTGCGGGCGAAGACCGGGTGTTCGATGCGATGTGCAAGCAGACCGGTCTGATTCGGGTGTATCAGCTCGAACATCTCTGGGTCGCGGCGCGGGCCCTGCTCAGCCTTCCGATCCCTCGCCAGGGGCGGGTGGCGATCGTCGGGAACGGGGGCGAGAACGTGGTGGGCGTCGATACGCTGGTCTCGCTGGGCCTCGAGGTGCCGGAATTCCACGAGGAAGACAAGCTGGCACTGAAGGAGATGCTCCCGCCGCACGCGCCGGTGCCACAGAACCCGGTCGACTTCGCAGCCGGCGCCTTTGGCTGCGAGGAAGAGGTGGCCGTGCTCGAGAAGATGGCATCGCTCGACAACATTGATGCCATCATCACGGGACCGCCGCGCGGTCAGTCGCTGCACGCGCGCGGTATCGCTGAGCAGAAGAAGGCGGTCATCACCGCCCTCGACCAGTTCTGCAAGATTCCGGAGAAGTACGGGAAGCCGCTGCTCGTCCGGTCGATGGGCTCCGACAGCGTTACCCGAGACATGCTCCGCGCCGCGAAGATCCCCATCTATGAGACGACCGAGGAATGCGCGCTGGCGATGTCGGCGCTGTACCAGTACGGCCAGATCCGCCGCTGGGACTAGTCCGGGAGCGGGTTAGCTGAGGACTGAATCAGAGAGGCACCGCTCGTGGGCGGTGCCTCTCCTTTAGGTCATTTTGTTGATTTCTTCGCAAGGTTGTGGGCCACGGCAGAGCGAACCAGGTCCTTCAGCTCGCGCTCCTTGATCTTGTCGTCTTTGAAATAGTCGATGGTCCGCCACTTCTTGCCATCAAGCCCGTTGTTGTAGAGCTTGTCCGGGTCCGGGATGCTCGCGCCTTCGTAAAAGGTCAGTTTGACCTTCTCTTTGAAAGCATTGGCAACACAGACTATTCCGCCGTGGGACCAGACCGGAGCGCCCCTCCACTTCCATTCCTCGACTATCTCCGGATCCGCTTCGAGGATGATCCTCCGAATGCCGGCGAATGTCTCGCCGCGCCAGTCGGTCAGTCCTGCAATTAGCCGATCAATATGTTCGTTCGGTTCCATGAATGACTTTGTAGCACGTTCTGAGCGCGCCCTCTATGCCCTGGGCCGGACTTCCTCCGCGACGCCCTTCCAGGTGTCACCTTCGCGCTTCGCGCGGTCGAGGATCGCCTGCTCGGCGGTTCGGTAGTCCTTGTACGGCTGATCTCGAACGGTCAGGTATTCGCGCAAAGACACCTTGCGCATCAGTTCCGACATCTCCTTGACCTTGTCGGTGTTGCTGAACTGCTCCTGCATGAGAGCACAGATTTCCAGTGCCTCACGGATACCCATCAGCTCGTAGGCCTTCTGGAACGCCCGCTTTCGAATCGTATTCATCTGCCA
>Ga0153916_10004622_pt1 | contig 10407 bp, 9 predicted proteins | sample Opewatmetagenome_FD_109642 | JGI IMG/M metagenome (GOLD analysis project Ga0153916, IMG submission 109642) | Freshwater wetland microbial communities from Ohio, USA - Open water 3 Core 3 Depth 4 metaG | ecosystem: Environmental > Aquatic > Freshwater > Wetlands | place: USA: Ohio, Lake Erie, Old...
ACGTTTCTCCAGACAAGCCTCAGCTTCCTGGCCGGAGGCCTGTACGCGGCTGACTGGAACGATTTCTACTCTGCTCTGCCGTACGTGATTCCCGCCCTGGTGATCGCCCTTCTGCTGAGCGGGCGGCTGAACGTCCTTGCCCTTGGCGACGACGTGGCGGGTGGGCTGGGGGTCCTCACGGACCGCACCCGGTTCTTCGCCCTGGCCGTCGCCGGGGTCCTTGCGGCTGCGGCTGTTTCCGTGGCTGGACTGGTCAGCTTCGTCGGCCTGGTCTGTCCGCATCTCGCCCGCCATACGGTTGGCAGTGACCACCGCTATCTCATCCCGGTTGCCGCGCTTTACGGTGCGCTGCTCGTCGCTGCGGCCGACCTGGCGGCGAGAATGGTGATCGCGCCGTCGGAGATCCCCATGGGCATCATCACGGCCGCGGTCGGGGCGCCGTTCCTTCTCTACCTCGTGAAGTTCCGAGGATGAAACTCACCGCTCGGGACCTGACGCTTGCCTACGGCAACCGGATCGTTATCGACCATGTCTCGCTCGAGGTTGAAGCAGGCGAGATGGTGGCGATCGTTGGCCCCAACGGCAGCGGCAAGAGCACGCTCCTGCGCGGCCTGTCGCGTCTTCAGCGTCCGATTGACGGCCAGGTGCTTCTCGGGGAGACAGATATCCGATCCCTGGCCTCGCGGGAGGTCGCACGCAACCTCGCGATTCTGCCGCAATCACCCGATGTCGGGCTTGACCTCACCGTGCGAGAGCTGACATGGCGGGGTCGCTATCCGCACCAGGGCATGTTGCAGCGGGCCACGCGAGCCGACTACGAGGCGGTGGCATGGGCGATGGAAGCGGCTGACACCGCCGATCTCGCAGACCGCGCGCTCGGGAGCCTTTCGGGAGGCGAACGGCAGCGCGCATGGATCGCCCTGGCACTCGCTCAGCAGCCCCGGGTGCTACTCCTCGATGAGCCGACGAGCTTCCTCGACGTGCGCCACCAGATCGAAGTGATGCAATTGCTGCGCAAGTTGAACCGCGAGGGCATGACGGTCGTAGCTGCGCTCCACGACCTGTTCCTCGCCGGGCGCTTCGCCGATCGGGTGATCGCCATCCGCCACGGGAAAGTGGAGTTCGATGGCCCGCCGGCGGAAGTGCTGGAACCGAAGGGTCTCGAGCGCGTCTTTGGCGTCCCGATGATCGTGCTGCGCGACCCGGCCACCGGAGCGCCGATTCCCCTTGCCGCAGACTGAGCGATAGCGGCCGCCCGTTATTGCGCGGCCGGCGTGCTCTTCATTACTACCGCCCGGAGGCGACTAAACAGGTCGCGGTAGTCGTCGATGTCCGCGCGGCCGAAGCGGAAGACCGTCGCCGGGCTCGTGCCGGTATCGCGCAGGAAGAAGGCGATTGCCCCGAGCATTGCGACTCCATAGGCGAGCGCACTCGCGAGTGAGGCTCCGTTTACGCCCATCTTCGGGACGAGGACGAAGTCCAGGCTGAGGTCGATCGCCAGGCCAACGCCGGCGACCACGGCCGCTGCCCAGGGTATCCCCCGCTGGTAGGTATAGAAGCCGCTGAACGCGGCGGCCAGGCCGTAGATGAGCGTCCCGGGCAGAAGGATGCGGAGCGCGGTGGCCATGCCAGCGAACTCCTTGTTGAAGAACGTGTCCACGATGATGTTGGCCGCGGCAAAAAGCACCGCGCAGACTGCGCCGAGGATCACCAGGGTGTGGCGCATGACCCTGGTCGTGAGTTCGGCCGCGCCCTGCCGGTCCAGCGAACCAATCCGGGCGTAGGTGGCGAGCGCGAGTGAGCCACTGAACTGCCAGACGGACTCGGCGATGTACACGGCACCGGAGTAGATCGCCACGCCTGACTTGCCTTCGAAATGTTCTACCACGAACGTGTCGGCGCGGTAGTTCAGGTACGAGACGCCGCTCGAAACAGCGGCGACGAGCGCGAACCGCGCAAGCGCGGCGGTCAGGCCCCCATCGAACTTCAGGTTGCGAAGCATGGTTCGGGCTCCCAGAACTAGGAGCAGTGGGAACGTGAGCCACTGTCCGAGCGCGAACGCCGCGAGGGCGGCGCCCGGGTTCACCTGGTCGAGGAGGAAAAAGTCGATCGCGATGAGCGACAGCGACAGGAGTGGCGGCGCCACGAGCGCCACGTTGTAGCGGACGAGCGCGCCATGGCCCAGGAACACGCCGGCGATGACGCTGTTCAGAATGACTGCGGCACAGGCAAAGGCGACTGCGAGCGCCTCCTTCGACACTTCGCCGTGGAGAGCGGCCGTGACCGCGAAACCCGCGACGATCGCAAGCACCCCGAGGGCCCCCGCGAGCGTGCTCCCGCTGAGGAGGACCACACCGGGTTCGCGCCGCCGATTCGACACCTGGTAACCGGCTGAGGCCGTCAGCCCGCCGGTCAGGGCCGAGACGATGCCGACAGCGGTGATGCCCAGGACGAACGTACCCCGGCCGTCGGCGCCAAGTTGGTTGGACGTGAGAACCAGGGTCACGAGCGCCACGACAACGTTCATGCCGCGGAAAAGGAAGGCGACTATCCCGCCGTATGCGATTGACATCCGGGCCATGGTAGTTCAGGTGGCGTTCAGCCGCCGCCTGAGCTACGGCGCGAAGGCGTTATAGGTCCCGTCGTTATCCCCGGAGTAGAGGTCGTTCGTCGCGTTTGCGATCGCAATGATCGGCCGGTCGCTCGTAATCGTCATCCCCCCCCAGAAACAGGATGGCAACGTGCCGAAGCCGTTTCGGGAGGGATCATCCAGGTTCTGATAGAAGAGAAAAGAGCCGCTAATCGTCCGGGCCGCGGTGTACGTGGCCGGGGCCGAGCAGCCCGGAGCTGCGTTCTGAGTGTCGTTCACGGCGGTGATCGTCAGGTTCGCCGATCCGCCGTCCGCGACGCTGACGCTAACCCAGGTGTTGTAGCCGTCGCTGCTCCCGGCCTTGTATGCATGACGGAAGATCAGAGGCAGCTTCGCGCTCGTGGTAGCCCGGACGACGGGGACCCCGTTCACCGCGCTGTAGAGGTCTTCGTCGACGAAGCTGCCGGCGGTGGTCATTTTGGAACGGAAGAGCACGGCCGCCAGCGGCTGGTCAGAAGTCACTGTAGCGGCGCCGACGAAGCCGACCGGCACTACGTTATCGCTGTAGACGCTGTGCGTGGCCACACCGTTAACCGCGACTACGAGGGGGACGGTGTAGGTCAGTCCCGTCGCGTCTCTATAGGTGATCGTTGCGTGGGCGACCGTCGGGTTGGGGTTGGAAAGCAGGATCTGGCTGTAGAACCCGTCCGCCGTTTTCAGGGCGAGTGGGATCGCGATGGTGGTTCCTGTGTCACTGGCAGATGGGTTCGCAGCGTCCACCACGAATCCATCGTAGGAGGCGAGCTTTCGCGGGCCGCCGGAAAGGTAACCGTCGACCGCTACCGTTACCGTGGCCCCCGTGGCCGTCACCGTGGCCGCCATCAGGCCGTTGCTCGTCTGCGCGGGCATCGCGGTGGCTCCGTCGACGGTGTCGGGCGCGAAGGCGACCTGGCCCCCAACTGCGACCGGGTACCCTGTCGTGCAGCCGTTGCCTCCCGGGCCCGAGTCCGTTACAGGCGAGCGGCTGCCGTCGACGAACGAGTAGGAGATGGTCACACAGGCGATCGTTGTGCCGGCGTTGGCGATGGATATGCGCGTGTTGTAGACCCCGTTGATCGCGTTCGCGACGTAGGGGAGGGTGACCACGCTGCCGCCCGCCGCGGAGCTGTTATGGATCGAGTAGGACTTCTGGCCAGCGGCTGATTCGATGTCGCGGACGAGCAGGGCGTTCACGGGCTGGTCGCTGCTGAGGATGCCCACACCGCGGAAGCCGGGGACGAGGCCGGTGTTGATCGCCTGGGCGAAGGTGCGGGTCGCTCCGACCGGCACGCCCGTATCAATGACAGAAGCCGTTGAGATGTAGATGCCGCCTGGTGTGTAGAGGTCGAGCGCTATGGTCGCGGCTGCCGAGCCGTTGTTCTGGGCGATTACGCTCGTGTTTTCCTTGCTGTTTGGCAGGAGAGAGAGGGCTACCTGCGAGTTCGCGATGGCAGGATGGCTAACGAAAAGGGGGACGGGCAGGGCGGATCGCGCGCCCACATGCACAGCAGCCAGGGGAACGACCATCAACGCGGCGATGACCACACCCAGGAGCGGTGCCAGCAAATGGAAGCTTGGACGGTGCACGACGTTTCTCCCGGCGCCCGCGTGCTCGCTAGCGTACCCCGTCGGCCGTCTGAAAGGGAGCCGGCGCTACAGGAGCTGGTTGAGCAGTTGCGCTCCGACCACCAGAACCACGCAACTGCCAAGAAGGAGAATGACAAACCGCTTGCCGTCCACAATGCCATGTTCGCAGAGCGCAGCCTTGCTGGCGACCGGTCGCGGTTGCCCCCTCGGCTCCCCGAAAGCTAAGCTCCCGTCACCAGATGGGGAGGCACCTCTTGATCGAGTTCACCGAGGAAATCGTCACCGCAATCAACAACTCGCTCGCTGATCGAATGGTCGTGACCGTCGCGACCGCCGGGGCGTCCGGCATGCCCGATATCGCCTTCAAGGGCAGCGCGATGGCGTGGGACCGGGAACACATCGCGTTCTGGGAACGCTCTCTGGGCACGACGTTCCGCAACCTGCAGGAAAATGCGCAGTGCTGCCTGCTTTACCGCAACACCCAGACGCGCCAGGCGTGGAAGTTCTTCGGCGTGGCCGAGGTGCTGACAGAAGGCCCGCTTCGCCAGCAGGTGATGGACCGGACCCCAGAGGCGGAGTTGAACATGGACCCCGAACGGAAGGGCGCAGGGGTGATCATCCGCATCGACAAGATCACCCAGGGAAGCCGGGTGCTCCAGGAGCGCTAGAGCCGCAGCATCCCTCGCCGGGCGCCTGTCATGACCGCTTCGGTGCGACTGGCGGCCCCCAGCTTCGCGAGGATCGTGCCGACGTGGAACTTGACCGTGTGCTCGCTGATGTGGAGGCGAAGCGCGATGCCCTTGTTGGGCAGGCCGAGCGACATTCCTTCGAGTACTTCGAGTTCACGCGGGGTGAGCGCTTCGTATTCCTCATCGGTGGCCGTCGGCGGCGACTTCCGGAAGGCGCCCGCAAACGCCGGGTCGAGGACGAGAAAACCTCGGGCCGCGGCGACGACGGCGCTGGCGAGATCGTCGGCCGACACGTCGGGCCCCACGATCGCGCGCCCGGCGGCCATCGGCAGAGCCAGCGCGGCCGCTGTGGGCTCGCCGTGGGCCAGGATCACCACGGCAGCGCCCGGGAACGACTGATCCAGCTCGGCGGCGGTTTCGCGGCCGTAGGTAGCGACGTCGACTACGGCCGCGGAGATGCCGTCGAGGACAGCAGGATTGTCACCGGGACCTGATTCCCCGACAACCTCAAGGTTGGAGGACTGTTCCAGCAGTGCTCGCAGGCCCGCGCGGCCGGCCGGATAGTCGGCTATCACGACAACGCGGAGCGGACCGCCCAACTCGGGCAGTGACTCGCGTTCATCTCTGGCGGGGACTGGCATCACGCGCATCCTGGATCCATCGTCGCTGACTGAAGGCCACGCGGGAAGTGCCAGCCTCGTGGCTGCAGCGAGTCACGTGGCGGTTCTCACCCGGGCTTCGCAGGAAGGAGGGTCCTGGCGAGAACAGGTACCTCCACCAGTCGCGCAATTCAATGGCTGGTTCGCACCGGCGGTTCTCGCTCTCCAGGAAAGTGCAGGAAGCCAACGATCATTGCTGTTTGGGTCGCAATTGCGCAGGTTTCAACCGGCTTTGTGACCAGGCCGAACGCGACGCGATAGCGTAGCGATATTCCCTGCCCTACCTCCGTATCTCCACTTCATTTCTACCTTCGCTTTCCTTTCATTTGCGACTCTTCTGGCGGGCACGAGGCGATGTGTTCACCGAACCCCCACCAATCGGAGGAGAGCTGAACCATGAATCGACTTGCATCGGTCCTGGCGGGTGCTGCCACCGCTGCTGTTAGCGGCGCGGTGATCGCGGCGGCGGCTGTCGGACAGGGCGTGTTTGATGGCACACCCACGAACGCAGGGTCCACGCAGGACGCCGCGCGGGTCGCCACCGTAGCGGAGCCCGCTGAGGCGACGCCGGCAGCCGTCCAGCCGCAGATCGTGTACGTCGACAAGGATCCCATCTACATAACGCGAACCGTCCAGGAGCTGGTCGCAGGCTCAGCACCAAGTACCAGTACTCAGCCGACGGCCACCCCCACCCAGAAGCCGGACCAGCACGAGGAGATCAGCGAACAACCGACCCGGCCCGCCGCTGCGCCGGCCCTCGCGACCCCGGCAACCGTTTCCCAGACAGGAGATGACCACGAGGGCTCGCATACGAGCACCACGCCGGCCTCGGGGACCACAGGACGCACCAGTGGCGACGACGATTAAGAGCCGCGGAGTCCGGTTCCTCTTCACGCGAGTCGTCACCGGCGCTGCGGCGGCTGGCGTGTTCGTATCGCTCTGGGCTGGTGTCGCAGCGACGGCAGCTCCCCACAGCCCGATGAACGCCAATTCGGGTGACGCGGCGACCGCGGCGAACCAGGGCGTCATTGATCAGGACGGCTGGCACTGGGATCCCGCATCCCAGCAGTGGGTCGCCATTGCCCAGGCGACGCCGGAGGCCCCGGCGCCCGTGCCGCAGCCTGTCATCGTTATCGAACGGCAGCCCGTCTATTACACGACGTACGTCCAGCAAGTTCCGCAGGGCCAGTCTTCGTCGGCGCCGTCCGTCCCGGCGGACGCAGGCACCGCGACCCTCCCGTCAGCGCCGGCCTTACCGAGCGCGCCGGCGCCCGCTCCCGCTGCGCCTGTCGCGGCAGCCGCGGCTGCACCGCCCGCGCCGAAGCCTGCTGCGCCCCCGCCTGCGCCCAGGACGACGAAGGCCTCGTGAAATGAAGCTGCTGGCATTCTTTGCTCTCGTCGCTGCCTGCAGTGCCGCGGTCGGAGCAACATACGGAGGAGGCATCGCCGCCTCCCTCCTCCCCGATCCCGGGACGCATGGAGCGTGGTATGCCTCCCGGGCCTCGGGGGTGGCCGCCTACCTGTTCCTGTGGGCCGGCCTCGTCGGCGGACTCTGGATGTCGTCGGCTTGGTTCGATGGCGTGGTCAACCGGGGCCGCCTCCTGGCGATTCACCAGACAGCGGGCATTGCCGGCGTGGTCCTCGGGCTCGGCCACGGACTCGTTCTTCTCCCTGACCCGTGGACGCACTTCACCCTGGGGGACATCCTCATCCCCTTCGGCTCCTACTACAAGACGCTCCTGAGCGCGTTCGGGCAGATGGCGCTCTACCTGTCGGCCATCGTGTCGTTTTCGTTCTGGTTTCGCTCGATGATCGGCACGAGGGTATGGAAGTACCTCCACTACACGGCGTTCGTCGCCTATGGAGCGGCACTCTGGCATGGCCTGATGATTGGTACGGATGCCAGAGCCCTCTGGCTGCTCGGTCTGTACCTTTCAACAAGCCTCGCTGTGGTATTCATCGTCGTGGTTCGGATCACCTACAGGCGGCCTGTTCCGCAGCGCCGGAGCGTCCATGCCGCGCGGGAGACCAACGCCGCCTGAGTGGCCTCCCAGGCGTGGTAAGCGCCTCCGCCGCCGTGCGGGGGGCACGCCCATATACGCGCGAGATGGCCGTTCCAGGGAGCTCCCGGAATACCCCTCCAGGGTGCCTCTTTGAACATTGCAGATGCGGCAATAGACAATATTTAGCGGTAATAGTGACATATTAATCACGACTGGCCCACCAGGCGAAGATGGCGTATTGTTTCTAGCCATAGATCATCACTATGGCTACGAGCTGAGCTATCTGTTTGAACTCGCTCGTTAGTCAGCCTGATGACAGGATCAGGGCACCTCACCCTGCACTAAAGAAGGAAAGCCTCGTAAGAGAAGGGGGACGTTTGTCCATGAGTTCCGCAGTCAGTCCTGTGGCGGACGATTCCACCGCCGCGAAGTCTCCCCCAACGATCCTCCGGACACCCCAGCACACCGTCGAAATCGTCTCCGACTCGGGTGAAGGCGCGCAGAAGTGCGGCCAGATTTTCGGGACGGTGTGCGCCAAGATGGGGAATGGCGTCTGGACCGTCGAGATCATCCCGGCCGAGATTCAGCCCCCTGCCCGCGACATTGACGGCGCCAGCGGCAACCGGATCCGCATCGGCTCCGGCCCGATCACGAACTGGGGCGATCAGGCGAACATCGTGGTCGCCTTCAACGAGCAGGCCCTGCTCGGGCGGCACCGCCTCGATGCGCTCGCTGACGACGCGGTCATCCTGATCGAGAACATGTGGGCCGACCATCCCGATGCCGACGTCCGCGCTCAGTGGGTTTCGGCGATGCAGGAGGTTCGCGAAAAGCCCTACCGGATCATGGAAGTTCCGATGGAACAGCAGTGCCTGAGGATCGTCGAGAACCCGGCGCTCGGCAAGAACATGTTCGTCCTCGGCATGCTGGCTTGGCTCTACAACCTCGACCATGACCTGGTCTGCGAGCAAATCGCCCTGACGTTCAAGGGCAAGGCGAAGGCTATCTACGACGCGAACGTCGGCCTGCTCGACCTTGGAATCAAGTGGGCGTCCGACAACATCGATTTCCGCGTCGAAGTACCCCCGCAGCTGGCGACCGGCCAGGAAATGGTCGTCATGAATGGCAATCAGGCGATTGCCCTCGGCGCCGTCGCTTCGGGAATGGAACTGGCGGCGATGTACCCCATCACGCCGGCAACGTCCGCTTCCCACTACCTGGCGGAGATGTTTGAGAAGTTCGGCGGCGTCGTTCACCAGGCAGAGGACGAGATAGCCGCGGCCGGCGTCGCGACAGGCGCGTCCTACTCGGGCAAGGTCGCTTTCACGATTACCTCGGGCCCGGGCCTGGCGCTGAAGACCGAATTCCTCGGCCTCTCAGTGATGGCTGAGATTCCTCTCGTCCTGATCGACGTTCAGCGCGGTGGCCCCGCAACCGGCCTGCCGACGAAGGTCGAGCAGTCTGACCTGTTCGCCGCGATGTTCGGCCAGCCCGGCGACGCACCCCACGTCGTCCTTGCGCCCTCGACCATCGAGGAGTGCTTCCACGTGATGATCACCGCGCGCAAGCTCGCCGAAACCTTCCGGACGCTGGTGGTCGTCCTCTCCGATGCGAACCTCGCGACGGGTGTTCAGCCGTTCCCGCGGCCGCAACTCGACCCGGCGTGGCTCGCTCCGGCGCTGGATCTTTCGGCTGTGCCCGAAGGTACACTGCCATTCGCTTGGGACCGCGAGACCGGCCTCTCCCAGCGCATCCTTCCCGGCCAGCCAAACGGGATGTTCACGCTCACAGGCCTCTCCCACGACGAGCGGGGCGTCATCGCCTACACGGCAGACGTCCACGAGCGGTCGACGAAGATGCGCAGCCGGAAGATGGCCGTCCTCCAGCAGATGCTGCAGGCGCCCCCGGTGAACGGTGATCCTTCTGGCGACCTCCTGGTCGTCGGCTGGGGGAGCACCAAGGGCGCGATTGAGGAAGCCGTAGAGCGCGCCCGGGCTGAGGGCCAATCGGTTTCATCGCTCCACCTCACCTTCATCTCCCCGCTGCCGCCCGGCCTGAAGGAGATCTTTCAGCGCTTCAAGAAAGTCATGACGGTCGAGATCAACTACTCCGACGACCCGGGCGACCCCTACATCACCGAAGAGAACCGGCGACGGGGGCAGCTCTGCTTCCTGCTTCGCGCCTCCACGCTGGTCGATGTCGACTGCTGGACGCGCGTACCCGGTGAGCCGTTGCGGCCCGGCCAAATCCACGACGCAATTCTCGCCAACCTTCCCAAAGGGGCTGTCCGATGACGATGACCGAAGCTTGCTCGCTTCTTACGCTCGCCCCCGACGACCTGCGCGAGTTCACCTGGGGTGATTTCGCGAAGTCGGTCCCGCGCTGGTGTCCCGGCTGCGGCGACCACTCGGTCCTGACGTCCATGCAGCGATTGCTGGCGGATGAGGGCCTTGCCCCGGAGAACGTGGTCCTCGTTTCCGGAATCGGCTGCTCGAGCCGGTTCCCCCATTACCTGGCGACCTACGGGTTCCACGGGCTTCACGGACGTGCCCTCCCGGTGGCGACGGGCATTAAGCTTCATCGCCCGGACCTGAACGTCTTCGTCGTCATGGGCGACGGCGACTGCGCGTCGATCGGCGCGGGCCACTGGATTCACGCCACGCGCTACAACACGAACATGGTCGCGATGATGCTCGACAACAACGTCTACGGGCTCACCAAGAACCAGACGTCGCCGACCACTCCTCAGGGGCACAAGACGATGACCCAGCCGCGGGGATCGTACCTGCCGCCGATGAACCCGATTTCGACGATGCTCGGCGTGAGCAACGTTTCCTTCG
>Ga0153916_10004623_pt1 | contig 10407 bp, 10 predicted proteins | sample Opewatmetagenome_FD_109642 | JGI IMG/M metagenome (GOLD analysis project Ga0153916, IMG submission 109642) | Freshwater wetland microbial communities from Ohio, USA - Open water 3 Core 3 Depth 4 metaG | ecosystem: Environmental > Aquatic > Freshwater > Wetlands | place: USA: Ohio, Lake Erie...
GTGTCTGCTCCCCATTAGCGCCATGGCCTTCTCAAGAGCGGCCTTCTCATCTGCAGACGCCACCTCAATCGTGAAAGACTGCCAGCGTCGATGAGACATCATGAATTGTCCTTTGATCTCGAAAGCCTTCATTTCGACCAGCCCGCCCTAGAGGGAGCGCTCCTGATAAAACTTTTGCCTGGAGGAATCGACGACGCGACCAGCGTTACACAAGATTGATAGCCTCGCCCACGATGATAACAGTCCGTGACCAGAATCATCGAGTGTTTCTATCCAGGTAGGAGCTTCCCGGCCATATCGGTCACTGGCAGGTCATGTTCTCTGGACTGTAAACACTGTTCGAGAAAGTACCTCGAGGGCATGATTCCAGCCACCACGCCCGAAGAACTGCTCGATGTTTCGGAGGCGCTCGCAGAAAGAGGTGCCAAAGGGTTCTTGCTGAGCGGGGGTTCGGATTCGAAGGGGAGAGTGCCCATCTCCGATTTCCTCCCGGCCATTCGTGAAATCAAGTCCACGACGGACCTCAAGATAAACGCCCATATCGGTCTGAGCTCAAAGGGGGAGATAGGGGACCTTGTCAGGAGCGGCATAGACTCGTTCTCAGTGGATCTGTACGGGTCCGATGAAACGATCCGAGAGGTGCTCGGGCTGCATGCCAAGGTCGGGGACTACGCCGACGTAGTCTCGCATCTCTACTCGGCCGGTGCTCCGGTGGTCGCTCCGCACATCTGCATCGGCATCAACGAGGGTGGGCTCAGGGGCGAGTTCGACGCCATCAAGAACCTCAAGAAGCTGTCTCCGAAGGAACTGGTGCTGATCTCGCTGATACCGACTGCGGGCACTGCATACGAAAATGTTCTCGCGCCTGGCAAAGAGATGATGTTGTCGGTGATACGGCGAGCGCGAAACGATTTGCCCGACACGAAAATCCTCCTCGGATGCATGCGCTCCAAGAGGAACCGATCATGGGAGTACGATCTTGTAACCGCGGGGTTGGACGGCATCGTGTTGCCGTCGGCCGGCACAGTTGAGAGGCTGAAGAGAGAAGGCTATTCGACAAAGAAGCGTGCTGTCTGCTGCTCCATCCCGTGATATCACTTGTATATCGATCCCACGGAGTACTTGCGCTCGATCGGGATGAGGTAGGCGACCCATGCGATGTTCGACACGACGAACGCGATCATGAACATCAGGATTACGCCGGTGAACGTATTGGACACGCTCCTGAGCATCGTGAAAGTCGCCGAAGTTCCAGGATTGTCCATGTCGTTCAGGACGAGGTAGTACTTCACGTATTCCCCAGTCGGGACCCTGATGGTCAGCTCCTCGTCTACAACGTACTGCGACATCGGCCGGTTGACACGGAGAGAGTAGAGCTCGGCCAGATCTCCCTTGTTGGCGTCGAACACTTCTTGTGTGACGAGATACACCTCAACGACCTGGAGCGCGGTGACCTTCACGCGTGTTACGCTTATCAGATCAAGCGCGTCAGAGGAATAGAACGACGGTGCTTCCTCCACCGCGCTGACTGCGACCTCGTTGCTGCTCGCATCCTCGATCACGCCTAGGACCGACGGCACGGCGAGTATGATCGCGGTGATGCCAGTTATGAGCGCGATTAGGAGGCTCCTCTTCATCGAGTTCTTGGCCATCAGGTGTCTGGCGCTCGAGCTTCTCGCGAACCTAATCTCCAGTATCCTGAAGAAGAAGCTCTCAATGCATATGATTAGCAGGAGTAGGATGAAGACGGCTATGAACGAGGGGATGGGCAAGTAGAGTCGGGGGGTGAATCGCGCTCCTCCCATGACGAAGACCACGAAGAACGCCAGCCCGATGAGAGCCCCTGTCTGCACGACATACAGAGCGAGCTTTATCCTCCGTATTTGGCTCAGCCTTATGGAATCCTCTAAAACCTTCCCCGAGACTGGCATTGGCTGTCTAATTGAAGTAGTCTCAATAAATAGCTTTGCCACTACTCGCTCAATTTGGCCAGTTTCCTGCATACGAGGTGAACTGCCACATATTCAGGGATGTCATTTTGGCCCTGATCGAGGGAGTACGAGTCTCCTTTGAGCCTGACCTGTACTGGCTTCTCGCAGACCACTGTGACTAGCCGGTTGCCGAAGGCCTTCGGCACAGCGTCGTCGAACGGATTGAAGGAATCGAGTCTTTCTCGGGTCAACGGAACGACCTCGAACCCAGTCTTTCCGTGGAGCGAACTCGGGAGCCTAATCAGTCTCTTGATGTCCGAGGTTACGGGCTCGTCGGTCTCTCCTTTCATGTTCCCCTTTACCATAACCTCCGCGATTGCCAGGAAAGCGTCCGTGTGCCTCTTCTCCGAGAAGACCTCGAAGGCGTCTTCAGACCTAATGCGATCGATTCCCCTGCTGCCTCTCTTGCCTGAGAAGAGATCGTCGTAAAGCCCGTCGAGAGTCTTCTTGCCGAGATCGATATTGGCTTTCGAAACTAGCTCACGCAGTCTCGCCAAGCGAGTCGTCTCGTTCAAACCATCGAGTTCCTCGAACAGTCTGTCCACCCCCTTTCTTATTCTTCCTCTCCAGCCGCCATCTGCCAACCCAGGCATCTTCCTCCTCTGGGCAGTGTCTATCCTGTCCATGAATCTGCCCGTCTCGAAGCTAGTCGGTGGAAACACCCAATCAATGTCAAGACCGGTCCCGGTAACGTAGTCCACGATCTCTCGTCTCTCGTGGCTGGAGAGTCTCAAGACTCGTGGGTTGCTTATGTGTATGTGGTATCCCCTTCCCCCTGAGAAAACGATCCTGAGATCTTCTTCCTCGAATCCAAGATCGCCCAGGAGGAACTCATCGAGGAGGCGTGTAACCTCCTCTTTGACCCTCCCGAGCATCTTGTCGTAAGGGAGCGCCTTCGCGCCTTCTACATGGTCAGCATCCAAGTCAAATATCAGGTCTGCTCCGAGCCACTTCTTCTCGGCCATCGTCGGAGCATCGGGCTTTTCGTAGTACGCGCACGAGTAGTAGACATGTGATGGCACCTGCTCCACCAAGTACTTCTTGAGCGCAGCCCTCGTCGGGAAGGAGAGATGTCTCATGACGAAATCCCGGTCGAAGAACATGAACCCGAACTCCCTCTTGGCGAACCGCTCGGGCATGAGCAGGGCCTCCTCTCTGTAGTGTCGAGAGAACATGTTCATGACAAAGCGTGTGGACTGGTCAGAAGGCATCCGACGAGGTCATCCAAGTCGGTCGTATATTAAACTCACATCTGCCCGGCGCGTGCACGTAGCCTCGTTTCAGAAGTTATAAAAACCCCCCACTTCCATCATATCTGCCAGGCCGAGGCAGAGGATGATAAGGACATACATACGGGTCGAGCTCAGCAGCGAGGGCGAATCGCCCAAGCAGGTCATCGACCGCATGCGCAAGATCGGCGGCGTGCCCGTAGTCGGCGACTACGATTTCGAGTTCCCGCTGGCAGACGACCAGAGATTGTTCGACAGACTGGAGGAGATTCATCACGCTCTCAGGGGAGCGAACGTAAGGTACACCGTCTCGACTCGCACGGACAGCGATGCTGAGAGCGGTTACGCTGGGCGCAAGCAGGTCATGCGCTACGTCGATCAGAAACCACTCGAATTGAAGAAGTCCCTGTACAAGGCCAAGCTTGAGCGCTGGAAGGAGATGGGTCTAGACGTGTCCGAGCTGGAGTTCCTCCTTGAGGAGGACCTGGACAAGTTCAAGGCGGCGAGCAAGGAGTTCCTCAGGACTCATCTCGACAGGCTCTCAATCATCCAAGACAAGCGCCCTCAGGAGAACAGGATCGACGGCGAGATCCTTGCTCTGCTCGACGAGGAAGGCAAGACCCTCGAGCAGCTCACGACCGCCACTGGATACTTCGAGGACCAGGTGACACTGTCTATCGGCCGATTGATTTCTGCCGGGAGTGCGCGAAGGGTGCCGAAGGATTCCACAGAGATATTTTGTCTCATCCCGCCGCCGGCCCCGCAGATACGGAAGGCGATTGAGGTCATGCCAGCGAAGGACGCGGACGAAGCGAAGGCGCGCGTCTACGAGTTCGTGCCCCCGGAAGGGGTCAGCTCAAAGGATCTGATCAGGTCAGCCAAGCTTCCGCGCGAGCAGTTGAACAAGGCGATCGAATCGCTCGGCGAAGAGGGCAAGATACGGACCGAGCGCAAGGGGAAGAAGGATTGGTACTTTCGCGTGTGATTCGACACGCTAGTTCGATTCCTGGCTATTCTCGCCAAAGGTTTATTAGAGAACCGTTTGATTGAGCGCCACTTTCAGGAACGATCTTCATGCCCGCACTCCTGATGCGCGATGTCAGGTTCAAGTACAGGGGAGCTCCAGATTATGCCCTTGACGGCGTCTCGTTGGACATCGAGAAAGGGGAGTTCGTCACCATCCTCGGCTCCAACGGATCCGGGAAATCCACTGTGTGCCTGCTCTCGGACGGGCTGATCCCACACGCAGTCCCCGGCAGTCTCGAAGGGCGGGTTGAGGTATTTGGTGAGGAGACTTCGAAGCGCACAGTCGCAGAACTCTCCACGCGAGTGGGCATCGTCTTTCAGGAACCAGAGAGCCAGCTGTTCTGCATGAGCGTAGAGGAAGAGGTTGCCTTCGGCCCTGAGAATCTCGGTGTCCCTCCGCACGAAATCAGGGAACGGGTCGAGTGGGCGCTAGAACTTGTTGGAATGAAGGGCTACAACTCCCGTTCACCCTTCAGCCTATCGGGGGGACAGAAACAGCGTGTTGCGATAGCCGCCTCTCTTTCGATGAGGCCAGAGATGCTCGTGCTGGACGAGCCTGCATATGCGCTGGACCCGGTGGGCAGAAGAGAGCTCTATTCAGTACTCAAGGACCTCAAAGCGAGGTTCGGTATGACCGTGCTGTTGGCAGAGCGGGATTGCGAGGAGGCCGCGGCATTCTCTGACAGGTTGGTCTTGATGAAAGGAGGCAGAGTATTGGAATCTGGGCCCCCGAGGCAGGTGCTGCGCAACCCGGAGAAGTTGCGACAAGTGGGCATCATTCCCCCTCAGGTCTCCGAGATCGCTTCCATACTCAATTCGCGTCTGGGCAAGGCCGAATACTCCTTCTTGAGCGTCGATGAGGCCGAAATGGCTATCGCGGACGGACTACCAGCCTGGAGAAGGGGGAAGCTCCGATGATCCCGTGTACCTCTGCGATCCCCTCTCAGGACAAGGTCATCTCGATAAAGAACCTCAAGTTCACCTACGAGGGCGGAGTGCGCGCACTCCTTGACATATGCCTAGACATCAAGTACGGAGACTATCTAGCGATTGTAGGCGGTAACGGATCTGGTAAGACGACTCTCGCCAAGACCCTGAACGGACTCCTCAGACCTTCAAGCGGGGCGGTCTTCGTCAAAGGCCGGCCTACCACCGAGCGGCGAGTCTCGGAGCTGGCGAGGGTCGTGGGATACGCCTTCCAGAACCCGGACCATCAACTGTTCTGTTCCTCGGTGGAGGAGGAGGTTAGGTTCGGTCCCTCCAACCTCGGCTACTCCGAGGAGGATGTCCGACAGAAGGCCGAGCAGGCGATTGTCGGGATGAATCTGTCCCATCTCAGGGGCAAACCCCCTCTGTCCCTGAGGCTTGGCGAGCGCAGGAGGGTATCCATGGCCTCAGTCATGGCGATGGACCCAGAAGTCCTAATCCTGGACGAGCCCACCACAGGTCTAGATGCCGAGGAGGTTTCCGAGCTGATGCGCCGTCTCAGGCGTCTCAATGAGGAAGGCAAGACAATCATACTCATCACCCACGACATGAGGCTCGTGGCTGAGCATGCGAAGCGGGTCGTCGTGATGGCACAGGGAAGGATAGTCCTCGACTCCGACCCGCGCGGCGCTTTCACGGACATCGAGGTCCTCCGCCGGAGCAGTCTCGAGCCTCCCGCCGTCACCCTGCTGTCTCACAGACTGTCTAAGTTCGAGATCCCACAGGACATCATCTCGCCGGAGGAGTTGGTCCTCCATCTTCTCAGATCGGAAGGTGAGTCCAAGTGACGGGCTTTATCGATCTCTACACCGAGGCGGACACGTTCATTCATAGAATGGACCCTCGGGTCAAGATCGTTGCCGTGATCCTGCTAAGCCTGGTCGCGTTCCTTCTCACCAACCTCGCGTATCTGTCGATCCTTCTGGGTCTCATCATGCTCCTGGTGTACCTTTCGCGCGCGACCTTCTCGCGCACGATGTTCGCCCTTAAGTTCGTCCTCCGCTTGATGGCGCTCATAATCGTCCTGTGGCCTCTCTTCGACCGGTCAGGCACGCCTGTCCTTGCCTCTCTCGGACCGTTGAAGATCACGGAGCCAGCCATCTGGAGAGGCTTGACTTCCGCCGTGAGAGTCGGATGCCTCGCGACGGTGTGGTACATCCTCATGTTCACGACGTCTCAGAGGGATCTGGTGAGGGCGCTCGTGAAGTTCGGCCTGCGGTTCGACTACGGGCTCACTCTGGCGATTTCGTTGAGGTTCTTCCCCACATTCCTGTCGACCATAGAGTCCATAACGGACGCACAGAGGGCGAGGGGCATGGAGATAGAGAAAGGCAACCTTCTCAAGCGCTCCCGGAATTACGTGACCGTTCTCGTACCCGCGATTGTGTCAGCGCTGAGGACCGCGGACACTCTCTCCTTAGCGCTTCAGTCAAGGGCCTATGGTGCTCGCCCCGACAGGACCTATCTCCGTGAGATTAAGATGCGCCCTTCGGACTATGTTGCATTGTCGGTTATCATCGCATCGCTCGTGCTACCGGCGATTGCCAGGTTCGTATTTTCCGCCGACATCTAGCCAGTGCTGGCCGTGTAGGATTTAAGTAGAATCACCTCCTTAGGTCGAACGAAAGGATGAGCTCTGGAGACAAGACTGCCAGCACATTTAGGAAACCGGTCAAGTTCGTCTCTCCGAAGACGGTTGCGCTCTATGGCACACTGACCGCCCTGACCGCCGCCATAACGATGGCGACGTTCGTGCCGTTCGCGCCGACAAAGGGCTACTTCAACATCGGAGATTCGATGGTGTTCTTCTCGGCCCTGGCGTTCGGTGCCAGAGCAGGTGCTATCTGCGGGGGGATCGGCTCAGCGGCCGCTGACATCCTGCTCGGTTCGGGTTATTTCGCCCCCTACACTCTCGTCGCGAAGGGTTCCGAGGGGCTCGTCTCCGGCCTCATTGCAGGAAAGAAGATGGACCGGAAATGGATCACAGCATTTGGGATAGCTGCTGGCGGGGCGTGCATGGTCGCGACGTACTTCTTCGGCGAGCTGCTGATACTGAACGTCGGCCTCGGAGCCGCGCTTCTCGAGTCCGTTGGCAATGCTCTGCAGGTCGTGGTCGGGGGCACGATTGGCGCTCTGCTCGCTCACTATGTCAGAAAAGCCTACCCGAGGCTGACCGAGCAGTGAGTTCTCGTTACTTCTTCAGCTGGGCGAGTTCCTTCTCTCCAATCTTGTCTCTGGGCAGGATCCTCTTCACTGACCCCATCATGTGCATGCCGAAGTTCATCAGGAATGCCGGGATCGAAATGCCGTAGCGCGTGCCCGTCTCCACCATCTTTCCAGGGTTCATTATTTCGTATGGGTCCATAACTTTCTTGATCTCCCGGATGAGATTCGCGCCTTCCTTGCCCCTGTACTTCGACAGGTTGCCAGCGAAGAATATCCCCAGTCCGACGGCCCTTCCGCCATTCTCGAACGCCAGGTCCCCGAGCCGCTTCGCGAAGCCCATAGCTGCCGTGGACGCAACGAGCTTGTGCTCATCCGTGAGGTAGTATGGCATCAGCATGAACGTGTTCTGGTCAGCCACAGTGCCGATTATGGGTGCCTTGAGTTTGAGCTGCTTGATGAGCGTCCTAGTTCCGTCCACCACGGCCCCGAACCGATCGATAGGGATGAGTATCTCGCCCGGGATCGCGCCCACTCCCATCTCCCTTAGCCTGAATTCGTAGTTGCGCTCGGACCACTCGTGCTCCGCGAGATCCTTCGATTCTTTCTTCCCGCCCGCTGACGTCATGACATCGTCTAGAGTCTTCTCCTCCATGTCTACGGAGGCCTTCGTGCCTGTGAGCGCGCACGTGACAAGGCAGCCAACTTCGGGAGCGTGCTTTCCGATCGCCCTGAGGTACTCAAAGTGCGCCTTGTCGCTGAACATGATGTGCATCGGCGTGACGCCGCTCCTGACCAGCTTCTTCACGGCCGGGCCGAGCATCTTGAGGTCGTTGAACGAGTAACTCACGGGCCTGAACTCCTCGGGTTTGGGCAACATGGTCATCGTCACTTCAGTGACGATGCCGAGAGTCCCTTCGGAGCCAACGAAAAGCCAGTTGAGGTTCGGTCCTGCGCCGTTCTGGGGCACGAACTTGTCCCCTGTGTGTATGACCTTCGAAGTCGGAAGCACGACCTCGAGGTCCCTGACTATGTCGCCCGCGCTGCCGTACTTGAATGCCCCGATACCCGTCCCGCCCGTCCCAATCCATCCTCCGAGCGTGGCGGCCGGAGAGCTGCTGGGGTAGCATGGCAGGAAGTAGCCCTTTGCATCGAGCGCGTCAGCAAGTGCCTTCCAGGTGATGCCCGGCTGAGCCGTGACGACGAGGTTCTGCTCGTCTATTGACAATATCTTGTTCATGCCAGTCATGTCTATGACGATCCCTCCCTTGACCGGGACGGAACCGCCAAGACCCCAAGTCCCCGAGCCCCTGGGCACGATCGGCTTGCTCGTGGATATGGCCTTCCTCACTATCTGGACGACATCTTGCGTGTACTGCGGCCTTACGACCGAGTCTGGCATCGTCTTGAATATCAGGTCCATCTCCTTCGGGAGCGGCGCGAGGTCATGGCTGTACAGTCTCCTCTCGAGCTTGTCGTTCGAAGTCTCCATCTTGAACCCCTTTCCTTGAGAGAGTCAGTCCGCACGGCCGAGGCCGTGCCTGGGATGGTAAGCGCTCATTCCCAATAAAACTAAGCGTTCTTCTCAGAAAGCTTCCTTTTAACCTTCGTTGTCAGAGCCCGTTCTTGGCTTCACGTCGAAACGTTCTTATCTCGCGTATGAGTCAATGGGTTTCCACACTGAATACGCACGCATGTCGAGAGGGGGCAGAATGTCAGGCACATTGAGACTAACCGCGATGTTCGTCGCGCTGATCGCCATATTCATGGCTATCGGCTGGATCGTTGGAACACTATTCTTTGGCGACTGGATTCTGGGTTCGCTGGTCTTCCTGGTTCTGGCGGCGGTAATCAACTTCGTGAGTTACTTCTTCAGCGACAAGATAGTCCTATGGTCCTACAGGGCCAAGATCATAACGCAGGCCGATCAGCCGAGGCTATACAACGTCGTGAACAAGGTCTGCCTAAAGGCGAACATGCCAATGCCGAAGATCGCGATTGTCCCGACCCAGACGCCCAACGCCTTTGCGACTGGAAGGAACGAGAAGAATGCGGTCGTTGCTGCAACCGAAGGCATCATGTCGCTTCTGACGGATGACGAGCTCGAGGGAGTACTTGCCCACGAGATGGCTCACATCAAGGACAAGGACATGCTGGTCATGTCCGTTGCCGCGACGGTGGCAGGCGCTATCTCATTCGCCTCGAGGATGGCCTTCTACAGCTCCTTGGGGAGCCGCAGGGGCAACGAGAACGCGCTCCTGTTCGTGGTGCTCGTGATCACTGCCCCTATAGCCGCCCTTTTACTCAGGCTCGCGATTTCACGAAACAGGGAGTACAAGGCCGACAAGGAAGGCGCGCTTCTCATCCAGAGGCCTCTGAGACTCGCCCGCGCACTCGAGAAGCTGGAGGCGGGTAACAGGCGCAGGCCGATGGACCGAGGCAGTCCCGCATCCGCATCACTGTTCATAGTGAACCCGTTCAGGGGCGGAGGCTTCGTGACAATCTTCATGACGCACCCACCGATTGCCTCCAGGGTAAAGCGCCTCGAGAAGCTGGCGGACGAGACTGGATACATCGGTTAATCCTCTAGAAGAATCATCCAACCTTTTCCCATTTCTCCAGTTTCAGAACACTCGAGAGAGTGCCACCTTCCTTGATTTCCTCTCTGATCCTGTTCTCTCTCTCCATCACATCGAGCGCCCTGTTAGCGACTTCGACCGCATTCTCCTGGGGGACGACGACCACGCCACTCTCATCACCTATGATCCAGTCTCCCGTTCTGACCGGAACACCCCCACAGACGATCTCGTGCCCAATGCCTCCGAAGCCCTTCGGTTCCCCGGCATTTGAGGCGACATGTCTAGAGAAGCACGGGAACTCGAGATCTATGATCGAATCGATGTCCCTGGCGGCGCCGTCAATGACAACCCCAGCGACTTCCTTCGTCTTGCAGCTCCAGGAAGCGAGCTCTCCCCAAACAGCAACCTCTCCCCCGCAGGCATCGATGACTA
>Ga0153916_10004624_pt1 | contig 10407 bp, 10 predicted proteins | sample Opewatmetagenome_FD_109642 | JGI IMG/M metagenome (GOLD analysis project Ga0153916, IMG submission 109642) | Freshwater wetland microbial communities from Ohio, USA - Open water 3 Core 3 Depth 4 metaG | ecosystem: Environmental > Aquatic > Freshwater > Wetlands | place: USA: Ohio, Lake Erie...
CGTGTCGGGGATACATGGGTGGACATGACCAAACCCGGCATTGAGGAGCGCGGGAGAGCGAAGGCCTATATCGGACTCCTCCATCAGGAGTATGATCTCTATCCCCATCGCACAGTGCTCGATAATCTCACTGATGCGATCGGGCTCGAATTCCCCAAGGAACTCGCGGTGAGAAAGGCGATTATCACCCTCAAGATGGCGGGATTTATGGAAGAGAAGAGCAAGGAAATCCTGAACCGCTATCCTTCGCAGCTCTCTGAGGGGGAGCGTCACCGCGTGGCACTTGCCCAGGTACTCATCAGGGAACCGCGTATTGTGATACTGGATGAACCTTCGGGCACCATGGATCCCATCACCAAGCTCGATGTGAAACATTCTATTCTCACCTCACGGAATGAGATGGATGAGACCTTCATCATGGTCTCCCATGATATGGAATTCGTGAAAGACATCTGCGATCGTCTCGCCCTCATGAGGGGTGGGAAGATTGTGCAGATAGGGCCCACCAGTGAAGTGCTGGCAAGTCTCACCGATGAGGAACGGCAGGTCATGGGAAAGCCCACGGCGTGAGGTGAACGACCGTGCAGATTCACCTCGATGGTATTCTTGTTGAGGTGAACGAGGGTACCACTATCGCCACGCTCCTGCCGGACCATGACCCGCGGTGTGTGGTTGCCGTAATCAGACCGGCAGAAGCAGCCGTCGAACGAACCCCCTTTTTCCGACTTTATACCACGAAGGGAGAGATCGTGATTGAAACGACCGATCCCCGAGTCGCCATGCTCGAGTCTCCTGATACGGTCCAGAAACTTCATGTTCAGTGGGTCGACCGGTATGCGGTAGCGTTCGGTCCTTTTCCCTCTGGTATCCCTCCAGCGCGTCAAGGATCTTCCTATGAGCGGGGAGATGTCATCCTTGGCTGCGGGGGGTATGATCCTTCCCGGTCATTTCTTATCTTCTCCCGGATGAGGCACCTTGCTGACCACGGAGCTCCATCAGACGGAGGAATCCTGGGGAGAGTGGTGAGTGGCAGCGGAGTTCTCGACCAATGGGTATCCGGTGACCGGATCGAGAAGGTCGAACGGGTCCTCTCCTGGGAGGACCGGACACGGTCCTTCACCACTACTAACCGTGACCTCGTCCTTGAAGATAGAATGCAAATTATCTCCTTCGTGAATGCAGTTGCGCAGGGGTACTCCACCGAAGGGGTACGTGCCGATGAGGCAGAGAGCGTGGAGCACCTCCTGCTTGCCCTGAGAGATGGCCACTTCGTGGTCTCCCGGGCAACGAGTACCCATATCCGCGATTGCCGGATGATCCAGTCCGAGCCGTCTGAAGGAAAGAAGGGACCACGCCGTGAGGGAACGATATCTATCAGAACTGATGGGCCATCTCGGGGATGTATCTACATTTACCGGACAGATGTGGCAAGCCATCCTTCGCACACCATTGCCGGAAGGATTACCCATGGAATCGAGCTGGTCAAGCTTGCGTCCGATTCTGATATACTACGAATCAAGGTCGAACCGCAGCGCTGCGACATGGTGGGAATGAGTGTTGAGGGGGGGCTACAAAGGGCGAAAGAGAGGAGTATTGAAGCCCGGTTCGATCACCCGGAAAAGAACGGGATCATTGTTGATCAGGAGCCCAGGACCACACTAGGAGTGCTCAGTGAGAGAAGAATCTCTCTCACTACCGCCCCTCCGGATAAGGTAGTGGCGGTTAAACTGGATGATACCAGCGCACCCTCCACCTGCATGATATTTCGTGAAATGACCGGTCTACGCTTCAGAACTATTGGAAAATTGCCGGTCTTTTTCAAATTCGAGGATGTCATTCTCTTCAAACCGGTGATGAAAAGTACGGTGAAGATACTCCCGGAAAATGTCCCCACTATTGAAGTTCCGGCCTATACTCTGGCCATCACCAATGATGCCCAGAAGGGCACTGGTACGGTGGGGATCCGTCTTTCAGATAACAGCGAATTCGGACCCACCGGTGAGGTATTTGAAGGCACGAACATCATCGGTACCGTCCTTGAACCTGAAAAATTGAAAGGTCTGAAGGAGAAAGAGATGCTCTACATTTGGGAGGCACCCCAGTGAAAGAATACCGTCCCACCCATGTGGGGACTGTGACCAAGTACGTCTTTGTCGATTCTCCCTTGACCACTCCGGAGGAATTGGTCCTCAAAGCGTACGAGATATCCAAAGGTGTAATGATCAAGGAGACCTGCTTTGGTCTGCAGGTCACCGGCACACCTCAGGATGTGAAGGCGTTCATCGATAGGATCCGGACTGTGGATCCAAGCCATATCTTCGTGAAAGATCGTGGGTTCCCCCCTGGTGACCCGCGCCGCTGCCGGGCGAACCTTGGTGGTGCCCGGCCCGGCTACCATGGCCACGAGTATGAGCTCTCTCTGATCAAATTTGTCGCACATGGACTTGAGGCAGCACTAGGGAAGGAAGGTGTTCCTCCTGCACCGGTCAGGAAGAAGAAACTGCTGGATGCCAGTGTGGTCAAGAAGATGATGGAAGCGGAGGAGTGATCGCATGGTCAAGGTGTTTATCTATCCCACAACAAGCCTGATTCTCTCTGATATGGTGGAACGGTTTGGTCATCAGCCTCTTGGATCTGCTCTTGCCATTAGGGAGCGGATACAGACGCCGGGATTGGATTCTCCTCCACTTCAGATTACTCCCGAGGAACCAAAGCATGGTCTTCGCTATGCCGCGGTTGAGGTGCCTTCAGGAGTGCGAGGCCGGATGGCACTGTTGGGACCACAGATCGATGAAGCGGAGGCAGCGATCATCATCAATGATGCCGATTATGCGTTCGGGTGCATGGGGTGCGCCAGAACCAATGAGCTCGTCAAGTTCCTTATCCGGCACCGCGGCATCCCGGTTCTGGACCTTGTCTATCCCCAAAATGAGGAAGAAGGAGAACGGTTCGTGAGCGCACTTAGGCAATTCCTCCAGTCGCTGGGAGGTGAACAGGCTTGACCTCCTTGGTACGGATCGCTCAGATCTCCTGCGGACCGGAATACAGCGGCATTCAGAAGGAAATCAACGATGCTGCCGGATCAGTTGGTGCTGAGATCTTCCATCCGGACATCAGCCTGAAGGACATTCTCCGAGATTTTGATCTCTTCGGCCTGGAAGTAGCGAGCCCTGACCTCAGGCTCGCTATCGCCCGCGCCAAAGCCCTGGTTGAGGGACGTATCGAGGCGGACGGTGTCTTCATCGCGACGTGCTTCCGGTGTGCGGAGGCTGCCATTGTCAGGAATGAATTACGGCGGTACATCCACGAAAATTCCAGCCTCCCCGTGGTCAGTTATTCATTCACTGAACGGACCACTGCGGGTACCCTCCTCACCCGGATGGAGGCGCTCACCACTATCGCACGGCGACGGGCACTCCTGGCACGGGAGACCCAGTCTGGTCTCACTCTCGGTGTCGACAGCGGATCCAGCACCACCAAGGCAATTGTGATGAAAGACAACCGCATTATCGGGAGGGGGTGGGTACCCACCACAGAGGTACTCAACAGCGCCGATGAGGCGATACAAAAGGCACTCCAGGAAGCGGGTGTCAGGATAGAGGAGATCCAGGCGCTCGGAACCACCGGCTACGGGAGGTATCTCGTTGGACAGCACCTCAAAGCGGACCTCATCCAGGAGGAACTCACTGTCAATTCCAAGGGTGCAGTCTATCTTGCTGACCGGCAGCGTGGCGCATCAACGGTCATTGACATCGGGGGGATGGATAACAAGGCTATAGCGGTGCACGATGGTATTCCCGGATCCTTCACCATGGGTGGTATCTGCGCTGGTGCGAGCGGTCGGTTCCTTGAAATGACCGCAAAACGGCTTGGGGTTGACATCACTGAGCTGGGACCCCTGGCTATGAAGGGATTCGGGAAGAATGTGCCGATGAACAGCTACTGCATCGTGTTCGGGACCCAGAGCTTGGTCAATGCCCTCTCCGCGGGGAGTTCCCGAGAGGATGTTGCTGCTGCTGCTTGCCACAGCGTGGCTGAGCAGGTCTTCGAGCAGCAGCTCCAGGAAATTGACATCAAGGAACCAGTGATTATGGTGGGGGGCACCTCCCTTATCGAAGGCCTGGTGTATGCGATGGGAGAACTCCTCCAGACAAAGATCGTGGTACCCCCTCACTCACAATATATTGGTGCAGTGGGATCCGCACTCCTGGTGAGTGGGTACATCAAGGGAGCATAGATGGAGGCGCTGGAGTACTTCACGGTGGAGAGCCCTGAGCCTCTGGGGGCGGAGTACTACCGCAGGATCATGGGAATTGTTCTGCAGGATCTGGATCTTATCAAGATCATCAGCAGGTTGCATGTGTATATCGACCCGAAAGTTCCGATTTTTGTGGCGGTCGGGGTCATCAAGAAGCTCCCGTCATTTATCCGGGTGCGGGATTGCGGGAGCGTGAAGATCGAGGAGATGCGGGCGACTATCTCTATTGGAAATGAGACCTATCTTGCTCCTCTTCTCATCATGCTCCAGGGTAAGTTTGGAAAGGATCGGATCGACCAGCCGGATCGTTTCACCGTGATCATCACCTCCGATCAGCCCATCCAGGCAGATATTGAAGATATGGTGGTCACCGACCCCAGTGAAGGGATCTATCGTGACCTGATCTATGCGATGCAGTACGCAGCACCGGAGGGATTCAAGGTACGACAGCAGTTCGTGAGCAAGGAACTTTTTTACTATGTAGCAAGCGAGAACACCTTGGACGATGCCATGGTCAGGTCCCTTGTTGTGGAGAAGTTTGCCCTGATGGGAGTCCGCTATGATCCTTGAACCCATCACCTACTCAGGGGGCATTTACCGTCATGAGGAGATGGTAGAGCTGATTGAGGACCTGGGCGGACACATCATCCAGCGACAGGTGATTGCCGGAGATGTGGTTATCCAGGCGAACGTTCCCAGGGAGGATATCGGCATTCTGAAAGAGGTTGCAAAACCCCTCCTCGGTTCCATCACCATATCCCCTCTGGTGGGAACCGAGATTGCCGTGGTGAGTATGAGCCTCGAGATCCACCATCTCCCCCACACATCCTGTGACGTAGCTGAATACCTGAGGCGGTATGGGTCAAAGACAAATATGGTGGGGCTCGCTCGGGGATTCGGAAAACGGATTGCGAATCTGAACGTTGAGGAGAGGGACGTGATCAACGAACACGATGGAGCGATCTTCCTTTTGGGAAATTTTGAGGAATGCATCCACTACAAATTCCCCACTCTGCGCCGGGGAATCCATGTTCCGATTGTGGTTACCGGTGGGCCATCAACGGAGTCTCTGAAGAAAATAATCGATCCCCCAGTGGAAGGGTATGTCGGAGGAATTGGGCGCCTGATGCACCGCTACCGTCGCCCCGAGGAGCTGGCAAAACTGGAAGAGATCGTGGCAGAGATATCCAGGGTACTGGATGTGCGGAGAGCTGAGATCGCAAAAGATCCTCTCTCCATAAACCCACCGCGGTTGATGGAAGTGATCAAGGAACAGGTCAGTGCCATTGAGGAAGTCACCTCTCCCACACCCATTACGGTCCAGATGACTGGCCTCCGTGTGAAGCTTCCCTACGAGACCTACGCGGGTGCCATCCGCGATTGCGAGATTGAGGATGGTATCCATATCGGTGATATCGCCCATATCCTTCCTTCACGGATGCGCAACTACATTATCGTGCGGATCAAACCATTCTCAGAGACAAATATTGTTGTGTGATCATGGAGTTTGAGGATATTCTGGATTCGATTGTCGAGCGGGGATCGAAGAAGACTGCTGAGGATTGGTTGCAATCCATCAACCAGGAGTACGGGAGGATCCCCCTGATCTTTGAGCGAATGGCGGAGCGGCCCGAGGTGCTGATATCACATCTGCTGTACAAACAGACAGTGACTACCACGAGCTTGCTCGACCCAAAAGTGGTGGAGTTGATCAGCCTTGCCGTGGGGGCCTCCCTGAAGTGTCGTCACTGTGTGGATTACCATATCCAGGCGGCCCTGAAGAAAGGGGCTACCAGGGATGAGATCCTGGAGGTTATACTGATCGCAGGACTGACAGCAAATGCTGCAGTACTCGCTAATGCGTATCGCGTGATGAATGGGGCTATTCTCCGGTGTGGTGGTTCCTGCGATGTGAATCCCCCCAGCCTGGATGAATAGGTTCAGACAACCGAAGGAGGGATGACCTCCTCGTTTTGATCCTCATGCAGAACACTATTTCACCAGATACGCCTCATCGTTTTTTGACAGTCTTTCCAGAGCTCCTAAGAATAGTATATATACCGGGGTGCGTACCGAACTGTAAGAATTCCCCCTCGTGGGTACAGAGGGTACGAAGAACTGTATTACAGGCATACCAGATGTGGAGAAGGTAATAGGGAGATGTCAAGAGTTTGTTTTGGATTTGAAGTTCACCAGCCGTTCCGTCTGGATCATCAGTTTGATCCGGAAGCGGGGAGGCGGAACAAAAACCTTCGAGAGGTGTATTTCACCGCGAAGAACCGCGATCTTCTGGAGCGGGTGGTGCAGAAGTGCTACGTTCCGGCAACGGAGATTGTACTGGAGAATCTCGATCAGGGATTCTGCTGTAGCTTCAGTCTTTCCGGGACGCTCATCGAGCAGCTGGAGGCCTGGGGGAAGGATGCACTCGATCTCTTTCAGCAGGTAGCCTCTCACCATAATACAGAACTGCTTGCCCAGACGTATTACCATAGCCTGGCCAGTCTCTTCACTGAAAAAGGCGAATTCGAGGAGCAGATTCGGCAGCATATGCACCTGATGCAGGATACTTTTGGGGTAACGCCCCGCGTCTTTGAGAATACGGAATTCATCTTCAATACTACTGTTGCCTCGGTCGCTAAAAAGCTGGGATTTGCCGGGGTCTATGCGGAGGGAGTCGAACGCGTCTTGGGGTGGCGGAGCCCGAATTATCTCTATTCCTGCCAGGGAATAAAGGTCCTCATGCGCAATTACCGGCTTTCTGACGATATCGCATTCCGGTTCTCGAACCGCCAGTGGGAGCACTATCCACTCACCGCGGATACCTTCGCCTCATGGCTCGCGGCGACACCCGGAGATTGCATTCATCTCTTCATGGATTATGAGACCTTTGGTGAACACCACTGGCATGAGAGCGGGATCATGGAATTCCTACGATGGCTCCCCCATGAGATCGCGCTCAAGGATACTCAATGCATCCTCCCGTCCCAGGCATTAGAGCAGGATCCCAGAGATGAGCTGAACATTGCCGAGACTATCTCCTGGGCAGATCAGGAAAAGGATGCCTCAGCGTGGCTGGGCAACTGCCAGCAACTCGCGGCATTTCGTGAGGTAGAGCGGGCGGGCAGGCTCGTCAGGGATCGTGAGGTCTGGAGGTACCTCCAGGCGAGTGACCATTTCCACTATATGGCTTCGAAGTCCGGCTCCTGCGAAGAAGTTCACTCCTACTTCCGGCAGGAAGGTCCTTTTAAGTCGTTTGCAGACTATATGCGTGTCCTCTCAGATTTTGAGGAGCGTTCTGCCTCCCTCGCTCGGATGCGGGGAGCGGTGCTGGGATTACGATGTCTCCCCCCTGAGAAGGCGTTCCACTTTTTCTCAGCGTACGGCTATACCGGGTACTCTGCCTACAGCCTGGATGACTTTGCTATGCAGCTGGAAGTGGTGCCCAAGGACTCTCTTCAGTTTCACGTCGAACGAGGAGATTTTGTCCGGTGGGTCGCTGATGTTATCGGCGACCATCACCTGGCTGAATCACTGAAAAAGTACCACCTGCCCCACGAACTCTTCGACGCGGTGGATAAACGGAGGAAATACCTTTGGAATCGCTTAAAATAGCTTTTTTCTGCTGGGAATCACTCTACTCCGAGCGAGTGGGCGGTCTTGCCAGCGCTGCGACGCATTTAGCAGAGACCCTGGCGAGGGATCACGAGGTTCATTTCTTCACCCGCGGGGACCATGATCGGGTCATCAAGGACGTCAACTATCACTGCTGCCAGCCGGAGGGAAAAAATATTGTCGACTATTGCCGGTCGATGAGCATGAGTATGGTAGAGCGGTTCCGTGATTATGATATTCCGCGATTCGATGTCCTCCATTTCCATGACTGGCATGTGGTTGAAGCGTTGCATCTCCTCCGTGAACGCCCTAATGTGCTCTCCTTCCACTCCACGGAGTTCGGACGAAATGGCGGCAACTTCGGGGACTGGTGGGAGTTCAGGGAAATCTCCACCAAGGAGTGGTATGCAGGTCTCATAGCCCAGAAGATACTCGCGGTCTCCCATTCATTAAAGAATGAGATCGGATGGCTCTACCAGATCCCGCAGGAGAAAGTCGAGGTGATCCCCAATGGGGCCATCCCGGAGGAGTACCGGGCACACATTGATGCGGGGGAGGTAAAGCACCGGTACGGTATCCACCCGCTCACCCCCCTGGTTTTTTTCTGCGGTAGAATGGTCTTTCAGAAAGGGCCGGATCTCGTAGTGGATGCCATCCCCGCTATTATCCAGAAGCACTGGGATGTCCAATTCATCTTCGCAGGGGAAGGCCATATGCGCCGGTGGCTTACCGACCGATCCCAGTCCCTACCCGCCCAGTTCCTGGGATGGATTCCGGATTCTGAGTATGTCAGGCTGCTTAATGCCAGTGATATCGTGGTCATACCCAGCCGAAACGAACCGTTCGGGCTCGTCCTCCTTGAAGCCTGGAGTGCGGAGAAGTGCGTGGTGGCAGCAGACGTTGGAGGGCTCGCTGAAAATATCGAAAATTTCCGGGATGGCGTTAAGGTATACCCTACTCCCGAATCCGTTGCCTGGGGAATCACCTATGTGCTGAACGAGAGGAGCAAGATCTCTTCCCTGGGGAAGGAAGGACGGAAGAAGATCGATCGATTGTTTAAATGGGATTCCATTGCTAAGAACGTAGTAGCAGCGTATCGGAGTGTCATGGCATGAGACTTGCATATTTTGTGGATGAATTTCCGCCTTTTTTCAGAGGAGGACTCGGTACCTACGCGATGGAGATCACCCAGCAGTACGTGAAGCTGGGGCACACAATCACCGTCTTTTCCCACAACAATGGAAACGATCCCACACGGGACCAGTGGGAAGGTGTGGAGGTACACCGCCCCCTGCTCACTGACATCTCCGATGCCCTTCCCATCTTGAATCCCTGCGATGTGCAGAGGTGGGATCAGAAAGGCCAACAGTTTTACCAGGAAACCCTTCTCTATAATTTCCTTTCTGCCTCGAAGCTAATCAACGACCTAGTGCGGATGGAGAAGCGGACATTTGATATTACGGTCTCCCATGACTGGCTCGCAGCCCTTGCTGGTGTCGTAACCCGATCCAACCTGAATCGCCCCTTCGTGTTCCACTTCCATTCCACGGAAGAGGGGCGAACCTCGGATGGTTCCACGACCATCAAACAGATTGAGCGGCTGGCTGCCGAGCATGCCGACCTGATTGTCACCGTCTCCTATGCAATGCGTGATGAACTCGTGCGCCTCGGATATCAGGAATCAAAAATCCGGGTGGTCTACAATGGAGTCGACGCGGAGAAGTACCATCCTGCGCGGTTCTCACAAAAGCAGATTGAGAAGTTCCGGGAGCACATTGGTGTGGGGGATGCCCCCATGATCTTTTTTATCGGTCGCCTCACCTGGGTAAAGGGAATTGATATGCTGGCCATGGCGATGCCCATGATTCTCCGGGAGGTGCCGGAAGCGAAGCTGGTGATTCTTGGCAAGGGGGAGATGGAACCCCTCCTTTCCCACATCGTCCGATCCCAGGGGATGGAGAACAATGTGATCCTGAACTATTCCTATGTAGGGGAAGAAGAACGACTTATGCATTATGCTGCCTGCGATGTGGCCGTCTTCCCCTCCAAATATGAACCGTTCGGTATCGTGTGCACGGAAGCAATGGCCATGGGGAAACCGGTGGTAGTGGGTGCCCGAGGTACCAGTGGGTTCCGGGAACAGGTGGTTATCACCGGAGATTCTCCCACTGGTTTCCATATCAACCCCTTCGACCCCGCAGACATCGCCAAATTTACCACGATGTTACTCAATGACGCCGACCTGCGGAGGAAGATGGGCGTAAATGCCAGGAATCGGGTCCTCGAACAGTTCACCTGGGACATTGCAGCAAAAAACACCCTGCAGGTCTATGAAGAAGCGATCGAGATGAGCCACGGTACGAGGAAGAATCCACCCGCTTCCCCGCAATAAGACGGTATCGATGATTGCGTTTGGAAGGGAACTGGGGGATTATCAGGTCGCCCGAAGGAAGGAGTATCTTCTCACTACCCCGTGGTCGTACTGTTCATCATCCCTCGCCGGTAACACCCGCAAGTATCATGGCCTCCTTGTCCAC
>Ga0153916_10004625_pt1 | contig 10405 bp, 11 predicted proteins | sample Opewatmetagenome_FD_109642 | JGI IMG/M metagenome (GOLD analysis project Ga0153916, IMG submission 109642) | Freshwater wetland microbial communities from Ohio, USA - Open water 3 Core 3 Depth 4 metaG | ecosystem: Environmental > Aquatic > Freshwater > Wetlands | place: USA: Ohio, Lake Erie...
GAGCGACGTTGGCCCTGGCTCATCCTGGTGCCGCGCCGGCCGGCCTTGCGCGAGATCGCCGATCTGGAACCGGCCGACCGCGCCCTGTTGATCGAGGAGATCGCCGACGCGACCCGCCTGCTTCAGGCGCTCTATGCCCCCGACAAGGTCAATGTGGCGGCCATCGGCAATATGGTGGCCCAGCTTCATGTCCATGTGGTGGCGCGCACCCGCGACGATCCGGTCTGGCCCAAACCCATCTGGGGGCAGCTCCCGGCGGAGCCGTATGAGACGGCCGCGCTCGAAGCTCGCCTTGCCCAATTGCGCCACGCCCTGGCGGCAGGACGACACAAGGGCCATTAGAGCGCCGGCAGCAGACGTCGGACCGTCATGGCGGCGGCCGCGCCCGCGGCCGGCAGGAAGGCGATGAAATCGATATGGCTGGCGGCCCCGGCGAGATCGCTCAGCGCCCTGACCACGACGCAAGGGACCCCGTGGCGCTCGGCCACCTGAGCCACCGCCGCGCCTTCCATCTCGACGGCGAGCGCACCGGGGAAGCGGCGGCGCAGCGTCAACCTTGCAGGGGCGGCGTTGATGAACTGGTCGCCGCTGAGGATGGTGCCGAAGCGGATCTTGGGGCGACGCGCCGAACCGCCGGTGGCGGCTGCCGACAGTGACGGTAAGCGCAACCCTTTCAGGGCCTCGCGCAGGCGCCCGCTCAGTTCCGGCGGCAGGTTGTAATAGGGATCGTGGCGCCGCTCGCCCATCGGCATGACGCCCGCGCGATAGTTCACCAAACCACGACGCGTCAGCGCGCCATAATCCTGTTGGGCGAGGCGATCGGCCACGACGATGTCACCGATGCCGAGCCTGATATCGAGGCCGCCGGCGACGCCGGAGACCACCAGAGCGCGGCAGGCGAACCGATCGAGCAGCAGGCTCGACACCTGGGCAGCGCTGACCTTGCCGATGCCGGATTGAGCCAGCACCACGTCATGGCCGTCGAGGCGGCCGGCGATGAAGCGCACGCCGGCCCGTTCCTGGCCGTGCGGGCGTTCGAGGCCAGTCTCGAGCAGCGCCAACTCTGCATCGAGTGGGGATAGAATGCCGATCGGCTGCACCCGGACCTCACATCACGCATTTAGGCTCGGGTTATAGCCGAACTGTGCCGTCAATTCGAGTTACTTCGGGCAGCTGCGCACCAGTCAGCAATCTAACGCGCCAGGTACTTCTTCCGGATGGCTGCGCCCACCGTGTATTTCGGATCGACGAAATTGCCAAGCCGAACCATTCCGCATTGGCTCAGCATCATATAGGCATCCCATTTGTCGAAGCCGTGATCTTGTACCATCCAGCGGATGAGCTCTCGATAGGCGATACGGGTGGCGTCCTCCAACGGACGCGTGCTGCCGATCGCCATAATGAACTCGTCCTTCTCCAACCTCGGCCACTCGAACCGCCAGCCTTTGATCAGATCGACGCGGATGGTCGTCACGGTGGGATATTCGACGGCGACGCCACAGACTTCACCGTCACCCTGGCACGCATGGGCATCGCCGATGAATAAGCGGCCGCCCGGCGACCGAACCGGCAGATAGGTGATGCTTCCCGGCCCCATGTCTGGGAGATCCATATTGCCGCCATGATTGTCCGGAGTCAGCGAATTGATTGAATCGATCTCGGGCGAGACGCTCAATGTGCCGATATGCGGTTTGTAAGGCAGCTTTACTCGATCGCTCCAATGGACCCATTGTTCATCCAGATCGATCTTGCGGACCACCTCGGGCAAAGGATCGTTCAAGGTCGCCGTGTAGTATGTGCCGGTAAGCGCCCCGAACTCCGGAATCATGCAGCAGGTGCCGCGCGGATTGGGCCCTCGTGGCACCATCGATTCGATATAAACCGCCAGGGCATCCCCTTTTTCCGCGCCGGCCACCATGATCGGACCGTTCTGCGGATTGAGAAACGGCATCTCGAGAACCTGTGTCGGTTTGTCCGCAGGCGTCTTGATCTTCCCCTCGAACGCATCTCGCGTCTCCACCACCACCTGATCGCCCGGCTCGATATGCAGCACGGGATCGGAGTATGGACCCATCGTGTAATGATAATTGCCCTGCTTCTGCTCGGTCAGGTGGTGCGTCTTGGCCTTACGTTTACGGCCTTCGCCGCGCGTCGCCATGACCGAGTTGCCAATCCACGAGATGTCCTTAGAGCCGACCTCATACATCGCCTTCTCCTTCCATCATCGTTGTTCGCGCCGGCCTCTGTCGCACCGGCCGATCAAATCGCCAGGTATGCCGCCAAATGCTCCGTATCCCGCAATTCGTCGCGACCGAGCATTCGAGTGACGCGACCCTTGTCGAGCACATAGGCTCGCGTCGCCACCTTCTGAACCAGATCGATGTTCTGCTCGACGATCAAGACCGGCAATCCGCGCTTGCCGTTGAGGTCGACGATGATGTTGCCGATCTCTTCGACGATGCTGGGCTGGACACCGTCACTGGGTTCATCGAGCAGCAGGACTTTGGGCTGGTTGATCAGGGCGCGCGCAATGGCCAGCATTTCCTGTTGGCCGCCGCTCAGCGTGCCGCCGCGCTGCGCGCGCCGCTCCTTCAAGAATGGAAAATACCCATGAACCAGTTCGAAATCTGGTGTTGATCGCTCCTGGTTGATGAAGCAGCCCATGCGAAGATTGTCCTCCACGGACATATGCGGAAAAATCTCCCGTCCCTGCGGCACATAGCCGATACCGCGCCGGGCGCGACGATTGGCGGAATCGCGCGTGACATCCTCTCCTTGGAACGCGATACGTCCGGCGCGGGCTCTCAGGAGACCGATCAGGCTGCGCATGAGGGTGCTCTTGCCCACCCCATTGCGCCCCAGCACGCCCACGACCTCGCCCGCCTCGATCGTGATGCTGACGCCCTGCAGCACGTCGCCCGTCACGTAACCGGACCGCAGATCGGTGGCGGAAAGAACCGTGCTCATGGTTCAAGCGCGCCCCAGATAAATCCGGCGCACATCGTCATGCGCCGTGATCTCGTCGATCGTGCCTTGAGCGAAAACGCGACCTTGATGCAACACCGTCACGGCCTGGGCCACCTCGCGAACGAAGGCGATGTCATGCTCGACGACGACGATCGTCAGGCCCATGCCATTGAGGTGCTGCAGCACGCGGGCGGTCTGCATCGTCTCTTCGGGCGACATCCCCGCGGTCGGTTCGTCCAGCAGCAGTACCTCCGGCCCTGCCGCCAACACCATGAGGATTTCCAGCCATTGCAGCTTGTGGTGGGGCAGTTCTCGCGCGATACCATCGTTCTGGCCATCGATCTGAAACAGATCCAAGGCATATCGGAACCGCTCTGCCGCCCCGCCTGATTCTCTTGTACGCGAGATCTTCATCGGCACCTCGAGATTCTGCCGGATCGACAGATCGTGGTAGGCGCGGTTGGTCTGGAAGGTCATGCCGAGACCCTGTTGGACGCGTCTGAAAGCAGGGGCCGCGGTGATCTCCTTTTCCTCGAAGAAGATGCGACCGTCATCCGGGCGGTAGATGCCGCACAGCAACGAAAACAGCGTCGATTTGCCCGCACCATTCGGCCCAATGATGCAATGCAGCTCCTGCCGTTTCACCGCGAGGTCGATATTGTCGATGGCGACGATGCCGCCAAACTTCTTGCGCAGTTGCTGCGCGCGCCACATCGGCGCGGACTCCACGGCCGTCATTTCTTCGCCATCGCGGCCGAGCCTGCGCGGCGGCGTGGCGACAAGAGATTCGACAGGGTGACAATGATGCCATTGGGAAAGAACACCATCACGGCGACCAAGAGAACGCCCATGATGACCGGCGCATACTGGTTTCCCGTCGTCGACAGGGCGTAGCTTAGCCAGTTCAGCAGGTAAGTCGATACCATGACCGCCAGCAGGCTCTGCCGGCCCCCAACCGCGACCCAGATCACAGGTAGCGCCGCCTGCAGCAGACCCACTTGAGACGGCGTAATGTAGTTACCCCACTGTACATAGAGCAGCCCGCTCACCCCCGCCAATACAGTCGATAGAACGAAGATCAGCAATTGATGAGCGCGGATATCATAGCCGAGCAGCTCTGTACGCAGCGGATCCTCTCGGATCGCCAGCATCACTTTGCCGCGATGAGAATTGACCAGGAGCCGGCACGCCAGATAGCAGACCAGGACGACGGCCAGCGCATAGTAGTAGAAGGCATAACCCACGAAGACGAACCCTCCGATCTGAAAGGAGGGGATTGCGGTCATGCCGTTATATCCGCCGAGCTGCACATTGCCGACGCGCCACTGATATCCTGCGGTCTGGCCCAGGAAGGTCTCGAGCAACAATGTGAATACCAGCGTCAGAATGGGAACGATCCAGTTCTGGACACGGGCAAAGAATACGAAATAGCCGAAGATCAGACCGATCAGCGCTGCCCCGGCCAAACCGCCAACCGAACCGATCAGCGGGCCCAAGGAACTCGCCACCAGATTTCCGGCGGTCACGCCATAGAGATATCCGGCGATACCGAAATAGGCGACCTGCCCGAAGCTCAATACGCCGCAATAGCCCCACAGCAGGCACAGGCCGAGCGCCAGAGGGATATTGAGCAGGTAATAGGCGATGTTGTAGGCGCCGAATTCCGACATCCAGGCCGGTACCAGTAGGAATCCCGCCAGGACCACGGCCGCAAACGACCAGAACAATCTCGACCGGCCTATATCCGCCGACCCGTTAATCAGGCCAATGAACCCTCGCATGGTGTGTGAAGCCGTCATCGCCCGATGCGCCGTTCCAGCAGCCGTTGGGCGAGCGCGGAAATGCCATTGGGCATCAGGCGAATGATGATCAGCGCCGCCAGCAGCAGTGCCACCGTTCCCAGGAACGCATCGAAGATCAGGCCGACTGGCGTCTTCACCAACGCTAGGAGCACGCTGCTTCCCACGGCGCCCGCCAGCACATTCGCGCCGCCGCCGACCACCACCGTGATGAATGCCGGGGCGACAAATTGCTGCCCCATGAACGGAGCAATGGATACCGTAGGCGCCATCAGTGCGCCGCTGACACCGGCAAGGCCCGCTCCAAGCCCGAATGTCAGCATGTAGATCTTGTCGGTGTCCACACCAGCGCCTTCGCCATCGCCGGATTCTGCATGGTCGCCCGCGATTGCAGGCCGAACGTCGTCTTCGTGTAGATCCACCAGAGACCGGCAATGATGACGACGCTCATCAGAATCAGCACGAGCCAATAGATCGAAAAGGAATAGCGGCCAAGCGCCAGCGACCCGCCCGGTATGGCGATCGAGGGCATGAAGGGGCCAAAGACCAGCAATGTTCCCTGACCGAGGATGAGGCTGATGCCCCAGGTCACCACCAGTGCCCCGAGCTCGCGGCCGTAGAACCGTCGCACCACCAGCCGTTCCATGACGATGCCCACCACAGCCACCACGCCGAAGCTCAACAGCACGGCGAGAGGAAACGGCACACCGCCATGGGTCGCGATCGTCGCGGTGTAGGCGCCCATCATCATCAACTCGCCATGGGCCAGGTTGATGATGTTCATCATTCCCAGGATGACGATCAACCCGATCGCCGAGATCAACAGAAATGCCGCGTTCGCGCCAAGCTGATAGAGGATGCTGACGACCAGCCCGAGGCTATCCATATCGGCCCGTCCTTCCGCGCGCGGCGATAGCGCTGGCTGCATCGCCGCAAATTCGAAACGCGCCTAAGGAGCCGCTCGACCCAGCCTGTGCAAGCGGCCCCTCGGGCGGGTGGAACTTCCTTACTTCTTCAGGAACATCGTGAAATAGGGATCCTCGTCGGGCACATATTGCTTGAACTCGGGATGGCGGATGAGATTGACTCCGAGCCTCTGCAGCCACCAGGCTTGAATCATCGGCCATTCGCGCACGAAGATTACATCCTGGTTCTCGTTTGTCGTTGCCAGGCGAATATAGTGGGCGCAGTGATGCGTCGCCGGCTCGAGGAACACGGCTCCTTCTGGTGCTTCGATCGACCAGCCGAGATGGAGCGCCTGACGCACGGTCTCTTGATCGGTCGTCCCGGCCAGGCGCGCCGCCTTGGCGTAGAGGTGGATCGTGAAGTACGTGTTCTGTGCCATCTCGCCGATATACTGGTCGTCGGGAAACATCGCCATCCAGCGCTTGACGAAGGCACGGTTCCTCGGCGTCGGCACTTCGAGCTGATATTGGATGGCGTTGTGCATGTTCGCCAGCGACGGCGGCGCGAAACGCCGGTGCTCGTATCCCTGGGCCATATTGACCGTGGACACCATCGGCAATTTGAGCCCGGCCGCCGCGGCCTGCGGGTAGTAGTTGTGATGGTTCTGCCCGACCAGGAGCGTCATCACCCAATCCGGCTTCGCCTCCTGGATATGGGCAATCACCGTGCTGAATTCCGATACGGATAGCGGGATGAATTCCTCGCCGATGATCTTTCCACCGACCAGCGGCGCGAAGGCGCGGGTCCATGCGGCGGTGAGCTGGCCGAAATTGTAGTCGGCCGCGATCGTATAGCCGCGCGGCCCGAATTTTTCGACCATGTACTGAACGCCTGGAATCACCTGCTGCTCGCAGACCGGCCCCGTACAGAAGGTGTAGGCATCGGCCACGCCACCTTCATACTGGTTCGTGTAGAAATAGAGCTGCTTGAACTGGTCGACGATCGGCCGGATGGCTTCCCGTTCGGCGCTGGCGAAGCCCGCGACCAGCACATCGATCTTGTCTTCCTGAATGAGCTTGCGCGCGAGCTGTTGCCAGATCGCGTTGTTGCTTTGCCCGTCGGGAGAAATCAGTTGCAACTCGCGTCCCAAAATTCCCTTGTCGCCGGAATCGATCAGAATCTCCGGATCTTCAACGAAGGCGGTGCTCATGCCGTCCTTCGCTCCGCCATCATCGACCACGGGCAGATCGGTCCCGGTTCGTCCGATGGTCGGCGCCTTACCGGCATATTGAGCCATGACGCTCATGCCCCCGGTGCCGATCGCGGGGCTGCCTTTCAGCGTCTTGCCCTCGTTGATTTCCTTGACCGCCAGTTGTGCGGCATGAAGCTTCTGCAGACCATAGACGGCCAGGTTCCCGGAATAATCCTCGATGAAACCCATCTTGACCGGACCCGTCGTTGCGGCCGCGGTGGGTCGAACATTCTTGAGGATGGTTGCGGCCGCGACCGCGGCGCTTGCACCCTGCAGGAGCGCGCGTCGGGGAATCAGCAGCCCTGAACTGGTCTGCTCATGTCCACTCTCGACGACAGTCGTGCCGGTCTTCTTACTCCGTTCAATGCCATCGTTGCCGCTCATGGGGTCCGTCCTCCTCGCTATGTTTGATCGTTAAGGCGCCTTTTGCTGGTGCTCATTTTTGAATTTCGAGGCTCTTCGCAGATTCATAAGGCGGAGTTCGCCCGCGTGCGGCTCTGCCCTGCTCGCGGTTTACGGCTGCCAGCGGGCCCCGAGATCCACTTCCCATCGACGATCAACGAACTGACGGCCGCCAGACTGAGGCGCCTGCGCATGCTTTCCATGCGCATGAGATGCAGTGCCTCCGTGTCGTCGATGTCGTGGCGCTTCATGAGGATGGCCGCTGCGCGCAGAATCAAGCCGTGGAACTGCGACCGTTCTTCCAAACGGCGGAGTGTCTCCACACGCATCCGTTTGAGCGCGAAGTTGTGAAAGGCGATCGAAAGTGCACTGAAGACCCCTGTCGATCCGATCGGCTTCAGCAAATAGGCCGACGGCTCGTGCGATAAGGTCCATTCGATGCGGCCGGGAGCCTCGGATCCCAGAACGGCGATGATGGGCGCGACAGCGTCGCCTGCCTTCCAACTGAACAGCTCATCAAACCCAAGGTCGGAATCGAGAAACAGAACGTCGACCCCCTCCGCCGTTATCGCCTCGGCGGGCCATTGGACCTGCACGACGACACCCAGTCTTTCCAATTGTTCGACGATCGCCTTGCAGTTGCGGTCGGATGGATGGAGGACCAGGGCATGCTGGCCTCGAAAATTGGGGATCCGCAGCGTCATTGGGGCACCACCTTGAGATGGTCGCGCCGTGATCCGTTCGGGCGCGGCAAGCCGGTCTCTTCTGCAAAACCGTTGACGTCGAACCAGACCAGATAGGGATCGGGCTTCACCGGGTCGCCTGATCTCCAGATGATGTCGAACTGACCGTCGGGCCGGGAAACGCCCAAAGCGGGCGTCAGGAAGCTGTGATTGTTCTCGGGGTCGACGCGGACAGGCCCCTGAGGCGCCTCGAACCGGCACCCATAGACCGCTTTCTTGATCTGATCGATTTCGGTCGAGCCCGCTTTGCGGATCGCGCGCGCCAGAAGGATGACCGCAACGTAAGAGGCCTCGGCGTCGGCCGATGTCACCTTGGTGGCTCCGAAGCGGGCCCGGTAACGTTCGACGAAGCCCCGGTTCGACGCGCGGTCTATGCTTTGAAAATAGACGCTCGAGGCAATATGCCCGCCGCATGCCTCCGGCCCAATCGAGATCAACTCCGGCTCAGACAGGCTGCAACTCGTGACCGGTATCCTGCCCGGGCCGATGATGCCGTCCGCAGCCTGAGCGTAGGCGCGGTAGAAGGCATAGCTGGATTCGCCAATCAGCGTATTGAAGATGAAGTCGGGCCGAAGCGCTCGGATCTCGGCAATGAAATGCTGCAGATCCGTGGAACCGACCGGGAGGTATTTTTCGGCCAATACCGCGCCGCCGCAGGCCTGCACAATCTCGCGCAGGATTCGGTTGTTCTCCCACGCCCAGATGTAGTTGGAGCCAACGCAATAGACGCGGGTGCCGCGCTCCCGAAGCGCGTAACGCAGCAGCGGCACGATATGTTGATTGGGCGACGCGCCGGTATAGATGACATTGTCGCTGCTTTCGAAACCCTCGTAATGCGATGGGTACCAAAGCAGCGCGTCAAACTTTTCAATTGCCGGGATGACTTCCTTGCGGCTCGACGAGGTGTAACAGCCGAGAATATGCCGAACGGACCGGTTGCGGAGCACGTCCTCGCAATGCGTCCGATAGGCTGTTATGTCGCCGCCTGGATTGCAGAGAGTCGGCTCGAAGGTGAACCCGTACTCGGCTCCTTCGTTCACTTCCTCCAGCGCAAGCAGAGCGCCGTTGAGCATCTCCTGTCCGACGGTCCCATAGGAGCCCGTGACGGAGAAAATGACACCGACCGGTACCGTAGCGCGGTGAGTGCTCATCGCTACCACCGTGCCCTCCCCCTCGATGACGACAAAAAAGCGCCCCGCGGCCGATCAGGCCATCGAGAGCGCTTTTGCTCAATTTGTCGCTGGGAGCTTTGAACTCCAGCTAGATTTGATGCAAAGAGTGGCATCGCTGACATAGGCTGTCAAGGCGGTTTCCCCCGTATCGCAACGCGATGCAGTGCGCCCGATTTGGTGCGAGTTGCGCCGTTGCGCTGCACAAAGCCATGCCGACTTGCCGAACTGTTGGAGTGCAAAGCTGACCGATTCCGTCTCCGTCCTGCCGCCTGCATTTGCCGCCTGGTTCGCCGGCCGCGGCTGGCGGCCGCATGCGCATCAATTGACGCTGCTGGCGGCCGATCGCGCCGGCCGCTCGGCCCTGCTCGTGGCGCCCACCGGTGGCGGCAAGACCCTGGCCGGGTTCCTGCCCAGCCTGATCGCGCTCGCCGATGCGCCGGCCGCCGAGCATCTCCATACGCTCTATGTCTCGCCTTTGAAGGCGCTTGCGGTCGATATCCATCGCAATCTCGAAACCCCTATCGCAGAACTCGGACTTTCCATCACCGCCGAGACCCGCACCGGCGACACCCCGCAATCGAAACGCCAGCGCCAGCGCAAGAAGCCGCCGCAAATCCTGCTGACCACGCCGGAATCCCTGGCGCTGCTGCTCTCCTACGCCGACGCGCCGGCCATCTTCCGGCGGCTGGAACGCGTCGTGATCGACGAGCTGCACGCCATGGCCGACACCAAGCGGGGCGATCTGCTGGCCTTGGGGCTGGCCCGGCTGCAGCAGCTGGCACCCGGCTGCCGGCGCGTTGGGCTCTCGGCGACCGTGGCCGACGAAAAGGCGCTCGCCGCCTGGATCTCGCCCACGGCCTCCAGCGATGACGGCAGCGTCACGATCGTGCATGGTCGCGCCGGCGCCGCCCCGGACATCCGCATTTGGCGAGCCGCGCCCATGTGCCCTGGTCCGGCCATATGGCGCTCCATGCCATCGAAGAGGTCTATGAGGCGATCAAGGGCGCCAACACCGCGCTGGTCTTCGTCAACACGCGCGCCCAGGCCGAGCTGGTGTTCCAGGCGCTCTGGCGCATCAACGATACGAATCTGCCGATCGCGCTCCATCATGGCAGCCTGGCACCGGAGCAGCGCCGCAAGGTCGAGGCGGCGATGGCACGCGGC
>Ga0153916_10004626_pt1 | contig 10404 bp, 2 predicted proteins | sample Opewatmetagenome_FD_109642 | JGI IMG/M metagenome (GOLD analysis project Ga0153916, IMG submission 109642) | Freshwater wetland microbial communities from Ohio, USA - Open water 3 Core 3 Depth 4 metaG | ecosystem: Environmental > Aquatic > Freshwater > Wetlands | place: USA: Ohio, Lake Erie, Old...
CCGGTGAACCGGCCTTGCAACACATAACCTTCCTGCTCCAAGGCGGCGAGGGCGGCGTTGATTTGCGATGAATCCAACCCTAAAGGCGCCGCGAGTTGCGCGGCGGTGACTGGCCCCAGACCTTCCAAGCGGCTGCGCAAAATTTCGCGCAGGGCATCTTCTTCCGTCCAGGTGCCCGACTCGGTCAGCGGAACCAGCGGCGGCGAGAGTGCGGCATCGGGAAACAGCGCCGACAATTCCGCGAGACGTTCGGCTGCCACCCACAGTTTGCTGCCCTGGGTCGTGGTCAACACCGTTGCGCGGCGCTGTGCGATGAGTGACAGCAATAACATCGGCCACTCCGGTACGGTGGCCTCGCGCTCGCCTTCCGGCGCGGTGAGAAAGCCCAGCACATTGAGCGCATCGTGCAGCTCGTCGGGGGTGCGCGCCTCGGGCCAGGCCTCGGCGCGTACTTGGGCAATGGCCATGGCATCGAGGCGGCCCAGCTCCGCCGCGTCCTGCGGCACGAGGAAGCGGCGTTGTTGCACGGCCAGGGTGCGGCGTTCCTCCGCAGGGGCGTCATCGAGAAAGGCATAAGGGCGCGCGTTGAGGATGGCCTGGGCCAGCGGCGACGGCGCGGCGAGGTCGCGGGCGACTATTTGCACCTCACCTTTTTCCAAAGCGTTCAGCACGTGCTCCAAGCCCTCTATATCCATGGCCTCGTAGAGACAGTCATGGAGGGTTTGCTTGACCAGGGGGTGATCGGGCACCTCGCGGTCGCCCGCGATGTTTTCCAGACAGGCGAGCTGATCGGGGAAGATCACGGCCACCAGGTCTTGTGCCGCCGAGCGCTGCCACTGCGCGGGGACGCGTTTGCCGTTGCGATTGCGTATGACCGCCAGCGCGATGTTGGCGTTCCAGCGCCAGCGGGTCTCGAACAGGGGTGCGGCGAGGATGGCTTGAATAAGCACGTCGCGCACCGTCGCCGCTTTCAGATAATCGGCCACCTCCGCCAACGGGAAGCTGTGGGTGGGGCCGAGCGACAATACGATACTGTCTTCCAGAGCCGCCGCCTGCAATTCGAAGTTGAACTTGCGGCAAAAGCGTTTGCGCAGCGCCAGGCCCCAGGCGCGGTTGATGCGCGCGCCGAAGGGGGCGTGGATCACCAGGTGCATATCGCCGGTCTCGTCGAAGAAACGCTCCAGCACCACCGTGTGTTGCGTCGGGAGCACGCCCAGGGCCGCTTGCGCGGCGGCGAGATATTCGGTCAATTGCCGCGCGGCGGCGGGCGGCAGTTGCAGGTCATCGCGCAACCAATCGCCGGCCGCCTCCATGCCGTCGTGCAATTTTTCCGCGATGGTCTCGCGCAGGCGCGATACCGCCGCGGAGAGTTCGTCCGTGCGCCCCGGCGCCTCGCCGAGCCAAAAGGGGAGGTTGGGCGGCTGGCCGCGGGCGTCTTCCACATAGACCTTTCCCTGTTCGATCTTGAGGATGCGATACGAGGCGTTGCCCAATTGAAAGATATCGCCGGGCAGACTCTCGAAGGCGAAGTCTTCGTTGAGGCTGCCGATGAAAAAACTTTCCGGTTGCAGGATCACGTCGTAATCGAATTGATCGGGGATGGCGCCGCCGTTGGTGACGGCGACGAGACGCGCGCCGCGGCGGCCGCGCAGCACGCCGTTCACCGCATCTCGGTGCAGATAGGCGCCGCGCCGCCCGCGGCGGGTGGAGAAACCGTCGGCCAGCATGCGCACCACCGCGGTGAACTCCTCGCGGGACAAGTCGCGATAAGGCCAGGCGCGGCGCACGGTTTCATAAAGTGCCTGTTCCTCCCACTCGCGGCTTGCCACCTCGGCGACGATCTGTTGCGCCAATACGTCCAGCGGTTGCTGCGGGATGCGGATGCGGTCCAATTCTTCGCGGCGTACCGCATCGAGCAAGGCGGCGCATTCCACCAGGTCGTCTTGCGACAGGGGAAATAGGCGTCCCTTGGGGGTGGCGCCTACCGCGTGACCGGCGCGGCCCACCCGTTGCAGCAAGGCGGCGATGCCGCGCGGCGAACCCAATTGACAGACGAGATCGACATCGCCGATGTCGATGCCCAATTCCAGAGACGCCGTGGCCACCAGCGCCCGCAACTTGCCGCCCTTGAGGCGTTGTTCGGCGTCGAGGCGGTGTTCGCGCGACAGGCTGCCGTGGTGGGCGGTGACGAATTGTTCGCCGATGCGCTCGGCGAGGAAGCGCGCCGCGCGTTCCGCCAGGCGGCGGGTGTTGACGAAGATCAAGGTGGTGCAATGCGCGTTGATCAGTTGCTCGAGGCGGTCATAGATCTCCGTCCACACCTCGTTGGCCATCACCGCTTCCAGCGGCGAGCCGGGGACCTCGATGGCGAGATCGCGGTCGCGCACATGGCCGGCGTCGATGATGGTGCAGGTGATGCGATCAGGCTGGCGATTACATTCATCCCCTCTCCCTTGAGGGAGAGGGGTAGGGGTGAGGGGGCGTGATGAATTTTCTTCCGGAGTTCCCTCACCCCGGCCCTCTCCCGGGGGGGGAGGGGGCAAGCCCGTGAGGAAGTGCGCCATGTCCGCGATGGGCTTCTGCGTCGCCGAAAGGCCGATGCGGATCGGGGCGCGGCCGTGGTGTTCATTGCATAAGGCGGCGAGCAGTTCCAAAGATATAGCAAGATGGGCGCCGCGCTTGTTGCCGGCCAGGGCATGGATTTCGTCGACGATCACGTTGTGCACGGTCTTGAGCATGAGCCGTCCGGAGTCGGAGCTCAGCAATATATAAAGAGACTCCGGGGTAGTGACCAGGATATGGGGCGGCTGGCGGCGCATGCGCGCGCGCTCGCCCTGCGGCGTGTCGCCGCTGCGCACCTGCGCGCGGATCGCCACGTCGGGCAGTTGCTGCATCAACAGCTCGTCGCGGATGCCGGCCAGCGGCAGATCGAGATTCTTTTGCACGTCGTTGGACAGCGCCTTGAGCGGCGACACATACAGAACCCGCGTCTCGTCGGGAAGCGGGTGCGTGAGTCCCTCGCGGATCAAGTCATCGATGGCGGCGAGAAAGGCCGCCAGGGTCTTGCCCGAACCGGTGGGAGCGGCGATCAGGGTATGGCCGTGACGGCGTATCGCAGGCCATGCCTGCTGTTGCACGGCGGTGGCTTGGGCGAATTGCCGGGTGAACCACGCCGCGACCGCGGGGTGAAAGTCTTTTACAAGCATGCCACATCATAGCGTAAAACGCCGATTCCCTGAGATAGACAGAGCGAAGTTGCGCGCCTGGTCGATGAGCAGTTTCAGGGCGTACGGTGTACACTGCGCTTCTGATTTTAATGAGATAGATCCTCGGTTTTACCGTGGCGCGCAGGTCTGATTTATGAGTCTGTTGGGGAGGTATCCACCACCCCACCCCCTTCGGGGGCACCCCTCCTCAACGAGGAGGGGAGAAAAAGTTGTTTCCCCTCCTTGGATAAGGAGGGGTGGACGCGCAGCGGACGGGGTGGTTGGAAGTACGTTAGAAGCTATGTAATTTTTCTATTTATTCCAGGATTAGAATGTCCAGCCTGTTTCTACACTGCCGTCCCGGTTTCGAGGGCGAGTGCGCCGCCGAGATACAAGAACTCGCCGCCGCGCGCGGGACAGTAGGCTATTGCAAGGCCAAACCCGAGACGGCCTATGTGATCTTCCAGCCGCATGAGCCGGAGGCCGCATCGCACTTGCACGACGCGCTGCCCTTCGCCGATTTGATCTTCATCCGCCAATGGTTCGTGGCGACGGCCTTGTGCAACGACTTGCCGGTGACGGACCGCATCACGCCCTTGCTCGCGCAGCTGCACGGCTTGCCGGCCCCTGTCGCCGAAGTTTTTTTGGAAACGCCGGACACCAACGAGGGCAAGGAACTCTCCGGCTTGTGTCGCGCCCTCGAACGCCCCTTAGAGGATGCCTTGCATAAGGCGGGCCTGTGGCAATCTAACGCAGGGCAGGACGCCGTACGCCTGCATGTCTGTATCTTGAGCGGCACGGCGGCCTACGTGGGCTATGCCTGGCCCGGCAACAGCTCACAGTGGGTCATGGGCATCCCGCGGCTCAAATTTCCGCGCGGCGCGCCCAGCCGTTCCACGTTGAAATTGGAAGAGGCCATACTGCATTTTCTCGCAGCGGATGAGCGCGAACGGTATTTGCGGCCGGGTATGGATGCCGTGGACCTGGGCGCGGCGCCGGGCGGATGGACCTGGCAACTGGTGCGGCGCCATCTGCGCGTCACCGCCGTCGACAACGGCGCTCTCGCCGCGGAGCTGCTGGAATCCGGCGTAGTGGAGCACGTGCGGGCCGACGGCTTCCGTTATCAACCGCCCAAGCCGGTGGAGTGGATGGTGTGCGATATTGTGGAGCAACCGATGCGCATCGCGGAACTCGCCGCGCGCTGGATTGCTCACGGCTGGTGCGCCCATACGATTTTCAATCTAAAATTACCCATGAAGAAACGTTATCAGGAGGTGCAGCGTTGCTTGGCGCACATCGATGAGGCGTTGCGCAACGCGGGCATCGTCTACCACATCGCGTGCAAGCAGCTTTATCATGACCGCGAAGAAGTGACTGTTTATTTGCAGCGGCGGACGGAGTAGATTGGTGATGGCGTTGCGTTGTTGAAGGTTGGGAACAAATGTGGAGTAAACTGCGGGTATGACAAGCAGCCCGGTGCTGCAGATATTTTTCTCCCCTCCTCCTCGCGGAGGAGGAGGGGTGCCCCCGAAGGGGGTAGTGGAGGTGGGTATGGTAATGAATTTGAGAGTTGCTCGAACCACCCCGTCGGCTGCGCCGCCACCCCTCCTTATCCAAGGAGGGGAAAAAGATTGTTTCCCTCCCTCTTTCCGGTAAAGGAATAATCTCGGCGCCTACTTGGAAGAGAGAAATATCTCGTTAGGATTTATCAGTACGGCGATGGATCGAATCTGCGCATGAGCAAATTAAAAATGGCGGTGTGGCCGGGGCAGCCTTACCCGCTTGGCGCCACCTGGGACGGCGAGGGCGTCAACTTCGCGCTGTTCTCCGAGCACGCCGACAAGGTCGAACTGTGCCTCTTCGACGGCAAGGGCCGGCGCGTCATCGAGACCGTCGAGGTGCGCTGGCAGACGGATCAGATCTGGCATTGCTATCTCCCCGAGGCGCGCCCCGGCACGCTCTACGGTTACCGCGTGTACGGCCCCTACGATCCGGTCAACGGCCATCGCTTCAATCCAAGGAAACTGCTCATCGATCCTTACGCCAAGCATCTGGCGGGGCCGCTGCGCTGGAGCAATGCGCTGTTTGGCTACCGTGTTGATCACCCCGATAAGGATTTGTACCCAGACCGCGGCGACAGCGCCGCCGGCACGTTGAAATGCCGGGTGCTCGACCCGTCATTCACCTGGGGCGACGACAAACCGCTGCGCACGCCCTGGCACGACACGGTGATCTATGAGCTGCACGTCAAGGGCTTCACGCAATTGCACCCCGACATTCCGCCGCCGCTGCGCGGCACCTACGCGGGGCTGGCCTCGGCGCCCGCCATCGACCACCTCAAGCGCCTCGGCGTGACCGCGGTGGAATTGATGCCGGTACACGCCTTCATCGACGACCGCTTCCTCTTGGAAAAGGGGCTGCGCAACTACTGGGGTTACAACTCCATCGGCTACTTCGCGCCCGACATGCGCTATTCGGCGAGCGGTACCATCAAAGAATTCAAGTCCATGGTCAAGCGCCTGCACTCGGAAGGCATCGAAGTGATCCTCGATGTGGTCTACAACCACACCGCGGAAGGCAACTACCTCGGCCCCACCCTGAGCTTTCGCGGCATCGACAACGCCGCCTATTACCGCCTGAACGCCGATAATCCGCGCTATTACACCGACTACACCGGCTGCGGCAACACCCTTAACATGCGCCACCCGCGGGTGCTGCAGATCATCATGGACAGTCTGCGTTACTGGGCGTTGGAGATGCACGTCGACGGCTTCCGTTTCGACCTTGCCTCGGCCCTGGCGCGCGAGCTGCACGCGGTGGATCGCCTCGGCGCCTTCTTCGACATCATCCATCAAGACCCGGTATTGTCGCAGGTGAAACTTATCGCCGAACCTTGGGACTTGGGCGAGGGCGGCTATCAAGTGGGCAACTTCCCGGTGGGCTGGACCGAATGGAACGGCAAATACCGCGACACCATGCGCGCCTATTGGAAGGGCGACGGCGGTTTGATCGGCGACATGGCCTATCGCATCACCGGCTCCAGCGATCTTTATGAGCACGGCGGGCGGCGTCCCTATGCCAGCATCAACTTCATCACCTGCCACGACGGCTTCACCCTGCATGACCTGGTCAGCTACAACAACAAGCACAACGAGGCCAACCGGGAAGGCAACCGCGACGGCGAGAATAATAACCTCAGCTGGAACTGCGGCGAAGAAGGCCCGGTGCGCAGCCAGCACATCAACGCCCTGCGCCAGCGCCAGAAATTCAATTTCCTCGCGACGCTGTTGTTGTCGCAAGGCGTGCCCATGCTGCTCGCCGGCGACGAGATGGGCCGCACCCAGGGCGGCAACAACAACGCCTATTGCCAGGACAGCGAACTGACCTGGCTGCGTTGGGACATCAGCAAGGAAGATAAAGAGTTGTTACGCTTCGCGCGGCAGCTCATCCAACTGCGCAAGAAACACCCGATCTTCCGCCGCCGCCGTTTCTTTCAAGGGCGCGACATCGCCGGTGCGGGCGTCAAGGACCTCACCTGGCTCACGCCCAAAGGGGAGGAGATGACTCCGCAGGAATGGCAGCAATCCTTCGCCCGTTGTCTGGGCTTATTCCTCGCCGGCGATGCCATCGACGAGCACGACGAGCGCGGGCAGCGCATCCGCGACGACAACTTTATCCTGCTGTTCAACTCTCACCACGAAGACATCCCTTTCACCTTGCCGCTTGAACCTTCTTATGCCCGCTGGGAAGTGATGGTGGATACCAGCCATGCCGACGGGGGCGGCACGCCGGGGAGTTTTTATTCCTCCCACAGCACCTATCCGCTGCAAAAACGTTCCCTGGTGGTGTTGCGGCAACTGCGGGGCCGGTCCGTGCAGACCGATCCCGATGTTTTGCCGGACGTGGGGCAGTAGCAATCGGTTTGGCCGTGCAGCGGTGGTGTAGTGAGTGAGGCTATTTGAAACTTGACTGGGATCGCTTTCCGTTCAAAAGATTGACCGCGAAGGACGCAAAGATACGCGAAGGAGTTCGACTGATATATTCACCTTGATTTCCTTTGCGTTCCTTCGCGTCTTTTGCGGTAAATCGCTTTTATCTAAATTTCCCTATTCGCCCTATTGCGGTATCTCCGCCGGCCATTCCCCAAGAGGCGTCATCAGGCCTGTTCTGCAAGGACATCTTGCGGGATGGAGGGGCGGTGCTTAATACCCCAGAGAAAAACTTGGAAATTGCGCACCCATCGTCTATTCTTCAAATAACCAGGCGGGGCAATTCAAATTAGATTGAGCAATGTAATTATGAACTGGCCTATGGGGAGAAAACTCGCGGCGGCTTTTTTGGGGGTGGCGGCCATTGTCGCCATGGCCGTCGCGATTGACCGGCGCGAATCGGTCCTGCATAAGGAAGACATGCACTTGGAAGCGCAGACGCGCGAAGTGCTGTCCGAGCTGGAGACCATCATGCACCTGGTGGTCGACTCGCAATCGAGCACACGCGGCTATGTCATCACCGGGCAGGAAGCCACCCTTGAGCCGTATCGCGCCGCACAGGCGCGCCTCGACGGCACACTGCGGCAACTCCAGACGCTGACCGCGGATAATCCTAAGCAACAGCAACAGCTGGCGGAACTGGAGCGGCTGGCGGCCGGCGAATTCGAGTTTCGTGAAACCCTGATTCGCACCCAGCGCGAACAGGGTATCGAGGCGGCGCGCCAGTTGATGCTTACCGGTACGGGCGCTCAACAAGTGGAGGCCATTCGCAGTCTCGTTGCCGATATGCAGGCTGAAGAGGAAAGGCTGCTGAGCCAGCTCCAAGAAAGGTCTGAGCAAAGCCGCAGGCAATCGGACTGGGCGCAGGCCCTGTTGGTGGCATTGGCCATGGCGGCCGTGGCCGGTTCCTTCTTGGTCATCCGCCGCCACCTACTCTCGCGCGCAGAGGCTGAACAGAGGCTGCACCAGCGAACCGCGGAGTTGGAGGCGGCCAATATCCATCTGCAAGAAAGCAAGGGGGCACTTGCCAAGGCGCAGAGTTTGGCACGAGTCGGCAGTTGGGAACTGGACCTGGTCAAGAACGAGTTGCGCTGGTCGGATGAGATTTACCGCATGTTCGAGATCGACAAGGCGCGATTCGGCGCCACCTACGAAGCGTTTCTCAACGCGATTCACCCCGATGACCGCGAAAAAGTGAACAAGGCGTACACCGATTCGCTGGTGACGCGCCTGCCCTACCGGATCGTGCACCGGCTGTTGATGGCCGACGGGCGCATCAAGTGGGTGGAAGAACGTTGCGAGAGCGAGTTCAATGCCAAGGGCAAGCCGCTCCGGTCGGTGGGCACGGTGCAGGATATCACCGAGCTCAAACTTCATGAAGAGGCGCTCAGAGCACAAGAGCAGCGGTTTTCCGCTATCTTTGAGAATGTCACGGGTATCATTTTCCACATCGCACTGGAACCCGATGGGAAGTTACGGTTCTTGTCGGTGAATCAGGCCTTTTTGGATGTCACCGGGCTGGCGAAGCATCAAGTCGTGGGAAAACTAATCCAAGAGGTAATCCCCAAGCCTGCTCTTGGCATGGTGTTGGGAAAATACAGGGAAGCGATCGAAACGAGGAAAACCGTGCGATGGGAGGAGGAATCGGTTTATCCGGCGGGCAAGCGTCACGGGCTTGTCGCCATCACACCAACCACCGATGTAAATGGCACGGTTACATCCCTCATCGGCATCGTAACTGACATCACCGAGCGGAAGAAGGCGGAAGAGGCGTTGCGTCTCAGTAATGAACGTTTTGAAGTGGCCATGCGGGCCTCCAATGAAGGCCTATGGGATTTGGACATCGCCACCTCCGCAAGTTATATGTCCCCGCGCTGGAAAGAAATCGTGGGATACCGCGACGATGAATTGCCCAATGTCGCATCATCCTTTTTCGATCTGATCCATCCGGACGACAAAGGGCGCGTGAACGCGGCGGTACAGCGCCACCTGGAGCAGGACGCGCCCCTCAGAGAAGAGTTTCGGCTGCGCCACAAGAACGGCGCTTATCGCTGGGTGTCTTCGCGGGGGCTGGTCGTGCGCGATGCCGCAGGTCGGCCCCTGCGCATGGTCGGTTCCACCGAAGATATCACCGAGCGGAAACGGGCGGACGAGGAGTTGCGCGTAAAGGATAATGCCATCGCGACCTCCATCAATGCCGTCGCGATTACCAATGTCGACGGCCGGATCGACTACGTGAATCCGATGTTTGTCCGCATGTGGGGCTACGGCGACGAGAGCGAGGTTCTCGGCAAAACCCCGATGGACTTTACAAGCGATCCCGCCGAGGCGCAAGCCATTGTCCAGGCAATGATGGAAAAGGGATTCTTCATCGGCGACCTGACCGGCAAGAAAAAAGACGGATCGCTTTTCCCCGCCGAGATATCGGCCAGCGTCGTTACAGATGGGGCAGGCCGGGTGACGCATCTGATGGCCTCCTTCGTCGACATCACGGAGCGCAAGCGGGTGATGGCCGCTTTACGGGAAAGCGAAGCCAGGCTTGATGAAGCGCAACGCATCGCGCATCTCGGCAGCTGGGAATGGATTGCGGCGACCGGCACGCCTACCTGGTCGAAAGAGCTGTGCGCCATCCTGGACGTCGATCCGACCGAGCCTGTTCCGACGGTTGAGGAACAACATAAAATTTATACGCCGGCGAGCATGAAAGCAATGACCGCAGCGATCGCAAAAGCCATGAACGCCGGCGAATCGTATGAAATAGAATTGGAGAGGGTTTGGGAAAACGGCGCGAGTAAGTGGCTGCTGGCGCGCGGCGAACCCTGGTTCGACGAGAACCGACATCTAATCGGTCTGCGCGGAACGGCTCTCGATATCACCGAACGCAAAGTAGCGGAACGGAAAATCTTGGAAGCGTTGCGGGAAAAGGAAGTCCTGCTCAGGGAGATACACCATCGCGTCAAAAACAATCTGCAGATCATCTCCAGCCTGCTCTATCTGCAATCGCAAAAGATCAAGGATCCGGGGCTGCTCGAACTCTTCCATGAAAGCAGGAACCGCGTGGCTTCGATGGCGCTGATCCACGAGCAACTCTATCAATCCAACGACTTGGCGCAGGTGGATTTCTCCACCTACACCAGCGCCCTCGCAAACTCCCTGTTCCATTCCTACGGCACCGATCGGTCGCGGATCGCGTTGGATATCGGGATGGA
>Ga0153916_10004627_pt1 | contig 10404 bp, 5 predicted proteins | sample Opewatmetagenome_FD_109642 | JGI IMG/M metagenome (GOLD analysis project Ga0153916, IMG submission 109642) | Freshwater wetland microbial communities from Ohio, USA - Open water 3 Core 3 Depth 4 metaG | ecosystem: Environmental > Aquatic > Freshwater > Wetlands | place: USA: Ohio, Lake Erie, Old...
CCATAGTACTGCGCTGTGTCGCTGGCGACGATCACGAGCATGAGCAGCAGCACCGCTTCGCGCCCGTGCGACATGCGAACCGCGACGAACGCGCCGAGCGGCAGGCCCAGGTACAGCGTGGCGAACAGTCCGGCCGCGACGCCGCGCAGCGTCTCGGGACCCGGGCGTCCCGCGCCGACCGCCGCGGCGCCCAGGGCGACCAGCGCGGCGAGGAGGATGCCCTCGGTCGGCGCGCCCCATCCGCCGAGCGCGGCGCATGCGGCCATGGCCGCGGCGCCTGCAATCACGCGCGGGAACGCGGCGTCGAGTCGCGCGGCGAGGTTCGCGTACTCGACGAACGCCAGCACCAGCGCAATCTCGGCCAGCAGGAGCGTCGCCACGGGCGGCAGGAACCAGACCGTGACGAGCACGATCGGGAGCAGCAGGCCCTGGAGGTTCTGCGAGGCCACGATGAGCGGCAGCAGGTCGAGGCCGGGCAGCAACACGATCAGCGCCCCCGCGACGAGCACGAATGTGTAGATCGAGAAAAAGGCCCGGGCATCGCCAAAGCGCTTGTCCACGCCTGACTCCCAGCCGAATGCCTCGCAGATCACGAACGCCGTCGAGATCGGCATGATCGTGGCGGCCAGGACGCTCGCCCCGAACAACCCGATCGCGAACAGCGCCTCGGCCAGTCGCCCGGCCACCGGTTCGAGCGCCTGCGCCGCGTCCGAAGCGGACGTAATTGCGCCACCGGCAACGCCGATCGTCGTCGCGGTGGCGACCACGATGAAGATCGCGATCAGGTTGGTCCAGACCGATCCGCCGATCGCGTCGGCGCGTTCCAGGCCCAGCTCGTTCTCGCCGATTCCTTTCTCGGCCACCGCGCTCGTCAGGTAGAACTGCATGTACGGTGTGATGGTGGTGCCGACGACCGCGACCATCAGCAGCAGGGTCGCGGGAGCGAGGTCGAGGGTCGGCGTCACCAGCGACCTGCCCACGAGGCCCCAGTCGGGATGCGCCAGGATCGCCGACGCGATGTAGGCAAGGAAGACCACGATGACCGACAGGAAGACCCGTTCGACGGTCCGATAGCTCGCCTTGATTACCAGGGCCCAGATGGCCACCGCGACGATCGGCACGACGAGATAGCGCGAGATTCCGAAGATCTCGAGGGCGGCCGCGGCGCCGGAGAACTCGGCGACCGTGTTGGCGACGTTGGCCAATAGCAGGATGGCCATGGCGAAGGCCGTCGGGCGAACGCCGAACCGATCGCGAATCAAGTCGGACAGCCCCTGGCCCGTCACGACGCCGAGGCGCGCCGCCATCTCCTGGACGATGGCCAGCACGACGATGGTGATCGGGAAGAGCCAGAGCAGCGACAGTCCGCTCTGGGCGCCCATCACGCTATAGGTCGTGATGCCGCCGGCGTCATTGCCGGCGATCCCCGCGATCAGGCCAGGCCCCATCACGGCCAGGAAGGCCACCAGGCCGCGACGCCCGCGGAATCGCCCGCGCAGGCGCAGGATCTCGTCTGCGCTGAACCGCTCGAGCAGGCGCCCCAGGTCGAGCCGCACGAGTCGGGTCAGCTCCGCGACGCGGCCGGGCGAACCCGTCGCCGCCAGCTGGCCGGCAGGATCGTGTCGATGGCATCGTCCACGGTGACGATCCCGACGAGGCGGCGATCGGCGTCGACGACCGGAACCGCCAGCAGGTTGTAGCGCGCAACCATGCCGGCGACCTCGTCCCGATCGGCCAGGACGTCGACCGAGACCGGCTCGTCGATCATCACCTCGCCGATCGGCGTGGCCGGCTGGGCCACGATCAGGTCGCGCAGCGACAGGACGCCGACCAGCCGGCCGTCCTCGTCGACCACGTAGACGTAGTAGATCGTCTCGGCGTCGGGCTCCAGCTCGCGCAGCCGCTCGATCGTCTGGGCGGCGGTCAGGTGAGCCTCGACTGCGACGAATTCGGTGGTCATCGTCCCGCCGGCCGTGTCCTCCGGATAGGCCAGCAGGCCGCCCAGCTCCTCGGCTTCGTCACGCTCCATCAGGGCGAGCAACTCCTGACGGGTCTCGTCGGACAGGTCGGCGACGAGGTCGGCGGCGTCGTCGGGCGACATCTCCTCGAGGATGTCGGCGGCGCGCTCCGGCGAGAGGCCCTCGAGGACCTCGACCTGGGTGTCTGGCTCCATCTCCTCGATGGCGTCGGCGGCCGCCTCGTCGTCCAGTGCGGCCAGGACGCCGGCCCGGTCGCGCGGCGCCAGCTGGTCGATGATCGTGGCCAGGTCGGCCGGATGCAGCTCGGTCAGCCCGGCGTGCGGCACGCGCAGCTTGATCGAGGCGACGCTCGTCTCGACCGGATCGACGTCCTCCCAGTCGATGTAGCGCTCGGGCGTCGGCAGGTTGAGGTTCCGGGCCAGGATCCGGTAGGCGCCCTCCATGCCGAGCCGCCGGAGCAACCCGGCCGCCCCGACGTCAACCGCCACCAGGTGGAGCTTGCCCTCGACGTCGTCGAGGCGGAGGTCGTTGACGCGGACCACCTTTCGACCGTCGATGTCGACGATCTGCTTGTCGAGCAGGTCCTCGCGCAGCAGGAATTCGTCCTCGCGCTGCTGGAACTTGGTGATGTCGATCGTGGCGGTCGAGAGACGCGCGCCGGACGCGTCGAATCGGGCAACGTGGGACCAGGGCAGGAAGATCCGGCGCCGGTCCGTTGCCACGACCAGGCCGGTGACGGCCGGATAGCGGGGCCCGAGCGCGACGATCAGGTCGTCGACCTTGCCGATCGGCTCGCCGGCCGCGTCGAGCACGGGGCGGCCGATGGCCTGGCTCAGATACAGCATTTGTGCCACCTCACGAGCGGGACCGTCCCGCCGCGGTGGCGCGACCCTTGACGGGGTCGCGGTCAGCCGTCAGATGGCGGAGCGGACGGAGAACCTGATGATCGCGGCGCACCGAGCGCCGCAGCGACTGGGACCGTCGTCCACGGGGAGTGCTGACCTCGCGATGCGAAGCTGAACGGACGTGCTCCTCTGGGGGATCACGACGCGGCCGGAGTGTAGTCGCGAGGCGCTCCCGCGGTCAACGCTGGGACTTTCTTCCCATCATCGGCCAGGACCGATGGTGGTGCCTCGCGCGGGAACTCGGGTGCCACCATCGCATCGTGCGCGCATTGCAGGCCACCACGGACGACGCGGACGACGTGGGGGCGACATCACCGCTCCCGTCGCCCAATCAGCCGGCCGTCCCGGCCGAGCCGATGACCGACATCGATCTCGACCTCGCCGGCCGCCTCGACACTGTCCTGGAGATCGCCGGGCGGCTTGTCGCCTCGCACGATCGCGAGGAGCTGTTCCGGATCATCGTCGATGAGACCAAGCGGACGCTCCGGGCCGACACCACCACGATCCGGATCCTGCACGGCGAGCATCTCGAGGTCACCGCCTGGGCTGGCATCGACGACGACGTTGCCGGGCGCCTGCCGGTCTTCCGACCGGACGAGGGTTGGCCGGGCGAGGTCATCCGGACGGGACGGGTCCTGGCCTGGCCGGACGTTCGTGCGGTCGGCGGGCGCGGGTTCGAGCGCTACGCCGGCGTGTACGACTTCGTTGGCCTGCTGGTCGCTCCCTTGATCCATCATGGTCGCGTGATTGGAGCCCTCTCGGCCGTCACACAGCAGGAGCGTGTCTGGACGAGTGCGGATATCGCCTTCATCAGCACGCTGGCCACGCACGCCGCGATCGCCCTGTCGAACGCCGAGCTCCTGGAGCAGACGGAGACGCGCGCCGCCCAGCTCGAGATGCTCCAGGCCGCCTCGGCCCGGATGAGCCGGGCAGGCACGGTCGAACAGGTGGGACGGACCGTGGTGGAGGAGACGCGCCGGATCATCGACTACCACAATGCACGGGTCTATCTGATCGAGCCGCCCGATCGGGTCGTCCCGATCGCCTTCCAAGGCACCGTGGGCGCGTATGAGCGGGTCGACATGGCGCTCCTGCACACCCGGGTCGGAGAGGGCTTCACCGGCTGGGTCGCCCAGCACGGCGAGCCACTCCTGGTGAACGACGCCAACAGCGATTCGCGTGGGCGTTCGATCCCGGGGACCGACGACGTCGACGAGTCCATGCTGGTCGTGCCGATGCGCTACGACGCCGTGACGATGGGTGTGATCACCCTCTCGAAGCTGGGTCTCAACGGGTTCGGTCCGGAGGACCTGCGGCTGCTCACGATCCTCGCCGACCAGGCCGCCACGGCGGTCGAATCGGCACGGCTGCTCGGCCGTACCCAGGATCTCGCCCAGGAGCTGCGGCGCCTGCTCGACATGAGCGCCGACCTCTCGACCAGCCTGGATCCGCACCAGGTCGCGGACCTCATTGCCGGGCATATGGCGCGGGCGATGGGCGTGGACGAATGCGCCATCAGCTACTGGGATCGACCCGCTGGACGCATCGAATCGCTCGGCTACTTCCCGCCACTGCCGCCCGATCAGCTGGAGCCATACTTCGAAGTCTCCCGATATCCGGCGACGGTCCGCGTCCTGGAGCGGCAGGAGACGATCCTGATCGACGCCGACGACCCGGCCGCGGATGGGGCGGAGGTCGCGCTCATGCGGGCGGAAGGCCATCGGACGTTGGCGATGCTGCCCCTGGTGGCCAAGGGTCAATCGATCGCCCTCGCGGAGCTCTTCTCGAAGTCGGCGATCAGCTGGAACGCCGAGCTGCTCGAGCTGGTTCGGACGATGGCCAATGAAGCGGCGATGGCCCTGGAGAACGCACGGCTGTACGAGGATGCCAGGAAGCTCGCCGACCGCGACCCGCTCACCGGTTTCTTCAACCACCGCTTCCTGCACGAGCGTCTCGGCGAGGAGGTCGTCCGGACGCAGCGGGCTCGCCACCCGCTGAGTGTCCTGATGCTCGATCTCGATGACTTCAAGCTGGTCAACGACACCTTTGGCCACCTCTTCGGTGACCGCGTCCTGACCTGGACGGCGGAGCTCATCCGCTCGACTCTTCGCGCCTCGGACATTCCGGCCCGCTATGGCGGCGACGAGTTCGCGATCATCCTGCCCGAGACCGACGCCGACGAGGCGCGCAGCGCAGCCGAACGGATCCTCGACGCCTTCCGCGAGCATGCATTCGTCGGCGAGCAGCGCGGCCCGGTCCCGATTGGCGCGTCGATCGGGGTGGCGACCTATCCGACCGACGGCCGGACGGCGACCGACCTGATCGCCGCGGCCGACCGCGCGCTCTACCGAGTCAAGCGGGACGGCGGTCACGATGCCGCGGGTGCCGAGGGAAACGCCGCCTGAACGAGGCGCAGCGCCGCCCGATCGAACACGGGTACGAAAGTACCAGTGGACGTCCGGACCTCGGACCGCCATCCTGATATCCCGAAGTGATCGATCCCCCCAACCTGCCGGCCGCACCGCCGGAGGCGCCCGACCGCCGGATCCGACGGTCCTGGGGACTCTTCGCCGGCACCTTTCTGGCCCTCGGTGGCATCCTCGCGATCCGGATGGCCACGTCGCAGCCCGGGCCCATCGACTGGGCGATCGTGGCGCTGCTGATCGTCGCCGGATCAGCCGCGATCCTCCATCGTGAGGCGGTCTCGGTCCTCGAGGCGGCCCGCCGGGCCGAGGCCGAATCGTTCACGCGGATCCTGTCGGGGCTGTCGAGGTCGATCTCCCCTGACGCCATCCTGAGCGCGATCGTGGATGAGCTGGCTCGCGCGACTGACGCGGACCACATCGTGGTCGTGCGCCGCCGGCCCGATGCCAGGGTCCTGGACGCCAAGCTCATCAGCGCCCGACCGGGCGTCCCCGATTCGGCCACGCTCCTGCCGATCGCCGATCTCGAGGATCCGGTCTTCGAGGTTGGACCGGTCGTCGACCGCGAGCCGGTCAGGGTGCCGGTGATGGCCGAGGTGGGCCAGCCGGTGAGAGCTGGACCTGACGCACGCGCCCGGCTCGAGGGCCTGATCGGTCGGGGTGGGCGAGCCCGGGCCGACCTCGCCGGCCGGTTCGGCGGGAGCGTTCCCCGTGGCGCCGGAAGCGGTCGGCCAGCGTCGCCGGCCAGCGCCAGTCGCGAAGGCCAGCTGGTGGCCGACCGGATCGCCGCCCGAGTGCGGCGGGTCTACGGCCTGCATCGAACGCTGGCGGCGCCGCTGACCTCCGACGACGGCGTGGTCGGCGCGATCGTCCTCTCGCACCGGACCGGCGACACGTGGTCGGCGACGACCCGCCGGTTGCTCGGCGGAGCCGCCGACGAGGCCTCGGCCGCCCTGGCGCGTGCCTACTCGCATCGCGACGCGGAAGCCCGCGCCTCGACGGATGCGCTCACCGGCCTCCCGAATCGCCGCTACTTCGACGAGTTCTGCGGCCTGCTCGCCAGGCGCCGCCGGTCGGGCGACGCGGTGGGCGTGCTGATGGTCGACATCGATCGTTTCAAGGTGCTCAACGACACCCACGGCCATGCGATCGGCGACGAGGTGCTCCGCGATGTCGGCGGCGCGATCGTGTCGGCCGTCCGCGAGGACGACGTGCCCGCGCGCTACGGCGGAGAGGAGTTCGTTGTCCTGCTGCGCAATCCCGGACCGGAGGTTGCCTTCGACGTCGGAGAGCGCGTCCGCTCGGCCGTGGCCCAGCTGGACCTCAGCCGGTTCGGCGTCGGGAAGGTCAGCGTCTCGGTTGGCGTCGCGGTCTCGAGTCGGGCGGACCAGCCGATCGAAGACCTGATCATCCTGGCCGATCGGGCGCTCTACCGGGCCAAGAAGGCGGGCCGTGACCGGGTCGTCGCCGCGTAGGAGTCTCTCATAACAGCACCGACGGACTGGTACGCAGGACTCGAGCCGGCCGGTGGGCTCGCACGCGCCGGATCCACGCTCAGCGCGAGCGCGAAGACGGACCGATGTGCCCGATCCGGGCCACGCCGGCCGAAATTCCGTCCGGACCATTCTGGCCGTGCGGTCATGCGAGATCCCCACCAGGCACGGCAACAATGTGTCCGCGAAACATCTCCAGGTCGGTTCCGGGGGCGGGCCGCCGCGGGTTGGCGCCTCCAACCCGGCCGATCCGGGCGACCGACTACCATCGGCCGGTGACCACCGACCAGGCCGCGCTCACCAACGGCGACCTCGCCAGGATCTTTCACGAGATCGGCGACATGCTCGAGCTCAAGGGCGAGCTCGTGTTCAAGACCGTCGCCTACCACCGGGCCGCCGACGCGATCGGGCGCAGCCCGGTCGATCTGGTGTCGGCCTATCGCTCCGGCGACCCGCCGCGCATTCCGGGCGTGGGCAAGGCGATCAGCGACAAGCTGGCCGAGCTGGCGATGACTGGCCATCTCGCCTTCCACGACCGGCTGCGGGCCGAGGTGCCGCCGCGCCTGGTCGAGCTCCTCCAGATCCCGGGGCTGGGACCGAAGACTGTCCGCCAGCTGCACCAGGAGCTCGCGGTCGGATCACTGGACGACCTGCGCGCAGCGGCCGAGGCCGGCCGGCTGCGGGCTGTCCGGGGCATGTCGGCCCGGACCGAGACCCTCGTGCTCGAAGGGTTGGCCCGGCTTTCCGATCGGCCGCCCGAGCGGATGCGCCTGGACCGGGCGGAGGAGCTCGTCACCATGATCGTCGACGCGCTGGCGCGGACGCCGGGCGTCAGTTCGCTCGAACCGGCGGGCTCCTTCCGGCGCCGGCGCGAGTCGATCGGCGACCTGGACGTGCTGGCCGAGACCAACGACCCGGCCGGATTGATGGCCGCCTTCACGTCCCTGCCGATGATCGACTCGGTGATCAACAAGGGACTGGCCAAGTCCGCGATCCGGCTGATCCGCGGTCCACAGGTGGACCTGATGGCGATGCCGCCCGACGCCGCCGGAACGTACCGCATCCATTTCACCGGCTCCAAGGAGCACAACGTCCGGTTGCGGGCGATGGCCCGGGATCGGGGCTGGAGCCTGTCGGAGAAGGGGTTCCTGCGGATCGGCGAGGACGGCGAGCCATTGACCGGCTCCGGCGCCGAGCTTCGGACCTTCACGACGGAGGAGGCCGCGTACGCGTTCCTGGGCCTGCCCTTCATCGAACCCGAGCTGCGCGAGAACCAGGGTGAGATCGAGGCGGCGCTGGCCGGGCAGCTGCCTCGGCTCGTCTCGCTGTCCGACCTGCGCGGCGACCTGCACAGCCACTCGGATTGGTCGGACGGGCACCAGCCGATCGAGGTCATCATCGCTGCCGCGAGAGCGCGCGGCCACGCCTACCAGGTCCTGACCGACCACTCGCAGTCGCTTGGCATCGCCCGTGGCCTGACCCCGGACCGGGTCGTCCGGCAGGCGCGGGTCATCGCCGAGCTGAACGCGCAGTTCGCTGCGGAGGAGGCGGCCGGCACGGCGCCGGCGGCGACGCCGTCGGAGGGCTTCCGGCTGCTCCACGGTTGCGAGCTCGAGATCCGCGCCGACGGCAGGCTGGACTTCGAGGACGACCTGCTGTCGCGCTTCGACCTGGTCGTCGCCTCCGTCCATGTCGGTCGCCGCCAGTCCCGCGAGGACCTGACGCGCCGGACCCTCGACGGCATCCGCAGCCCCCACGTCGACGTCATCGCCCACCCGTCGGGCCGCAAGATCGACGAGCGCGACGATCTCGACCTGGACTGGGATCTGGTCTACGCGGAAGCCGCGCGAACCGGCACGGCGCTGGAGATGAACGGCTCGCCGCCACGCCTGGACCTCGCCGTGGAGCGGGCCCGGCGCGCCGTGGGCATGGGCTGCCTCATCGCGATCGACTCGGACGCCCACGACATCACCGAGCTGGACTACCTGCGCTGGGGCGTCAGCCAGGCGCGCCGTGCCTGGATCGGTCCCGACTCGGTGATCAACACGCGATCGCGGGCGGACCTGCTGGCCTGGGCGGCCGGCAAGCCGGGGCGGGTCTAGTGGACTCCCGGCTCCACGGAGCCACTGACGACGGCGCAGGACAGAGAGACCTCGCGCTGGTCGCGGTGACCGTTGTCGGGTTGTCACGGCTGGTCGAGCCGCCGCTGGTCTGGTTGGTGGCCGCGCTGCTGCTCGGAGCGGTCATCCTCGGCACGCTCCAGGTCCTGTCCGACGAGCTCGGCCCGACAGAGGCCGGGGCCGGCGTGGCGATCGAGGCGTTGATCCTCCCGGCGGTCGCCGCGGTGGCCTGCCTGGGGGCGATCCGGTTGGTGCCCTTCGGCCTGTGGCTGGTTCCAGCCCTTGGCGTGACCTGGCTGCTCATACGTCGCACGCTGGCGCTCGAGGCACGGATTCATCGCGCCTCGGCCGGGCTGACCGCCGACGACCAGACGGCCGTGCTCGTCACCATCCTGCTGGTCAGCTTCATCGGATTCAGCGGCGTGGCGGCGATGGTCCCGGGCGGCCTGATCCTCCGAACCGATGGGCACGGGCCGCTGCCCGAGACGAGTCTGATGGTCCTGGCGATCGGTGACGGGATCATCGCCGGGCTGCTCGGCTACCGAGCCGTGGCCCTGCGTGTCTCGAGGTTGTCGGATGCACTCTGGTCGGCCGGCACCTACGCGGCCGCCATCGCGATCGGCGCGGCGGCGTTGCGGGCGATGGAGATCCCGCGGCTGGTGGGGCCGGCCCTGTTGACCCTGGCCGTCTACCTCTGGGACGCGCTGACCGGGACTGCTCCGGCTCGCCGCCGCGAGCTGCGCTGGATCTGGCAGATCGGGCTGCTGGCGGCGCTGGGGGTCGTCGTCACCGCCTGGAACCTGATGCTGCGCTCCTGAGCGACACTCCGGCCGCTACCTCGCCGGCGTCGTTTGACGCCTCGGCTGGACCGTGCTAAAAGCGATACTCGCGCCACGGTCCGCGTCGCCGCGCGCCCTGCTCCGATTCCACTGCGAAGTTCGCCACGCCCCGAAAGGACGACCGCCTCGTGACCTTCCCCGATATCGAAAGCACCGCCCAGAGTCCGGTCAACCTGACCCGCCAGAAGCGGCAGCTGGCGGACCAGGCGATCGCCCAGGCGTCGGCCGCCAAGTGGGCAGACGCGGCGGCGACCAACCGCAAGCTGCTGGAGCTCGGTCCGGATGCCGAGTCGGAGAACCGCCTGGCCAAGTCGCTCTGGGAGCTGGGTGAGCTGCGCGCCGCCCGTGAGCACTACCAGACCGCGCTGGCGCTCGACCCCACGAACCGGATCGCCGAGCGCAACATCGATCGGCTGAAGGTGCTGCTGGTCGCCGCCGGCGAGAAGACGGTCCCGGCCCAGGAGGGCAGCAAGGCGCCCGTCAGCATCTTCGTGGAGGAGACCGGCAAGACCGGTTTCGCCTTCCTGACCGACCTCGCCGACCCCCGCCAGCTGGCCCAGGTCAATCCGGGCGACGCAGTCGAGCTCACGCCCGAAGGCAACAGGCTGATCGCTCACAGCAACGGGGTTCGGATCGGCGTCGTCG
>Ga0153916_10004628_pt1 | contig 10403 bp, 10 predicted proteins | sample Opewatmetagenome_FD_109642 | JGI IMG/M metagenome (GOLD analysis project Ga0153916, IMG submission 109642) | Freshwater wetland microbial communities from Ohio, USA - Open water 3 Core 3 Depth 4 metaG | ecosystem: Environmental > Aquatic > Freshwater > Wetlands | place: USA: Ohio, Lake Erie...
AGATGGCGATCCAGAACGCCAGCGTTCCGCAGCTGAAGTCGCTGACGGCGGATCCGGCCCTGACCGGCGTGCCGCATTTCGCGACGTTCCTGCAGATCGCCAACTTCGAGAAGACATGGACCAATCCCATGATCTCGCAGTGGGCCGAGCTCCATGATGGACTCGACTCGGCGCTCGACACCGTCCTGACCGGCGGTGGTACCTCACAACAGGCACTGTCCGACCTGGTCGGCCAGATCCAGGCGGAGATCGACGCCAAGGGTCCGTAGCGTCCACTCCCTGTTTCACTCCCTCGGGCCCCGGCACCGCCGGGGCCCGAGGATCCTGAATCGGCGATCGGATCCGTCACGGCAGGGCGTTCCGCTCGGACGTCGCCCCGGCCCGGGCGGCCCTGACACGATCCACCAGCAGGTCCGGGTGATCGGCGTACAAACCGTCGATTCCGAGTCTCATCAGCCGTTCAACGCCGGCACTGGTCTGGGCGTCCCAACCGAACGCCAGCAGACCCGCCTCATGGACCAAGCCGACGAGGCTCGGCGTCCAGTCATCCCATCGGAGGTTGAGGGCATCGACAGACATCTCGCTGAGCTGCCTCACGAGGAGAGCGATCGCCGCCGCTCCGCCGTTGACGCGGCGGGGTCGCGTCGAGCAGACGAGCCGGACGGCGCTCGATCGGGCCCGCAGGTCGGCGAGCAGTTCGGGATCGTCGTGGCAGGCCCACAGCCGGCCGGCGGCGCCAGCGGCCAGCGCGACCTCGAGTGTCGGCACGGCGACCGGCGGGTGCTCGAGATCGAGCGACAGCTCAAAGGCCGTGCCGAGGCGTCGATAGAGGTCGGCGAGGCGAGGCACCCCGAACGGGGCGAGCTCGTCGCCCGTCCGTCGAGTGACGTCGATCCGGCGCCCGGGAAGACGGATCGTCCGGTCGTGGACCAGCACCGGTTCCCCGTCGGCGCTCAGCCACACATCAGATTCCAGTCCCGTGGCCCCCTGTTCGAGGGCCAGTACGAAGGCCGGAAGCGTGTTCTCGGGACGGTAGCCGGAGGCGCCCCGATGGGCGAACAGGATCGGCTCTCGAGCGATCATCGCCGGGTCGCCCGCCGCGTTGCCGTCGCGACGGTGGCCTGAGCGTGGACTGGTCGACGCCCGGGCTCGGGCTGCGGATCGGCGGGCATCGGGGGGCCGCCGCCGAGGCGCCGGAGAACACGTTCGCCGGCTTCGAGCGCGCCGCGGCCGCAGGCGTGGACTACATCGAGACCGACGTCCAGCTGTCGGCGGATGGCCACCCGCTGGTGTTCCACGATGATGCGCTCGACCGGACCACCGACGGGACCGGGGCGTTCGCGTCGGCCACCGCCGATCATCTGCTGGCCCTCGACGCCGGCGCCTGGTTCGATCGACGCTTCCGCGGGGAGCGCATCCCGACCCTCGACGGGTTCCTGGCCTGGCTGGCGCGCCGGCCCGGACTCGGCGCCACCATCGAGGCGAAGGGACCCGGCAGCGGGATGCCGATCGCCCGTGCGATCGGCGCCAGCCCGGTTCGCGCCCACCTGTCGATCTGCTCGTTCTCCGCGGACGAGCTGCGCATGGCAGCCTCTGTCGACGAATCCATCCGGCGGATCCTGATCGCCGATCGCGACCGGCCGGAAGCAAACGTCGCCCTCCTGGCAGCCGCCGCCGGCGCCGCCGTCGTCAACGTCCCGCTCGCCTGGCTCGATCGCCGGGCCGTGCACGGTCTCCACGCGGCCGGTCTCCTCGTCGCGGCGGGTACGATCGACGACGAGACCGGGATCAGCGCCTGCCTCGATCTCGGGGTCGACTTCGTCGACAGCAACCACCCGAGCCTCACGGTCGCGGCGCGGCGGGCGCTGGCCGGAACAGGCAGGGGCACGGGGCTGGGCGCGGACACGGGAGGCCTCGAATCATCGGGTGGGGCGATTGGTTGACAGTCTACCGACGACAACCGTAGCGTTGCAGCCGTGCGGTTGACGGAACGGATCCACCTCGTCGGCAGCGGGGAACCGGACCTCGTCACCACCGACCCGATCGATTCCCAGGTCTATCTCGTGGAAACCGGAGACGGCCTGGCCTGCATCGACGCGGGCGCCGGGCGCAGCGTCGAGCGGATCCTCGCCGAGGTGCGCGCCGGTGGGTGCGCCCCGGACGAGATCCGGTGGGTCCTCGTGACCCACGGCCACGCTGACCATGCGGGTGGTGCGGCGGCCTGGCGGCGCGCGCTGCCGGGCGTCCGGATCGGGGCGTCGACCCCGGTGGCGGGCTGGCTTGAGGCTGGCGACGAGGAGGCAACGAGCCTCGATCGTGCCCGGCGAGCAGGGATCTACCCTCCCGACTACCGCCTCGAGCCGTGCGCGGTCGACATCCACCTGGAGGCAGGCGAGGTCCTGGAGCTTGGTGCCATCCGACTCGAGGTCGTTCCGACCGAGGGACATGCGGCCGGTCATGTCGCGTTCGTCGGCGAGCTCGACGGGGTCCGGACCGTCTTTACCGGCGACGCCCTCTTCCCCGGTGGCCGGATCCTCCTCCAGGACACCTGGGATTGCGATCTCTCGGCAGCGCTTCGGAGCGTCGAGCGGATCGCCGCGCTCCAGCCCGGACGGCTGCTGGCCGGGCACCTGGCGCCGGTCCTCGACGACGCCTCAAGCCATCTCCAGGCGGCGCTCGATCGAATCGCCAGGCTCCTCGTCCCGGACTCGCTCGCCTGATGGCCCCGGGTCCGGGGCCGCTCAGCCCGACCGAGATCGACGAGCTCCTCCAGGGAGCCGTCGTCGCGCGCCTGGCGACCATCGATCCGGAAGGGTATCCGTCGATCGTCCCGATCTGGATCGACTGGGACGGCGCCACGGTCTGGATCGTGGGCCGAGCGGCCGCCGAGTACGTCGCCAACCTCCGGCGCGACCCCCGGGTCGGCCTGTCCGTCGTCGACCCGGACGACCCCGATCGTCGGATCGAGATCCGGGGCCGGGCGACGGTCGCCGACGGACCCGGGCCATTGCGCGGCCGGATGCTCGAACTCGCCCGTACCATGGCGGAGCGCCATGAAGGGGCCGCGGGACTGGCGTACATCGAGGAATCACGGGATTGGCCGCGCGTCCTTGTGGCCGTCGCCCCCATCACGGTCCGATCATGGGGATCGCCCGACTGGCATCCCCGCTACCGCCGGCAGCCGGCCGACCACCCAAGGAGTCGCACGGAATGACGCAGTTCGATGTCGAGGCCCTTCGCGCGGAGTTCCCCGCGCTCGCGCTCGAACAGGACGGCCGGCCGGTCGCCTACTTCGATGGCCCCGGCGGAACACAGGTGCCGCAACGAGTGATCGAGGCCATCGCCGGCTACTACCGGACGTCCAACGCGAACGACGGCGGAGCGTTCGCGACGAGCGTCCGGAGCGACGCTTCGACCGCCGCGGGCCACGAGGCGGTGGCCGACCTCCTCGGCGCCGCCTTCCCGAACGAGGTCAAGTTCGGCGCGAACATGACGACCCTGACCTTCCACCTGAGCCGATCGATCGGTGCGCTGCTCGAGCCCGGCGACGAGGTCGTCGTCACCACGCTGGATCACGAGGCGAACGTGTCACCGTGGCGGCGGCTCGCCGACGACCGGGGGCTGGTCGTCCGCACCGTCGACATCCGACCAGACGACGCGACCCTCGATCTCGAGGGGTTCGAGGCCCTGCTCGGTCCGAAGACCCGGCTCGTTGCGGTCGGCTATGCCTCGAACGCGGTCGGTTCGATCAATCCGGTCCGAGAGATCGTCGCCCGGGCGCACGAGGTCGGGGCGTGGACGTGGGTCGATGCCGTCCATTACGCGCCGCATGGACCGATCGACGTGCAGGCGATCGGCACGGACTTTCTCGTGACCTCCGTCTACAAGTGGTTCGGCCCGCATCTCGGCGCCCTCTATGGCCGCGCCGACATGCTCGACCGGCTGCCGGCCTACAAGGTCCGGCCGGCCCACGACCACTTCGAGACGGGCACCCAGAACTTCGAGGCGATCGCGGGCGCGCGAGCCGCCGTCGACTATCTCGCGTCGGTCGGGGAGCGGTTCGGCGAGGCGACTGTCCTCCCCGACGCTTCCGGGATGAGCCCACGACGCGCCCGACTGGTCGCCGCGATGCACGCCATCCAGGCACACGAGGCCGGCCTGGCACGGCGGTTGCTCGGTGGCCTGGCGTCGATCCGCGGCGTCAGGATCCACGGGATCGCCGATCCCGCCCGCATCGCCGAACGGACGCCGACCGTGGCCATCACGATCGAGGGCACCACGCCGCGAGCGGCGGCCGAGGCCCTCGGGCGACAGGGCATCTTCACGTGGGACGGCGACTTCTACGCCCAGGCGCTCATCGAGCGGCTCGGCCTGTTCGAGACGGGCGGCGTCCTCCGCCTCGGGATCGTCCACTACAACACGGCCGGCGAGGTGGATCGTTTGCTCGAGGCCCTCGAGGGTATCGCCGCCACGGCCGCCGGGCGACGGGTGGGGTGACCGTCCGGGTCGCCGTGGTCGGTGCCGGCTTCATCGGGGCCGACCACGCCGCCGCCTACGCCGCACAACCGGACGCGACGCTCGTCGGGATCCTCGACACCGACCAGGCCAGGGCGGACGTCCTGGCTGTCCGGCACGGCAGCGGGGCGTTCACCGACCTGGACCGGCTGCTCGCGGAGGCCCGGCCCCACGCCGCCAGCGTCTGCGTCCCGACCGGCCTTCACCGCCAGGTCGTCGAACGGCTCGCCGCGGCCGGCGTCCACGTCCTGCTGGAGAAGCCGATGGCGCCGACGGTCCCGGACTGCGACGCGATCGCCGATGCCGCCCGCCACGCCGGCATGGTCCTCATGCTCGGTCTGACCCATCGGTTCCACGCGGAGCTGCTCGAGGCAAGACGCCTGATCGAGGAGGGGGCGATCGGCCGGCCCATGTTCGCCCAGGACGCGTTCTCGTTCGGCGAGCACGGGCCGTGGCCGGCCTGGTACTACGACCGGGCGATGTCGGGTGGCGGCGAGCTGATGCACGACGGGGTGCACCTCGTCGATCGGCTGCAATGGCTGCTCGACAGCCCGATCGTCGAGGTCTACGGACGGACGACGACCTATGCCCGATCGACCCCAGGCGTCGAGGACGGTGGGGTGGCCGTGCTCGCGTTCGAGGGCGGGGCCATCGCCTCGCTGTTCGTGAACGAGGCGACCCATCCCCTCCTGAGCGATGCGGCGACCGTCCCGATGCCTGGACGACTCGAGCTCGAGATCCACGGTTCGCTCGGCTCGATCCGCTACCGGACCTGGCACCAGTTGATCGTGGATCTCGCCGGCCAGCCGAGCCTGGTCGTCCCCCGGACCGATGGTGACGAGATGAGCCGCGAGATCCGTGAGTTTCTCGACGCCATCACCGAGCGCCGCCCACCGATCGTGGGGGCCCGGGAAGGCCGGCGGGGGATCGCCGTCATCGAGGCGATCTACGAGTCGGAGCGCCGTCGCCGCCCGGTGCTCGTGGACGAGCTCTTTCCGTCGCCGACCTGAACGGTCGCGCCGCCCGGCCGCGCGCTCAGGCGAGGAACGCGGCGGCCGCCCGGGCGTAGATGGCGACGGCCGTCCGAACGTCGTCGATGGCGATCGACTCTCCCGGAACGTGGGCGGATTCGAGGAGGCCCGGCCCGAAGGCCGGTACGGTCGGAACTCCGAGGCCGGCCAGGACGTGGGCCTCGGTCGCGCCGGGGAACGTGCCCGGTTCCGCCCGACGCCCGGTCACCTGCTCGATGGCGGCGGCGAGGGCCGTCACGATCGGTTCGTCCTCGTCGATGGCGGACGCGGGCCAGTCGACGGGATCGACGTCGACCTCGATCGGCGCCTCGCGATCCCCGTGCCGCTCGTGGAGCCGTTGGATCCCGTCGCGAATCGCGGCCACGACGTCGTCGCGGGTCTGCCCCGGCAGCGTGCGGACCTCGCCCCTCACCCAGGCGGTCGCGGGCAGGATCCCGTCCGCGAGCCCGCCGCCGAGCGAGGTGAACGTCAGCCGGCTCGGCGGTGGCAGATCGGCCAGCGCGGGCAGCCCGACGATGGCGCGGGCGATCGAGGCGATGGGGTCGGCACCCTGCCGGCTCCACCCGGCGAGTCCCGAGTGGAGCGGCCGCCCGCTCGCGCGCAGCGTGAACCCCGCAAAACCGCGGGCCAGCAGGGGGAGCGTGTCGAAGGCGACCTCCACCCCCGACGGCTCGCCGACGATCGCGGCATCGGCCCCCAGCGCGCCGGTCGATGCAACCTGGGCAAGTCCGCGGGTCCCATCCGACTCCTCGTCCGCGCTGAACACGAGCAGCAGCTCGCCGGCGAGGGGAAGGCCGGCGTCGCGCAGCGCCGCGGCGGCCACCAGCATCGATGCGACCGAACCCTTGGCGTCAGCCGCGCCGAGTCCATGGAGCCGCCCATGGTGGATCGCCCCGGACCACGGGTCGGCATCGTCGCCAGGGGGCTTGGTGTCAGTGTGGCTGGTGAGGATCAGGCGCCGGCCGGGCGCGGCGCCGGGGACCCGGATCAACAGGTTCGGATGGGCCGCTTCGGCGGCCACGATCTCGCCGGCCGGCAGGCCAAGCCGGTCGGCCGCGTCGCGGATCGCCGTCACGACGGCTCGCTCGTCGTTGGCGGGACCGTCGCTCGCGATTCGGACCAGCTGTGCGGTGATCTCGACGGCCTCGTCGGCGAGTCGATCGATCGACGCGCGGAGTCGGTCCATCAAACGGCGTGGCCCGGCACAGAGCCGTCCGCGCGCACCGCGCCGCGCCGGCTCTGCTCGTAGGCGGCCCTCCGCTCGTGGAAGAGCGCCTCGGCACCGGGAATCTGGACGCTGCGGTAGACGATCGGGATCATGCCTCGGTCGACGAGGCGCTCCGCGGCATCCACGAGGATGGCCCATGCGGCGGCGACGAGGGCCGCGCCGGACGTCGGCCCCAGCGGCGTGTCCAGGCCCGGCAGCTCGATGATGCCGTCGCCGACGACGCCGCCGATGTCGATCACGATGTCGGCGATGTCGATGAGCTTCCCGCCGCTGGGGTGCTCGACCACGACGTCGGGCCATCGCTCGTACGCGACACAGGTCAGGCCGATCACCACGCAGCCGGCGGAATGCGCCGCCAGAGCGACCTGGACCGTTCCGGCGTCGGTCCCGGCGTTCGTTCCCACCAGCACGATGTCGCCGGACTCGGGTCGGAAGTCGCCGTCGCCGCGCAGGACGTCGGCGGTCAGCTGGAGCATGGGCACCGCGAGGTCCGGCGTCTCGCCGAGGGGATGGACGGCGGCGAGGCCGCCCGCCCGCAGGTAGAGCTCGGTGTGCAGCACGTGACTGGTCGCGGCGACGAAGACCCGGTGGCCGTCGGCGATGGCGCCCGCGACGGCCTCGGCGGCCGCGGCGATCGGAACGGCCTGCGTCCGTGCCATCGTCTCGAGGACCTCGGTCGTGCGTGCCAGGTAGTCCTGTCCCGCGGTCATCGACTGCTCCCCCGTTCCGCTGCCGTTGCCTCGAGCACGCGGGCGACCGGAGCGCGGCCGTTTCGCCAGGTCATCCACGGTCGGAAGCCGTGGCTGCCGTAATAGCCGAGCAGCGACGTCATGTCGATCACGACGTCCGTCAACCCCTCGCGGCGCAGCCGGTCGAGCGCGACCACCAGCAGGGCCCGACCAAGGCCCTGACCACGCCACTCCGCCGCGATCCCGATCGGACCGAGCCCGCCCGCCCCGGGCCGTCGGCGTGCAACCCAGAAGTGCGGCGGACCGATCGGGCGCCCGTCCGGCCGGTGGATCCGGGCGAGGCCCAGGATCCTGTCGGCGGCGTCGCGCAGCAGGAGGAGCGAGCCCGGGTCGCCACCCTGGCTGAGGAACCAGGCGGTCTCGTGCCACCACTCCGGGCCGAACTCGGCCAGCAGGAAGGCGAGGGCGTCGGGCGTGTCCATCGCGGTCGCCGGCACGACCCGCAGGCCGAGCCCGCGGAGCAGCGCATCGCTCGCGTCATCCGTGCGCAGGCCGGTGACGTCCCCCCGCAGGTCGTAGGAGGTGTCCTCGATCTCGAAGCCGATCGCCTGGGCGAAGGCGGTCGCACCCGGCAGATCCTCGGGGATGCCGCCCCACAGGTAGAACATCCCGCCACCCGCCTCGAGCTGCTGGACCCCGGCCTCGCGCGCTCGCTCGGCGAGGCTGTGAGCCATCAGCCGACCGATCCCTCGCCGTCGGAACGCGGGATCGACCACGACGGCCTGGATCTGGCCGCGTTCGCGGAACGAGGCGGTCTCCGGCCCCGGCAGTCGGTGCAGCCCGACGTAGCCGAAGCCGACCAATCGATCACCGCCCGACCAGACGAGGCACCCATCCTGTGGACGGGCACTCGGGTTGGCCTCGAGGCACTGTCGGAGCACCGCCTCCCTGAGCGGGAAGACACCACCGATCGCGTCGTTCCAGAGGCGAACGACATGCGGCGCCGCGGCCGGCTCGTACGGCTCCAGGGCGGTGTCCATCGACCCGGTCAGGCCAGCCCGCGCACCCGGCGGAAGGATCGCCGGACCTCCGCCCAGGCGACGTCGGGTCGTTCGCATTCGCAGCTCGACATGGCCGAGCAGCCGTCGTACGACCAGACGGCCAGGTTGCGCGCTCCGGCCTCGACGGCGGCGTCGACAGCGCTGCCGATCTCGGCTTCACGCCCGGCCGGCACCTCGAACGCCTGGATCCAGACGTGATGATCGAGGCCATGGCGCTCGGCGACCTCCACCGTGCGCCTCGCGTACCGGCCGACATAGTCCGCCGGATCGCCGCGGAACGAGTACCAGTACGGGTCGGTGCCGAAGTTGTCGAGTCCCCGGATGGACGCCGCCCGGTCCCAGTCCCGGAATCCCGGGTTGGAGGCTTCGGGCGGCATGATGCAGATCGCATTCCGAAGCCCGCGATCGTGGGCGTGGACGCAGGCGTCGCCGAGCAGCTCGGCCATCGACCACTCCTGGAAGGCCCGAACGTCCTCGGTCATCTCGAGCGGCAGCTCGCCGCCGGTCCGATCGCGGAAGAGGCCCTGGCACCGGTCGCAGCGACAACACCATGTACCGGCCCTGTCGTCGATCCGCCAGGTCGGCTCATCCCAGAACACCGTGTCCCCGCCCAGGTCGGCGACGTCGTCGATCCATGACCGCACGAAGTCGCGGAAGGCCGGCTGGTTCAGACACGCGGCGGTCCCGGGACGGCCCATCGAATCGACCTGTCGGGCCTCCGGGTAGAGGGCTCCGAACCGGCTGAACGGCTCGCCGCCGAACACCTCGCCGACGCCCCACGGGTCGAGCCAGACGGCCATGCCGCGATCGATCGTGGCCTTGATCAGCCGCCGGACAGACTCCTTCTGCCAGCGAAGGTCGAACTCGGAGACGCAATGAACGACGTATGTCGTGCCGTCAGCGGCCATGGCGTCGAGGTCGTGCTCCCAGTGACGTGGCGCTCGTGCGTCGAAGTAGGCGACCCCGGTCTCGATCGACATTCATCGGCCTCCAGCGTTGAAGAGGGGAACGAGAGCGAGCAGTGCATCGGTCGGGTCACGCACCTCGGCCGCTGCGAGCGACGCGCGCCGATCGGTTGCGAGGGTCAGGCGACCGCGGGCGAGGCCGGCCGCGATGGTCGCCTCCTTGACGGCGCCCTCGATCGATCGGATGACCAGTCGACGGTTCGAGGTCGAGACGGGCACCTCCCAGCTCATCGTTCCGCCGTCGATCTCGATCAGCGGTGGGGCATCGGACGGGCTGGAGGTCAGCGCGACCCGAGCGGACGCGAGCGCGTCGATGATCGACGCACGTGACGGGTCCCCGGCGAGGACCCAGGTCGTCGGCGTCCCGAGCGGCGTGTCTGGGTTGCCGACATCGTGGCAATCGCTGCCTCCGACGGGAGTCGGCCGGCGACCCGCCGCGACCAGCTCGTACCACCAGGCCAGGCTTTCCTCGTCCGCCCCGGACCATGGCCCGTTCCAGACCTCGATCAGATCGACCGGCAGATCGTCACCGAACGCCCACGCGCAGGCATTGCCGCGAGGGTGGTTGACCGAGGCGAGCCCGCCGGCCGCGTGGATCGCGTCGATCGCACCTCGGATCCCGGCGGCTGTCCGGTGTCGGAAATCGACCCATGTGGTGGCGCCGATGGCATTCATGTGGCCACCGTAGGTGGTGACCTCCTCGCCGGGCAGGAGCGCCACGCCGGCCGTCTCGCCGGCTGCGGCCAGCCAGGGATGGTGGCTGTCGGTGTTGTGATCCGTGGACGCCAGGACGTCGAGGCCGACACGTCGGGCCGTCGCGGCCAGGGCGGGCAGCTCGTCGGCACCGTCGCTGTGGACGCTATGGACGTGAAGGTCGCACGCGTACCACCGTTGACCGACTCCCTGGCCGGACC
>Ga0153916_10004629_pt1 | contig 10403 bp, 14 predicted proteins | sample Opewatmetagenome_FD_109642 | JGI IMG/M metagenome (GOLD analysis project Ga0153916, IMG submission 109642) | Freshwater wetland microbial communities from Ohio, USA - Open water 3 Core 3 Depth 4 metaG | ecosystem: Environmental > Aquatic > Freshwater > Wetlands | place: USA: Ohio, Lake Erie...
CCAGTCTCGCGCCAGCCGCGAGCGGCACACACGTTTCGTTTCGGCGCGCCCGTAGCTCAGTTGGATAGAGTGTCTGGCTACGAACCAGAAGGTCGGGAGTTCGAATCTCTCCGGGCGCGCCAACCAATGATTCTCTCCACGCCCACCGTTCCATAGCGAATTGAAATTACTGAAAAATATGCACAGTTCGAGAGTCTCGCTGTCTGCCGCTGTATCGCTGAACGCAAACTCCCGAGTCTCTGGCTCTGATTTTCAAAGTCCTTCTCTCGCAGCGTGTTACGCGAGATTCAGGAAGTTTGAATCTCATCCACCCTATGCGGCTCCCTGTCCACCTGCGCGGAGCGCTGAGGATCTCACGTCGCTCACCAGGCAGGTGCACCCACTAAATCGCTGAAGGGATTCGAACCTGCAGCGGCTACACCTCGAGAGCATAAGTCTTGTGTTCGCGGACCCATTTTGCCGTCAGTGTGCCGCTCCGAGTGCTGCGGACACCTTGTCGAGCAGGAAACCGATCAGCAGCCGGGTCCGATTTTCGCGCACCAGCGGTTTCACTCCAGGCGGAGAATGCCCGCGCATGATTCGGAGAATTGTCAGCGGGCGAAAACGCAGCTTGGCTTGCACCCGGCAGACACATGCGCCGGCCACGTTGGCGCGGATCAGATCGGACTGGCAGTCGTCATGGCTGGGTCCAGTTTGAGACCGCAGGGAGGCGGCGATGCATGCGCTTCGAGAAATTCGTTCCAGTGAACCAGGGTATCGAGCAAAGAGTTTGAACGTTCTCTCCTCGGGCGCGCCAATCAATGATTCTCTCCACGCCGACCGTTCCATAGCGAATTGGAATTACTGAAAAACGTGCAGAGTTCGAAAGTCTCGTTTTCTCCCGCTGTATCGCTGAACGCAAACGCCCGAGTCTCTGGCTCCGACTTCCAAAGTCCTTTTCTCGCAGCGTGTTGCGCGAGGTTCCAGGAAGTTTGAATCTCATCCACCCTATGCGGCTCCCGCTGTCCACCCGCGCGGAGCGCTGGCGAGCTGCCGTGTTCTCGTGCGGGGACCTCACGTCTCTTACTAGGCAGGTGCAGCCACTAGATCGCTGACAGGATTTGAACCTGCGACTCCTACATCCCGAAGGTCACAGGACTCCGCTCTGGCCCCACATTCGGCTACGTGCGACTAGGGATTCATGCGAGGACGGGACTGCAACTCTCACACGTGCAGGCCATACTGCTTACGGTCCGATGAATCGCTCTGGATCGCCCACACCCAGACTCGGTCGCCGACGAACCCCTCCACTTGTTCGATGCATTGGCGCAGTCCCGTGCAGTGGATGCCCTGATCACGAAGCTTGCTGATGCGTATGAGGGACAGGACATGGGCTTTATGTGTATCGCGCTCATTGGTGGTTAGCTGAGAGCCAGTTGCAGCAGGGGCCGATCAGGCCGCTCCAAAGTAATCCCGGAGAAATCCCGGCGTTCGCCCGGGACTTGCGACCGCCGCGTTCGTACCTTTTTGTCACAACGCTGGCGCTCCGACAAGTCGGCCGACGGGCAGCGACCCGCCGCCAGCGCAGGTCCGCAGTCATCCACTGAGAGGCTACCCGCCATGAAACGTCTGTTGATCTTCGTCTACGGCGTGATCTGCTACGCCGTGTTCTTCACCACATTCCTGTATGCCATCGGCTTCGTCGGCAACCTCTGGGTCCCGAAGTCGATCGACTCGGCCCGCGAGGGGCCGCTCACGACCGCGCTGCTGACCAACCTGGCGCTGCTGGGGCTGTTCGCCGTGCAGCACAGCGTGATGGCCCGCTCGGCGTTCAAGCGCTGGTGGACCCGCATCGTGCCGGAGCCTGCCGAGCGCAGCACCTATACGCTGCTCTCCAGCCTGGCGCTTATCGCCCTGTTCGCCCTCTGGCAGCCGATGGGCGGAGTGGTCTGGAAAGTCGCTTCGCCGCTCGGCCAGGCGGTGCTGTACGGCGCCTTCGCCTTCGGCTGGGGTCTGGTGCTGGTCTCGACGTTCCTGATCAATCACTTCGACCTGTTCGGCCTGCGCCAGGTCTGGCTGCAGCTGCTCGGCAAGCCGTACCAGCCGGTGTCCTTCCGGACGCCCGCGCTGTATCGCTACGTGCGTCACCCGCTGTACGTCGGCTGGTTCTTCGCGTTCTGGGCTACGCCGACCATGACGGTTGCGCACCTGGTGTTCGCGATCGCCACGAGCGCCTACATCCTCATTGCGATTCAGCTCGAAGAGCACGACCTGGTCGCGGCGCATCCGGAGTATGAAGACTATCGTCGCCGTGTTCCGATGCTGGTGCCGTTCATGAAGCGGCGTCAGGAGATGGCCAAGCGCGCGGCAGTTGGCGGTTAAGAAAATGAAATACGGCCCGATCGTGCCAGAGCGCATAGCGCCTGGATGGCTGAAACGTCGTCACATCCTCGTGCACCGGGGACACGCCGGCTCGGGCGCCCAGACGCTCGCGTAGCTTCTGCAGCACCTCGGCAGAGATGTCGAGCACCGTGAGATCGAGATAACCGGCGTGGAGCAGCTCGTCGACGAGGAGCGACGCGCCGCCTCCAACGTCGATGATCGCGTCTGCAGCCATGACACCGGTCGCGCGAAAGAGCTCGAGGGACTTCGCGGAATGTGCCTCGTACCAGCTGACTTTGGCCGCAGCGCGAGTTGCGTAGACCTGATCCCAGTGCGCCTGCTTCCACTCGACCACGTGCAGCTCTCTGTTTCAACGCCGGTAAGAGAATGAGCCAATCAGGCCGTTGCCCGAAACTCGATTCGTTTTGAGAGCGTATCGCGTACAGGGCACGCGCGCGCAGCCTCCTGGAGCTCATGCAGCTGAGAGGCGCTCAGCGGCCCGGTCAACTCAACTGCGTACTCGAAGCTCACCGTGTCCGGGGTAGGCCGCTGGAGTCGTACGCGTGTCGTCGTGCTCTCCAATGGAATTGAATGCTCTGCTGCGTACATCCGCACGGCCATGTTCACGCAGACGGCTAGTGAGGCCTCGAGCAGCTCGTGCGCGCTGAACCCGACGCCTCCGCCACCCTTGTCGATGGGCGCATCGGCCGCAATCTCGTGCCGACCGTTGTTCGCGGTGGTTTGGAAGCGCGACGAAAGGCTTTGTGTGCTGATCATGATTGAGCTGGTGCTGCAGGACCCCGCCGGTCGACTCAGCGGGGCACTGCAGATCAGCACTCACCTCGACGCCGCCTTCGGCGCGGCTACGCTATCGCCCTTGGTACTGCTCACTTCTTCGAGGCCGGAACAGGCTGCGGTCGTAGCCGCGTTGACGGGTCGCGCCGCAGAGCTCGCCGACTGCTGATCGTCCGCCAGCGTGTGGGAGACTGGAAGGGCGAGCGGCAAAGCGAAGGGCAATGCGCGAGTGTTCATTTCAGGACCTCCTTCGGTTGCGCCTCATCCGAACACCATTTGCTCGAGCAACCGCGAAATCGTGTAAGCCGCTGTCTGCAGGACTTTTTCTCCGAAGGAGGATCTGCGAGTACAGTATGCAGCGGGTGGTTCGAAGTCCCGGGCGAGCGCCGGGATTTCCACGGGATTTCACTGGGACTGCGCCGGAGCGGGTGAGGCCGGATCGGACAATGCAGCAAAGCGTCAGCTTCGACCGATTTCGTTTCGAACCTCCGACCGGACGGCTCTGGTCCGGCGAGCGGGAGGTCAGACTCACGCCGAAGGCTGCCGCCGTTCTCGGCGCGCTGATCGCGCACGCTGGGGAACCGGTTTCAAAAGGGGCGTTGTTCGCAGCCGTATGGCGTGACACGGTTGTGAGCGATGACGCGCTCACCTCGTGTATCCAGGAATTGCGCAGGGCGCTTGCCGACGATCCGAAGCAGCCACGCTTCATCGAGACACGACATCGTCGTGGGTACCGATTTGCAGCGAGCTTGTTGCCAGCTGCCGCCGCTGCCGACCCGCCGTCGAACGAGGCTGAGAAGCGTACACAAGCGGCCGTGAAGCCTGGAGAAATCAGCAGCAAACCGACGGTTGCGGTTCTGCCGTTCGAGAACATCAGCGGCGATCCCGAACAGGAGTACTTCTCTGACGGCATCACCGAGGACATCATCACCGCGCTATCCAAGCACCGATCGCTCCTGGTGATCGCACGCGGTTCGGCCTTTGTGTTCAAGGGACATGGTGCCGACGTGCGCCGCGTCGGCTTGGATCTCGGCGCTGGCTACATTGTGGAAGGCAGCGTCGGCAAGATTGGCCGAGGCGTGCGCATCAGGACGCGGCTCGTTGAAACGGAGAGCGGCAGGTACGTCTGGGCGGAGCAGTACGACCGCGATCTCAACGAGATCTCCGCCGTACAGGACGAAATCACCGCGACGATCGCCGCGCGGATCGAACCGGAGGTCGGCAGCGCAGAGCGCTTGCGTGCGGAGAAGAAGTCCGAACATGCGTTACGTGCGTGGGACTTCTTTCACCTGGGAATGAAGCATTTCTACAAGTCGACGGCGGAAGACAACGTCGAGGCGCAGCGATTGTTTCGCCGCGCCATCGAGCTGGACCCGAGCTTGGCGCAGGCCCATGCCTGGCTTTCCTACGCCGTAGTTCTGGGCATGGTCTATTTCGACGCTGACCCGAACGAGGAACGGCTCAATGAGGCCGTTGCCATCGCACGCAAAGGCGTTGAGCTCGATGACCAGGACGCGATGACGCATTTCATGTGCGGCCGCGCGTTGCTGGCGAGAAAGGCATATCAGGATGCCCTCGCTGAGCTGGAGTCGGCCGTCGAGCTGAACCCCAATCTGGCGGTGGTCTACTGCGGTCTGGGTGATTCACTCGCATATGAGGGGCGTTTCAACGAGGCGATCCCGTACTTCGAGAAGGCGATCAATCTCAGTCCCTATGACCCGCAGCGCTGGGCGTTCTATTCGTACAGGGCACTGGCACATCTGTTGGCAGGGGAGTTCGATGGCGCCGTCGAGTGGGCGCAGAAGGCGAGTCGGATTCCAAACTGTCACTACTGGCCTTTTGCTCACCGCGTCTCTGCACTCGGACACTTGCAGCGTGCAGGAGAACTACCGAGCGCAATTGCAGAGCTGCTTCAGCGGAAGCCGGAATTCTCGTGCGCTTTCGCGCGTGAGCGACTCTTTTACATCAAGAATCCCCGGCACCTCGAGCTCTACGTGCAGGGCCTGCGCAGCGCGGGAATTAGAGAGTGAGAGATATCCTCGCGAACGTTCAGCGCCGATCAACGGGAGTGTAGTTGCAAGCTGCGAACCCAGAGTCCCTGTGTCGAATGGTTCGAGCCCGGCCTTTCTGGTTGATACCAGGAACTCGGACTTTTTTGCGACCTTGACTGGACCCCAATTGGACCCCAGACGACGAACCACCTGGACCCCGGATAATAGAAAGATGGAGCCGAAAGGTCCCGAAAATCAGTGGTCGGGGTGATGAAATGGACTCCTCCTGCTGGGAGTACGGCATCGATGTGCCAAGCTGATGTTGCGTCGATCAGCTGGAAGCTTGAGCAGAAGGAGTCCGCCATGCATCGTACGACTGTCGCTGTCGATCTGGCAAAGAACCGCTTCGAGCTCGCGGTGGCCGATGAGCAGTTCCGGATCCATCAACGTGAGCGCCTGACGCGAGCACGGTTCACACGCTTCTTCGTGAATATCCGGAGAGCGTGATCGTGATGGAGGCCTGCGGCTCGGCTCACCACTGGGCGCGGACTTTTCGCGAGCAGGGGCATGAGGTGAGGCTGTTACCTGCGCACTATGTGAAGGCGTACGTCCGACGCAATAAGACGGATGCGGCCGATGCCGAGGCACTGATTGAGGCATCGCGATGCGCAGAGATCCGGCCTGTGCCGGTGAAGTCAGTCGAACAGCAGACGGTCCAGCAACTTCATCGACTGCGATCACAATGGCTCAGGACGCGTACCCCGCGCATCAATCAGTTGCGAGCCACGTTGCGTGAGTTCGGTATTTTCGTCCCGGTGGGTGCGAGGTGTGGAATTGCAGCCATACGCGAAGCCGTTGCTGATGCCCGCAACGGGCTTCCGGATATTCTGCGGCCATTCGTGCTCGAGGTACTGCAGGAGGTCGCGCAACTCGAGGAACGCAACCTTCAAGTCGACCAAGCACTACGGGAACTGACGCATGAGGACGCGGTCGTCCGGAAATTGTTGAAGATCCCGGGCATCGGATTGCTGACAGCCAGCGCGCTCCGAGCGACTGTCGTCGACGTCCGTCGGTTTCCCTCCGGTCGACACTTGGCGTCTTGGCTGGGTCTGACGGCTCGCGAGCACTCCTCAGGCGAACGACGACATCTGGGCGGCATCAGCAAGCGAGGCGACGTTTACCTCAGGATGCTGCTGATCAACGCCGCGCGTTCCGCCCTTTTGGCAGCAGGCCGTGCCGCACGTTCCGGCCGTGCTCTGACTCGGTTGCAGACTTGGGTTCTTCAGACCGAGAGACGTTGCGGTCACAACAAAGCCGCTGTCGCATTGGCCAATAAGCTGGCCCGGATCGTCTGGGCGACATGGGCTCACGACCGCGCCTTCGACGGAAACTGGAACGCCACCGTCGTGCACTGACCGCCGACGCCCGACCGACCATCGTACAAACCCACCATGCAGGCTGCGCCTGAAACGATCGTGATCATGAGCAAGCGGAACGGCCGCTTGCGCGGTGAAGCCGAAAATTCCCCTGGTCATCAAGACCTCGAACGGGGTGATTGGCTCCGCGCCAGCGACTTTCATGATGTCCAGGACAAACCGCCCCAAGGCGTCGTCCATAAACAGGACGAATACGTGGCTGCAGCCGTTATCCGCAAATTTTTCTCGGGGACCGATCACACGCCTCGCGCTACTTGCAGGAGGAGTCCATACGTGAGGGGATTTGAACCTGCAGCTGCTGCGCCTCGGGCGGCACAACTCTTTGTGTTCGCGGATCATTTTGCGTCAGTGCGTTTCCTCCTCGCGCTGGTGGGGGCACGAACACTTTGTCAAGGAATAAACCGATCAGCAGCCGGCCCGATTTTCGCGTACCAGCCGCTGCTCTGCAGGCGGAGAATGCTCTCCCATGATTCTGAGAATTGTCGGCGTAGGAAAAGGCAGCGTGGCTTGCACGCGGCGGACTCATGCTGCCGGTCGCGTGGTGCGACTCAGAACTGATTGGCAGTCATCATGGCTGGGGCGCGGTTTGAGGTCCGGGGAGGCAGTGGTGCGTGCGCTTCGAGAAATTCGTTCCAGTGAAGGAGGGTATCGAGCAAAGAGTTTGAACTTTCTCTCCTCGGGCGCGCCAATTCGATTTTGCCCTGGGAGAAATCCGCTAACACGTTGAAGGGGCAATGCCAGACTGGCAGTTCTAAATCCCTCGTTTCGCGTGTAGGCGAGACGCTCTGCAAGGGCCAACCACGATGTTCGGGACGGCGGGTTATTGACTAGACGGCGTCAGGAAATCGCAGGTAGGGCCTTTTGCTTTGGATAGCTTTACATCCAAAGTCGCGAGCGGCAATTTCAGCGATTCGGCAACAGCGACATACCACGCGTCGTAACTAGTGACCGTATGGCGCAGCTTCCAGATGCGCTCCGCAAACGGATCAAAGGCAAACAGTTCCAGGTTGAGCTGCACGAGGTCGTCATGGGCTGCATTGGCTTCAGCCGTCGTGATCTGCTTGGCTCGTTCCAGGCGCCGCAATATGTTCGTCGCCTCAGCACGCGCCAACTCAGGTGTATGCAAGGAGCCGGTCTCGAGAATTTCCTCAGACCAAGCGCCGTGTGGGCCGGTATCGACCAGCGCGGCCACCAACACCGATGAATCTACGACAACGCTCAACGGCGATCCGCGTCACGGCTTTCGAGTATGCGCCGGGAAGAAACGCGCGTCTGCGATGCTCGCTTTCGCTTACGTACTTGTTCCAGCCAGGCATCAATCGAAGGGCGAGCGGCCATGCGCTCCAGCTCTCCACGCAGGTACTCCTGCATGGACTTGCCTTGCAAGGCCGCACGGGCGGCAAGCTCGTCGCGGACGCCTTCGGAAACATCGCGAATGGTGATTTGAACAGCCATGCTTGCATAATGCCAGCATAGATTGCAGTATGCAAGCTATAGGTTTCAGCAGGTAAAATTCATGCATCCAGATCGGCTGCATCGGCCTCAATCCTCCCTTCGTCGTACCGATGGGTCGGGATTACGACGTAATCTAAGGCGCTCTTGTTTATGAATATGATTCGGTGCCGGCCTTCTGCTTCCACGCGGATCATATCGTCGGCTGGGTCGCCCCCGTCGAAATCAGTTAACTCGTAAAAGGCGTTAAAGAGGTTTTCGGAATCGTCGACGTACACACTTCGACGTTGGCCGGTCGATAATTGGTATGTTGTTATAGGACATATCAAGAATCCGGTCGGTTTTGACTTGGTTCTTTGCACGTTCGTTTTCGAGGTCTTCGGCTTTGATTGCGCCATCGGCAACAAGCTTTTCGTATTGCTCGTCTGTAATCATGATCTTCAGCGCGTGGCAGGTTTCATGCAGCAGGAGGAACGATCCGGCGAAACACGCTAGTTCGTATGCCGTTCTATCTTCTACATCACGCAGCCCCGACAGGTCGGGCGTGAGCTGCGGGACATCGGCGGGCCAGGGAGCCGCGCCCGCATCGGCAGACCGCAGATCCGCAAGCGCGCGACCCAGCCGATCAACATGAGTCATGAATTCGTCTTCCTTGGCGTTCATGCCTGATTGATGGGGCACGTATGGCGCGTTATTCAACAGCAGAGACGATCACGAACCCGGATTGTTCATGCAATGTGCGCCATGCGAGGTACGTGATGAGCCACACTTGCTGAAGGGTTCTGTCCGTGAATACGACTAGCCCCTTGCCGAAAAAGGCCGTCGCCTCAAGGTGCATTGCGGGGCGGTCGGTGGCGCGTTCGAACTGGACCGTTTCAAGAAGTCCGGCGACCTCGGATGCCCATTCCGGCATCGTCCCGAGAAACAGGGCTGCGACTTCTTCGTTTGCGTTGGTGGGTTCGGACATTCTTGGAAGGATCTACGCTGGCAACCGACTCAGAGCGAGTACCACGTTCCGCGTCCCGCACCATGCCGGACCAGATGGCCCTTTTCCGTCAGGGCGGTGACGTGATCCTTGACCGTGTTGCGGCTGATCCCGGTGACTTTGGAGATTTCATTGACGGTGACGCGACCGCGCTCTCGGCACAGTTCGAGGATTTGCACCGAGAGCTCCGGCAGATCGCCGAGCAGGATGCGCTCCCGCTCGATCTTCTTTTCCAGACGGTCTTTTTGTTGCTTCAGCGCCGTCAGGAAGTACGTCACCCACGGCTGCCAGTCCGGTTTCTTCGTGCGGATTTTTCCCTGCGTCCGGCGCAGGGCGAGATAGTAGGAATCCTTGCTCTGTTCAATGACGCTTTCCAGAGAGCTGTAAGGCACGTAGGCATATCCGGCCTGCAGGAGCAGGAGCGTCGTCAGAATGCGCGACAGGCGCCCGTTTCCATCCTGAAAAGGATGGACGGCAAGAAACATGACGATGAAGGCGGCGATGGAGAGCAGGGGATGAAAGTCCTTGTCGCGCAGGCTCTTTCGAATCCACGGGACCAGTTCTCTCATCAGGCGCGGAGTATCGAACGGCGTCGCCGTTTCAAACACGACGCCGAGGCTTTTGCCGTCCGGCCCCAGAGCCTCGACGTGGTTGGCGAGGGTCTTATACTCGCCGCGATGGCGCTGGTCTTTGTTCGAGTACTTCAGAAGGTCGCGGTGAAGTTGCTTGATGTGATTTTCCGTGAGGTCGATGGCGTCCCAGCGCTCGAAGATCATTTTCATCACTTCGGCATAGCCTGCGACCTCCTGCTCGTCCCGCGTCGCGAAGGCTTTGATCTCGATATTCGAGAGAAGCCGTTCGACCTCGCGGTCGGTGAGTTTCGCGCCTTCGATGCGCGTCGATGATCCGATGCTCTCGATGGTCGCCACACGCCGCAGGCTCGACAGGCGGTCGGGTGCCAGCCGTCCCAGGGCGCGCCACGCGCCCTTGAACTCGTCGAGTTCGGCGATCAGCGCCAGGAGCTTGGGCGTGATTTTCAGGGTCGAGAGATCCAAGGCGGTATCCCTTTCTCCATCCGTTTTCATCCAATTCAGGATGGCACGATTCCCCTCCATTTGTCCATCCAATTCCATCCGATTATCAAGAAATTCCTGGGTTGGCGCTACAGGTGGCGACGCGGCCCGCAATCGTTGCCCGGCCCGTCCGGCGCATTGCTTCGCTGTCTGCTGGCTTCGGGGAAATGTTCTCTCACATCCGGGCGCTCACCCGCCGAGAGGCATCGACCCGGCTTCGCGCTTCAGGGCGGCTCTTTCCTCAGGCGTGAGGCGCAGGGAAAAGGGCGGCGTCCTGGCCCCACGTTCGCCGTCCGAACTTGCCGCGCGC
>Ga0153916_10004630_pt1 | contig 10401 bp, 11 predicted proteins | sample Opewatmetagenome_FD_109642 | JGI IMG/M metagenome (GOLD analysis project Ga0153916, IMG submission 109642) | Freshwater wetland microbial communities from Ohio, USA - Open water 3 Core 3 Depth 4 metaG | ecosystem: Environmental > Aquatic > Freshwater > Wetlands | place: USA: Ohio, Lake Erie...
GGGTCCAGCGTCGCGCCGAAATCGGCGAAGGGAATCTGCGTGACGAACCGCCTGGTGTTGTCACGGTCGAAGGCGCCCCATCCGCCGTTCGCCGACTGCATCGCGCGCAGCCAGCGCCATGCGCGCGCCGCCGCCATCTCCGGCTCGCCGCCGAGGTCGAGCAGCCGCAGCGCGATCAGCACCTCGGCGGTGTCGTCCGTATCGGGGTACTTGTCGTTCGCGAACTCGAAGGCCCATCCCCCCGGCTCGGTGCTTTTCACCTTCACGCACCAATCGCCCGGCGCGCGGATCTCCTTCGAGAGCAGCCAGCGCCCGGCCCGCAGCAGCGCCGGGTGGTCCGCCGCGACGCCCGCCTCGCGCATCCCCGTCACCGCCAGCGCCGTGTCCCAGACCGGCGACAGGCACGGCTGCACGGTGAACGTGCGCTCCGTCTCGATCGCGAAGTCGTGCAGCAGGCCGCGAATGCCGCCCGCCATCGGCTCGTCCTCGTTGCGGTACCCCAGGCACTTGAGCGCGATGAGCGCATAGACCCACGGCGGCTGGATGCCGCCCCACGAGCCGTCGGCCTCCTGGTGGTCGAGGATCCATCTCTCGCACGCGCGCAGCGCGCGCCGGCGCAGCGGCTTCCACGGCAGCCGTTCGTGGGCGCGCAGGAGCCTGTCGATGGCGAGGAAGGTATTCCGCCAGCTCAGCGGCGAGCGGCTGCGCGCGAAACGGATCCGGCGGCGGTCTCGCGGGTCTGCGTACAGCTCATCGACCGCCATGCGCGGGTCGATGCGCACGACCGGGCGATGTGCCCAGACGACGAGGATGGGCACCATGGTCGCGCGCGCCCACGAGGCGAACTCGTAGATGTTGAACGGGAATCGGCTCGGGAACAGGATCGCCTCGGGCGGCATCGCGGGCAGCGCCTCCCAGTTCGACTGCTCGAAGAGCGCGAGCCACAGCCGCGTGAACACGCGCGTCCGTGCGATGCCGCCGTGCGTGAGTACGAATGCCCGCGCCCGCGCCATCTCCGGCGCGTCGGCATTGATGCCCGCGAGCTTCAGCGCGAAGTACGCCTCGACGGTCACGCTGACGTCGCCGGGCCCGCCATGGTAGATCGGCCACGAACCGTCGGCCTGCTGCAGGTCGCGGAGGTAATTCGCGATCTTGCGCCAGCGCGCCGGGTCACCGATGCCCAGGAACTGCTCCAGCATCACGTGCTCCGCGGCCATCGTCGCGTTCGATTCCAGCTCCGCCCACCAGTAGCCGTCCGGCGCCTGGATCGAGAGCATGTGCTCCACGGCACGGTCGATACAGCCGTCAAGCGAGACCCGGTCGACGGCGGCTGCTCCGGCGGTCGCGGCCGTGTGCGGTGCGGTCTCGAGCGTCACGCTCACGCCCCCATTGCTTGTACGATCACTTCGCGCTGGCGCCCGCAATCGAGCTCCACCAGGAAGATGCGCTGCCACGTGCCGAGGAGAAGGTCGCCGTCGGCGCAGGGGATCGCCTCGCTCGCGCCCATCAGCAGGTGCTGGCAGTGCGAGTGACCGTTGAGGTCCTCGTCCTCCGTCAGGTTGACCGTCCGGATCGACAGGTCGTTGTGCCGGTAGTAGACGCCAGGCGGCGCGATGCGCTCCAGCATCGCCTCCATGTCCTGCAACAGCAGCGGCTCCGCCTCGTTGATCCGCACCGCCGCCGTCGTGTGCCGCGAAAAGACCACGACGAAGCCGTGCTGCACGCCGGAGCGGCGCAGCACTTCCCGCACGTCGTCGGTGATGTCGATGAACTGCGGTGCGTGCGTCGTGGTGTAGCTCAGCCGTTCCAGCCGCGGCGCGGGCGGCGCCGAAGATGGATGGAGGCCGTTGGTGCCGGGCCGCGAGGCCACGGAGGTTTCAGCGCACAACCGGTGTCTCCTTCCTGCGTTCCGCCTGCTGTTTCGCCGTCCTGCCGCGTCCGTCCGTCGCCTCGTCGATCTCACGCAGCCGCCGCACCACGGCAGCCACCGACTCGTCGGGCGTCGACGCGCCCGCGGTGACGCCGACGCGCCGCTTGCCGCGCAGCCACTCCGGCACGATCTCGTCCTCACGCTCGATCTGGTGCGTCTCCACGCCGGCGCCCCGGCACGTCCCGGCAAGCTTGCCGGTGTTGGCGCTGTTGCGTCCCCCGATCACGATCATCATGTCGACCTCCCAGGCGAGCTGCCGCGCGGCTTCGTAGCGGTCCTCCGTCTCCGGGCAGGTCGTGTTGATGATGCGTACCTCGTTGATGCGGTCGATGTGCAGCGCGAGGAACTTCGCCACGAAGTCCGTGAACATCTGCTGGCTCTTCGTCGTCTGCGACAGCAACGCGACCTTGCGCCGCGGGATCTCGACCGGCTCGTCGGCGCTGGCCAGCACGACGCCGCGGCCCCGCGTCCACGCGAGCACGCCGCGTACCTCCGGGTGCGCCGCATCACCGAAAATGATCACTTTGAAACCACTGTTCACCAGCCGCCGCGCTGCCCGCTGCGCCCGCGCGACGATCGGACACGTCGTGTCGACGAGATCGAGGCCCGCGCCCCGCGCGCTCCGATACACCTCCGGCCCTGCCCCGTGCGCCGTGATCGCCACGCTCTTCGCCGCCACCTCGCCGAAGCCACCGACGATCCCGACTCCGCGCTCGTCCAGGCGTTGCGCCACGACCGGGTTGTGAACGATCGAGCCGAGGCTGTCGATGCGGCCGCGCTCGTCCGCCGCGTCCTCCACCATCTCGATCGCGCGGCGCACGCCGAAGCAGAATCCGAGCGACGTGGCGAGCTTGATCTCGATCGTCATCTCAGGACTCCCGCCGCAGCGTGAACTCGATCACGCCGTCCAGCTCATCGATCGCCGACGGTGCCATCGCCGTCGCGGCGATCAGCGCGCGCGCACGGCCGGCACGGTCGCCGGCGAGGCGCATGACGGCGTCCCGCACGTCTTCATGCTCAACCGGCAGCCCGCGATCCGCGGCCAGCACCGCCGGCAGCGACTTCTTCCCGCGCGCCACGTCGTTGCCGACCGCCTTCCCCGTGCGCGAAGCGTCGCCCCACACCGACAGCGCGTCGTCCACCGCCTGGAACGCCAGGCCGATTTCCACGCCGGCCTCTTGCAGCCGCTCCACGTCGTCGCCGGGCGCGCCGCCGCACAGCGCGCCGAGCGCCAACGACGCTCCGAGCAGTGCGCCGGTCTTGCCCGCCGACATCGCCAGGTACTCGTCGGCCGACACCGACGGCGTCGCCTCGAACGCCAGGTCGTAGTGCTGGCCCTCGATCATGCGCAGGCACGCCGAGTCGAACAGGCGCAGCGCCAGCACGGCGCGCTCCGGCGGGAGCGCCGCGGCCGCCTCGTGCAGCGCACGGTAGGCGAGCGCGAAGAGCCCGTCTCCGGCGTTGAGCGCGAGCGACACGCCGTGCAGCGCCCAGAGCGTGGGACGGTGGCGGCGCTCCTGGTCACCGTCCTCGATGTCGTCGTGGACGAGCGAGAAGGCGTGCAGCAACTCGACGGCCGCCGCGGCGCCCAACGCGTCGGCCGTGTCGCCGTAACCGGACGCGGCGGTCAGGCAGATCAGGGGACGCATCAGCTTGCCGGCCGCGCCGGCACGCTCGTGGCCGTGCTCGTCCCGCCAGCCAAGGTGGTACTCGACGAGGTCGTACACCCCGCCGCGATGCCGCGCCAGCAGCTCGCGCATGCGTGCGCCGACCGCGTCGCGCAACGGGGCCGCGCGGCGGGAGTCAAACGGGGCGGCCGGTGCTGTTCCCTGCACTGCAATCCTTGCACTGCATAGTCCATTGCGGTGCCAAATCATACATCCCGCCGCGGCGGCAGTGTCAATCCCCTTGACGGCGCCCCGGGCCTGACCCACACTGGTCGTGCGACGTGGGGGCATCCGGTGGGACGGCGATGACGCTTGGCAGCTACCTGACGCAACTTCTCAAGGGCAACACCGATGTCCTGATCCTCTCCCTGCTCGAGCGTGCGCCGATGCACGGCCACCAGATCCTGCAGGAGTTGGAAGCGACGTCGGGCGGCTTCTTCCACGTGAGCGAGGGCACCCTCTACCCCGCGCTGTACCGCCTCGCCCGTGAAGGCTACATTCGCGGGCGTTGGGCGAAGATTGCCACCGGCCGCGAGCGCAAGGTCTACGAGCTTACGAAGAAGGGCGAGCACCGCTTGCAGGAATGCCGCTCGACATGGAGCGGCTTCGCCCGGGCGATGAATCGCGTGACGACGCAGACAACCTGAACGACCGGCAAGGGAGGATACGGATGTCCTCCGAAGTAGCAGGCTACTTCGAGCGGCTGCGCAGCCATCTCCGGCTTGGCGACACCTTCGAGTCCGACGACGTTATGCGCGAGCTTTCGACGCACGTCGAGGACCGGGTCGTGGAGCTGGTGCGCGCCGGCATGTCGCCCGCACGCGCCGAGCACGCCGTCTTGAGTGGCTTCGGAAGGCCGCGCACGCTCGCGCACCTGGTGCGACAGGCGCACCTCGTGACGCCGTGGGCGGACGCGTTGCTCGGTGCCGCCGCGTTCGTGTTCCTGGCGGTCATCGTTGGCGCGGAGCTGTGGCACGTGCCCGCCTTCGCCGCCGGTGGCGCCGGGCTGGTCGTCGCGCTCACGCTCTACGGGCTCTGGCAGGGACGGCCGGCGTGGTTCTATCCGTGGGCGGGCGCCGCGCTGACGCTGCCGCTCGCGGCGGGCTACATCGCCTTCGCCGTCCTCCACCGCGAGCTGCCGGCGCTGACCGCCGGCCCGCACGCCCTGGCGCTCGCCGGCGTCGCCGGAGCGCTGCTCTACTTCCCCATCGGCCTGTTCGTGGTGGCCGCGGCCGTCCTGGTGGCCGTCCGCCGGGATTGGCTCGACGCCTCGGTGCTCTTGTCGCCGCTGCCGGGCGTGCTGGTCGAGATCATCGCCGTGCACCGGGCCGGCGGCATCGCGGCGGGCGGCCAGGCGCTGTCCGAAGCGTCGGCGCTGCTCTTCGGTGTCTACCTCGGCATGGCGATCGCCACCCTGGCGTTCCTCAGATCCTCAACGCGCAACGTGAAGGTGATGACGCTGGTCGGCAGCGCTGTTGGGCTGTGGGCCGTCTCCGCATTGTTCGTCGACCCCGGCGGCGGCCTTGTGGCGCTGGCGGCGCGCGGCGCGTTGCTGGTCGGCTTCCTGCTCAGTCCGGCGCTCGTCGCGCGGCACGCCTAGGCACAGGGATCCTCCTTGGTGAACCTTCTCAACGTGCCCGGGAGTCCGGTCAGTCTCGTCAGAAACGGTTGATGTCATCTTCTCCTCCTATCGGATGGTGAATCGTTGCCGGCACTCCTGTCCTGCGGCCAGGGCACACGTCCGGGCGGGCAGCGGCTGGGCGAGCGGCAGCTCCCACGCATCGTGCCAGCCTTCGATCCTGTCGAAGACCGCGCAGTGATACGCACCGGCGATGTCGGCGCGGACGATGTTCTCGTGTACGAAACACCGCTGGAAGCGCACCTCGTACGAGCCGTCGGACGCCGGGTACACTTCCGCGTCCATCAGCGACGTCGGGACGTACAGGCGCTGGCCGGCGGCGAACAGCTCCAGCGCCTGGGCGACGTTCGTCGCGCGATCGACGCGGAGCGCCTTCATCAGCCGCCGCATCTCCGTCCGGCCAAGTGCGCGCACGTTGGCGCGATTCAGGCGGTTGGCCGCCTCGATGCCGAACTCCGCGGCGACGCTCGCGTACCAGCGGGCGTCGTGCCAGTACCAGTTGCGGCGGAGCAGATCCTGCTCCTCGCCATTGTCCAGGGTCCGCCGCTCCGATGTCATACTTCCTCCCCGATCGAACAAGCCCGGCCGCGCCGTCTGGCGCTGCACCGGGCTCTGGGCTCTATGCCTCTGGCCTCGTCGCTGTGGGGCTACTTATGCGCTGTCATGCTCGCCGGACCGATCCCCTGCGCGCGCTGCCAGGCGATGCGGTGGATTCGCCGGCAGCGCCGGCACAGGATCTCCACTCCCTCCGGGGTTGCCCTCGCGACGAGGTTGCCGCACAGGCACCGCTCCTCACGCGTCCGCCGGACGTCCGGCGCCCGTCGCTCCACCGTTCTCCCTCCTGATCGATTTCAGGTACATCCTGCCCCAGCGCTCCACTTTGCCGCGGTCGAGCTCGCCGACCAGGCCAAGCAGATGGATCAGGTCGAACGTCAGCCCGATGCTCATGAAGTGCCATGCCGCCACGCGCGCGTCCACGTCGGGATCGACCAACCCCGCGCTGCGGCCACGCTCGATGTTCTCTTCCAGCCCGTCGACGAGCGCCAGGAAGTTTTCGCGGAGCACGGAGCGGATCTCGGCGTCGTCGGACTCACAGAGCGCCTGAAACCAAAGCTTCATGACCGGCGAGTGGCTCTGCACGTGGTCGTAGTACCCCAGTCCGAACGACCAGATGGCGGCCAGAGGGTCGCCGGCGCCCTCCGCGGTGCGTTCCCAGATCCCGGCCAGGCGCGGACCGGTGCCTCTCAGCGTCGCCAGGAACAACTCCCGCTTGCTCGGGAAATAGCGGTACAGCGCCGGCGCCGAGACGCCGGCGGCCCTCGCCAGCGCCGCCGTGTCGGAGCCGCTGTAGCCGGACGATGCGAACACCGTCTCCGCGCCTTCGAGTATGAGACGCTTTCGTTCCGGGGCAGGTCGCTTCGGCGCGCGTTCAGCCACGTCAGCCCTCCGGACTAGAGATCGAGCGTCGCGCCCTGCGACACGTTCGCCCGCCGCTGCGCTTTCGCCTTGATCCGGAGCAGCACGTCGCGCGGGGCCCGCGTGATCTGCGCGGCCACTTCGCCTGCCGCCTCCATCAGCTCTGCCCGGGGCACGACGCGCGACAGCAGTCCCAGCGCCAGCGCCTCGGCCGCGTCGACGCTGCGCCCTGTGAAGCACAGATCGCGCGCGACCGCGCCGCCGACGAGGTCCTGTAGCGGCCCGTAGACGACGTCGCCAAACGCGATCTCCGGATGGGCGAAGCGCGCCTCCTGCGCCGCGACGCGGATGTCGCACATCACGGCAAGATCGAAGCCGCCGGCCAGCGCCGGGCCGTTGACGGCCGCGATCAGCGGCAGCGGAAACTCGATGCACGCGCGGTGGTAGCGGTCGCTCGATGCCCAGAGCGCCGTCCCGAACTCGCGGTCGGACGCGGCGCGCTCGAACTCCTTGAGGTCGAACCCGGCGCAGAACGCGTCACCCGCTCCCGTCACGATCACCGTCTTCACCGCCTGATCGGCGGCCAGTGCCGCCAGGGCGTCGCTGATCTCGTCCCGCAGCGCCAGCGAGAGCGCGTTCTTCTTCTCCGGCCGATTCAGCGTCAGGACGGCAACCCCGTCGCGTGGCCCCTCGATGTTCAGGTACTGCGGCACCGTTATGCCTTCAGGCGCGAATAGTGAATGATCCTTCACTATCAGCTTCGCGCAGCCTCCTGCCCGCCGGGAGGGCCATGTGGGCATGCCGTATAGCCTCTATTCTCCGGCTGAGATTCCCGCCTTCGCGCCTCATGCCTCGTCAGAGCGATAGCCGAAGTCCGTGGCGAAGCCACAACGTCCGCTGACGTCCCAGCGCATCGGCGGCTCATCGACGCGCAAGTGCTCCGTTCGTACCTCCGTGCCGGGATGATCGTGGCCGGGGATGCCGCACGATACCGGGCCGTCGGCGTCGATCGCCTCCGCCGCCCGCACGCTGACGTACGTGCCGGCATCGATCCGCTGGGCGTCGGGGCGGTGGTCCAGTTCGATGCGCGCGGCACGCACCGCGTACACTTCGCCGATCGCGCTGGCGAAGTTGCGGAATGGCGTGCCGCCGAGCTGGCCGAGGAAGATTCTGGTGAGTGCTTGCCGTTGTGTGGAATCGGCACGCTCGTCGAGATACAGCGCGACGCGCCACGGTGAGCCGGGCTCATCGTCGTCGTAGCGCCCCGCCATGACGGCCATGAGCCCCGAGAGGTCGGTAGCCGCCGCATATCCGTCGAGGATGTGCCATGAGAGCGCGAACTCGCACACGCCGTACGACGAGCGTCCGCCCGCCCGCCCCATGCTGCCGCCGACGCGCCGGCACGGGCAGACGGCCTCGCAATTGCATGCCTCGAAGTAGGAGCCCGAGACGCGCCACGGTAGGAAATCGGGCACCGCGCGCTCACATCCTCATCGTCGCCGGCAGAGAGCCCCGCATCGGGACGACGAGCGCGCCGGAGGCGATCACGCTGCTACCCGCCCGACCAGTTGATGGGCGCGTAGTGGCCGTTCTTGCCGGAGTTGTCCCACTGCATGCCGTAGTCGTGCCACGTGCTGGAGGGCTCGCCGACGGCCATCGAGATGTTTGCGGCGAACGGCGACGCGCTCGACACCCACATCTCCTTGTCGGGCGCGCCGGACGGCAGCGCTCGGATCGCCAGCTTCATGGTGCCCGGGATCTCGACCGAACGGCGCAGACCATCCTTGCGGAAGGTGATGCCGGCGCTCTTCACACCCAGGACGTTCGAGATCAGCGGCGCTACGGCGCCGATCGGCCCGCCGGCCGCGCCCGTGAAGATGCCCTGCAGCGCGTCGCGTTGCGCGTCATTCGCGCGCTCATCGAGGTAGACCGCGGCCGACCAGTTGCCTTCGGCCATCGCGCTTGGCGTGCGGATCATAACGACGGCGTTCAGCCCGTCCAGCGTCACGTCGCCGTGATTGCCGCGGTCGATGTGGAACGCCAGCCCCACCTCGCACGCCCCCTGCGTCGGCTGCGATGTCATCTGCGGGTTCGGTGAAAAGAGACAGGGGCAGACGACGTCGCAGTTGCAGTTCTCGAAGTACTCGCCTGCGATCTGCCAATTCGGGTGAGATGACGCCATGAGGACCTCCATGCCAGTGCAGCCAGTGCAGTTAGTGCAGCCAGCGCGCACGTGAGGAGCGGAGCGTATGACGCTCGCGGGCTTCCTGTCAAGAGCGAGGGCGCGGCGGCGCGCGCGGGCTGCTACGCCCTCTCGGCTGCCACCGCGGCGGCGGCAAGCGCCGCGATGCCTTCAGCCAGGTGCACGCGCGGCGACCAGCGGCCTGTGTTCTTCAGCTTCGACACGTCGAGGCAGGACCGACGGATCTCCTGTCGGGCCGGCAGGTGCTCGATGGCCGTCTCGCAGCCGAAGGCGGCTCTCATCAAGCCCACGAGGTCGTTCACGGTCGTGGGCACGCCCGTGCCGGCGTTCCAGACGCCGGTCAGCGACGGGTCGTCGAGCGCGAGCAGGATGGCCGTCACGACGTCGGAGACGTGTACGAAATCACGCTCCTGCTCGCCGTCGCCGTACACCTGGAGCGGGAGCCCGGCGGCGATGCGGTCGGCGAAGATGCTGATCACGCCGCCCTCGGCATCGGACCGCTGGCGCGGGCCGTAGACGTTCGACAGGCGCAGCGAGATCGTCGAGATCGGCGCCGCGCCGACGATCGCCTCGCCCTCTACCTTGTGCCGTCCGTACGGATTGTCCGGCCGCGGCGGCGTCGCCTCGGTCGCGGGCAGCGGCGTCTCGCCGTATGCCGCGCCGCCGGACGAGATGAAGACGAAGCGGCGGACGCCCGTCTCCGCTGCGGCGTCGAGGATCCGGCGCAGGCCGTCGACGTTGATCCGGCGGTCGAGGTCCGGCTCGGCCAGCGAGCGCATCACGTTCGTCTGCGCCGCGCAGTGTACGATCGCGTCGAAGCGCGGGCCCGCGAGCAGGCGGTCGATCGGCGAGTCGGCGATGTCCATCACGTGGAGCGGCACCCCATCAGGGAGGTTGGTCACCTGTCCCTTGCTCAGGTCGTCGAGCACCTGTACGGCGTCGCCCGCCGCGACCAGCGCCTCCACGACGTGCGAGCCGATGAAGCCAGCACCGCCGGTGACGAGAATCCGTCGGTTCATGATTGCCCTCCGATCAGCGAGGTCGGTGCGCCGGCACGTGCCGGCGTGATCTCAGCCGCGCCCTCGCCCAGCCGCGACGTCAACGCGATGTATGCGACGAACAGGAAGAGCGTGCCCGCGGTCAGCAGTACCGCCGACGCGCCCGACACCCCGAGCATCAGCCCGGCCGCCGCCGGGCCTGCCGCGTGTCCCACGCCATCCATCGTCATGAACCAGCCGATGACGCCGCCGCGCGAGCCTTCCGGGCCGGCGAGCGACATCATCGTGGCGGCCACGGATGGCGCCGCCAGGCCAAACGCGCCTCCCGCAACAGCCGCGACCACGGCGACGAGTGCAGCGTCACCCCAGTGTGAGAGGACGAGGAGGCAGACGCCGGTGGTCGCGAATCCGGCCGTCATCACGCGCCGCGCGCCGACGCGGTCGGCGATCGCCCCGCCCGGGACGACGAGCGCGCCGCCGAGCAGAGCCGCCGGGGCGAGGAGCACCGCCTGCCTCGTCAGCGAGACGTCGAGCACGTCGCGGCCGTA
>Ga0153916_10004631_pt1 | contig 10401 bp, 13 predicted proteins | sample Opewatmetagenome_FD_109642 | JGI IMG/M metagenome (GOLD analysis project Ga0153916, IMG submission 109642) | Freshwater wetland microbial communities from Ohio, USA - Open water 3 Core 3 Depth 4 metaG | ecosystem: Environmental > Aquatic > Freshwater > Wetlands | place: USA: Ohio, Lake Erie...
ACCTGGACCAGTTGTTGGAATCTTTAAAACCTCGCCAATTATCGGCTGGGGAGGTGCTTTTCAACCAGGGAGATCCAGGCTCGGAATTAATCCTGGTAGAAAATGGGAAAGTGGCAATTTACGCACCTGCTCCAGGCAAACCGAATGAGGGCCAACCGATTCGTTTATTCCAGGATGGCGAATTGCTCGGAGAAATGGCTATCATAGACCGTAAGCCGCGCTCAGTCAGCGCGCGCGCCGAAGAGACCACCCGAGTCTTGACTCTGGATGGAGAGGTCTTTCGTAAATTGGTCAGTGATAATCCCGAAATGGCTTTTTCCGTGATGGCAGGCTTAAGCGATCGTATTCGTTATACTACGGATTTTCTATCGGAAGTACGCCAATGGGTCAAAAAAATCGCGGAGGGTAGTTATCAGGGCAGCGTGACATTGGATGAGGGGGGTCGTTATAAGGATCAAACCCTGGCAACCTTAGCAGCGGAGTTTGCCCAGATGGCCGCGCGGGTGCAAGAGCGCGAGGAGAACTTGAAGCAGGAGATGGCTCAATTACGCATCGAGATCGACGAAGTGAAACGTAAACAAGAAGCCGAACAAATCATGGGCAGCGATTATTATAAGAGTCTAAAAGAGAAGGTTAAGAACTTACGCCAAAAGCCAGAATAAAATCATAACTATCGGGAGATCAGGAGGTATTTTGTTGTCTTGTTGATCTCTCATAACTTTGGCACATGCTATAATTACCCAAAGAGTGTATCGCGGTGGGGTACAACCCTTTTCATCTGGCTAAAACGACTAATTATTCAGACCGTAACAGCATGTCGGAAAAACAAGGTTTTCAAAGTGACGAAGAGTTGGTTCGGTCCGCCCAACAGGGCTCCTTGGATGCTTTTACGATCCTTTATGAACGGTATTTACCGTTAGTATACAATCGTGTGCGCTATACCATCCCAGAGCCGGATGTGGAGGATGTAACTCAGGAAGTATTTATTGCAGTGTTGAAATCATTAAGAACCTTTAGACTGGAATCCCTATTTAGTACCTGGCTACGAACACTGCTTAACCGGCAGGTAGTTAATTTTTATCGGCATCGTAATCCAATAGAGGAACAACTCAACGGTGATATGAATTATCCCAATCCAAAATCCGCGCATCAAACTCAAGGGACAGTTCATCCAGTCGAAATAGACGAAGCTGTCATGCTTCGCCATGCTCTCCAGCAGCTTCCTGAGCAATATCGTGAGATCTTACTTTTACGTTTTGCGGAGGGTTTACGCTTTAACGAAATTGCTAAGGCCCATGGGCAATCTTTGGAAGCGACTAAATCGTTATTTCGCAGGGCTGTTGCTGCATTGAATAAACAGGTAAAGGAGTACGATGGATAATCGTTCCCAACCTGAAGAAATTCAGTTGGACAATCAGCTGGCTGATTTAACTGACCAATTGATGGGCGGTGAAAAGCCGGATGAATTAAATATATCTGCTTATAATTTAGAACTCCGCGAGCTGGCAGATACCGTCAAGATGGTGACGCGAGTCTTGGGGATCGCCAAGCCAGGGGAAACCCTGACTGAACACATCCGTGCTCGGATTGTAGATGAATGGGGTCAACAACAATCTCAGCTTGCAGATGAGCGAAAGCATCGATCAGGCAGAGCTCCCAATTGGCGTTCATCAGGTAGTAAACAACGAATGACAGTCCTGCGGTTTTCAGTAGCAATAGCATTCGTCATCATCCTAAGCTTAATTGTATACCCCTATATAAGCCCGAATTTGCCAGCGACAGCCGAGGGGAGTATTAATCTTATTGTCCTGATCTTATTATTTGTTTGTATCATAGGCTTGATCTTTTTATGGTTTCTACGCCGAAAATAATAGCTTGCAAATTCGTAATTAGGGATCGATATCCTTTTCGCTTGCCTCTCATCCGGCTTTCGTGTATTATATCTGTATGCAGATTGTCTCCCTGATCATTGCTACTATCATCCCACTGATATTTTTATATATCATCTATACGCTTGATCTCTATCATACAGGTGCGTTCCGTTATGTAATTGTATGTTTCCTGTGGGGTGGGCTAGCCTTTGCAGGAGCATCCATTATCAACCGTTTTATTTATGATCAAGGCTGGGCATCTCGCGATAATATTATCCAATATGTCGCACCCGTTGTCGAAGAAATCCTGAAAGCTTTGATCCTGTTATATCTGGTTCGTAAGCCAAATTTTACTTATTTTGTCGATGGTGCAATTTACGGCTTCGCTGCTGGAATCGGATTTGCAATTTTTGAAAATTATCAATATATTTTGCAAAATGTCGGGGGAGGGATGGGACTGGCGATTGGACGGGTGTTATCGACGAATCTAATCCACGCCTCAGCCAGCGCGCTGGTGGGTATATCCTTAGGCCTGGCGCGCTTTCGGCGTTCTGCCAGTCACCTGGTCCTGTTAACAACCGGCTTGATCCTTGCAATCGTTTTTCATAGTATCTTTAACCACCTGGTCATCCGGGTTACCAGTGGAATGTTGTTATTGTATGCGGCTCTGATTGGTTTTGGTGGAGCAGGATTGATCGCTTTCTTCATGAAACGTGGACTGGCAGAAGAAAAGACCTGGATTGAAGAAACCTTGGGAGTAGCAGATCGAGTCACTGCCGGTGAGGCGAAGGTCGTGCACCGGCTGGAAAATGTGGATGAGATTCTGGCGCCTCTAGCAGAGAGATTTGGACCAGAAAAGGCTACTCAAATAGAGGAATTCCTGGTGATCCAGGCTCGCCTTGGGATTTTACGGAAGACGCTGGAAAAGCTCAATGATGAGAAAATGCTCAAGGGCGTCGAGCAACAAATGGCTGATTTACGAGTACAAATGGATAAAGCCCGTCGTTCTGTAGGCACCTATGGTATGCTCTATTTACGCCATATTTTCCCAGAAGAGTCCAGCCCTCTTTGGGGACGGTTAGAGAACCTTATCAAAGAACGGGCTTCAGCCAGACCAGCCAGCGGGGGCGCCAACTTATGGGCCACCTTAGGACAACGCACCTCCAAGCCGGCGCCATCTCCTTCAGCGAATGGTCAAAAAGATGGGTAAAATCGGAGAACCGGAGGTTTTCTAGAATGGCAATAATCATCTCTGTCCACTCTTTCCGCGGGGGGACGGGAAAATCAAACATCACCGCCAACCTGGCTGCCCAAGTGGCGCTATTAGATAAGCGGGTAGCAATCATTGATACCGATATCCAATCACCTGGCATCCATGTGCCATTTGGTCTCGATGAGGTTAAGATGGGTCATACCCTAAATGAGTATTTGCGCAGTGAATGTTCTATCGAAGAGGTAGCCTTCTCGGTAGGTGATCATGTTGGTGATGCGCCTGGACGGAAAAAGTTGGCTGGGAAATCAATCTGGTTAGCTCCCGCCAGCATCAAAGGTAGAGAAATTAGTCGGGTGCTACGGGATGGGTATGATGTGGGGCGATTGAATGAGGGAATGCAACAAATGATCAAATCCCTGGATTTGGGCTACCTGTTCATCGATACCCATCCTGGGTTGAATGAGGAGACTCTTCTTTCCATCGCAATTTCCGATATCCTATTTATCATCTTGCGACCTGACCAGCAAGACTTTCAAGGGACGGCGGTGACCGTGGATATTGCTCGAGGTTTAGATGTACCCAATCTCTACCTGGTGGTGAATAAAGCACTCACGAAATATAACTTCAACCAGATTCAAGAGCAGGTTCAAACGACCTATCGCGCTACCGTGGCGGGTGTACTCCCCCTCACTGAAGATATGGCTGATATGGGAAGCGCTGATATCTTTTCACTCCGTTACCCCGATCATCCCTGGTCAAAAGCTTTAATCCCGGTTTCAAAAGCTGTGGTCGAAGTAAAATAAACGTCGAGAACAGGAGAAAAAGCCATGCAATGTTGGGAATGTGAGAAACCAGCCCGAGCTGCATGTTATTTCTGCGGGCGTTTTGTGTGCAAAGATCACGCCAAGACGATGCCAAGCTTTTTGGCAATGTTCCTTGGTTCGAGCAATACTCCCAAGGGACTGGCAGTCGCGAATGTAATCTGGTGTGGCATCTGCGAACCGCAGCCGGAACCGATTGGGATGCCAGAGTTATGGTAAGCTATGTGAGGGATTCATGAGCAGTGTATTCGACAGACTGCAACACCAACTAGATATCCAGAAGCGGGAGCATGGCATTAGCGCCCTGGAGCTGGCAGATTTACCCTCGAACTTGCGTCGGATCATGCGGTTAATGTTGCGCGAAGTGGTTATCAAATATAATGACCTGGTGAAAGCTGTAGATGCGATGCCTGAAGCCAACCGGTTAAGCCACTCTGAATTAGATGCAGCATTAAGCACTCTCGTTGAGCAGAACTGGCTTTTGCGAACTGGTACGGGTGAGTTCGTTAGTTTTAGAGTTAATCTACGTCGAAAAGCAGGAAGCGCCTTAAATAAAGATATCTGGGCGGCTTTGGAAACGCGAATCGGAACCAAAAAACCTGATACACCTAAGTAAATATATTCATGGGAGAAGATATATGTCAAAAATCATTTCAATACACTCTTTTCGTGGTGGTACGGGCAAATCTAATACTACTGCCAATATGTCTGCTATCCTGGCAATGCAAGGACAACGCGTAGGGGTAGTGGATACCGATGTCCAATCCCCAGGCATCCATGTCTTATATGGCTTAGATGATTCTCAAATGGTACACTCGCTCAATGATTACCTGTGGGGTAAATGTGGCATTACAGATACTGCCATCGATGTGACTCAAAATTTAAAAGTACCGATGACTGGGAAGGTTTTCCTTATACCATCGAGTATTAAAGCAGGCGAAATTGCCCGCGTGCTACGCGAAGGATATGATGTGGGGTTGTTAAATGATGGCTTCCAGGACTTGCTGGATGGATTAAAGTTGGATTACCTGTTAATCGATACTCATCCAGGTCTGAATGAGGAAACTCTCCTATCGATTGCGATTTCAGATATCCTTGTTATCATAATGCGCCCTGATCAGCAAGACTACCAGGGCACCGGTGTCACGGTTGAGATCGCTCGAAAATTAGGTGTGCCAGCCATGTTTTTAGTCGTCAATAAAGTTCCACAAGCCTTTGATATGAAGGAAGTGAAGGAACGGGTTGAGCGTATCTATAACTGCACGGTCGCGGCGGTTTTCCCTCACTCCGAGGAGATGATGACATTGGCAAGTGCAGGTGTCTTCTCACTGCACTATCCCGATCATCCTTTTACTGCGATATATAAGCAATTAGCTGGTTATTTAACTGCCTGACCTGATGACTCACCAAGGCCTGGTAAACTCTATGGACCAGGATTTGTTCGCACAATTGTTAATCGAGTTAGCGTCATTGCCCGATATGGATGGCGTTAGCATGAGTGAAATTGTCTTTCTGCCGGAACATTTACGCGTTCTGATGAATTGGATGGTCCGGGAGAATAGTTTCCAATTTAATAATTTGGCTGTTTTCCTTAAGCAGGATGAAGAGAATACCCACTTAATCCTGGGTATGCTGGTTAAAAAAGGTCTGGTTGAGGAAGTCGAAGGAGATGAACAGGAGGAGTACCAGATCCATTTGAAAGCTTCTCGGAATTATCAGGTACCCAAGGATATATGGAAAGTAATTGACGATTAATAAAACGCCTCCTCAGGAAGAGAACGACTATGAAAGCTCTTAACCGGTTTCTCCGCTTACAGCCAGGGGAAGCAGGATTGGTAATAGTGATGGCAATCTTGCTCCTTGGTAATTCCTTATCTCAACAATTATCTGAGATTACTGCCATCTCGAATTTCTTGAGCACGGGAGGTGTCAACCAGATCCTGATCGTGTGGTTGGTAGATAGCCTAGTGATCCTAGGTATAACGGGGATGCAATCCTTGGTCATCGATCGTTTCAGCCGCATTAAACTAACAAAGTGGTTGTTAATCATATTGGGTTTATTATTTATTCTCCTGAGAATATTATTTTTGTTCCAAACCCCAAAGTGGTTTATATACGCCTTGATGTACGTCATATCAGAACAACAATATTTATTTGTGCCATTGGTTTTTTGGGTTCTGGCAAACGATGTGTTCGATATGTCTCAAGCCAAACGCCTTTTTCCCTTGATTGCTAGCGGTGGTTTCGCGGGTAGGTTGATTGGTATCGGAGTAGCTGCGGTTATGCCATTCCTTTCATTGCGCCTGCCAGCCATGAAACCCGAGGATTTATTAATTTTTATCACCTTGATTTATTTGATAATTTATATATTCTTTGCGGAGGGAATGCGCAAGGTAAAAACTCGTCAAACGGTGCAGGCACACCAGACTGTACGTGAGACTCTCTCAGAAGGACAGGATTTTGTGCGGGAAGTGCCGTCTTTTCGTTACCTGACCCTGGCGATACTTGCCATCGGCATCATTATAACTGTGATCGATTTTCGTTTCCTGGTAGTATCGAATGCCACCTTCCCTGACCCGAATCGATTCCAAACTTTTTATAGCCTGTACCGGTTGGCCTTAACCCTGGTCGCCATTGTTATCCAAGGGTCGATGACGAGCCGGCTCATCGAAGGATTAGGATTAAAAAATACGTTTCTTATCCTGCCAGTAATCCTATTAATGGCTTCAGCACTTCCGATGGCGGTGCCGACCATATTATTTATTACTGGGGGAATATCACTTGCAAGATTGTCACAAGCTACTGTGGATGAGTCTGCCCGAAAAGCTTTTCAAGCTCTGGTGCCTGAGGAAAGGCGTGGACGGGTGAGTATGTTCATGGATAGTTACCTGTTTGCTGGAGGTACCATATTAGGCTGTTTAATAACAGGTACCGTGGTAGTGGTTGGTGTGTTGTCAGGCAGTAGTACTTATCATTATATCTATCTTGGGATTGCAGTATTGGCGTCTATCCTATCAATTTGGTTTACACTTAAGATGAGATCTGTGTATGACACCAGCCTGTTAAACTGGCGATTAAAACGTCGCCAACACCGTACCAGTGTTTTAGATAAGCTTGATTTTTAGGTTGGTCATTTCTAGGTTGGTTTAAATTCTCTATATATAGTTACGAGGAATGAATGCTTGGCGCGCCTATTGTCCGAAAAGTAAGGCAAAAAAAAGGTTTCTGTGGTCCAGCTTCGATTGAAATGATGTTTTCGTTTTATGGGATTAGCTCTACACAGGATGAAATTGCAGAAATAGCTAGTGTAATCGAAGGGGAGGCGGGTTCTCGTATCGACCAGTTGGATCAGGCTGTTAAGTCCCTCCGACCCGATTACACCCTTCTGGCTAAATACTATTCCACCATCGAAGAGATCATTTCTTTCATTTACACGTTTGGGATTCCCGTTGGAGTGGAGTGGCAGGGTAAATTCTTCGATGAGAAAGGGGAACAGTTTGAGGTTGGACATTATAGCGTTATTAATTGGGTAGATAAAGTGAGAGAGATGATTCATATCGTTGATCCGGATGAGCGGAGTGCATTAACGGATGGTTGGATTGGATTTATTGAATTTAAAGAACGCTGGTGGGATGAAAATGATGTACCGAGAGTAGACAATCCGGACAATACAGAGGTAATCCGGAATGAAGGTCTATTGTTTGTCCTGGTTCCCCAAAATCTAGTAGTCCGGGTGATGGAGTTAGGTCTTCAACCTGTTTCATTATCTTTAATGCGAGATCACCGGAATAATCATTAACTCTGCGTTACTGTACGACAAGAGAGGAACATGGCTACGATAAATATGCCTGATATAAAAGTGGTCATCAAAGAAGCCATTGGAGGTGATCCAAGTTCCCAGGAAGCATTATTAAAGTTACATAAAGAATTTTTCCCGCAATATTCTCAATATCTACCTTATATGGAGAAAAGGTTACTCCTTCCGCCTATCGATGAATATGGTAACATAGAGCATTGGTGGATACTTGAATATGATAAACATCCTGCAGGATTTATCATGTTTAAGTATGTCCCACTCCGGGATTGTAGCCTGGGTTTATTGATAGCGGTTAAACCGGCATATCGTAAACTTTCGGTTGGCCAATCAAAAACCCTGGCGGAATACTTGATCAAAGCCAGTCTTGAGCAAATCAAGCAGGATGCGTACTCGGCTGGTCGGTCAATACCGGTAGGTATGGTGGTTGAGGTCGAAACCTCCAGGTTAATGCTGGTCTATCGTGAATATGGATTTATAGAGCTCCCTGTCGACTATTGTAGCCCTCCATACATCCAGGGAGAGACAACATTTGAGAACCGGGAAGCATTAGATAAGTTAGAATACTTGAAATCCATCATTGGGATTTTCCCCTTGGGAGAAGCACATGCAGATCTGAGGGATCCCACACTTATTTCAGAATTGGTCCTTGCTTTTTTGGTTGATCACTATCATTTGCCAGAAAACAACAACGCGGTCTGTCGCGTCCTGGGGTCTATCCGTTGACAGTAGATCATAGACCAAGATGAGGGATCGTTTTTAAAACGAATATGGGAAAGGAGTATAGCTAGATGAACGAGCCCCAAAGTAATCGGAAGCAGCTTTTTGTAAGTTTACAAGCTAAACTGTTGGTGGGTTTCACTTTATTATTTACGGTCATTTTTGCGCTGGCCTTTTATTGGTTCTACAACTTTACGACACGCACGTCGATGAACCGCGTGTCAGAGGATCTAAAAATCTTGCTTTTAGGAACAGTAGCCAAGGTAAATGGGGATGAATTTCAAGCTCTGGTCCAAGAAGCCAAGCCTCGTGCAGATGGTTATACCGATGACCCCCGTTATTGGGAACATGTAAGTTGGTTAGCCACAGTTGCGGATATCGACACCCGAGCTCGCTTTTATAGTTATGTTAAAGGGACCAAACCGAACGAAGTGGTCTTTGTAGGCAGTAATGGGGCTTTATGGGATCCTCCGGCCGGGGCAAAATTCCTTGAAAGTTTTGTCCCTGAATATAAACCGGAGATTATTTTCAATGGATTGATCACGACTACTTTTTTGCTCGAAATATATGCGGATCCCTGGGGGAGTTGGATCTCCGGCTATACACCCATTAAGAATTCGAAGGGGGAAGTAGTCGGTGGGCTTGGGGCTGATTATGAAGCGAGTTATGTGCTCCAGGTCCAAAAAAGTATTCGCAACAGTGTTGCCGTAGCATTTGCTTTTACTTACTTTACACTGTTTATTCTCGTATTTTATATTTCAATAAGCTTAACCCGTCCGGTTAAATCCTTAACAAAACTCACGGAAAAGATCGGTGAAGGTGAATATGATCAGGATTTCTCAGGATTGACGCGAGGTAAGATTAAGGATGAAATAAGCCAATTGGCCCACGATTTTGCTATCATGGTGGGTAAGGTATACATGCGTGAACAAGCTCTTCGTCGCCAGGTCCAGGAGTTGAAGATCGAGATTGACGAATCTAAACGATCACACCAGGTGAGTGAGATTGTTGAAACTGATTTCTTTAAGGATCTACAAGCCAGGGCAAACAACATGCGTGTCCGTCGTATGTCGAAATCTGGAATCTTCTCCAGGGATATCCTGAAAGACTACATGAAGGGGGAGTCTACTGGTGACGTTCCTCCATCAGAAGACAAGGGATAGCTTTCCTGGAGATTGTAAGTGACTGAGATTATTACAATTAATTCCTTCCGTCGGGGCGCAGGTAAATCGAGCCTGGTTTCGAACCTGGTTGTATTGTTGGTAAAGGATGGGTATCGCGTAGCTGTAATAGATACAGATTACCAGGCTCCTAGTTTACATTTGTTTTTTGGCCTGCCTTCCGAAAAAATTCCCCATTCTCTGAATGATTATCTAAATGGGAAATGCGATATTACTGATACACTTGTTGATTTAACTTCCAGTTTTAATATTGAAGAAGCTGGTCATGCTTATTTAATTGCTGCAAGTACAAAATCCAGTGATATTATGATGATGTTGCGTAACCCATATGACTTTACTCGTTTTAATAATGGTTTAAATAAGCTAATAGAAGGATATGAATTAGATGTGGTCCTGTTAGATACAACCGCCGGCTTGAATGAGGAGACTCTTGTATCGATCGCCCTGGCAAACACATTGTTAGTTTTATTGCATCCTGACCAGCAAGATTACCAGGGAACGGCGGTAACCGTAGAGGTGGCTAATAATTTAAAGGTACCCCGAATTTGCCTGGTTTTGAATGATACCCCAGCGACTCTGGATATGGATAACGCCAGGGAAAAATTGGAAAAGACTTATCAGTGTGAAGTAGTTGGGATCCTACCTCACTCTGATATCATGTTAACCCTGGCAAGCGCGCACATTTTTGCGTTACAACAACCAAACCATCCTTATATAGTTTTATATCAACAATTACTGGACCGGTTGATGGCTTCCTGATTATGATTGCCATCCTGGAGGC
>Ga0153916_10004632_pt1 | contig 10401 bp, 5 predicted proteins | sample Opewatmetagenome_FD_109642 | JGI IMG/M metagenome (GOLD analysis project Ga0153916, IMG submission 109642) | Freshwater wetland microbial communities from Ohio, USA - Open water 3 Core 3 Depth 4 metaG | ecosystem: Environmental > Aquatic > Freshwater > Wetlands | place: USA: Ohio, Lake Erie, Old...
ACGACTCGTGCGCGTGCTCGGCGGCGGGGGTGCGCGGCTTCCCCACGAACGTGAGGAAGTAGAGGCGCGACATGTAGAACGCGGTGCCGAGCGCGGCGGCGGTCCCGATGCCGTAGGCCCAGGCGCCCACCGAGTGCCAGGCGGGGTTGTGGCTGAAGAGGGCGTTCCCGAGGATGGCGTCCTTCGACCAGAAGCCGGAGAGCGGCACGAAGCCGGTGATGGCGAGCGTGGACACGCCGAAGGTGAGCGCGGTGAGCGGCATCTTCTTCCAGAGCCCGCCCATCTTGCGGATGTCGGTCTCGTCGCCCATCCCGTGCATGACCGAGCCGGCGCCGAGGAAGAGGCAGCCCTTGAAGAACGCGTGGGTGACGAGGTGGAGGATGCCCGCCCAGTACGCGCCCGAGCCGACGCCGATGAACATGAAGCCGAGCTGGCTCACCGTGGAGTACGCCAGGACCTTCTTGATGTCCGTCTGCGCGAAGGCGATGAGCGCGGCGAAGAGCGCGGTGAGCGCGCCGACGATGGTCACGGTCGCCATCGCCTGCGGCGCGAGGGAGAAGAGGTAGGCGTTCCGCGCGACGAGGTAGACGCCGGCCGTGACCATGGTGGCGGCGTGGATGAGGGCGGAGACCGGCGTCGGGCCGGCCATCGCGTCGGGGAGCCAGACGTAGAGCGGGAGCTGGGCGCTCTTGCCGCAGGCGCCCACGAAGAGCCCGAGCAGCGCCAGCGTGATGGCGGTCTGGAACGTCCGGCCGGCGAGGAGGCCGCCCTGGATGGTGGCCGCCGGGTCGAGCTGGCGGGCCATGCCGACGAGCTCCTCGTAGCTCGTCGTCCCGAAGATGGAGAGGAGCGCGAAGACGCCGAGCAGGAAGCCGAAGTCGCCGATGCGGTTCGTGACGAAGGCCTTGCGGCCGGCGAACGCCTTCTGCACGTCCGTGTACCAGAAGCCGATGAGGAGGTAGCTGCAGAGGCCGACCCCCTCCCACCCCACGAACGTGAGGACGAGCGTGTCCCCGAGGACGAGGGTGAGCATCGCCGCGACGAACAGGTTGAGGTAGGTGAAGAACCGGGCGAAGCCCTGGTCGTCCTCGTGGGACATGTACGAGATGGAGTAGACGTGGATGAGCGTGCCCACGCCGGTGACGACCATGATCATCGTCCCGGAGAGCCGGTCCACGAGCAGGCCCCAGCCGATCGAGACGAGGGCGCGGCCGTCGGCGCCCGCGATGCGGAACCATGGGTCGCCGCGGAAGTGCAGCACCTGTCCCTGGACCGTCCACGAGAAGGCGATGGTCGAGACGGCGAGCGCGCCGACCATGGCGCCGATGGCGACGAGGGCGACGTTGCCCTTCCCGAGACGCCGGCCGGCGAGGCCGTTCACGATCGCGCCGGCGAGCGGAAACAGGATGATCGCCCACAAATAGGACTCTGCCGCTGCCGGAGAGGCTACGATGGGGGGCATAGGAGTGGGGCGAAGGATTACCCTCTTGCCCGGGGTTAGACAAGCCTCTTCTCCGTCGAAAACCTCCCGGAGTTTGCGGACATGACCGCTCCAAAATCTCGCGGCGCGCCCCCCTCCGAGGTGAGGAAGCTGCCCCGGGCCGACCGCCTCCTGGAGGTCGCCGACCGGGCCGGGCTCGTCGGGCGGATCGGCCACGCGCCGGTCATGGAGGCCATCCGCGACGAGCTCGAGCGGACCCGGAAGGAGATCCTCGGGGGGGGGACCTGCCCGCCGCCCGAGGAGATCGAGCGCGGGCTCGTCCTGCGGCTCGAGGCCGCCTCGAGGGGCTCGCTCCGCACGGTCGTGAACGCCACCGGCGTGGTCGTCCACACGAACCTCGGGCGGGCCCCGCTCTCCGAGGAGGCGATCGACGCGATGGGGCGGGCGGCGCGGGGGTACACGAACCTCGAGTACGACCTCGCGAAGGGCGAGCGCGGCGATCGCTACGGCCACGCCGAGGGCCCGCTCTGCCGGCTCACCGGCGCCGAGGGGGCGGTCGTCGTGAACAACAACGCGTCGGCGGTGATGCTGGCGCTCGCGGCGCTGATGGAGGCGCGGCCGTCCGGTCAGCCGGCACCGGAGGGCACGCCGGAGGTCGTCGTCTCCCGCGGCCAGCTCGTCGAGATCGGCGGCGGCTTCCGCATCCCCGACGTGCTCCGCCGCTCCGGCGCCGCCCTCGTCGAGGTCGGCACGACGAACCGCACCTACCTCCGGGACTACGAGCAGGCGATCACCCCGCGCAGCTCGATCCTGCTCTCCGTCCACCGCTCCAACTTCCGCCTCCAGGGCTTCACCTGCGACGCGACCCTCGACGAGCTCGTCCGCCTGGCGAGGGAGAGGGACCTCTGGGTGGTGGACGACCTCGGCTCGGGCACGCTCCTCGAGACCGCGCCGTTCGGCCTCGGCGAGGAGCCCCCGGTGCAGGCGCGGGTCCGCGCGGGCGCCGACCTCGTGACCTTCTCGGGCGACAAGCTCCTGGGGGGGCCGCAGGCGGGCGTCCTCGCGGGCAGGAAGGACGCGATCCGCCGCGTGAAGAGGCACCCGCTCATGCGCGCGCTGCGCGTCGACAAGGTGACGCTCGCCGGGCTCGCCGCGACGCTCGCGCACTACGAGCGCGGGGAGGCGACGGCGGTCGTGCCCGTGTGGCGCGCCATCGCGCTCTCGCCGGAGGCGCTCGCCGCGCGCGCCCGGTCCTGGCTCGGCGCGCTCGGGAAGGACGGCCAGGGCTGCGACGTGAAGGAGAGCCGCTCCGCGGTCGGCGGCGGCTCCCTGCCCGAGGTGACGCTCCCGACGTTCGTCCTCGCCCTGCCCGGGGGCGAGCCGGACGCGCTCCTCGCCCGGCTGCGCGCCTGCGACCCGCCCATCGTCGGCCGGATCGAGGACGACCGGGTGGTGCTGGATCCACGCACCGTGATGCCCTGGGAGGACGAGGCGGTGGTCCGGGGGATCCGGCGGGCGCTGGCCGCGGGGTGACCGGCGCCCGCCTGGCTCCCCTGGCTCCGCCGCCGTGTGCAGCGCCTTCGACGTGGGCGGCTAGGGATTGAACCGGTACCCGATCCCCCGCACCGTCTCGAGGTGCCGCGGGCTCTCCGCGTCGTCGCCGATGTGCGCCCTCAGGCGGGCGATGAAGTTGTCCACCGTGCGGACCGTGCCGAAGTAGCGCGAGCCCCACACCGCCTCCATGAGCTGCTCGCGCGAGAAGACGCGGTCCGGGTGCGTGACGAAGAACGCGAGCAGGTCGAACTCGCGGCTGGTGAGGTCGAGCGCGCGGTCCCCGGCGCGGGCGGTCCGCGCGTCGAGGTCGAGCTCGACGTCGCCCGCCCGGCGGATGGCGCGGCTCGGCCCGGTCTCGCCGCGCGAGCGGCGGCGGCGCAGCAGCGCGTCGATGCGCGCGAGCAGCTCCTTCAGGCCGAACGGCTTCACCATGTAGTCGTCGGCGCCGAGCCGGAGACCGGCCACCTTGTCCGACTCCTGTCCCTTGGCCGAGAGGATGAGGACCGGCAGGTCGGGGTCGTCCTTGCGGAGCTCGCGCACCACCTCGAGGCCGCCGAGCCGCGGCAGCATGACGTCCACCACCACGAGGTCCGGCCTCTCGGTGCGCGCGAGGGAGAGCCCGGTCTCGCCGTCCGCGGCGGAGCGGACGAGGTAGCCCTCCATGCCGAGGTTGAGCTGGAGGCCGCGCAGGATCGAGGGGTCGTCCTCGATGACGACGATCTTCTCGGCCATCAGCCCCTCCGCTCGCCCTCGGCGACGGGCTTGCCGGCCTCCGGTCCGGGCCGCGCGGCCACCTCCGCGGCGGGCAGCGCGATCCGGAACCTGGCGCCGTACCCGAGCTCGCTCGCGACGCTCACCCTGCCGCCGTGCCCGGCGACGATGTGCTTCACCATGGCGAGGCCCAGGCCCGTTCCCTCGATGGTGCGCTGGAGGGGATCCGTGCCGCGGTAGAACTTGTCGAACACCCGCTTCTGCTCGCGCGGCGGGATGCCCGGCCCGTTGTCCTGCACCTCGATCACCACCATGTCCGCCTCCTTCGCGGCGCTCACCCGGATCTTCTTCTCCGGCCCGGTGTACTTGTGCGCGTTGTTGAGGAGGTTGAGGAGCGCCTCGGTGAGGGCCTCGCGATCCCCCCACACCGGCGGGAGGTCGGACGGGACGTCGCGCGCCACGTCGGCCGGGTGCTGGAGGAGCTGCGGACCGAACGCCTCGAGCGCCGCGTCGATGATGGGCCCGACCTGCTGGCGCCGGAGCTGGTAGCTCCGCCGGCCGGACTCCATGCGCGCCCAGTCGAGGAGCCGGTTGATGAGGCCGGAGAGGCGGGCGGTCTCGTCGGCGATGATCTCGAGCGCCTCCGCCTTCCGGGTGGGATCCTGGATCCGCCCGAGCTGGAGCGTCTCCACGAACATGCGGATGGAGGTGAGCGGCGTGCGGAGGTCGTGGGAGACCTTGTTCACGAAGTCGGTCTGGAGCCGGGCGACCTGCGCCTCGCGGTAGAGGACCGCGAGCGTGGCGGCGGTCCCGATGATGGTCGTGGTGACGAGCGCGAGGATGAGCCCGCCGAACAGGTAATCGCGGGCGAACGAGCCGTAGACGAGGATGAGGATCCCCACCGTCAGCATGAGCGCCGCGGGCACGAAGACGAACGCGATGACGAGCGGGTAGACGCGGCGCAGCTTCACGGGGGCCTCGCGCGCATCCTAGTCGAGCGGGGCCGCCGGCGCCCGTCCGCCGGCGGCAGGCCGCGCGGCGCACCGTGGGCACGCCCCTCGCCGCCGCGACGCGACGCGGCGGCGAGGACGCGAGGAGCGAAGGGGCGGAGGCGCTCGCGCGCCCCCGCCCCGAAGACACGAAGAGGTCGTACTCTTCGCTACGTCACGCTACGGCGCCGGCACCGCGTCGATCAGCGTCTGGCGGCCGTTGGTGAACGTCGCCGGCGCCCAGCCCTGGCCGTACGCGTGGACGCGCAGACCGAACTGCGTCACCATGTCGCCCGACTGGTGACAGCTCAGGCACGTCGCGGTGGACGGGCCCATGAGCACGTCGTTCACGAGGTCGTTGTACGGCGCGGCGCCCGTGTCGTACGTCACGGCGACCGCCTGCCTCGGATCGGGCAGGCCCGGGTCGCTGCTGACGTGGCACGCCGAGCAGTCGTTCAGCGCGCGCGGGTAGTGGACCTCGATGACCCTGTGGGCGCGCCACGTGCCGTCGGTGCTGTCGACGAGCTCCGCGTCGGGCTTGCACGAGCCGTCGGCGGCGGCGGCGGGGACCTTGCCGCTTGTGGAGGAGCCGTACACCTTGCACCAGTTGAGGGGCCCGTCCTCCGGGTCCACGCAGGCGACGCAGCCGGTGGTCGGCCAGTTCGTGACGCCTTCGAGGTTGCCGTTCACGTCCTTCGCGCCGAAGAAGAAGATGCCGTTCGAGCGGTAGTACAGGAGCGGCACCTTGGTCTCGCCGGCCGAGTGGATCGCGTGGACCATGGTGCGGAGGTCGTACGTCTCACCGGCCTTGCCGTCGTAGGCCTCGGTCGCGTCGACGCCCATGCCCACCCGCCGGTTCTGCTCGCTCGACGCCGGGTTGTGGCACATCACGCACAGCTCGATGCTGTCCACGCGGCTGCCGCCGTGCTGGTACAGCGTGCCGAGGTGGCACGCGTTGCACTTCTCGACGTCCACGATCTGGCGGCGCGCGGTGGCCGGTACGGCGCCGCTCGCCACCTCGAACTCGCGCGTGGGGGTCTTCGCGCGGACCCAGATGACGGTGCTCGACGGGGCGAAGAGCACCTGCGGCTTGCCCTGCAGGGCGACGATGCCCCGGGTCGCGCTGGTGGTCTGCAGGGGCACGACCGTCTTGGCCACGAGGGTGGCGTCGCACGTCGTGTTGGTCGAGGCGAGGGTGGTGGAGCCGGCCGGCTGTCCCGGCGCCGAGGAGCCCGTGAGGCCGTCGTTCACCCAGTCGTTCGCCTGCGCGTAGGAGCGGAGGATGCTCATGGTGCTGCCGCAGCCGGCCGCCGTGTTGGTGCAGCCCTCGGTGGGCAACCCGGTCTTGCCGAAGAACACCGGCTTCCCTCCCGCGTAGTCCGAGTTGCACGGATCGTACGCCGTCCCGCCGGCGTCCTTCGCGGTCCAGGTGATCTCGAGGCCCGTGGCGGTCACGGTGACCCCGGTGATCTCCAGCTTGATCGTCGGGGCGAGCACCACGGACTGATCGGCGCCGTCCCAGATCAGGCCGGCGCGCTCGGTCACGAGGCCGTTGTGGAAGCCGGCGACCGTCGCCGGTGCCAGGGTGCCGTCGTGGCAGGTGGCGCAGTTGGCCGTGGCCGCGGTGTAGCTCCGGTGGCTCGCCAGCATCCCGCCCACGACGGTGCGGGGGAACCCATCCCAGCCGTCGTGGCAGGAGATGCAGAGCGCGTAGGAGACCGGGGCAGCCATGACCGCCGCGAGCCGCGCGGCGCTGTCGTGGCAGGTCGCGCAGTTGGGCATGTTGCCCGGGAAGCCCTTCTTGAAGTTCGTGACGCTGGTCTGGTTGGTCCACACCCACGTGTACGTCCCGTCGGGCATGTTGGCGGAGTTGTGGACGCCGTGGACGATGCCCATCAGCCCGGTGCCGTCCGTGCCCGGGAGCGCCGTGACCGGCGGCACCGCCGTCGAGTCCGCGCCCGTGAGGCGCTTCTCGGTGGCTCCGACCCGGTTGTGGCAGACGAGGCAGGGGCCGACGCCCTGGGCGTTCGTCACGTCGTGCGCCGCTCCCCGCCAGACGTGGTTGCCGTGGCAGTTGATGCACGCGGCGTCGCTCACCGTGTCGTGCGTGCGATCGCCGTTGTACGCGACGGCGGTCGCGGTCGGCCCGTTCGGCGGCGTGACGTTGAGCATGAACGCCGTCCCTGCCGCGGGGGCCGCCGCGAACCCGGTGATGGTCGCGGTGTAGTTGCCGTTGCCGTTCCCCACGAAGCTCCAGTTGACGGCCGGGTCGCACGTCGCCGTGGCGACGGTGCCGCACGGGATCTTGGTGCGGACGCCGGCCTTCAGCGCGGCGTCGTAGACCCAGAAGGCGTCCTCGTTGTGGCCGCCCCCCATGAGCGTCGCCTTCTCGAGGAAGTCGTTGCGGGGCACGCCGGCGACCCAGACGTTGAACCTGATGGTCACGGCGTTGGTGACGGCGTCCACGCTCACCGCGGGCAGCTGCACGGTGGGTGTAGCGGGATCGCCGTCGTCATCGACCTTCACCGGGTTGCCGGCCGCGTTCCAGTGCTGGAGCTTGACCCGCACGGCGTCCCCGGCCGGGAGCGCGTGCGCGGTGGCGAGCGTCCCGCCGTGGCAGCCGGCGCACTGCTCGATCGTCGCGACGGGCGGCTGACCCGTCGGGCCCGTCGGGCCGGTCGGGCCCGTCGGACCCGTTCCGCCGCCGATGCCCGGAGAGCCCGTGTCGCCCTTGTCACCCTTGCATCCGGCCAGCGCAAGCCCCAGGGCGAGGGCGAGCGATCCCCTTCGCATCCAGACTCGGTATTGCATGGATCCCCCCTGCATTGGTTCGACGAGCTTTTGGAGCGCAAACGTCCGAGACATCAGACTGCTCCGATCATTGCCGGTCAATCGTTCAGGTGAATGCCGAGGAGGCCCGCGCGCTCCCGCGCGGCGCGCGCGATCGCGCGGCCCTTGAGCGCGACGCCGGGGCGGGCGCCCAGCGGCCCGGCACCACGGAGGAATGGCTCGATCGAGCCGCTTGATCGTGACGTGCGCAAATCGGCGCGGCGGGCTCTTTGCCACGGGCCAAAGGTGCGCGTGACCACATACCGCGCCCGAAGGTCAGGCGCGCGAGGCGTTGGCCGTCCTCGACGAGACCGGAAAGGAACGGCGGGGGCGAGCCGGAGCCCGCCCCCGCCGGAAGACTCGGCGGTATGTGCCGCCTTCTACGGAGCGTTGACGGCGTCGATCTGCGCCTGCGTGACGTTCGTCGTGCCGCCCATCTGCGTGATGTGCGCGGCCTGCGTCGGGGCGCCGTCGTGGCAGGCGCCGCAGGTGGCCTTGTACTTCGTGGTGCGGAGGTTGTCCGCGCCGCCGAGCCGGTCGGCGCCCGCGAACACGCTCGTGCCGTTCACGGTCGTGGACGGCTGGAGGTACGTGCCAGGATTGTGGCAGGCGAGGCAGTTCGAGGCGACCTGCGGGAACGTGACGTCCCGGAAGTCGTTCACCGAGCCGCCGAACCCGTAGACCACGATGCCCTTCCCGAGCGCCGTGCCGTGGATGGAGTGGATCATGTACTTGAAGTCGATCCCCTCCTCGAGCTTCCCGTCGACTCCGGCCGTGCCGGGCGTCGTGAAGTTCGGGCGGCGCGAGCCGTCGGTGGCCTCGGTGTTGTGGCAGAGCGCGCACGTCGCGATGTCACCGGTCCGGTTGTTCCCATGCAGGCTCAGGTTGAAGTGGCAGGCGTTGCACTTGTCGATGTCGACGACCGTGCGGCGGGCCGTCGTCGCCGTCCCGGTGATGGCGAACGCCTTCGAGACGTTCTTCATCGGGATGCGGGTGACCGGGAGCGGACCCGCCCCGTCCGGATCGAAGGCCGGGTGGCCCTGGATCGCGACGGTGCCCTGGCCCGTGGCGGCGGCGGGGATGGCGACATGCGAGGTGAGCGTGTACGCGCCCGTGACCGCGTCCGGTCCGGTCAGCGTCGCGCCCGTCGGGAGCGCGAGCACGTTGACGTTGATCGGCTGTCCGAAGTTCGCACCCGAGCCGACGTTCGTGATGTTGGCGTTGGCGAACCCGACGAGGACGGCGAGCGACGAGGCGCCGCCGGTCTGCGTGAAGTACGGGTCGGTGAGCGCGTACGGCGCGTTCGCGCTCAGCGGGTTCACGATCCGGAACGTCACCTGGGGGAACTGACCCGGCGCGGTGTTCGCGATCGTGTCGATGATCGGCAGGATCTTCGCCGCCTCGCTCTCGGCCGGACGGGTGTGATAGCCGATGATCGCCGTCGAGTCGTGGCAGGTGGCACAGGCCGAGTCGTCGGCCCGAGCGCCACCGCTGTGGAGGACCATGCCCACCGGCACGACGGTCTCGAACGAGACGTTGTCGTGGCAGGCGGTGCAGGCGTAGCGGCTCGGGTTCGTGTTCCAGCGCGAGCCGTTCGCGCCCTGATGGCAGGTGGCGCAGTGGATGATGTCCTGCGGGTAGGTGATGTCCTGCGGGATGAAGCGATCCGTGAAGATCGGGGTGGTCGGGTTCGTGAGCTTGTCCCGCCCGTGGAGCCTGTGGATGAAGACGGTGAGGTCACCCGACTTCGAGTTCGCGTCCAGGAGCGGGAGGTTGTGGCAGGTCGCGCAGTAGTTCACGTCGATACGCCGACCGTGGACCGTGAGCCGGCCGTGGCAGGCGTTGCAGGCCGCGGTCGCCACGATCTCCCGCGAGAGCGCGGCGGACGGCGCCGTGCCGACGTTGGGGACGAAGTCCGCGACGCCGTTCGCGTAGTCGAACGGCGGCGTCACGACACCGGTCGGGAGGTTGTAGGTCGTGATCTGCAGGCCGATGCGGATGGTGGCGGCCGGGTCGTAGGTGACGGCGATCGGCGTCGTCACGGCCGCGATGTCCGTGGCGAACTTGTACGTGTACGTGCTGGTGCCGATGTCGTAGGTGAGGGTGCCCTTCGGCGTCGAGCTCGTGTTCGCTCCGCCGGCCTCGCGAGACGGCGCGATCGCGTTGAAGGTCGCCGTGGGCGCGGCGTTCACGAAGTTCTGCCAGTGCTCGGGGACGGTGGCGGTCGCCGGGACGAGCGTGGCGATCGTGAAGTTGAACGCGCCCCAGTCCGCGACGTTCGCGCCGTTGCGGTCCTTCACCGTGAAGGTGATGGTCGGCTTGACCACGCCGGCTGCCGGCGTGAAGTCGGCCGTGAGGATCTGGACCGTGCCCGTCGCGAGCAGCCTCGTGGCGGCCGCGTCGTGCAGCGGGCTCGCCTCGGCGAGCTGACCCGCGGCGTGGCACAGGGAGCAGGACTCGGCCGTCATCGGCGGCTCACCCACCGGGCCGGTGGGACCGGTCGGACCGGTCGGACCCGTTCCGCCGTTGCTTCCCGGAGCGCCGGGTGAGCCCGTGTCGCCCTTGTCACCCTTGCATCCCGCCAGCGCAAGCCCCAGGACGAGGGCGAGCGATCCCATTCGCTTCCAGACGTGGCTCTGCATGGATTTCCCCCTGCTTCGATTCGACGAATGTATTTGGAGGGCAAAACGTCCCGGACATCAGACTGCTCCGCTCACCGCCGGTCAATCGTTCAGGTGAATGCCGAGGAGGCCCGTGCGCCCGCGCACGGTGCGCGGGATCGCGCGGTCCTCGAGCGCGGCGCGGGGGCGGGCGCCTACCGGCCCGGGACCACGAAGGAATGGAGTCGATTGCGCCACCCGGCCAAAGCGTGCGCAA
>Ga0153916_10004633_pt1 | contig 10400 bp, 9 predicted proteins | sample Opewatmetagenome_FD_109642 | JGI IMG/M metagenome (GOLD analysis project Ga0153916, IMG submission 109642) | Freshwater wetland microbial communities from Ohio, USA - Open water 3 Core 3 Depth 4 metaG | ecosystem: Environmental > Aquatic > Freshwater > Wetlands | place: USA: Ohio, Lake Erie, Old...
ACGACGATACGCACGAAGCTCGTCATCATGATCAGGATAGAGGGCGCGATCGACAGGATCGTGATCAGCGCCACGATCTGCATCACGCGTTCGGTGAACATGCCGCCACCGGTCAGATTGATGTTCAGACCGCCATCGCCGGCTGCGCCGGCAGCGCTTGCGGCGGTGGTCGCTGCCGAGGCCGCGTCCGGAAGCAGCGACACGAACACGGCAATTCCGGCGAGAAGGGCGAGGCTCCGCCGCGTCATGACGTGTGCTCCTGCGCAAAGGCCGAAGCGGCAGCCGCCGGCGCCGACCCGGTTTCGATCGTTGCGGCGCCCTGCGGGCCAAGGACAACCAGATGTTCGGTGCCGTCGCGGCGGATGAGATAGAGCTTGTGCCGCCCGTCGAGCATCAGCGTTTCGACGACGGCAAGCCGTCGCGCACCGCTGGGATTGACTATGCCCGGCAGGCCGTATCTGCGCGCCGCGACCCAGGCCAGCCCCACAAGCCCGAGCACGAGCGTGAGTGCGCCGAAGTAACGGGCAATTTCAATCGCGTCCATGAAAGTCCGAGAACCATACGCCCCGGGCGCATCCTTTGCGCGTCAACCTTAATCGCGCGTTAAGAAGCGGAATTTTTTGCCCGGCAAAAAGGTTCGCTTGCGTTAAGCGCGGCTTAATTCTTCGCGCGCACAGTCGACGGCGGTTAGGGATAACATTTCCTTTACGGAGGGCGCTCGATGAACCTGCCCGAAATTCCGTTGCTCGATCTTCTGCGTCAGCGCATGTCCTGGCTCAACGCGCGCCAGGCGGTGCTCAACCAGAACGTCGCCAATGCCGATACGCCCGGCTACGAAGCGCACGACCTCAAGCCCGTCGATTTCGAGAAGCTCCTGCAACAGACCTCCGCGACGCCGCAGTTCTCGCCGCCCCTTGCGATCACCGATCCGCGCCACATCGCCATTTTGAAATCCCAGGATGCCGGCTTCAAAGAGATCACGGCCACCGACACGGAGGCCAACCCGACCGGCAACACGGTTTCGCTGCAGGATGAAATGATCAAGGTCGCCGATACCCAGGCGCAATATCAGGCCGCCGCCAATCTCTATTCCAAGGCGGTCGGGCTTCTGCGCACCGCCATCGGCCACTAACAGGACAGGGGAGGAACCGAAGGATGGATCTCGCAGCCTCCATGGCCGTCGCCGCTTCGGGCATGCGCGCCCAGGCGGACCGCATGCGCACCATCGCGGAGAACATCGCCAACGCGAATTCTACGTCGACCACGCCGGGCGGCGATCCCTACCGGCGCCAGGTGGCGACGATCAACAGCGAATTCGACCGCCAGCTCGGCGCCACGATGGTCGAGGCCGGAAAGCCCGTGCAGGACATGAGCGATTTCCGTGAACACTACGATCCCGGCAATCCGCTGGCCGATCCGCGCGGCTACGTCAAACTTCCCAACGTCAATCCGCTCATCGAAATCATGGACATGCGCGAGGCGCAGCGCTCTTACGAGGCCGATCTGACGGTGATGGATGCGACCAAGACCATGCTATCGCGCACTATCGATCTGTTGCGCCGGTGATTCGCGAAAGGAGCTGAACCATGGCCATCGCACCTGCCGCCGCGACCGCCGCCTATCAGGCCATCGCAAAAATCGGCGCGGAGTCGGCCGCATCCGCGTCCGCCGGCAGCGCTTCTGCCGCGCCCAACTTTTCGCACTTCCTCGAAGGCGCGATGAAGGATGCCGTCTCGACCATGAAGGGCGGCGAGGAAATGGCCGCCCAGCAGGCCGCCGGTCGCGCAGACATGGTCAGCGTGGTCAACGCCGTCAACGCCGCCGAACTGACCCTGGATACCGTGGTCGCCGTCCGCGACCGCGTCATCCAGGCCTATCAAAGCATCATGAACATGCCGATCTGACGGCATCCGGAGCTTCCATGACACCCGCCGACACCATCGATTTCGCCCGCCAGGCTATGTATGTACTGCTTGAGATTTCCGCGCCGGCCATGCTCACCGCGCTTGCGGTCGGATTGGCGGTCGGCCTGCTGCAGGCGCTGACGCAGATCCAGGAGATGACGCTGGTTTTCGTGCCGAAGATCATCGCGATCTTTCTGGTGCTTCTGGTGGCGCTGCCGTTCGCAGGCGAGGCGATGTACGGGCTCATGACCAACATCGCCGCACGCATCGCCGCGTTCTAGCGCGCCGTGCGGTCGCCATGACATTCCATATTCCCGACCTCTCCGGCACGCTTCTCGTCTACCTGCTGGTGTTCGCCCGTACTGGCGCCATGATCATGCTGCTGCCGGCTGTCGGCGATCATGGCGTGCCGCCGCGCGTCAGGCTGGCGCTGGCGCTCGCCATATCCTTCGCCATGACCCCGTCGCTCACGCACGCCTATTCGGCGTCCGCCCCGCGGGACGTGACAGCGTTGAGCCTGATGCTGGCGCAGGAGGTGACCGCCGGGATATTGGTCGGCACCATGGCGCGCATCACAATGAGCGCGCTGTCGATAGCCGGCAACTTCATCGCGATGCAGACGGGTCTTGCCTATGCGCAGTCGCTCGATCCCGCATTCGGCGAGCAGAGCGCGGTCATCGGGAATTTCCTCACGCTGTTGGGGACGGTTCTGATCTTCGCCACCGATCTGCACCATCTGGCGATCGCCGCAATCCAGGGAAGCTACACGCTGATCCCGCCGGGAGGCACGCTGCCGACGTCCGACATGGCCCAGCTCGCGATCGGTCTCGTCAGCGGCTCGTTTGCGCTCGGCCTGCAGTTGGCCGCGCCGTTCATCGTCTTCGCTTTCGCGGTGTCCGCCGCAATGGGATTGCTGGCGCGGCTGATGCCGCAGATCCAGGTCTTCTTCATCACCATGCCGGTCAACATGTTGTCCGGCTTCTTTCTTATGATGTTGCTCGTTGGCTCCATGATGACGGTGTTTCTCAACTACTTCGCGACCGAGATGGCGCGGTTCATGAGCTGATGGAGCGTCCATGGCCGATGATCGCGACGATGCAGAACGGACAGAGGATCCGACAGCACGAAGGCTCGAGGAAGCCCACAAGCATGGCGACGTCGTCAAGAGCCAGGAGGTTTCGACCTTTCTGCTCCTGGGCGCGGGCACGCTGGCGATCGCGTTGTTCGGCCATTCGGGCTCGGAGGCCTTCGCGCGCTGGTTTCGTGTTTTCCTCGAACAGCCCGACGAGATCGCGCTGACGGCCGGCAGCATGATGGCGCTGATGCGCCATGCCGTGTGGGGACTTGCTGCGGTCGTCGCTGCCCCCATCGGCCTGCTGATGGGCGCCGGGATCGCCGGCAATGTGCTCCAGCACAGGCCCGTCTTCAGCGCCGAACGGCTCAAGCCCGACCTTTCGAAGCTCTCCCTGATCGGCGGCATGAAGCGGATGTTCGGCCTCGACGGGTGGACGAACCTTGCCAAGAGCCTCATCAAAATGGTGATCGTCGGCGCGGCGGTGTGGAGTGTGCTGTGGCCCGAGCGCGGACGTGTCGCCTCGGTACTCGACCAGACAGCGCTCGACCTCGCGGGCGACATGGTGCAGCTGGCTCTCAAGATCGCAATGGCTGCGCTGGCTGTGCTCGCGGTCATGGCGGTGCTGGATTACGTGATGCAGCGCTATCAGTTTCTCCAGCGCAACCGCATGAGCCGCCAGGAGATCAAGGAAGAATTCCGCCAGTCCGAAGGCGATCCGACCGTCAAGGCCAAGGTCCGTCAGCTCCGGCAGGAGCGTGCCCGCCAGCGGATGATGGCCGCGGTGCCCGAGGCCACGGTGGTCATCACCAATCCGACCCACTTCGCAGTCGCGTTGAAATACGAGTCGGGCAAGATGGTCGCGCCGATCTGCGTGGCCAAGGGCGTCGATACCCTGGCGCTGCGCATCCGCGAGGTCGCCCGGGAACACGAGGTTCCGGTGATCGAGAATCCGCCGCTGGCCCGTGCCCTCTATGCCTCGGTCGAGGTCGACGAGGCCGTACCGCCCGAGCATTACAAGGCCGTGGCCCAGGTCATCGGCTACGTGATGCGGCTTGCGGGGCAACTCCGCCGTTAGGCGCCGATCGCCCGTACCGTCATGGACCAGGGAAAAGTCGGCGCGCGCCGCGCGCAGTTCGGCTAATGTCGAATCATGATGGCGACTCGTTCCCTGACCGGGAGTTATGGTCTCCCGGCCGGCGCTTGGCGCTGGGCCGCGCTGGGCTTCGTGTTGATGGCCCTGATTGCGGGGGGGATTGCCGTCGGCACGCCGGATGCCTCGAGCTGGGCGGGCGTCGCACTCCTTGCCGGGATCGGGGCAGTCGCGTCCCTCTTCCTCTATACCGTCTGGCCGCGGGAGGGCGTCAGCGCCGCCGAAGCCCGCCGGGTGGCTGAAGCTGCGGCCCGCGCCAATGTTGCCTGGGCCGTGACCGGTCCGGACGGCGCGGTCCTCGACTGCAACGACGTCTATCGCCGGATGGCCGGTACGCGTGACGGCGAGTCGCCAGCACCTCCCGAACTCGCGCTCGCCGCCGAGGCTTCGGCCGCCGTGCTCTACCGGCTGAGCCGCTCGGCCGCAGACGGCAAGGCGGCGGAAGAAAGCTTCCGCGTCGGACCGGGCCTCGAACTCGTCGCCGCCGTCCGGCCACTTCCCGCGCGTCAGGCGGCTTGGTGGTTCACGCCCCGTCTGGGCGGGCGCATGGCCGACACCGTACCGCCGCCTGCCGCCCCGCCCACAGCGTCCCCATCGCAGCCCTCCGCCGGCCCGGTGCCTGTCTCCCTCTTCCGCGATGCACCGGTGGGCATGGCGCTGGTGGAAAGCGATGGCACGATTGCCGAGAGCAACACCGTCTTCGACGAATTCTTCGGGACCGCCGGCGGTGCTGCCGGGCGCAACCTCGCAGAGCTCGTGGACCACGGCGATCGCCAGGCCGTCGGCGCGCTCATCGCCGCAGCACTCGGCGGTGCATCGAGCGGTCCCGCGCCGGCTGAAGTGCGCCCGTTCGGGCCTTCCGACCGGATGGCCGAATTGTTCATCAGGCCCGTCGATGGCGGCGCGCGGGTGATTCTCTATCTCATCGACATTTCCGAGCAGAAGGCCCTCGAAACGAAGTTCGCGCAATCGCAGAAGATGCAGGCTGTGGGACAGCTGGCCGGCGGCGTCGCACACGACTTCAACAATCTCTTGACCGTGATCATCGGCAACTCCGAGTTCCTGCTGATGCGGCATCAGGCCGGCGATCCGTCGTTCAAGGAGATCAACGAGGTCCACCAGAATGCCCTGCGCGCGGCAACGCTCGTGAGCCAGCTGCTGGCGTTTTCGCGCAAGCAGACGCTGCAGCCCAAGGTGCTCGTGCTGCGCGACGTCATCGGGGAGCTGGCGCTGATGCTGCGCCGCCTGCTGCGCGAAGGCGTCGAGCTCGATCTCGAACACGGAAGCGACCTGTGGTCCGTCCATGCCGACGAGACGCAGATTTCGAACGCTTTCATCAATCTGGTCGTCAACGCGCGCGATGCCATGCCGAAGGGCGGCACCGTGACGATCCGGACGACCAACGAAAGTGTGACCAGCCCGGTCGCTGTCGGCTCCGCGATCATGCCGGCCGGCGATTATGTCCGCATCGAAGTCGCCGATACCGGCAGCGGTATCCCGAAGGAACATCTGGGCAAGATCTTCGATCCCTTCTTCACCACCAAGCCGACCGGACAGGGTACCGGCCTGGGCCTTGCGACCGTCTACGGGATCGTCAAACAAACCGGCGGCTTCATTACGGTGGAGTCCGAGGTCGGCCGCGGCACCACCTTCCGCATCTTCCTGCCGCGCTTCCGCGGCGAGGCCGCGCCCACGGCCGAGATCGAGCGTGCGGTCCCGCGCGATATCACCGGGCAGGACACGATCCTCCTCGTTGAGGACGAAGAAGCCGTTCGCAGCTTCGCCGCGCGTGCGCTGAAGCTGCGCGGCTACCATGTGCTCGAAGCATCCGGCGGCGAAGAGGCGCTCGAGATGGTGAAGGCGCATGGCGGCGCCATTCATCTCCTCGTCACCGACGTGGTGATGCCGAACATGGACGGGCCGACGCTGGTGCGCAACGTGCGCCGGCTGAGGCCCGAGATCCAGGTGATCTTCATGTCCGGTTATGCGGAGGAAGCCTTCCGCCGCAATGACGAGAAGGCCGAGACGCTGCATTTCCTGCCCAAGCCCTTTGGCCTCAAGCAGCTCGCCGCGAAGGTCAAGGACGTGCTCTCCGGCGCTCCGGCCTAGGGGACAACGGCCCCGCGGCAGCTTCCTCGTCGCGAATCGCCGAAACCCATCTCCTGTGGCCTTCGGCCCCTCGCCAACCACATCTGGTGAGGTCGTTTGGAGGCGTGATTGGCGACAGGAAATTGCCGAAAAATCAGGCCTTCAAGTTTTTGGAACACCATGGGAACAGATTGAAAAATAATCGTGTATTATCAGATAGTTGTTTGACATCTTGCGAACAAGAACAAAGCATGTACTGTCGCGCCTTACGGACCTCTTGGGATTCCCCGGGGCATATGGAATAAGGAGCGAGCGACGATGACACAGGCGATTCTTCGGGTGGTGGGAAAAGAAGACAACGGCGACCGCAAGAAGGCGCTCGAAGCGGCGCTTTCCCAGATCGACCGGGCCTTCGGCAAGGGCTCGGTGATGAAGCTCGGCAGCCGCGAGGCCGTGGAGATCGACACGGTGTCGACGGGCTCGCTTGGCCTCGACATCGCGCTGGGGATCGGCGGCCTGCCGCGCGGGCGCGTCATCGAAGTCTATGGTCCGGAATCCTCGGGCAAGACGACCCTCACGCTCCACGCCGTGGCCGAAGCCCAGAAGAAGGGCGGCGTCGCGGCCTTCATCGATGCCGAACATGCGCTCGATCCGATCTACGCCAGGAAGCTGGGCGTTGACATCAACGAGCTTCTGATCTCGCAGCCCGATACCGGCGAACAGGCGCTGGAAATCGCCGATACGCTGGTGCGCTCGGGCGGCGTCGACATCGTGGTGATCGACTCGGTGGCCGCGCTGACGCCCAAGGCCGAACTCGAGGGTGAGATGGGCGATCAGCTGCCGGGTCTTCAGGCCCGCCTGATGAGCCAGGCGCTGCGCAAGCTCACCGGTTCGATCTCCAAGTCGAACACCATGGTCATCTTCATCAATCAGATCCGCATGAAGATCGGGATCATGTTCGGCAATCCGGAGACGACGACGGGCGGAAATGCCCTGAAATTCTATTCTTCGGTGCGCCTTGATATCCGCCGCATCGGCGCGATCAAGGACCGCGACGAGGTGGTCGGCAACCAGACCCGCGTGAAGGTGGTGAAGAACAAGGTCGCGCCGCCGTTCAAGCAGGTCGAGTTCGACATCATGTACGGTCAGGGCATTTCCAAGACCGGCGAACTTATCGATCTGGGCGTCAAGGCCGGGATCGTGGAGAAATCCGGCGCCTGGTTCTCCTACGACGGTCAGCGTATCGGCCAGGGCCGCGAGAACGCCAAGACATTCCTGGCCCAGAACCCCGACGTTGCCGCGAAGATCGAAGCCCAGGTGCGTCAGTCGGCCGGGCTGATCGCCGATGTCCTGTCCCGCGGCGAGGACGGCGAGGAGGAACCTGTCGCCATCGCTGCCGAAGACTGAGTTTTGTCGTTCCTGTTGGCATGGGAACGGCTCCGGGAGGGGCGCTCCGAAAGGGGCGCCCCTTCTTCCGTTTCGCCTCCCGTAAGGCTCCAGAAGGAAGGCCACGCCACCCGGTGACAAGATTTCTGTGGGCCGCTACAAGCAGGACATGAAAAGCCTCACTGAAATCCGCTCGAGCTTCCTCGAATTCTTCCGCACCCACGGCCATGAAGTCGTGCCGTCCTCGCCGCTGGTCCCGCGCAACGATCCGACCCTGCTGTTCACCAATGCCGGCATGGTCCAGTTCAAGAACGTCTTCACCGGCCAGGAGAAGCGGGCTTACAGCCGCGCCGCGACCGTGCAGAAATGCCTGCGCGCCGGCGGCAAGCACAACGACCTCGACAATGTCGGTTATACCGCGCGCCACCATACCTTTTTCGAGATGCTGGGGAACTTCTCCTTTGGCGAATATTTCAAGGAAGAGGCGATTGCCTTCGCTTGGGATCTTCTGACGCGCGAGTTTGCGCTGCCGAAGGACAGGCTTCTCGTCACCGTTTATTCTGAAGATGAAGACGCGGCGGCGCTGTGGAAGAAGGTTGCCGGGCTCACGGATTCCAGGATCATCCGCATTCCAACCTCGGACAATTTCTGGTCCATGGGCGAGACGGGACCATGCGGGCCGTGCTCGGAAATCTTCTTCGACCACGGAGAGCATGTCGCGGGCGGGCCGCCGGGCTCGCCGGAGCAGGATGGCGACCGTTTCGTCGAGATCTGGAATCTCGTCTTCATGCAGTTCGACCAGCAGGCCGGGGGCGTGCGCACGGCTCTGCCGCGCCCCTCGATCGATACCGGCATGGGCCTGGAGCGCATCGCGGCGGTGCTGCAGGGCGTGCACGACAACTACGATACCGATCTGTTCCGCCATCTCATCGCCGCCTCTGTGGAGTTCTCCAGCGCCCACGGCAGCGGCAACGAAGTTCGTGTCGGCCACCGGATTATCGCCGATCATCTGCGCTCGAGTTCGTTCCTGATCGCCGACGGTGTGCTGCCATCGAATGAAGGGCGCGGTTATGTGCTTCGCCGTATCATGCGCCGGGCCATGCGCCATGCGCATCTGATCGGCTCGAGGGATCCGCTGATGCACCGGCTGGTGCCGACGCTGGTGGCGGAGATGGGCGGAGCCTATCCGGAACTGAAGCGCGCCGAGGCGCTGGTCACGGAAACCCTGAAACTGGAAGAGACGCGCTTCCGCGAGACGCTGGCGCGCGGACTGAAGCTTCTCGATGAAGCGACGTCTTCGATGCGCAAGGGCGACAGGCTGGCCGGCGAAGTCGCCTTCAAACTTTACGATACCTATGGTTTTCCGTTCGATCTGACCGAAGACGCGCTGCGTGAGCGCGGCATTGCTGTCGATACGGCAGGCTTTGCAGCAGCGATGCAGAAGCAGCGCGAAGATGCGCGCAAGGCCTGGGCCGGTTCCGGCGAAGCGGCGGATGAGACGCTGTGGTTCCAGCTGCGCGAGGAACTCGGCGCTACCGAGTTCCTCGGCTACGACACCGAAGAGGCCGAGGGTACGATCGTTGCGATCGTGAAGGATGGCGCGCGCGTGAAATCCGCGAGGGCGGGCGAGACCGTGCGCGTCCTCACCAACCAGACGCCCTTCTATGGCGAATCCGGCGGACAGATCGGCGATCGCGGGGCGATGTTTTCGGGCCGGGGTGGCGAGGGCGAAGTCGCCGACACCGAAAAGAAGCTGGGTTCGCTCCATATCCATGTCGTGAAGCTCACGCGCGGCGAATTGGCGGTGGGTGAGGCCGTGGAGTTGCGCGTCGACGGCGAGCGGCGCCGGGCCACGCGCGCCAACCACTCCGCCACGCATCTGTTGCACGCCGCGCTGAAGCGCGTGCTCGGGGCGCATGTTTCGCAAAAGGGCTCCATGGTGGGGCCGGAGCGCCTGCGCTTCGACTTCAGCCATCCGAAGGCGATGACGGCCGACGAGCTCGAGACGGTCGAGGCCCAGGTCAACGCCGTCATCCGCCAGAATTCCGACGTCTCCACCCGCATCATGCCGACGGATGAGGCGATCGAAGCGGGCGCCGAGGCGCTATTCGGCGAGAAATACGGCGACGAGGTGCGGGTGCTGACGATGGGCGAAGACGCGACCGCGTCCAAAGCCTATTCCGTCGAACTCTGTGGCGGGACGCATGTGCGTCGCCTCGGCGACATCGGGCTTTTCACCATCCTTTCGGACAGTGCGGTGGCAGCCGGCGTGCGGCGTATCGAGGCAACGACAAGCGAGGGTGCGCGGCGCCATCTCGTGGGCCAGGCCGAGCTCGCGCGCGAGGCGGCGGCGACGTTGAAGACGTCGCTCGCCGAATTGCCTGCCCGCGTCGCACAACTGGCCGATGAACGCCGCCGGCTCGAGCGCGAGCTGGCCGAAGCGAAAAAGGCGCTGGCGCTCGCCGGCCCGGCACGCGCGGACGAAGGCGACGCAGTGAAGGACATCGGCGGCATCAAGGCTGTTCTGCGCCTGGTCGATGGCGTATCGCCGAAGGATCTGAAGGGTCTCGCCGACGAGGCGAAGGCCAAGATCGGTTCGGGCGTCGTCGCCTTCGTGGCTGTGGCCGACGGCAAGGCGTCACTTGTGGTCGGCGTCACCGACGATCTCAAGGCGCGCATCAACGCGGTCGATCTGGTGAAGGCCGGTGCCGCGGCCGTGGGCGGCAAAGGCGGCGGCGGGCGGCCCGACATGGCCCAGGCCGGCGGACCGGACGGCGCGCACGCCGCCGAGGCGCTC
>Ga0153916_10004634_pt1 | contig 10398 bp, 10 predicted proteins | sample Opewatmetagenome_FD_109642 | JGI IMG/M metagenome (GOLD analysis project Ga0153916, IMG submission 109642) | Freshwater wetland microbial communities from Ohio, USA - Open water 3 Core 3 Depth 4 metaG | ecosystem: Environmental > Aquatic > Freshwater > Wetlands | place: USA: Ohio, Lake Erie...
CTGCAGGGGGAGGAGGAGTGGGAAGACGAACGCCTGGAAGGCGATGACGGGCCGCAGCCACTGGGCCCGGGTCGCGATCTGCTCGACCGAAAACACGATGATCGGGAACTGGATGTCCGGGTCTTTGTCCACGTGGTTGGGCGTGGCGTGGTGCTGATTGTGCTTGACGTTCCACCACGAATGGCTGATGCCGAGGAACACGTTGCCGAAGACGTAGCGGCCGATGGCGTTCATGCGCCGGCCCCGATACGCCTGGCGGTGTCCTACGTCGTGGCCGAGCAGAGCGATCTGGGTCGACGCGAATGCGAGGAACACCGCGTCAAGCAGGATGATCGCCGGGTGCGACGCGACGAGCGCAATCGTGATTGAGGCGGCGAGGGTGAGGAAGGCGATCACGGTCTTGAAGACGTAATAGCCGGTCTGTGGTTCGAGAAGGCCCTGAGCTTTCACCAGGCGCTTGAGGTCACCGTAGTCGTTGGTCGTCTTGGCGGGCAGAGTCGGCAAGGGTTCGCTGGCCTCCGGTCATGAGGAGGCCACTCGCCTCATGAGGATCTTGGATACCCGCCGCGCGGCTTCTGGGTGCGCTGTGGGGTTCATGATCGACCATAGCACACTTGCGTAAAGGCCCCACTGGCGGCCTTCCGGTGGTACGCTGGATGCCCGTGGGGCAATGAGTGGCCGCACGGGAGAAGAGGAACCCCCATGGGATGGCTCCAGAAGCTACTCCGCCGCGAACCGGACCACGAGCAGTGGCTCGCTGAACACCCGGGCAAGGGATCGATGAGCGCGCCGCCGCCCGGCATTTCCGCCGACGAGGCGAGCCGCATGCGCAGCCAGATGGAATCCGAGATGAGCGAGGCGCGGACGCAGCGGGAAAAAGAGTGAACTGCCCACGCTGCGGTTCTCATTCGATCCTGCGCAACCACAAGACCGTCGCCTGTCTGCCGTGCGGCTTCATCCTTGAGGAGCCGGCACGGGAGGTCTGGGACCTTGGCTTCACGCCACGGGGCGGGGGCAAGCACCCTGGACCGGCATGGACGGAGGCGGAACAGCTCCTCTGGCGCGGGGAGTAGCCGGACTTCCGACCGCGGGGCCACGGCCCGAGTTCTGTACACTGAGGCCATGGCCCCTCAGGCACAGCCCGCAGTCGCACGCGTCTTCCAGTCCGTCTCGGCGCTGGTGGGCAACACGCCCCTCGTGGAACTGAAGAGCCTCTCGCCCGAACCGGGCGTGCGCCTGTTCGCCAAGCTTGAAGGCCAGAACCCGACCGGCAGCATCAAGGACCGCGTCGTCCTGCGCATCCTCCGGGAGGCGCGGGCCAGCGGCCGGCTCGAACCGGGCCGGCGCATCGTCGAGGCGTCGACCGGCAACACGGGGGTTGCCCTGGCGATGTTCGGGAAGCTGCTCGGCCATCCCGTCGACGTCTGCGTGCCCGAAAGCGTCTACCCCGAGATCGAACAGCTCCTGGGCGCGTTCGGGGCGCGCATCCGCCGCGTGCCGCGCCAGGCCGGCATCAAGACCGCGATCGAAGTCGCCCGCGCGGTGGCCGAAAACGAAGGCTCGTTCCTGCTCGACCAGTTCGGCAGCGCCGAGAACGTGCGCGCCCACTACGAGACGACCGGCGCCGAGATCCTCGCCGACGTGGGCAGCGTAGACGTGTTCGTGGCGGGCATGGGCACGGGCGGCACAATCACGGGCGTGGGACGGCGGCTGAAGGAAGCGAACCCCGCCTGCCACGTCTTCGGCGTCGAGCCGCGGCTCGGGGTTCACGTGCAGGGGCTGAAATCGCTCGACGACGGCTTCATCCCGCCGGTGCTGGACGAGTCGGTGCTCGACGGGAAGATCATCGTCGGGAACCGCCACGCCTTCGCGCACGCGCGCCGGGCGATGCTGGCCGAGGGGATCTTCGGGGGCATCAGCAGCGGCGCCGTGCTGCACGCCGCGATGCGCGCGGCCAGCCGCATCAAGCGCGGCAACATCGTCATGATCTTCGCCGACGGCGGCTGGAAGTACCTGGGCACGGACCTTTGGGACGCCGAGGACCACGACCCCGCGATCGAAGCGCACGAAGACCCGCTCGACGACGTGCTCTGGTGGTAGCCGGGGGCGCCGTGAACGAAGACGGCGTCCGCGGTAGGATCGCCGCCGAGGCCAGCGAAATGACGGTCAGCACCAGCACCAGCATCACCCCCTCCCGGGCTTAGCGGGCCACTCGCCGGATACCAACCGGCGCGCCGCTCGCAGCCTGCCACCCCGGCCTTACCCGACGGGGTATTTCTCGCTGCGCGATCACCAGGCCCGCCCTCCGCCGCACCTCTTCTCCCGGTTGCCGCGGCGTATGCTGCCGCCGGCAGCCCGTTCGCATTGCGAGGAAATCACGGTGCTTTCACGTTTCGGCGGTCTCTGGCGCCGCCCGGATTTCGTCCGGCTGTGGGCCGGCGAGACGGTCTCGGTCTTCGGTTCGCTCGTCGGGGGGCTGGCCCTCCAGTTCACGGCGGTGCTCTGGCTCGATGCCACGCCGCTCCAGCTGAGCCTGCTGCTCGGCTGCCAGTTCGTGCCCGGCTTCGCCGTGGGGCTTGTGGCGGGGGCCTGGGTCGATCGGCTGCACCGGCGCCCGATCCTCATTGCCGCCGACATCGGGCGCGCGCTGGCGCTCCTGACGATCCCGCTCGCGGCGGTGTTCGACCTGCTGTCGATCGGCCAGCTCTACGTGGTGGCGCTCGTGGCGAACAGCCTGACGGTGTTCTTCGACGTGGCCTACGAGGCCTACCTGCCGACGCTGGTGGAGCCCCACGAGCTGGTCGAAGGCAACAGCAAGCTCACCGCGAGTGCGTCGGTGGCCGAATTCGGCGCGTTCAGCGCGAGCGGCTGGCTGGTCCAGCTGTTGACCGGCCCCGGCGCCATCCTGGTGGATGCGCTGTCGTTCGTGTGGTCGGCGGTGTTCGTGGGGCGCATTCGCAGCCCTGAGCCGCCGACCGCAGCGCACCACGAGCGCCAGCACATCCGGCACGAGATCCGCGAGGGCATCCAGCTCGTCGCCCGGACGCCGATCCTGCGTTCTGTCGCCGTGACCAACCTGATCCGGATGCTCTCGACGCGCATGCTCGGCGTGGTCTACCTGCTCTACCTGAACCGCGAGTTGGGCTTCAGCCCCGGCATGCTGGGGATGATCTTCGCCGTGGGCGGGCTCACGTCGCTCGGCGGGGCGGCCATGGCCGGCCGTTCATCCAGTTTCGGCGGCCTGGGCCCCGCGCTCGTGCTCTCGAGCTTCCTGATCGCCATGGGCACCTTGTTCATGCCGCTGGCGGCGAGCGTCTCGGTGGTGGGCGTGGCCTGCCTGGTGGCGAACCAGTTGGTCACGGACCCCGCCTGGACGTTCTACGACATCAACAGCGTCAGCCTTCGCCAGGCGATTACGCCGAACCGGCTGCTGGGACGGATGAATGCGAGCATCCGCTTCGTCGAATTTGCCGCCATGCTGGCGGGGACGGCTCTTGGCGGCGTGCTGGGCGAAGTGATCGGGCTGCGCCAGACGCTTTTCGTCGCCGTCGGCGGCCTGGTGCTGGCCGCGTGCTGGCTGGCGTTCTCGCCCGTGGCGCGGCTTCGCTCGATGCCGGTGTCCATTGAAGGCGAGGCTGCCGGACAGAGCGGAGGGTGATGGATATTGCCTGGATCAGGAAACGACGAGGAGGGCGCCTTCGGGATCGGACTCAAATGCGAGGATTCGAGCCCTGTTTGCGCGAATTGCCGCGGCGACGTCAGCCGTCCGAGCGTTCCCGAGGCGCACCCAGATCACCTTTGGCGGCGACCCGAAGAGAAAAGAGCGCTGGCGGAAGTCGGAGTCCTTCGACACTATTGTCAGTTGGTTCGCGGAAGCATAGGCCCAGACGTCGGAGTCGCTCGTCGCCGAGAGGCCCACGTCGCGAACGTGTACCGAGTCGGGAAAGATGTCGGCCAGGTCTCGAACAAGCCTCGGCGCGAGGTTCTGGTCGAACAGCAGCTTCACAATGATGCAGAAACGAGTCGCCGCTCACGATCGGCGGCGAAGGCGAGGCACGCACGGATGTCGGCCCGTGTGAGGTCCGGAAAGTCGGCCAGGATCTCCGTCTCGCTCATCCCGGCGGCGAGGTACTCGAGGACATCGTAGACGGTGATTCGCAGCCCACGGATACACGGTTTCCCGCTGCGTTTGTCGGGCTCAAGCGTGATCAGACTCAGATAGTCGAACGCCCTGGTGTCGGCTGTCATGAGTTCAGCCTAGCACAAACCACCGGGTTCTCCTCGCCGGCGAAACCGGCCCTACAGTCGGTCGACGATCCGCCCGAGGGCCAGCCCCGCGGCGAGCACCGCGCCGAAACGCATGTGCAGTTGCGCTGTCTGGAAGAGGGCGAAGTTCAGTTTCCTGGGGTTGCCGCCGGCGGCCACAATCTTCACGATCGGCAGGGCCAGCGGGACCGTCGCGAGCGCGGTCAACCCCCACCATGGCATGGCGCCGACGGCCGCCGCCACGACCAGCGTGATGTAGGCGCCCGCGAGCAGTGCGTACATCTCCCGGTTCGCCCACGTGCGGCCCACGATCGTGGCGACCGTGCGTTTGCCCGCCTGCCGGTCGTTTTCGATGTCGCGGATGTTGTTCGCCTGGAGGATGGCGGTGACCATGAACCCGATCGGCAGCGACGCCACAAGCGGTTGCCAGTCCCACGACTCGACCTGCACGAAGTAGGCCCCGACGACGATCACCGGCCCCATGAAGACGAACACGGTCAGTTCGCCCAGGCCGATGTAGGCCAGGTGAACCGGGGCGCCGGTGTAGAGGAACCCCGCGAGAACGCTGGCCATGCCCAGCCAGATGAGCTGCCAGTCGGAGGTGGCGCAGAGGACGAGGCCCGTGGCGGCGCCAGCCGCGAAGCAGACGATCCCCGCGACCAGCACCGACCTGGGCGTCACCGTGCCCTGCTGGATGAAGCCCGCGGGACCGAGCGACTCGGGGTTGTCGGCGCCCTTCACGTGGTCGTAGTAGTCGTTGACGAGGTTGGTGCCGGCATGGATGGCGACGGCGCCGAAGAGCGCCAGCAACGCCTTCCACCAGCTGTAGGAGATCTCCGACGCGAGGAGCGTCCCGACCATCACCGGGATGACGGACGCGGTGAACGAAAATGGCCGCGAGGCGGCCCACCAGAGACGGATCGAATGCATGCGCCGAGGCTACGGCATCGGGCGGTTTAGCGGGAAGAAGCACGCTCACGAGGCCAGCTCGGGGCGCGATGCGCGGCGCTTCGCCGCAGCCGGTCAGATACGAAGAGCGGCGTTACCTTGGCCGGAGATAGGGGAATCCGCCTAGGGACAAGGCTTCCGAACATTGTTCCAATCGGTAGACGAGGGTTATAGTTGAGCCCTTCGGCGCTGCGGGGTGACTGCCGTACGCGGCAGGGGTGCGCCGAAATTTCGCGGTACCCCGTGCCTATCCTGTGAGCATAAGGACGGTCTTTCGATTTGACCGAACCCCTCCAGGTTGGCCAGTTCGCGATAGTCGATCACGAACCGGTCGACCGAGGCCCGAACGCCGGGGTCTTCCACGGCAAAGGGCCGGCCGACGACCGCGCAGAGCTGTACATCGTAGCCGAAGGCACGACACCGGCCGGCGAAGCGTTTGCTGGCCATGTCGTGTCGACGGTTGGCCAGGCCTTCGCGACGCTTGATATGAGCCTCACGGGCGCGCTCCGCAGGCTCTTCACGGAAGCCGAACGGAACCTGCGCGACTGGAATCGCAAAAGCATCGCCCAGCACCGCGTGAGCATCGGCCTGACCTGCTTCGGCCGTCGCGGCGACCAGGCGGTCATCGCCCAGGCGGGCCCGTCCGTGGCATTCCACCTTAGCGGCGGCGCCGTCCACGCCTACTTCACCGACGAAGAGCACGGCAGCCCCATCGGTGCGGGACCGGCCGTCGAGCCACAACTCACCCGCATCACCTTCGCGCCGGGCGACCGGCTCCTGATGGTTTCGACGGCCGCACTCCGCGAACTCGACGACGAGATCATCTCCGGCATTGTTTCGTTGCCCGGCCAGCAGGTGCTCCAGGACCTCTACCGGCGCCTCCACCATCTCCGCCACCTGACCGCGGTGCTCGTGGCGAACCAGCGCGAACGGGACGAGCCCAGCTTGGCCGCGGATTCCGAACCCGTGATCGACGCCACGGGCGGAGTGCCCGCCATCGGCGCGCCCGCGGGCCAGCCCGACGCCATCGTCGACGAGGTCTACCAGCCGAGTCTCTTCATCGAAGACGACAGCCAACAGACTCTGCTATCGGCGCGCATGCAACTGCAGGACGTGAACATCCGCAACCTGGAAGCGGTGGTGCCCGCCCTGATCTCGGAGATCCCCCAGCCGCTGCGGCGGGCCTCGGGCGATAACCCCCTGGCGCGACTTGCCGCGGAGCGACAGGCCAGCCTGGCGATGGCACACGCCGCCGCCTACCAGGGGGCAGTCGCATCGACCGGCGGCGGCAGATCGGCCTGGCGGCCGGCGCCCCCGGACCTGTCGGGCGCATCCTCGACATCGGAAAGCCGCCGACCATCCACCCAGCGCGGGAGCTTCTCGCGTGGACTCGTCCGCGAAGACGCTCCTCCGCGCCCGGCGCCCAACACGCAGGATGTCCCGCTCGTCGACGACATGGCGGCGGAATACCGCGCGCAGGCTGCCCTGCTGACGCCCGCGACCGAGACGATCGCCGGCGAATCGGCCTCGATGCTGAACAGCGGCGGTTCGCTTGTGCGGGTGCGAGGCAACATGGGTGGCCGCTGGAAAGGCGGCGGATCGCTTTCGCGCAGGTCCACGACTTCGGCGCAGCTGCCGCCGACCTGGCTCGTGATCGCCGTTGGGCTTGGCATCCTGCTCACGCTCGTCGGCTTCGTCACCATCCCGCGCATCCTCGATGAGCAGTCGGGCCAGCGGTATGCGGAACTCGTCGACAGCGCCCAGCAGAAGCTCGCGACCGCGCGAGTACAGCAGGACCCATCCGAGAAACGCAAGGCCCTCACCGAGGCGCAGGCACTCCTGCTCGAAGCGAAGGACATCCCCGAGGCGGGGCCCGAGGCCGGACAGCTCGCGACTGAGGTGGCGAGCGCACTGTCGGTGATGGATGCGATCAAGTCGCCGGCGGCCGTGGAGAAGATCGCCAGCCTCGAACAGTTCGGCGACAAGCCTGTCGCGATTAGCCGGCTCACGATCGGCACCGACGCCGCCTACATCCTCGACAACGCATCCCGCCAGGTGATCGCCGTGACGCTGGCGACCGGTGACCGGAAGGTCGTCTTCGGCGAGGACAAGGACGCGAAGCGTGGCCGCCCGGTGGCGACGGCCTTCCTCGAATCGAGCGACTTTGGCCCGGCACTGCTCATCCTCGACTCCTCCAATGCGCTCTATGCCTACGCCGCCGCCGAAGGGCTGCGCCAGCTCCCGTTCGCGGCGCCCGCGGGCCTGACCGTCAACGACATCGCGACGAACGGCCGTGACCTATACGTGCTGGACGCGGCGCAGTCGGTCATCTACCGGTTCACCCAGGCCGAAGCCGGATTCAATCAGCCTCCGGCCAAGGCGATTTCCAGCCCCGACCTCGCAGCGGCTCGCCGGATCATGGTCGATGGCGAAATCGTGACAGCCGACGCGAACGGCACACTCCACCGGTTCACCGGCCAGTTGGCCCTCGTCCTTTCCGAGGCCGGCATCGACAAGCGGCTGGTGGCAGCCGAAGCTGCACAACCCCTCACCAAGAACGGCGACCTCGCCGTCCTCGACGCTCCCAATGACCGCATCGTCGTCCTGCGGCGCGATGGCGCGTTCGACCGCCAGTACCGGCACAAGGACTTCACCTCGCTGAGCGCCTTCGCCGTGCGGAACGGGACGGCCTACGTGTTCAGCGGCGGCGTCCTCCGCCGCGTTACCTGGTAGGGGATCCCACACCCGCTCGGTTCATTCGTCGACTACAATCGAATCGAGGGATCGGAAGAAGGCAGGCTGGCTGTGAACATCCTCGTCACCACCGATGGATCGGAGCGATCGCTCGACGTCCTGCCGCACGTGGGGCGCTTGGCCGCCGAGCTTGGCAGCGGCGTCGTGCTGCTTCGCGTCCTCAACCCACTGACGGACGTCGCGAGCGAGTTCAGCGTCGACCTCGAAGCCGCTTGCGCGAAGGTCACGCACGCATGGCAGGGCGAACTGACTGCCCTCTTGCGCCGTTTCGACATCGTCGGCGAGCCGCTTGTGGGCCGCCTTCAGCACGGCGAAGACGTCCATGACGCCATCCTCCGGATCGCCGGGCAACGCGAAGCGTCGCTCGTGGCCATGCATTCGCGCGGTTCGGGCGCTCTTCGCCACGCCCTCCTCGGCAGCGTAGCCCTGGGCGTGCTCGGCAAGATCGATGTCCCGATCTTTCTCACCGGTGGCAACGCCGGACCGCCGCGCACGGGCGCGGGCTACCGGATCGTCGCCACGAGCGACGGCTCGCCAGCCTCGACAAAAATCCTTGCGGCGCTGGCGCCCATCCTCAAGGGGACGGCCGCGAATGTCAGCCTTCTGCGGGTGTGCGAACCGCGCAGCGGCCGGGCGAGCCCCGAAGCCGAGATCGAGACCGCCACCGCGCAGTTGAAGTCGCTCCTGCCGTTGCTCCCGGCGGAAGTGGCCGGCGAGACCCGGTGCCGCGTCTGTCACCACGACGAGGATGTCGCGACGGCGATCGTGGAAGGCGCGCGCGAACTCGGCGCGGATGCTATCGCGCTCTCGACGCACGGCGAGAGCGCGCTCCGCCACCTGATCGCGGGGAGCGTCGCGTTGAGCGTTCTCGAACGTTCGCCGCTTCCCGTTATCCTCAGCCGCAGCACCGGCACAAACTAGAGGAGCGCCCGCCGCCGACCGAGGGGATTCCCCCGTGACGCCTGGCGGTTGAGATGGCATACTAAACCTCTCAATCAGGCGGAAGGGCGCAAGAATGGCAGAATTGGCAGGATTTCAGCAGCCGCGGATCCGCACAGGTTTCAGCCGCATCGTGCTGATTGGCGCCGGCAGCTTCTTCGTTGCCGTGGGCGTGGCGGGCATCTTCCTCCCCCTGCTGCCGAGCATCGAGTTCTTCCTCCTCGCCGGGATCTGCTACGGCAAGAGCTCGCCCGCCGCCTCGCGCTGGCTCACCACGAACCGGCTCTTTGGCCGCCGGCTGACCGACTATCGCGAAGGGCGCGGCGCCACGCTGGCCACGAAGCTCTGGACGGGCGTCTCGCTCTGGGCCAGCATCTCCGCGACGGTCTTCCTGCTGGGCGCGCCGCTGTGGCTCACCGCGCTGCTGGCGGCGATCGCGATCGGCGTCACGGTGCACCTGTTCATGCTGCGCACGATCAGGCGATAGCCCAGCCCTGGCCCTCGACCCCCAGCAACCGCCGTGTCAGCTCCGCTTCGCCGACGTGTTCGGCGGCGTGGCGCGCGGCCTGCAACAGCACCTCGCGGCCGGGCACGCGGCCAAGCCGGTAGTGATCGCATTCGCGTCCCAGGGCGGCGGGTCCCGCCGCATCCAGCCCCGCCCGCATCCGCTCCTTCAACTCCGCCCAGCGCGCCCGGATGGGTGCGGCGGAATCGCCGGCGGCGGCGAACTCGGCCTCGCGCTGCCAGTCGTACGGCTCGCCGCAGTACGTCCCCATCACGTTGCGCTCGGTGTTCGCGAGGGCGTGGGTCGCGATGGCGAAAAGGCTGTTCGCGCCATCGATCGGCGGGCGCCTGTTGAGGCCGTCGGCGTCGAGTCCGTCGAGGCAGGCGACGATCCGGTCGAGCGAGCCCGATATCGCCCGCAGGAAGGCCGCCGATTCCCGGTCCATGGCGGAAGCATAGCCCACCCATACCAAGAGGGGGCCGGCGGTGAGCCGGCCCCCTCTCGATGTCCATACGCGGTACCGGTTACGGGCGGACGCCGGTGAGCTTCGCCAGCTTGACGGTGTTGAACAACGCCAGGCCCGCGTACCACTTGACGCGGACGCGGGACGCGTCCTTCGTTTCGAGGCTGCCGACGCGTTCGATCGTGAGGCCGCCGGGGGCGGTGAGCCCGCTGAGGGCGCCTTCGCCGAACTGCATCGCGTAGACCGTGCTGCAGTCGCTGCTCGTGCCCACCGTGTCGGCATCGCCGATGTAGTCGTTGATGCCGATGGGGATGCCGTCGTAGAACTGCACCATCCCGCCAAACTCGTCGCGGCCGGCTTCGAGGAAGGTGCCCGACGTGCGCGCGAGGATGTTCAGGCTCCGGCGGCTCCTCCGGCTCATCAGGAGCATGCCCGGCTTCCCGCCGCGCACCTTATCGACGAGCTCGTCGAGTTTGGCGAGCGTCAGGCTGCCGCCGTTGGTGCCCATGCTCACGATCTGGCC
>Ga0153916_10004635_pt1 | contig 10397 bp, 7 predicted proteins | sample Opewatmetagenome_FD_109642 | JGI IMG/M metagenome (GOLD analysis project Ga0153916, IMG submission 109642) | Freshwater wetland microbial communities from Ohio, USA - Open water 3 Core 3 Depth 4 metaG | ecosystem: Environmental > Aquatic > Freshwater > Wetlands | place: USA: Ohio, Lake Erie, Old...
GGGGGTTGCCAAGCCAGGTCAAAGGCGTGGGCTTCAGGAGCCCATCCCGTAGGGGTTCGTGGGTTCGAATCCCACCCCCCGCACTCTGTTTCTGATGGGGGGGTCCTTGTCTGTGTGTTGAAATATTTTTTTTGAGGTCTGGATGGCGCGTGTTCTGTTTGTGGGTTGGGCGTTGTTTTGGTTTCTGTTTGTGGTTTGGCGTTTGTTTGGACGCTGTGATGGGTACTTTCTATGTTGTTGTAAAACACTTTCTATGTTCGTGTAAGTGACGTTCTATGTTGTTGTAAGTGACCTTTTCGCGCGGGCTGTGAATCTGTGTGCTTGATGAAGTGGTCACGGTAGAAGTGTTTTCATCATCAACTTTGTGTGCGCACTGTGGCGGTGGGTGGTTTGAAAGAAGTAGAGTGGGGCGTAGGTTCTGCTTCTTCTTCTACTACTGTGCTGAGTTGATTTGCGAGTCTTCTGTTTGTTATGGGTGGGTTGTTCCGAAGTTTTTGGCTATTTGTACTAGGTCTTTGATGTCGATTTTGCCGTCTTGGTTTATGTCGGCGTCGGGGTTCCATTGAGAGTGAGTTAGAGCGGGCTCTGAGTAGGCGCCGAAGGCTTTTGCTGCTTCAGCTATGTCTCCTATGTCCACTTTGTAGTCGCCGTTCAGGTCGCCTATGATTCTGACCGCCATCTTTGTGCTAGCGAAAGTGTTGTCTGTCGGTATGATGTCTGCGGGTATGGTTGCGACCGCTATCAACGTGTAGTTGCGGCAGTACGCGATGCCCAAGGTGCTCCACATCAATGAGAGTGTTTTGCTCTCTCCGACGAGCAGGGTTATGTTTTGTGTTGCGATGATTTCGTTGGCAGTTACGTTATAGTAAAGCGTGAGCGTGACTGTCTCGTTGAAGTCTCCGTGATTTTGGACTGTGACGTTAATGTTGGCGCTGCGTCTTTGGTAAACCCATGTGCGGTCGGTGGCAATACTAGTTATTGCAACGTCATGTACTCTGGTCAAGTAGTTGCCGATAACGGTTCCCGAGCCCGCGACCGTGATCGACCCAGACTGAGAGGTAGATGTGCCTGTTGTCGAGGTCCATTCGTACTGTTTTGCGCCTGAGGCAACTACTAGCGGCGAATGGTAGCCAAACGTGTGATTGGAGCCAGTTGCCCAGAAGAAGGTCTTCGGTAGATCGGTGATGCCGTAGTCGATGCCGTCAACGGTCAGAACATTTCGTTGGAGGTCGCCTGCGACGCCGGTCTGACCGAACGTCACAGGCCAGACCACTTCAACAGTTGTCTGCGCCGAGCTTTGGCAATGAGCCAAAGACACGTCTTGAACGAAACTAAGGTTCACTTTTGAGAAGAAATATCCGAATGGGTCTTTTGCAACTATCAACGTGTTGCCCTGAGAAAAAACGAACCATTCAAGGACTCCTCGGATGATCAGATAGTTTCCTCCGAACACGCCGTTCTCATAGGTTTGCACAGTGTACGGATCCATCCTAGAATCCGATGTCACCTGAACCGTATTCCATAAGCCTGCTTTCACCGAGACCGTCGGAGCAGTTGAAAGTGTAAGGGGTTTCCCACGGATCGAGACTGGAGTTATGGTGTGTTGGACGAAGTTGTTTGATGCGTCATACGCCTTTATGCGTAGTGAGACGTTCTGAACCGATTCGCTTAGGGGCACTGACGCGTCAAAGTGGTCGCCAGATCGTGTCAAGTCTGCACTCACCCAGTTGGCGCAGTCGAGACTGTACCAGAGCAGACATTCTTGCACACCGACATCATCACTTGCGTTGAAAGAAACGTGCAGGCTGGAGTCGCTTGAATTGAAGATCGGGTTGACATCGACATGAGATATCGAAGGTGGGTTCTCATCGATGCTCGGTTTCGTGAACTGTGCCAGAACGTCAATCTTATCCCACAGGGTCAAGCCTGTCGTGCGGTTAACATTAATGGTATATGTGCCGCTTTCATTGCTTGGAAAAGTGATTGTGAAAGGCACCGTCCATCCAAGTCTGTCACTCTTTGATTGAACTTCGGTTCCATCACGATGTACAGATATTGCTGTTGCGCCTGCCCACAGTTCAGTGAATGGCTTATCGTTCATCATAATTGCATAGTCACATAATGTCTCATTCTGACCGCTTCGAGCGGCAAACTCTGTCTGGTATGGAGGTTTCATGAAAACTACTGTTCTATCTATGCCATCATGGGGATCAAGAACAGCAGTATAGGCCTGACTTGCACAGAAGGCCACCAGATACTCTCTTCTCAGCGGATCGTTCGCATTCAAGTCAACGCACTTGACATAAAGATTCCTGAGAACTCCGGGAAAGATGTCATAGACCGTTGCGAAGGCTATCCAAAATGGGTACCCAGAGGGATTAGGAGAGAAAACCCAGTATCCCACTCCAGGATTGTTACCCATCCGCAAGTCTGCCTTGTACTTGAGAACGTATCTCACAAGGTCGCTTCGATCATACATGAAGCGTGTGGGAGCGGTGCTGTTCACTCCATGCAGCCACCAAGACAGACTATAGAAAGCATCTGAAGTTCTAGAACCCCCTGCAGTAGTGAATCGGAAAGGGACTTCTGGAGATTCCGCCCCAACGGTATACGGGACTGTGTTAAAGTAGACATCTTCATGTGTGTCGGACAAATGGATCGCGTTCACGAATCCGCTTCCAGATACCATGACCCCAGCTGCAATTTTGTCGAAATAGACCCAAAGTTGTCTGTCGCTGAAACTTAGGCTGAAGCTTCTGCCATCTGCTGCGGTCTTGGGTATGGAGATGGTTCTGGCAGTATCAAGGTTGAGGATTGCTTCTGTTACAGATTCCTTCTCGACATTAACTACCGCGGTCAAAATAAACAGATCATGTGATTCTAGTGACATGGGCGCCGACATCGCGTGAACGACATAGGTTCCGCTTGGAACGAAGAACCGTGCAGTCGTGCCTTCGGAATAGGAGATGATTCCAGTTGGCGTGGGAAATGCATAGGCAAAAAAGGTGGCGTAAAGAGTCGCGCCCCCAGAAATTGCTCGCGCAATTATTACCGATTCATATAGGAAGCTGTGTGGAACTCTCACCTTACTGTTGTTCATGTGCAGCGTAAGTGCCCCGTCATACGAATCCTCAGGAACATCCTCGGTGATGCTCAAAATCATCTGGACTTTCATGCTTCCGCCTGCAGGCATCGTACTTGGCAAGGAGAGGTCTGTTGAGACTAATTGCCGCCTTGTACGGTTGCTGATCTGATACGTGTCTATGCTTCTTGCTTCGACTGTCTGAGCATTATCTTCAACGTTGTATAGAGTGATGTTGAACCTGTAGTCGCCAGAGTGCACAAGACCGAAGCTTACACTTGAGGCAACCGCCAGCACCGGAATCGTGGCAGCAAGATATGCATTCACCCTTCCAGAGCCCTGATCACTTGATGTCTGGTTCAGATCCTGTGCAGAATTCATCATCGCTGCCTTGATCCACTTAGGACTCCACGTAGGATGAAGTTCCTTCAACAAGGCAGCCACTCCCGCTACATGAGGCGTCGCCATCGAAGTTCCGGAAAGGGAGAAATAGTAGTTGCCTACGATCTTGCTCGGCTCATATTTCAACAGATTCGTCCAAATCCAGGACCCAACAGACGCAGGAGCAACAATATCGACGCCTGGGGCCGCAACGTCAGGCTTTATACGAAAGTCGGCTGTAGGTCCTCGGCTGCTGAAAACAGCCACTTCATCTTGCTTCGTTGACGCGCCTACAGTTATCACATTTCGAGCGCACGCAGGCGAACCCACGGTGTATTCGTTAGGACCGGCGTTGCCAGCAGCCACGACCACGGTGACGCCTCGTTCAACTGCCCAGTTGCAGGCAAGACTGAGCGGGTCTGTCCCATCGTTGTTGACGTTGGAACCCAAACTTAGGTTGATAACGGAAGCCGCGTGGGTCACAGCATACTCTATGCCCGCAATCACCCAACTAGTGTACCCCATGCCTTCACTATTCAAGACCTTAACATTGTAGAGTGAAGCTCCGGGTGCCACGCCAACAAACTCGTAGCCGCTTGCCTTACCAGTTCCAGCAGCAATTCCCGCCACATGAGTCCCATGACCGAAATAATCGTTCGCGTCCTCACCTGGAACGAAACTCACTGAAAATCTAATCTTGCTTGTACCATTCTCAAAGTAAAAGTCTGGATGACTCGCGTCAATCCCCGTGTCTACTATGGCAATGCTGATTCCGGTTCCGTTGATTCCTCTGCCCTCCTTCTGTTCGAGCGACGCCCACTCAAGCGGAGGCTTGATGAGTGGAACAGACTCGTTGAGGAACGCGCTCACTTTAACGTCAGAAAACGGGGTAAGGCTTAAGACATCGTTTCCCGCCAACGCGGAAACATTCTCGGCTGGAACCGTAACCGCCAAGAGGGGCAATTCAGTGTACGTCATGTTGACAAATCCGCCAAGGGCGGTCACACAGTCCGAAACGTTGGCTCTGTACTGCAGATTCTTGAAGTCGACGATAAGCGGCACCGCAAGTCGCCTAAGACTATTGGAATCATACACCGTTCTATTACCCACCGTCGTCCCAAAACTCGGATCCAGCTTAACGCTCAAGCCCTTGCCAAGCTGCAGAAAACTCTCATTACCGAAAACAACCACAGCCAGTGGCCGCGATTGCCCATCCACAGAGACGTTGCTCACGTTGTCTGTGCCTAACGCGCTCGAATAAGACCCCCGGACAAAACCCTGCATAGCAAAAGGCGGCAACAAAACGGCGAGAAAAACCAGAGCAAAACTTGTCTTAAACAAATGCGCCCTCTCCTCAACTCCCAACTACTAGAAGTGAGAAAAGAGGTTCTTATGTTTTGTGAAGGCCCATTTTTGTCAGTAGACTTGCCCCCCGCACTGTGTTTCTGATTGAGGTTTTGGAGGGGGAGGCCGTTCTGTTGTAGGTTGGGCTCTGTTTTGGCTTCTGGCATGGTGAGCCTAAGTCTGTTTGCGTGCGTTTCTATGTTGTTGAGCGTGACCTTCTATGTTGCTAAAAGTGACTGTTGCGGGATTGATGCTCTTGTCGCTGCTGTGATGGTTTTTGTGTGTTTGATGAAGTCGTCACGCTGAATGAGCCATCATCATCAACAACAACGTTGCTGCTTGTGGCTGTGGAAAGTGGTTAGGTTCGCTTTTTTTGTTTCATACTATGAAGTATTTTGGGCAGAGTTCGATCTCTTCCACCCAGAAGGTGACTTGCACGTCTCTGACGCCGGGTACTTTCGCTATGTCGTTTCTCACTGTTGTCAGATGTTCAAAATCTCTGGCTACGCCTATAGCTAGCAGATCGTGGTCTCCGACCGTTTTTGTTGCGACGATTATGTTAGGCATTGCTATCACCTTGTCTAGGATGAGAGATGAATCGGGTGGTGTGGTCTCGTTTGCCAAGATGTGTGTGGGCGATGTGTCAATCATAAAGCTAGCCATGGCATGGTATCCAATCTTCTTAGGATTGATCACGATGGTGGATCCTCTGATAACGCCTTCCTTTTGCAGTGCCGCGTATCGGTTTATGACAGTGTCAGGAGAGATTCCTAACTCTTCAGCGATTTTTCTAAACGATGTTCGAGCGTCCTCCGTCAACTTCTCAATTATTGCCTTGTCAATTTCATCCATGGCTATTGCTTCCTTCTGATTTCTTCGAATTCGAAGTTTTCTGGGCATAGAAGAATTTCATCAATCCATATGCTCGCAGATACATCTCGGACTCTCGGATGGCCCTGAATGAATTCTTTGACTTGGCTCAGTCGCCCCACGTTTTTCAACACAGCAATCGCAAAAACATTGTGCCGCCCCATTGACGGAGCGCAGAATACAACTTCAGATATTTTCCTGACCGCGTCAACAACTTCTCCAACGTGAGGAAAGTCAACATTAATCCCAAAACTTGCAACGCAGTCGTATCCAAAGCTCTTTGGATTCAGTAGAATAGTGGTTCCTCGTGCGATTCCGTTCTTAATCATTTTCTTGTATCGCTTACTGATCGTGTCTATTGAGACGTTACACTTCTCAGCGATGTCTGCAAAATTGGCGCGAGCATCTCTCTGCAAGGCTCTGATTATTTCGACGTCCAGTTCGTCAGATTTGGCATTCAATGATATTTTTGTATCCTCCTATCTGGAAAATGTACGATTAAAACTTTAAAGTCTATTGCTTTGGCTTTGAAATCTTAGAATATCGAATCAATCATGTCCCGAGCATATCTTGGTTCCGACAATCGGGCGTACATATCCTATAATAATCTTAGAATGTCCGATTTTTGTGTCCAATACCGAACAAAACCTATAAATATTGCGCCTTTGTACTTAGGATGTGAGGAGAGGCAACATGAAACTTAAAGAAATTCTCCAAGAAATCGAAAACAGAGATTCGACAGAGGAACTTATAAGGAAAAGATATACCTGCGCGCAATGTGGAGCAACATGGACTGAACTTGTTGGTCTTGTGATTGGTCGAAAAGAAGGAAAAGAGGACTTGTGTCTTCGTGTCGGCATGGAATCAGAAACATGCCAAGTGTGCAGACAGAAAGCCAGAGAATGCCAAGGGTGTGGTTCCAAAGATGTCTATGAAATAAGGTTTGCCGAAGAAGTCTCCGAGGAAACGCCACTCAGCTTCAAAGGCATACGGACCGTTAACCGAGGGAGCACGATTTGATCGACGAGGAGTTCGACTTCCTTAAAAGGACAAAGCTAGAATTTGAAAAGGCAATCAGATTCATAGACGCTGAGATAAAACCGATCGAAAAAGGCGTTGTCAAATTCCTAGAGCAACCGTTCAGACAATTGACAGTCAGATTTCCAGTGAAAATGGATGACGGCTCCGTTGAAATGTTCACAGGCTACAGAGTGCAACAGAGCAGACTGTATGAACCTACGAAGGGCGGCATAAGATACGCTCCTGATGTGAATCTAGACATAGTGACAGCCTTGGCTTTTGACATGACCCTGAAATGTCAAGTTGTGGGCCTTCCTTATGGTGGATCAAAAGGCGGTGTTTGCTGCGACCCGAAGAAGATGTCGCGGGCAGAACTTGACAGGCTGACCAGACGATATGCTTACGAGATTCTTGCCGTCATCGGTCCTGACACAGACGTTCCCGCGCCTGACATTGGCACTGGTGAAAGAGAGATGGGCATAATCTATGACACGTACAAGATGTTCAATCCGCAGACTCCCTATGCTGCGGCTGTCGTCACCGGCAAGCCACTGAATTTGGGCGGCTCCATAGGAAGAAGAGAGGCTACGGCTCAAGGTGGAGCATACGTTCTCGAAGAAGCTGTCAAACGAAGGGACATTGATGGATTGAGCTCGCTGAAAGACACATCAGTCATCGTCCAAGGATACGGAAACGTCGGATTTCACATCGCGAGCATACTGCACGAAGACTTCGGCTGCAGAATCGTTGGCATCTGCGACTCAAAAGGCGGAGTATACAGTGAAGATGGTCTCAACCCAAAAGAAGTGATGGCATACAAGAACTCAAATCCTGAGCAATCAGTGGTTGGCTACGATGGACTTGAACACTTAACCCAAGAAAAGCTGATGATGAGCCCCTGTGAGATTCTGGTTCCCGCTGCAAAAGAGACCCAGATACTGAGCAACATCGCAAAAGATATGAAGGCGGAAGTAATTCTCGAACTCGCAAACGGTCCCACGACAAATCTGGCCCACGAAATCCTCATTGGCAAAAAAGTGTACGTGTTACCTGACATTCTTGCAAACGCTGGCGGCGTCACCGTGAGCTACTTTGAGTGGCTTCAGAACAAAGCAGGCGAAAGCTGGGAGCTAGGTCAGGTAAAAGAAAAGCTTCAAAGAAAAATGGCCACAGCCTATGGAAACATCGTTGAAACCGCCAAGAATCACGACCTCGACATGAGAAGAGCAGCATTTGTCTACGCCATGTCCAAGGCGATAAACGTCATATACGAAAGAGGAATCTTCCCGTAAATCATCAGTCATTCGGTTGGTTCCTCTTCGTTTCCCCTTTTTCTTTTTTGATTCGCTCCGCCGTCGTTTCATCGAAAACTGTGATGCAAGCAATCTGCTGACTATGTTCGCGCCCCGACTTTCTACCTGAGTCTTGTTCGAGTTTTCTCGAAACGATTTGCCTATAAGCCCATTTGTCCATAATTTGATTTGAGGAACAAAGTTAGCTGCAGGCTGGCAGGATTTTGAAAAGAAGCAAGGGAATGAAGTTGCGAAAAAAGCTCAAGCAACAGGGTTATCGAGACAGAGTTATCGATGAAATTCTCAAATGGTACGCACGATGAAAATGGGGGTTGATGATCGAATCTTCTAGTCTTTCCAGTCTAGGAGTCTCTTTTCCCCTTCGATCTTCTTGATGCCTGTGATGTCTTGTGTCACTTCCATTGTTCCCAAGTAGTTTTTGTCCTTGTCGCGAACTGCAAAATATCGAATGTGAACTAGTCTGGCGCCATTGTCCATGTGAATCCAGAATTCGGCAACGTCTTTTCTGCCTGCCTTGAAGCTCTCCAGAATTTGACTGACGACGTTGACGCTTTTTTGAGGATGACACTGTTGCACTCTTCTGCCGATGACCGATTTTGTCCGCAGGAAAATCTCTGACTTGTTGAAGTATCGCACGATGTCATCTTTGTCGACGAAAGTGACGTCAAAAGGCAACGTCTTCATGATGCTGTCGACCTGGGCTTTTGAGAATTCTCCCGTGTCAAACTGCAGCAGCTCTGTGGGCATGGGTGTCGGTTTGGGTTTCTCTTTTTCCATTCTTTCTACCTGTGGTGTCGGTCTTATCAGATGCTGAGGCGTGAAACGACAGTATCCAATGTTGTCGAATTCTTTTCTGATGTTGGCCCATTCGTCGTCTGTGACAACCTTCATGGCTGTCGGGAAGAGTATGTTGTTCTCCTTGAAGAAGTGGCTGGAGAGAAGCTCACTCAGGACATCGGCGGCTTCAGCGAGCTGTGCTTTGAAATCCTGAAAACCTAATGTGCTGTACTCATCGACCAGTGCAAAGAATTTCTTCTTCTCCTCTCTTATGCGATTGTGCTCTGTCCACATTATCGCTGGAGGTTCGGTGACTCCATGTTTCTCTAACATTGGAAACAGGACGTTCTCTTCGCGCAGATAATGCTTTTCAGAGTCCACTAAGTCTTCTTTTACATGCTTAAGGTGGGCAATGTCCTCGGTTACCTCGGATAGCGCAGGTGCCCGCTGAACGTTTTTGGCAATGGTCTTAAGCATTTCAGTGAGCTGAAGCATGATCTTATGCTCTTCCTGAAGGATGTTGACCGGGTTTTCCGCAGGGACTTCGGGTCTTTGACTCTCTAACTGTTCCTGAAACACAAGCATGTGAACTTCACATAGTCTATGTATCTCTTCCCTTGGCATGCCTTCTCGTACGAGTTCCTGTTCAATCTGGGAGATTTCCAGTGAACTAACGTTTGCTAGAGCTTCTTTGAACTTCTCTTTTACCTGTTGGGGCGGCACGCCTGAATGAAGCTCTCGAATCATCTCTTTCAGCATTTTCTTCTTGGTGTCGCCAATTTCGACCAATCTGCACTTCCACCTATTAGATGGACAAGACCTTCTGGCTCTCTTTGACCCATTGTGCCAAGTTTCCAACGGTGGTGCCGACTCGTACGCCGTCGATCAGATCGGCTTGAGTCAGTCCTCGGGCGCCGACACACGTGCGGCAAGCGATGACTTCTGATCCCTGATCGATCAGTTCTTTCAGCATCTGTTCAAGGTTATAGAAACCTTCAGGCGGCTTCTGACCCTTTTTTGCAGCGGTGACTCCGTCGCCGAGCAGGAAGATGTTCACTTTCATTCCGATCGCGGCAGTTGTCAACGCCCTTGCCAGTCGAAGACCGTTCCAGATTTTCTCGTCCCCATAAGGTGGACTCTGCAGAATGAAGGTTATCGTTTCCAAACCTACATCACTCCCAATGTTCTAGTTAATTACAGAATTCTACAAGCCACCTTCTCTTAATGTCACTTTCGGTAAACTCAATTTATCCGCTAGGGAAGAAACTCAAGGCTCACACTGGCGGCTTGACAAGCTTCTTCTTTTCCAACGGCATTTTCATCCACTTCTCGAACTCTTTGCCAGGCGGATCGGTCTCGAACAAGACCTTTCTCTGAGACTCAAGCAGACTGTTTTTCACTCCCAGGAATTCGGCGGCAGAAAGAACCTTGTGACCAGCTTTCGCTGCTGTTTCAAAAATTGTCTGCGAAAGGGCACGCCAGTTCTCATCCCTTAGAAGATGATGCTCCAAGATGACCATTGGCACGTTTTGAACTAGCTTCTCCAGATTGCGTATCCCTGTTTGGATGTGCTCTGGCTCGACGAGCCCAGATAGGTACGCCGGTGGACC
>Ga0153916_10004636_pt1 | contig 10397 bp, 8 predicted proteins | sample Opewatmetagenome_FD_109642 | JGI IMG/M metagenome (GOLD analysis project Ga0153916, IMG submission 109642) | Freshwater wetland microbial communities from Ohio, USA - Open water 3 Core 3 Depth 4 metaG | ecosystem: Environmental > Aquatic > Freshwater > Wetlands | place: USA: Ohio, Lake Erie, Old...
CTCGGCCGCGAGTTCGAGGTCATGAATACCGCGATCAAACGCTGGGCGGTCGGCTACCCGATCCAGGCGCCGCTCGACGCCGTCGCCAACCTGATCGCGAAGCACGGCGTGACCGCGCAGGATGTCGAACGCATCGTGGTGACCGTAGACGAGCAGGGCGCGCGCACGGTGAACCAGCGCAAGATGGCGGACATCAACATCCAGCATCTGGTGGCGCTGATGCTGGCCGACGGCGAGATCACATTTGCCTCGTCCCATGACGACGCGCGGCTGCGCGACCCGGCCGTGACACGGCTCAGGAAGCGCATCGAGCTTGCCGGCAGCGCCGCGCTGTCCCGCACCAAAACGACCCAGGCCATCGTGGAAATCACGACGCGCAGCGGCGAACGCCTGCGGCATCACACGAAGGCGGTGCGCGGTACTGCGACCAACCCGATGCCACGCGATGAAGTGGCGGTGAAAAGCCGCGATCTGCTCGTGCCGGTGCTGGGTGTGCGGCGCGCGGCGAAGCTGATCGATACGGTATGGCACATCGAGCGCGTAACAGACGTGCGAGAGCTGCGCCGGCTGCTGAGCGCGGCGTAATCTGAAAAACATAATAAAAACAACTAGTTATAAATACAGTCCGAGGGAGGCATCATCAATATGCGTATTCGATTTTTCCTTGCATCGTTGATCGCCGCTGCGCTGCCGGCTATGGCTGCGCCGGCGTCATCGTCCGCGCCGAACTATCCGAACAAGCCCGTTCGCATCGTGGTGCCGCAGTCGGCGGGAGGCTCCACCGATCTCACGGCGCGACTGGTGGCGCAGAAGCTGTCCGACGCCCTCGGCCAGCCGGTGGTGGTGGACAACCGGCCGGGCGCGGGCAGCATCATCGGCACCGATCTCGTGGCGAAGGCGACGCCCGACGGCTACACCCTGCTGGTGGTGGCGTCTTCGATCACCCTCAATCCCAGTCTGTACAAGAAGCTGCCCTTCGATCCCATCCGCGACCTCGCGCCGATCACGCAACTCTCCGCTTTTCCCAACATGCTGGTGGTTCATCCCTCCCTTCCGGTGAAATCGGTCCGGGATCTGATCGCGCTCGCCAAGTCCAGGCCGGGGCAGATCAATTACGGCTCGAGCGGCGCCGGCACCGGCACCCACCTCTCGGCGGAACTGGGCAAGTACATGACGGGCGTGGAGTTGGTGCACGTGCCGTACAAAGGCGGCGGGCCCGCGGTCATCGCGCTGCTCGGCGGGCAGGTCCAGCTCGATTTCGCCACCATTCCTTCGGTACTGCCGCATGTCAGAGCAGGAAAATTGCGGGCCGTTGCCGTGACCACCCTAAGGCGCTCGCCGGCAGCGCCGGAAGTGCCGACCATCGCGGAGTCGGGAGTGCCGGGATATGATCACGGCCCGTGGAATGGCATGCTCGCGCCGGCGAAGACGCCCCGCGCCATCATCGCAAGGCTCAACGCGGAAGTGGCGAGGATCGTGCATATGCCGGAGGCGGCGGGCGTGCTGGTCCATGAGGGTGCCGAGCCGGTAGGCAACACGCCCGAAGCATTTGCCGCCGTCATCAGGACCGAAACCGCCAAGTGGGCCAAAGTGATCAAGGCGGCCGGCATCAAGGCGGATTGAAAGGGGCAACTATGATTCTGCATTTTCTTTTTTTGGCAGGACTGATCGCCGCATTGTCCTGCCCCGCTCCGGCGATGGCTGCCGCAGCCTATCCCGATCGCCCGCTGCGGCTGATCCTGCCTTTTCCTCCTGGCGGTCCCAGCGATATCGTCGCGCGGCTGTTCGGACAGAAATTGGGCGAGACATTGGGCCAGACGGTGGTCATCGACAACCGCGGCGGCGCGTCCGGCAATATCGCGTGCGAGACTGCGGCTCGCGCGACTGCCGACGGCTATACGCTGATGCAGGCGACGGTGGGGACGATGGCGATCAACCCGGGCCTTTATCCGAAGCTGCCGTACGATCCGGTGCGCGATTTCCGGCCGGTGTCCCTGCTGACGGCGACCCCGTATCTTCTTGTGGTTCATCCCGGCGTGCCGGCGCGATCGGTCAAGGAATTGGTCGCGTATGTAAAATCGAGGCCCGGCCGGCTCAACTTCGCGTCGGGCGGGGTGGGTACTGGCAATCACTTCTCGGCGGAACTGTTCAGGCTCTCCGCGGACCTTGACATGGTGCATGTGCCCTACAAAGGCACCGGCCAGGCACTCAACGATGTTGTCTCGGGGCAGGTGCAGATGATGTTCATGAACCTGCTGCCCGCGTTGCCGCAGGTCAAGTCCGGCAAGCTGCGCGGCCTGGCGGTGACCAGCGCCCGGCGTTCCTCGGCGGCGCCGGACATCCCGACCATTGCGGAGACCGGAGTTGCCGGGTACGAGTCGACTTCCTGGCACGGTATCGTCGTGCCGGCGAAGACGCCGGCTGCTATCGTCAAGCGGCTGCATGGGGAACTGGCGAGAATCGCGCGGCTGCCGGAAATCAGGGACCGGCTCGAAGCCCAAGGCACCCATGTCATCGGCAGCACGCCCGAAGAATTTGCCGCGCTGATCAAAACCGAGACTGCGAAATGGTCCGCAGTCATCAGGACGGCCGGCATCAAGCCGGAATGAGTATGCTTCACGCAACCGGATGCAGAACATTCCCGATGCGGCGCGTATCGCCGATGGCTGCCGTGCTCTGCGCGATGCTGGCGCTGCAGTGCAATGCCTCGGCGCAGGGCTACCCGACGAAGCTGATTCATTTCATCGTTCCGCAATCCCCAGGCTCGGCTACCGACACCGTGGCGCGCATGATAGCCCAGAAGTTGAGCGAGCGGATGGGCCAGCAAGTGGTGGTCGACAATCGCGCCGGCGCCGGCGGTATCATTGGCGCCGAGTTGGCCGCCAAAGCGGCGCCTGATGGCTATACCATCGTCATCGTGAGCGCGACGCACGCGGTCAATCCCAGTTTGCGCCACAGCTTGCCGTTCGACCCGGTCAGGAGCTTTACGCCGGTGACGCTGGCGACTTCGCAGCCTTATGTGCTGGTCGCTCATCCGTCCCTGCCGGCGCGGACGGTGAAAGAACTGGTGGCGCTGGCGAGAGCGCATCCGGGGCAGATCAACTATGCGTCATCGGCGGCCGGCTCGCTGGGCCATCTCGGACTGGAGCAGCTCAAGTCGATGGCGCATATCGACATGGTGCATGTGCCCTACAAGGGCGTGATACCGGCGCTCACCGATGTGATGGGCGGGCACGTTTCACTCATGTTTCTCACACTGGTCTCGGGCATGCCGCAGGTCAAGGCCGGCAAGCTGCGCGCGCTTGCAGTGTCAGCGGCGAAGCGCTCGCCGGCAGCGCCGGAGGTCCCCACCGTCGCCGAATCCGGCTTTCCCGATTTCGATGTGAGGGGCTGGTATGCGATACTTGCGCCCGCGAATACGCCGGCTGCCGTCGTGAATCGCCTCAACGCCGAGATCGTCGTCATTCTGCATACTTCCGAGGTGAGGGAGCGCCTGGCGGCGGACGGATCGGAAGCCGTCGGCAGTACGCCGGAGCAGCTCGACCGGCACCTCAAGGCCGAGATCGCGAAATGGGCCAGGGTGATCAAGGCCGCCGGCATCAAAGCCGACTGAATATTCCGCGCAGCCTTGGGTTGCGCCAGTATAAATTACCCATCACGACAACAATGCGAAGGAGCATGCTGCATCATGAGCAATATCGACCTGCATACCCACGTCATCCCGCCCACCATCATCGCCGCCATGGAACGCGATCCCAACCGTTTCGGGATGAAAATAGAAGATAAAAACGGCAAGCGCTATTTCAACAGCCATGGCTACCCGGCCGAACTGCTGCCGACGTTTTACAGCGCTGATGCCAAGGTCGAGTGGATGGACCGCGTGGGGCTGGATGTTTCCGTGATCTCGGTCGGGCCGCCGATTTATTTTTACAACTTGTCCGCCGAGGCCGGGCTCGCCGCCGCCAAGCTCAGCAATGACGGTATTGCGCAAATGGTCGCCAAGCATCCGAGCCGCTTGCGGGGCATGGCGACGCTGCCGATGCAGGACCCGGATGCCGCGATCGCCGAACTCGAGCGCGTGGTGAAGGAGTACAAGTTCAAGGCGGTGGAAATCGGCACTTCGATCGAAGGCGCCCCGCTCGCCGATCCGAAGTTCCGCAAGTTGTTGAAGACCATAGAGCAGCTCGGCTGCTTCATCTTCGCCCATCCCTACCAGTGCCTGGCGGAGGGCTGGATGGACGACTACTACTTCAAGAATTTCGTCGGCTTTCCGCTCGATACCACGCTGATGATCGGGCACCTGATGTTCAGCGGCGCGCTCGACGAACTGAAGAAGCTGCGCATCCTGTGCGCGCACGGCGGCGGTTTTTTCCCGTACCAGATCGGGCGTTTCGTGCACGGACAAAAAGCCAGGCCCGAGCCCAAGATCAACACCCAGACTCCGGCGCGCGATCTGCTGCGTCGTTTCTATTTCGATTCGCTGACGCACGACCCGAAGGCCGCGCGCTACCTGATCGACCAGGTCGGCGCCGACCGCGTGGTGATCGGCACCGACCATCCATTCGACATGGGTCCGGCCGATCCGATGGCAGCGATCGACGCGATCCCCGGTTTGACGAAGAGCGAGCGCGAAGCGGTGTGCGGCCTGACGGCGAAGGCGCTGCTCGGGGAAGGTTAAAACACGAAAACATCAGCCGCCGATGAATTCTTTTTAATACCCGCTTGACGGGTACGATTCACGTTTCACGGTCTTATTGTCTGGAAGGCGGTTACGACTGGACGAATAGCGCTATTAATATATTGATTTTATTGAACAATATGCAGTAGCGGTACAGAATGGCGCTTTGCAAAGCGCCACTTTCGTCAACCAATAGAAGTTGGGGCGCTTGGTAAGCGAACGGTGTCTTGCATCGATGACGTTCGCATGAGCACTCAGCCGACGCAGTTTGACGGGATTGCCGATGCCGTGCTCAGCGGTCCGATCGGCGAAGCGCTGCCGGTCATTTGCGGCAGGCCAGGAGGCGACCGGGGCGATCCTGCATGGCCACAGCGCTAAAGCCCGCCCCCGCGTGATTGAAAAAGAGCGACGTTGGCGGGACGCCCGGGCCCGGGGTAGACTGCACTGCAAGCCGCGTCTGAACGCACAACAGCTGCTCATCCACCGGGGAGGTCGATCATGAAAACTTGTCTGAACGCTCTTGCTGTCGTGCTGTCTCTGGTCTTTGCTGGGGCCGCGCATTCCCAGGCCACTTCGACGGGCTCAGGGCAGGCCTACCCGAACAAACCGGTGCGCATTATGGTGGGTTACTCGCCCGGCGGCGGCGTCGACACCGCGGCGCGCATTGTCGCCGCCGCATTGAGCGAGCTGTGGGGCAGCACCGTGCTGGTCGAAAACCGCGCCGGTGCGGCGGGCAATATCGCCACCGAGTACACGGCCAAGGCCACCCCCGACGGCTATACGCTGGTGCTGTGCAATATTGGTTCGCACGGCGTCACTCCGGCCCGCTTCCGGAAAAAACTCAACTACGATCCCGTCGCGGACTTCGCTTTTCCCGCGATGATCGGCGGTGTGCCCAACGTTTTCATGGTGCATCCTTCGATGCCGATGAAGACGCTCGGCCAGTACATCGCCTACGCCAGAGCCAATCCCGGCAAGCTCAACTTCGGTTCCTCCGGCGTCGGCGCCTCCCCCCACATGTCGATCGAGCTCTTGAAGATCATGACCGGCATCGACATCGTGCACGTGCCGTACAAGGGCGCGGCCGCGGCGCTCAGCGACGTGATGAGCGGGCACATGGAATCCTCGGTTGGCAACCTGGCAGGCGGGCCGCTGGCGGCGATCAAGGCCGGCAGGGTGCGGGCGCTGGGTGTCACCTCGGCGAAGCGCAACGTGCAGCTGCCGGAGGTGCCGACCTTCGCCGAAGCCGCCGTGCCCGGTTACGAAGTCACGGGATGGTACGGCATCTGCACACAGTCGAAAGTGCCGCAGCCGATACTCGTCAAGCTCAACGCCGATCTCAACAAGCTGCTGAATGGCGGGGCGCTGAAAAAGCGTCTCGAAGACCAGGGCATAGACGTCACGCCGTCAACGCCAGAACAGTTCGCCGCACACGTCAAGGCGGAGATCGCGAAGTGGACGAAAGTGGTGCAGGAGACGCATCTCGAGGCGGAATAGGGGCCGCGCGGAGCCAGGCAGCGTTGTCATATATGGGCGCGACGCGCTCGATGACGGTCCGGATGGTGCAGCGGGGGAATAAAACAGAAGCCGGGGTTGTTAACTTCGATACCACTGTCCCGATCCCGTTGAAAGGAGTGCCTGCCATGTCCCGTTCCCCGATACCGCATTTGCTTCGCGCACTGTTGTTCTCGGTCGCAACCCTGTTTGCCCCTGCGCTGTACGCGATGGGCTCCGAATCACCCGCCGCCGCTTCCCGGGTCGTCGATCCCGACTACGCGGCCGGCAAGAAGGCGATAGAGGCCAAAGACTGGGCTCGTGCCATCGAGTCGCTCGGCAAGGCGGCGCAGCGCGACGCCGGCAGCGCGGATATCCAGAACTTTCTGGGTTATGCCTACCGCAATTCCGGCCGGATGGACCTGGCCCTCAGACATTATGAAAAGGCGCTTGCGCTCGACCCGAAACACCGCGGCGCGCGCGAGTATCTGGGCGAGCTCTACCTGATGCAGAACAACCTTGCCAAGGCGGAGGAGCAGCGCGCAGCACTGGATAACCTGTGCTTTTTCCCGTGCGAGGAACTCACCGAGCTGCGGGAAAAAATCGCCGCCTACAAGAAAAACGAGAAGTAGACGCGGCCCGGCGCGCCTCCGCCATCCATTCCCGGCCTGCTGCGAAGCAGGCCTTTTGCATTTGAAGGCAAGCTGCGGGAAACCGGCACGGCGTACCTGTGCGTGATCGATGTCTTGATCACGATGTGGACAATTTTTTTGCCGCGGGTGAAGTGAAGCGCCGGTGAGGCGCTGTAAAATCGGTCTGCGATGATGTCCACATTATCTTCGGCTGTGTAGACCGTGCCTGTCTATTTCGCTTTCGCGCTGACGTTTTTCAACATGACCGGGGTGCGCGCCGGCCGCGTGCTGCTCGCGCTCTATGCGCTCAAGCTCGGCGCGCAGCCTTTCGCCGTCGGCGTGCTCGCCGCGACCTTCTCGGTGTTTCCGATGGTGCTGTCGTGGCAGATCGGCAGACTTTCCGACCGCTTCGGCTCGCGCTGGCTGCTGGCGTTCGGCGCCGCCGGCGGTGGCTGCGGCATGCTGGTGCCGTATTTCGTGCCGGGATTGCCCGCGCTCTATGTGGCGGCCGCGATGAACGGCCTGTCGTTCGCGTTCTACAACGTTTCGATACAGAACCTCGTGGGGCTTTCGAGCAGTGCGCAAACCCGCACGCAGAACTTCAGCAATTACACTCTGGTGATATCGGTGACCAGTTTTCTCGGCCCGCTGCTGTGCGGGTTTGCGATCGATCACGCGGGCTTTGCCGTGACCTGCGTTTATATCGCGTCGCTGTCACTGGTTCCGCTCGCGATGCTGATCATCCGGGGCGGCGTGCTGCCCGGCGGCAGTCGCCATGAAAAAAGCTCGGGAGGCCTGCGCGAGGCGCTGGCAGTCCCCGGCGTATGGCGCGTGCTGGCCATGTGCAGCGCGGTGCAGGCCGGCATCGACCTGTTCCAGTTCTACATGCCGATTTACGGGCACGCCGTGAGTCTGTCGGCGTCCGCCATCGGCGTCGTGCTCTCGGCGTTTTCTGCGGCGGCGTTTGTCGTGCGGCTGGTCATGCCGCGCCTGCTTGCCTGGCGTTCCGAGGAGACGGTGCTGGCCTATGCGCTCTATATCGGCGCGGCCAGTTTCCTCTTGATGCCTTTTTTCAAAAGTGCTGCCGTGCTGGCGCTGATCTCGTTCATGTTCGGGCTCGGCATGGGCTGCGGCCAGCCGATCACCATGATGCTGACCTACAGCCTTTCTGCGGCAGGCCGCTCGGGTGAGGCGCTGGGCCTGCGCCTCACCATCAATCATCTGACGCGCGTGATCGGGCCGGTGGTGTTCGGCGCGCTCGGCTCGGTGTTCGGCCTGCTTGCCGTGTTCTGGATCAATGGGTTGCTGTTGGCTTCGGGCGGGGCCGTCACGCGTCCCAGCTCCGGCCGCGGCGGCGCAGCGAAGGAATAAGTCTGTGCTTTTTCCGTGCGAGGAGTTCACCGAGCTGAAAGAAAAAATCGCCGCCTACAGGGAAAACGCGAAGTAAACGCCGCCCGGTGCAGTGTTTTGGCACAAAGGCCTGCCCGCAGCAGGCCTTTTGCATTTGGGGGTAAACCTCCGGGGACCAGCACGCCGGCCGGGTTCGGGAAGTTCACACGGGCGGACATGGAGAAGTGGGCGCGCGTCATCAAGGACGCCGGCATCCGCGTCGAGTGGCGCTCAGCGCCCGAGTTTTCTGCCGGCCAGAAGCGGCACGCATTCTTCCGGCGGGAGCGGCTTGCTGAAATGGAATCCCTGCACTTCGTCGCAACGGTATTGCTCCAGCACCGCGAGCTGTTCGCCGTTCTCCACGCCCTCGGCGATCACCCTCAGGCTCAGGCTGTGGCCGAGCGAGATGATGGCGCGGGCCAGCACCGTGCCGTTGTCGTTTCCGCTTTGCGTGATGCTGCGCACGAACGACTGGTCGATTTTCAGTCCGTCGATGGGCAGGCTGGTGAGGTAGCTCAGGCTCGAGTAACCGGTGCCGAAGTCGTCGACGGAGAGTTGCACCCCGAGCGCCTTCAGCTGCTTGAGCGTCTGGATCGCGGCCTCGGCGTTGTGCATGACCATGCTCTCGGTCAGTTCCATTTCGAGATGTTCGGCGCGCAGGCGGGTTTCGCCGAGGATGCGCGCCACCGATTTGGGCAGGTCTTCCTGTTTGAACTGCCGTGCCGACAAGTTCACCGACACCGTCACCGGCGGCAGCCCGGCGTCCTGCCAGGCGCGGTTCTGCGCACACGCGGTGCGCAGAACCCATTCGCCGATCGGGACGATGAGCCCGGTTTCCTCGGCAAGCGGTATGAACCGTTCCGGCGCCACCAGCCCCCATTCCGGATGCCGCCAGCGCAACAGCGCCTCCATGCCGACAATCATGCGTGATGCGAGGTCGATGCGCGGCTGGTAGTGCAGCAGGAATTCCTTGCGCTCGATGGCGCGGCGCAGGCTGTTCTCCACCGCGAGCCGCTCGTTCACCCTCTCGTTCATTTCCGCGGTATAGAACTGGAAATTATTGCGCCCGTGATCCTTGGCGCGATACATCGCCGTGTCGGCGTTCTTGAGCAGCGTTTCGACGTCGCGCCCGTCCTGCGGGTAGATACTGATCCCGGCGCTGCAGGTGACGAACAACTCGTTGCCGTCGATGACGACCGGTTCGGCCAGTTGGTCCATGATGCGCTGCATGGCGTGGAACATGCGCTCCGCGCCGGGCTGGTCGTTGAGGATGAGGATGAACTCGTCTCCGCCCAGACGCGATACGGTGTCGCCGTCGCGAACCGCCGAATCCAGGCGTTCAGCCACCAGCTTGAGCAGATCGTCGCCGGTGTCGTGCCCCAGGCTGTCGTTGATGAACTTGAAATGGTCGAGGTCGATAAATACGACCGCGATCGAGCGCGTCGTGCGCTGGGCGAAAACCGCCTGTTTCAGGCGGTCGCGCAGCAGGCTGCGGTTCGGCAGCCCGGTCAGCATGTCGTAATTGGCCTGGTGTTCGATCTGCTCCTGGAAACGCTTGCGTTCGATGGAATACCGCATCGTGCGCAGCAGCAGCTGCCGATCGAGCTTGCCCTTGACCAGGAAGTCCTGCGCGCCGGTCTGGACGGCGGACAAGGCCACGGCATCGTCGTCGTTGCCGGTAAGCACGATGATTGGCACCTTCGGCGAGTGGGCATAGACCCTTGAGAAGGTATCCAGACCGTGGCTGTCGGGCAGCGACAGATCGAGCAGGATGACGCCGGCGTTCTGCGCGGTCAGGAACTCGAGACCGTGCGCAAGCCGGTCGACGCAGCTGATCTCGAACGGAGTGTCCGGGTCCTCCGCCAGCATCTCGCGAATGAGACGCGCGTCTCCCGGATTGTCCTCGATCAGCAGTACGATGCGTCTCTCAGCCATCGGTCACTTGACGGGCGGCAAGGTCACGACGGTGAGCCAGAACCTGTCGATCGACTGCACGACGACGATGAATTTTTCAAGGTCGACGGGTTTGGTCACGTAACAGTTGGCGTGCAGCGCGTAGCTCTTCAGCACGTCTTCCTCGGCCTTGGAGGTGGTCAGAACGACCACCGGAATATTGCGCAGCAGGTCGTTGTTTTTGATCACGGACAACACCTCGCGGCCGTCCTTGCGCGGCAGATTGAGGTCGAGCAGGATGATATCGGGCC